>Ga0180429_10000071_pt1 | contig 99930 bp, 91 predicted proteins | sample SS_ome_FD_132428 | JGI IMG/M metagenome (GOLD analysis project Ga0180429, IMG submission 132428) | Hypersaline lake sediment archaeal communities from the Salton Sea, California, USA - SS_1_S_1 metaG | ecosystem: Environmental > Aquatic > Non-marine Saline and Alkaline > Hypersaline > Sediment ... | reverse complement strand
TTCTTCTTCGCCGGCTTCCTCTTGGTCGTCTTCTTCTTGGCGACCTTCTTCTTGGCCGGCTTCCTCTTGGTCGTCTTCTTCTTGGCGACCTTCTTCTTGGCCGGCTTCCTCTTGGTCGTCTTCTTCTTCGCCGGCTTCCTCTTGGTCGTCTTCTTCCTCACGACCTTCTTCTTCGCCGGCTTCCTCTTGGTCGTCTTCTTCTTCACGACCTTCTTCTTCGCCGGCTTCCTCTTCGCGGCCGCCTTCTTTCTGGCGGGCTTCTTCTTCACTGCCATCAGCCGTCACCTCCTTTGCCCCGCCTCGCGCCCATTCGCGAGGGGAGTTGGCCGACTCAGCTTCCTCTGTCAGTCGACGCCGCGACCGTCTTCGCGATCACCTCGACGTCGCTCCGACAACGGTCGGCGACTTACGTCGCCGCGACCGCGACCGCGCGTCACCAGGGTCGAAGAAGGACCGGGTGTACCGCGCGCGACGCATGTCGTGGTCATATGTAGAAGTATGCTTCGTTTGTGTCAAGCGAAAAGTGCACGTGCGCGCGTTGTGAAGTACTCGACAAACGAAACGTCGTCGCGTGAATCGTCGCGCGCGAAGTGCTCGACGCACGACGTGAACGCGCGCGAACACGTTAGACGAGTTGTCTTCGTGCGCGACACGAACTTGCGTGAACACGCTCGACAAGTTCCCTGCGTGCGCAACACGACTATGCAAAGTTCACCGACATCGGCCGACACGACCATCGACGCCACGCGCGAACGCGCACGAAGCAAGTTAGTCAGTCCTTGCGCGGCCACTACACGTAGCCGGCGTGAGCGCGGCTACGGTCACGTTGGTTGGTGAACGGAAAGACCGGGACGATGACGATCGAAATGGTCCGGGACGGCCCTGTCAGAGCTGGATCGTTTCGCCCTCGAGTGGGACTGTGACCTTCGGGAAGCCCCGCTTCGTGAGCTTGCGTCCGAGAGCGAGCGACATCTCCTCGTTCCCGTGGACGACGATGGTCCTCCGAGGAGGACGGCGAATGCCCTCGGCGAAGGCGATGAGCTCCTCGCTGTCGGCGTGAGCGCTGAACTCGTTGAAGACCTTGACGCGAGCCCTGACCGGGTAGGTATCGCCGAAGATCTTGATCCTCCGCTCGCCCTCGACTATGCGTCTGCCCAGCGTGTGGCGGGCCTGATAGCCGACCATCAGGACGCCGTTCCTGCGGCTGGCCACGTTGTTCTTCAGGTGGTGCAGGATGCGCCCCGCCTCGCACATCCCCGACGCCGAGATGATGACCATCGGCCCGTGCATCCGGTTGAGCTTCTTCGACTCGCTCGCCTCCTTGAGATACCTGACACGCGAGAATCCGAGCGGGTCGTCGTCGCGCCTGAGCAGAGCGTTCATCTCCTCGTCGAAACACTCGGGGTGCTTCCGGAAGATCTCGGTCGCCGACACCGCGAGCGGGCTGTCGACGAAGATCGGCATCTCTCTGATGTGCCCGTCGCGCATCAGCTTGTGGAGTTCGTACACGATGCGCTGCGTTCGACCGACGGCGAACGAAGGAACGATGACCTTTCCCTTCTTCTTCGCGATCGACGTGATGAACGAGGCCAGTTTCTTCTCTACGTCCTGGATCGGACTGTGGTGGCGGTCGCCGTATGTGCTCTCGGTCACCAGCACGTCCGCGGCGCGCGGTTGATACGGGTCGCGAAGGATGGGCACGTCGCTGCGGCCGAGGTCGCCCGTGAACACGATCCTCGCGCGGCGCCCCGACTCGCGCGCGTCGATCTCGAGTATGGAGGAGCCTAGTATGTGTCCCGCGTCGCGGTACGTCACTGTGAGTTCAGGGGATATGCGCACGGGCTCGTTGTAGTCGACACCGTGGAAGCGCGGCAGCGTGTCCTCGACGTCGTCCTGAGTGTAGATGGGTTCGAGCGGAAGCTCTCCCCTCTTGCGTCTGCGCTTGTTGAGGTACTCCAGGTCGTGGCTCTGTATGTACGCCGTGTCGCGCAGGAGTATCGCGGCGAGGTCGACCGTCGCGTGCGTGCAGTAGATGCGCCCGCGATACCCGTGCTTGACCAGCGTCGGGAGGCTGCCGCTGTGGTCGATGTGCGCGTGCGAGAGCAGCACCACGTCTATGGAGGCGGGATCGTATGGGAGGTTCCGATTCCGACGTTCGCTCTCCTTGCGGCGGCCCTGATAGAGCCCGCAGTCCAGCAGGACCCGCTTTCCGGCGATCTCGAGAAGGTGCTTAGAACCCGTGACGTTGCGCGCAGCGCCGTATGCGGTGAACTTCATGACTCCTCCAGAGAGGTCTCGCGGTTGACTGGCCCATCGGTCTCAGGTAGGGTATACGAAGTGCCGGCATCGCTCAAGCACCAGAGGGCGTAGACGGCCAACACAGGAGTCGTTGGGGGTGGCCCTCAGAGGTCTGAGAACGATACCCCGTGAACCTGAACTGGGCAATACCAGCGTAGGGAAACGGCCCTCAAGGCGCGAGCGAGCGTCGGACTCCTCATGTGATCACGCGGGGAGTCCTTCTTGCGTACGGACAGGACGGGGGGACAACGATGACGTTTAGGGACCCGAGGTCACTACTCGCAGAGGGCCGCGGCCTCTACCTCGTCCTCACGTCGCCGGCCGTTCCGCACGTCCAGCTGGCCAGGGCCGCGTGCGAGCGCGGAGTCCCGGCACTGCAGCTTCGCGAGAAGGAGCTGCCGGACGACGAGCTCCTGCACCTCGCGTCGGAACTCACGACCCTCACCCGAGATTACCCCACTCTCTTCATAGTGAACGACCGGCCCGACATCGCGGCGAGGTGCGGGGCGGACGGAGTGCACCTGGGCCGCGCGGACGAAGAGATCGGAGTCGCGCGGCGGCTGCTTCCGCCGGAGGCGATCGTCGGCCTGTCGACGCGCACGCCGGACGAGGCGCTCGCGGCCCTAGCGGTGGGCGCCGACAACATAGGGGTCGGGCCGATCTTCCCCACCGGGAGCAAGCCGGACGCCCTGGAGCCCATCGGGCTCGGTGGGATGAAAGCGGTCGCGGAGAGCGTGCCGGACCTGCCGAAGATCGCGATAGGCGGAATCACGGCCGGAACGGCCGCGGACGTGCTGAGAGCCGGCGCGCAGTACGTCGCGGTGATCTCGGCCGTGTGCCGCGCCGACGACCCCATCGCCGCGATCGACGCCTTCGTGGACGCCACGCGCTGAGCCGAAGGGCGGCGTCGGCCGCGCACCGAGCGGAGGCCGGAGGGACCGAATGGACGACACTTACGACATCGACGCCCAGGCGAACTACGAGGGACTCAGGTACTGCCCGCGCTGCGCGACGGAGCTGGAGGAGATGGAGGTCCGCTGCCACCGCCGCCTCGTGTGCCCCGCGTGTTCCTACATCTTCTACCTGACGCCGGCGACCGTGACGTGCGTGCTGGCGGAGCGGGACGGAGGGATACTCTTCGTCCTGCGGAGGTACGAACCGGGGCGTGGCGAGTGGTGCCTGCCCGCGGGATTCGTTGAGGCCGACGAGCAACCCGAGGTCAGCGCCGTGCGGGAGGTCATGGAGGAGACGGGGCTCGAGGTCCGGATCACCGGCGTCTACGACACGTGGGCGACCGACGAGGACCCGAGGACACCGGTGGTCAGCATAGCGTACACGGCTGAGGTGACGGGTGGAGAGCTGCGGGCCGGGGACGACGCCGCGGCCGCCGGCTTCTTCCCGGCGAACGCCCTCCCCCACCCGATCGCATTCGCGGACCACAGACGCATCGTGCGGACGTTCATCGAGGCAATGAAGGACGGCCCCGGGTCCGGCGAGGACCGGGACCAGTGACACGGAGGAACACATGGCGGACGAGAGACTACCGACACTCGGAAAGGCAACACCGCAGTTCTTCGACGAGGTCATCTTCCCGCGCCTCGGCGCCAGGGACGAATCGGTCGTCGTGGGCCCGACACACGGCGTCGACTTCGGCGCCATCTCGATCGGCGACCGGACGGTCGTCCTGTCGACCGACCCCTTCTTCATCGCGCCGTCGCTGGGCTGGGAACGGGCCGCGTGGTTCGCGCTCCACATAATCGCTAGCGACGTCGCCGTCAGCGGCATCCCGCCGAGGTTCATGTCCATCGACCTCAACCTGCCCCCCGAGATGGACGAGAGCACCCTCGTAACCGTGTGGCAGACGGTCCACGAGGAAGCGGAGCGCCTGGGCATCACGGTCGTCACCGGCCACACGGCGAGGTACGCGGGGTGCAACTTCCCCATGGTCGGAGGCGCGACCATCTTAGGCGTAGGAGCGAGCGAGGACCTCATAGACCCCAGACTGGCCGGGATCGGCGACAGGATCATCATCACGAAGGGACCGGCCGTGGAGACCACCGGGCTCATGTCGGTCCAGTTCCCCGAATACATCACTGCGAGGTTCGACGAGGCCACCACTACCGCCGCCCAGGACATCTTCTTCCAGATGTCGGTCGTCGAGGACGCGGCCGTGTGCGCCGGAGTCGGCGGCGCGACGGCGATGCACGACGCGACCGAGTGTGGTATATGGGGCGCGCTGTTCGAGATGGCGCGAGCGTCGGGCAAGGGGCTCCTGGTGGACAAGGGAGACATCGTCACGCAGGACGCCGTGATGAAGACGTGCGAGGTCTTCGACATCGACCCGTACAAGTCCATCAGCGAGGGGACGCTCGTCGCAGCCGTGAAGGCGGACCGTGCGGAAGAGACGATCGCGGCCCTCGAAGCGAGATCGATCCCGGCGTCGATAGTCGGCGAACTGCTGCCGCCCGAGAAGGGCGTGATTGTCATCGACGAGGGTGGCGAGCACTCGCTCGCACATCCTGAGGTCGATCCGTTCTGGGGGAAGTTCGAGGAGTACCTCGGGCTCCAGGAGGCGAACAGGGAATGACCATGCTGTTCGAGGCCGAACACTCGATAGCAGAGAGCTTCTCGTCGATGGCTGCGGCGCACCATCTCGTCGTCGTGGTCGTGGCCGTGCTCTTCTGGATCAGGCGACGCGACATGGAACTGACGGTCGCCGTCTACCTCGCGGTCGCGTTCGTCACCGCGACCGTGGCGATGGCGACGCTTCCGGAGACGCGCCCGGCCGCCGCGGTGTCCGCCGCGCTCGCGCTGCTCTGGTTTCGCGAGGTCGCGCGCCGCGAGAACGTCCTGGCACTGAGACGGACCCCGAAGTCTCGCCTGCTGATCGCGGCCCTGCTGGGCGCATACGCATTCTGCTACCCCGGGTATTCGAACGAGCTTCCGCCGTTCGTCGCTTCTCCCCTGGGCGTGACGCTCGCGCCCACGGTCCTGCTCGCGCTTGCGCTCATGAACGCGGCCGCGCCGGACACGAGCCGTGTCCTGCACTGGTCTCTTGTGGGCGTAGGCGCCGCGGTCGGTGTCCTCGGCCTCGCCACCGACGGGTGGGTCCACGTACCTCTGCTTCTGGCGGCGCTCTACGGCGTGCCGCTCCTCCTGGGGAGGGCCACAGTGGTCGAGGAACGGGGTGAAACGGACGCCACGAGCGTCAGGGCGGTCCACGACAGGATGCACAAACGGCGGGTCCTCATGTCGAGGCCCCGCCGCTCCGCCGTTCGAAAGCTCGATGTCCGCAAGCGCAGAGACGACTGACGTCCCGTCCCCGCTGAACCCGGTGTCCCGGGTCTACCACGCGCCCGACCGGTTCAAGCCCGGATCACACACTCGTCGACCATGGGCGCCATCATCTTCTTGAACTCCTCAAGACGCTCCGCCTTGTACGGAGTCTCGTCGAGGAAGCTAGGGTCCAGCGTGTCTCTTGCCACGTAGTTCTGGATGACGAACCGGCGAGCGCCCTTGACCTGCTCGGCCACGCGCTGGAGATCGCTGGCGCGGTGGAGCGCCGGGACCACCGTCATCCGGAACTCGTAGTCGACCCTGCCCTCCATCAGCAGATCGATGCTGTTCCTGACCTTATCGAACGTCCTGCGGTCCGTGATGCCGGCACTCTTCGCGTACGAGTCGAAGTCGAGCGGCGCCTTGACGTCCATCGCGACGTAGTCAAGCAGGTCCTTGTTGATGAGCGACTCGAGCCGTTCCGGGAAGGAACCGTTCGTGTCGAGCTTAACCCCCACTCCGGTCTCCCGCAGCTGCTCGATCAGCCCCCCGATGTTGCTGTGGATGCAGGGCTCGCCGCCGGTGATGACGACGCCGTCGATGAAATCGTTGTGCTCGTTCACGTACTCAAGGATCTCATCGACGGGTATCGATTCGTACTGGTCCGGAAACAGAACAAGGCCGGAGTTGTGACAGTACGGACAGCGGAAGTTGCAACCGGAGGTGTAGAGCGTCGTCGCGACCATTCCGTCCCAGTCAACCAGGGACATCTGGTCGAACCCCTTGATGACATGCTTCACTGACACCCCCTCTCTCTACGCCCATAGTACACCGTTTCCCCATGACGCACAACTGATAAGACCCCGTCATCTACGAGTTGGTTCAGCAGCTTGGCCGCCGCCGCCGCGCTCAGTCCGGCGGTCCGGGCGACGTCGATGACCGTGACCGGTCGACGCTCGGCCATCGAGGCGACGACCTCGGCGACGTCGGCTGCGACCGACGATTGTGAGGGACCGGTCGGTCTCGCGATGACGTCGGCGCGCGGACCTAACCGGGCGGCGATCTCAGACAGGCGTTCGTGAGAGAGAGGGCGCGCCGAAGACACGGCGGGAGGCCGCACTACGGTGTTGACGTGCACCTTGTCTGGCTCGATCGCGTCGATGATTCCGGCGATGCGCTCGACCTCGCCGGAATCGTCGTTCAACCCCTCTACGAAGACGACCTCTAGCCAGATGCGGCCGCGGTAGTCGCGCGCGAAAGTCTTTAGCCCGTCGACGATTGCGGCGGCGGACAGAGAAGGGTGGGGTCGGTTGACGCGCTCGAAGACCTCCTGCGACACGGCGTCGATCGAAGGCGCTACGACGTCCGCGCGGGCGAGGGCCTCCCTGACCCCCGGGTCGGTCAGTAGCGTCCCGTTTGTCAGCACCGCGACGGGTTTGTCGGTGATGGCCTTGATGCCGTCTATCAGCCGCCCAATGTCGGAGTTCAGCGTCGGCTCGCCGGAGCCAGAGAGGGTGATGAAGTCAAGGTCGGGCCCCTCGGCCAGCCGTGCGGCCAGTTCCTCCAGTATCCCGTCGACCGGAACGTACGCCTTCCGCTCGACGGTGCATTCGGTGGTCGGCCCGAGTTCACAGTAGACGCAGTCCAGCGTACAGGTCTTCGGAACGACCGGGTCGACGCCGAGCGAGAACCCCAGCCTTCTCGAGGGTACGGGTCCGAATACGTGCTTCAAGGGTGGCTCTCCTCAACGAGTCGCGCGGGCGCCGCGCCGCTGGCGGCGGGCCGGCGATGGGTATCCCTCACTCTGCTTCCGAGGGAACGAAGTGATTGACGAGCGCGCTCCCCTTCCCCATCGGGAGCGCCGCTGCGATCCCGCGCGTCACGTAGGACTTGGCCGCGGCGACAGCGTCGATGAGGTCGAGTCCAAGCGCGAGGGCGGACGCGATCGCGGCCGAGAGCGTGCAGCCCGTGCCGTGGATCTTCCCGCCGTCTATGCGGTCGGCGGTGAACCTCGTTACGGTCTCGCCGTCGAACAGGACATCGGTCGCGCACCCCTCCACGTGCCCGGCCTTGACGAGAACGTTAGCCGGACCAAGGGCGTGGACGGCGCGGGCGGCCTCCTCCATCGTCTCGACGCTCGTGACGCGGACTCCGCCCAGAGTCTCGGCCTCGGGCCCGTTCGGCGTCACCAGGAAGGCCCTGGGTAGCAGCGCGCCTCTGAGCGCTGCCACGGCGTCGTCCTCTATCAGAGAGGCGCCGGAGGTCGCTATCATCACCGGATCGACAACGAGGTTCCGGATGGCGTGTCGCGCGACCCGCTCGGCCACGACCTCGATGACCTCGACGGTACCGAGCATGCCCGTCTTTGCCGCGTCGGCGCCAAGGTCCTCCACGACCGCGTCGATCTGCTTAGCGACGAGCTCGGGCGCCAGGAACAGGCTGTCGGTGACTCCCAGTGTGTTCTGCGCGGTGACGGCCGTGATCGCCGTCGTCCCGAAGACGCCGAAGGCCGACATGGTCTTCAGGTCGGCCTGGATGCCGGCGCCGCCGGATGAGTCCGAGCCGGCGATCGTCAGTGCTGTGGGCACGGCCATGGTGTCCTCCGCGGCGCACGGCCACACCGGGCGCCCGTCGGGGGTCCGCCCCCGAGCGTTCGCTCACGATTCGTGTTGCCGGGCCCGAGCGCCGGATGGTATCTTCTTCGTTCGTGGCAGCGAGGTCCGCCGAGTGTCCCGGGCGGTCGACTGACACGTCATTCTAGCGGGATGCGCCGCCACCCTTCAACGTCATTCTCGGAACCACCCGCGCGCGGAGGTCCTGCCGGGACTCGCCGGGCGCGCTCCGAAGAGGCACCGTAACCTTGCGGATACGAGAGCACCCCATCCTCGAGTTCAAGAAGGGACCGCTCGTCGAGTTCGAGTTCGACGGGCGAACGCTCGAGGGCCACGAGGGCGAGTCGATTGCAGCGGCGCTTCACGCGGCCGGCGTGTCCGTGCTCAGACACAGCATCAAGCTAGACCGGCCGAGGGGCTTCTTCTGCGCCATCGGCAGGTGTTCGTCGTGTCTCATGACCGTCGACGGGGTGCCCAACGTCATGACGTGCGTCACGCCGCTCAGGGCCGGCATGCGCGTCGAGACCCAGAAGGGCAAGGGCACCTTCCCGGAGGTCGAGTTCGAAGCGTCGGCCGAGGACCCGGGCCACCCGCGCGACCTGGGAACGGTCCCTCTCGCGATAGTGGGAGGAGGACCGGCGGGGCTGTCCGCGGCGATCGCGGCGGGCAGGCTCGGCGTGTCGAGCGTCGTCATCGACGAGAATCCGGTCCCGGGCGGACAGCTCATCAAGCAGACCCACATGTTCTTCGGGTCGAGAGAACACCACGCGCGTGTGCGAGGCGTCGACATCGGAGGCATCCTCCTCGAGGAGATCGACAAGCTCCCGGTCAGGATGATGACAGACACGACCGTGCTCGGGCTCTACCCGGGCAAGGTCATGGCGCTCCTGCGCGACCGACGGGCGCACCGCCTGACAGCCGAGACCGTCGTGCTCGCGACCGGCGCGTCGGAGAACATGCTGGCGTTCACCGGCAGCGACCTCCCGGGCGTCTACGGGGCCGGGGCGGTACAGACGCTGATGAACGTCGACGGCGTCGCCCCGGGCAAGCGCGTACTAATGGTCGGCGCGGGCAACATCGGCCTCATCGTCAGCTACCAGCTCCTGCAGGCGGGTGTCGAGGTCGTCGCCGTCATCGAGGGGCTGCCCGAGATCGGCGGCTACCACGTGCACGCGGCGAAGATACGCAGGGCCGGAGTGCCGATACTCACGTCTCACACCATCCTGAGCGCCGAGGGCGTGGATTGCGTCGAGGGCGCCTTGATCGCCGGGGTCGACGAGAACTGGAACCCCGTTCCGGGGACCGAGCGCGAGATCGAGGTCGACACCGTCTGCCTGGCCGTCGGTCTCACTCCCAACTGTGAGCTGGCGTCGCAGCTTGGGTGCGAGGAGGCGTTCGTCTCGGAACTCGGCGGGAGAGTGTCGGTGCACAACTCCGGACTGGAGACGACGGTCCCGGGCGTCTTCATCGCCGGCGACGCTTCGGGCATCGAGGAGGCGTCGACGGCCATGCTCGAGGGACGCCTGGCGGGCCTCGCGGCAGCCGCGCATCTGGGCGCGGGCGCGGACGAGATCCCCGGGCTCAGAGCCGAGGTCGAGGAGGGGCTCCGAGCGCTCCGCGCCGGACCCTTCGGGAGACACGCCAGACAGGGTAAGGAGAAGATGGCCGAGCTCGCGAGAGCGATCGGAGGCGGGTCGTGAGCCACAGGTCGGACGGCGTCCTCAGACCCGAGCAGATAGACGGAGTCGTTCCGCCGCGCGAGCGGCTGGAGCGCGGCCCCGTGATCGTCATCGAGTGCGTCGAGCACATACCCTGCAATCCGTGCGTGGACGCCTGTCCCAAGGGCGTCATTCACATAGACGGCGACATGAACGGCACCCCCGTGTGCGACTTCGAGACCTGCGACGGGTGTGGCGTGTGCGTGAGCGCGTGCCCCGGGCTCGCGATCTTCGTGCTCGACATGAGCCTGGACGGCGGCGACGCGACCGTCTCGATCCCGTACGAGTACATACCCCTCCCCTCCGTGGGCGACGAGGTCGTGACGCTCTCTCGCGAGGGCGAGGAGGTGGGCCGCGGGACGGTCAGACGCGTGCTGACGGCAAAGGCGCTGGACAGGACACCGATCGTGACGCTCGTGGTGCCGAAGGACGAAGCGATGCGCGTGAGGCACTTCCGGGCGGCCGGGTAGCGTACTGGCCCGGGGCGGGGCGAGCCACGCCGGCGCGCGCCGGCGTAAGACGGCGACGGTCGCCGTCTGAAGAAGGAAGAAGATGAAGCGCGACGTGATCATATGCAGGTGCGAGGACGTGACCTACGGCGAGATAGTCGACGCGATCGCCTCGGGGCTCACGACCACGGAGGAGATCAAACGGTTCCTCCGAACGGGCATGGGTCCGTGCCAGGGCCGCACATGCTCGCGCCTGATAGCGAGGATCATCGCGGCCGAGACGGGTCTGCCGGTGGCCGAGATAGAGCACCCGGCGGTCAGGCCGCCGACGCGCCCTGTCGAGATAGGGACCATGGAGAAGCCCGGCCTGGTGGACGTCGAGGCGCTCAAGGGAACGAGCGATGAAGAGTAGGGCCGAGTGCGTCATCATAGGCGGAGGGGTGGTCGGAACCGCGATCGCGTACTACCTCGCGAAGAACGGCATGACAGACATCGTTCTGGTCGAGGCCGAGTATCTGTCGTGCGGCGCAACAGGGCGCTGCGGCGGCGGCATCCGCCAGCAGTGGAGCACAGAGGCCAACACTCAGCTGGCCATCGAGAGCGTCCGCGAGTTCTCGACTCTCGAGGAAGAGCTCGACGCAGACATCGAGTTCCTGCAGGGTGGGTACCTCGTGCTCGCATACACAAAGGAGGACGAGGACCAGTTCAGGAAGAACGTCGAACTGCAGCAGGGACTCGGCCTCGACGTCGTCACGCTCTCTCCCGACGAGATACGAGCGCAGGTCGTGCCCCAGCTCAACACCGACGGCGTACGCATGGCGACCTACTGCCCTTCGGACGCGAGCGCCAACCCGTTCCTCACGACCCTCGCCTACGCGAACGCGGCCAGGCGCCTTGGCGTGGAGATCGAGCTGTTCAACCCGGTTCGAAGGGTACTGACCGACAACGGCTCGGTGACCGGCGTCGAGACCGAACGCGGCACGATAAGCGCGCCGCTCGTCGTCAACGTCGCCGGAAGTCACTCCGTGCCGATAGCGAGAACGGCCGGCGTCGAACTGCCGATAACTCCGGTCCGCAGGCAGATCCTCGTCACCGAGCCGCTCGAGCGATTCTTCCACCCGATGATCATATCGTTCAGCTTCGGGATCTACTTCAGGCAGGCGAAGCACGGGTCCGTGATAGGCGGGTTCGGGCTGCCAGACGAGCCGCCAGGGTTCAACCAGACGTCCAGCCTCGAGTTCATCGAGACGATGTCGTCCAAGCTCGCGTTCCTCATGCCGAGACTGCGGTCGGTCAAGGTGGTCCGGCAGTGGGCGGGTCTCTACGACCTGACTCCGGACGCGCAGCCTCTGCTCGGGGAGACCGACGGTGTAGAGGGGTTCTTCCAGGCGAGCGGGTTCTCGGGCCACGGCTTCATGATCGCGCCCAAGGTGGCGATGCTCCTCGCGTCCGCCGTGGCGGGCGAACGACCCGACCTCGACATCTCCCGCCTGAACGCGCGCCGTTTCGCCGACGGCGACATCACAACCGACAAGTCGGTCGTCTAGCACGGCCCCCGGTCGCGAGTCCGTCGTCGATCGACGATCCCCGGCCGCAAGTCCGTCGTCCGTCGACGGTCCCAGGCCGGCGAAGACCCTCCCCCGACCGAAGCGCGGCGCGAGCGCCGGGCGCCGCGGTCGCTCCTACTCCATGATCAGATGAGTGGCCCAGTAGGGCCTGACCACCGGGCATGCCCGCAGCACGGAGGGCCAGCCCGTTCTCTCCAGCTCCTCGCGGCTCGGAAGCTCCATCTCGAAGAACGAGTGTACGGCTCCCGCGTAGACGGTCTCCTCGTCCCCTTCGCCGGCACGGACGTAGATGATGTCCGGAGTGCCTACCGCGTTCTGCAGCACGCGCCCGGTGTCGAGGTCCTCGTAGGCCACGTCCGAGATGAGCACACACCCCAGCTCGCCGGGCTTCCTCGTACGGACGTCGCCGGCGAAGTGGCGCAGGATGCCGGAGTAGTCGGCGAGCTGAGCGCCGGCCTCTCCGGACCCGCCACCCCGCACAGCGGAGCTCGAAGCCGACTCCACGAGCTCTAGGAACTCCACCAGTTCGGTTATGTGCGCGTCCATCGTGTCGTCCAGCAGGTAGTGCTCCCAGAGCCGGTCTCGGAGATTCTCCATCAGCTCCCTGAGTCGCGAGTAGAGACCCGGGTACGGTTCGACCATCACCGGAACGTCCGCGCGCTCCGCGACCAGCCTCGCCGGGCGCGATAGTGATGCGTCCGCCGCCTGGTACCTGACACCGGCCCACGACGCGCCGCCGGTCGAGATCTGCTTGCGGCCCCAGTCGGGGCTCGAGAGGAAGTCCGGAGAACCTGCGGCGTTCGGACGCTCGATCTCCGACAGGCAGTAGAGCCAGCTCCAGTAGAGGTCGCGCGTCCAGTCTCCGTAGGTCATGTCCTCGAGTTCCCGCTCGATGGCCTCGTAGCTACGGCGATAGACGAAGTCGTCGAATACATCGTTCTCGTCCAGCAGGCCGCGAGCGGCTGTCGAGCCCAGGAGCGACATGATATCGAGCGATGTCGGAAGCGGGCGCTCTTCGGACCCGGCGAGGAGCCCGAAGTACTCAGTGGCCGGCGGGAAGTCGCGCGGCAGGAAACGCATGCCCCGCAGCTCGTGCGTCTGCACGTGCGTCGGCGCCATCTCGGAGACGTGATCCACGAAGATCATCAGGAGCGAGTCGTCTCCGGCGAGTTCGCGCTCGAACTCGCGACCGAAGACCTCGTCGGCCATCTCCATGTACTCGGCGACCGACGGGTCGCCCGCGCCCCCGTAGTAGAACTCAAGGGGGTAGCTGATGCGTTCCCACAGCTCGAACCACTCTCCCGCCTCGCTCTCCAGCGCACGCACGATGAGAAGCGCCTGGACCGTAAGGGTGTAGTCCTCGACCGGTCGCTCCGGAAGCGCAAAGGCCATACGGCTGTACCAGGTCAAGGCCCGGAAGTAGCGGCCGAGTTCCTCGTCCGACGCGTAGTGACCGGTCGGCGCGTAGCGCGAGTAGTCCTCCCCGGGTCCGGCCACCCTGTCGAGCGGCGTGGGGCCCATGATCGGAGACATGACGACCGAGTTGGCGTCCTCAATGAGCTCCAGCTCGCGCTCGACGAGCCCCCTGACGATCTCCGGCGGGAAGTAGTCCGGATCGAGGAGGCTCAGCCCCACGGCGAAGAACGCGAGATCCCGGCGGGCGGCCTCCTTGACGGTCGAGTTGACAGCGCGAAGGTAGTCCCGTTCGAGCAGTCGGACCATCTCTCGCGACAGCTGCTCGAGCCTGTCGTACAGGTACTCCTCCTCGACGGTCCGGAGCACCCTGTCGATCATGAGGTCGGTCACCCGCAGCACCGAGTCCGAGCTGATGAAGACGCCGAGGTCGGTCCCCGCAAGAGACGAGTAGATCTCGGGGAAGTCGTCGCCTCCACCCGGCAGGACCACGAACCCGTGTATGTCGAGCTGCCGCCGCGCTTCGGCGCTAAGCTCGTGTCCCTGAGCTTCGGCTCCGTGCGCGTCAGCGCCGCGGTCGATCGGCCACGCGGTCAACAGGACCGCGGCCAGCACTACGGCCGCTGCCCGGCGCGCGCGCGCAGCCGGCATCAGAGTCGGTGCCACTGTTGGACCTCCTTGGTCGCTCGATTCCGTGAGATCAGGGCGACAGAAGCCCCTCGGAGGCGGTGACCCAGAACGCCTGGGGCACGGCGTCTCCGATGCTCCTGAACCTGTGGGGAGCGCTGCCCTTGAATTGGATGCAGTCGCCCTCGCCCAGCTCGTACTCCTCCTCGCCGACGGTAACGGCCAGCTTGCCCGCCGTCACCAGCAGGATCTCCTCCCCCTGGTGGACCGGGCCACTGATCTCTCCACCGGACACGCCCTGCAGCTCTACGACGCGCAGGCGACCAGCGGGGATCCCCTTGGTGAGGAAGTCTACGTCGGCGACGCTCCTGTCACCGTCGAGTATCGCCCTGTGCGGACGCTCATGCCTTCGCACCACTGACACCGTCGGGAGTTCGTCCTCCTCGACGAAGTAGGTGGCGGACTTGCCCAGCGCGCGGGCGATGCGCAGGAGCGCCCCGACCGTCGGAGATGTCCTGCCTCGCTCGATCTCGGATATGTGGGTCGGCGACATGCCTGACGCGTCGGCGACCTGCTTGAGGGTCATGCTCTTGGCCAGACGCTCGAGCTTGACCCTTCGTCCCAGTTCAGCCTTGTCCAACATGGTTCACCCCTCCTTCTCCTCAACCCTCAACGACCCCAACCGCCCCGGATGTGAGGTGGGTACTCGGATGCGGCTACACCGGGCCACCGACGTGCATCCAGCGCCCGGCCCAAGTGGCTCGTGAAGAGCCAATCCTCTGTGCGTGGTGTTGGTGCCGCCGGCGCCGCTCTCCGTCTATCGCGGCGGTCACCCGACAGCGACCTCCTCTCTCATGCCCGCGCCGTCCCTCCCGGCGCGAGCCACGGCCATCTCGTAGACCTCCAGGATCCGACCGGTAACGCGGTCCCAGGAGTACTGCCACACGTCCTCGCGCGCGGACTCGACCAGACGCGCGCGAAGCCCGTCGTCCCGAGCGAGTCGCGCTATCGCGTCAGCTATCGAACCGGGGTCCTCGCTGAGCGACAGAAGCCCCGTGCGTCCGTCGTCGACGACGTCCCGGTAGCCTGCTATGTCCGACGCGACCACCGCGGCGCCCGCCGCCATCGCCTCTATGAGCACGATGCCGAAGCTCTCTCCGCCCGTTGCCGGGGAGCAGTAGACGTCGGCGCTGGCGTAGTGCCTCGCCAGGTCCGCGCCAGAGACGCGCCCCACGAACTCGACGCGCGGGGTCACCTCTTCCGGGAGGTGAGACCGGTAGTAGTTCGACATGGGCCCGCTCCCGACCACGATGAGCCTGGCCCCGGGCACGCGCTCCATGATCGACGGCATGGCCCGGAAGAGGAACTTCGCGCCCTTCCTCGGCTCGAGCCTGCCAACGAACAGAATGCGGAACTCGCCTTCCTCACTCTCGAACGGCTCGGCGTTCGAGAACCGTCCGACGTCGACGCCGTTCGGGATGATGTGGTACTCGCCGCCGAAGTGACGAGATACCGTCTCGCGCGCCGCGGGCGACACGGCGATGCGTTCCGTGAGGCGCGAGAAGTACCCGTCGAGGACCGGGCGGAAGAGCTTGTAGCCGAAGGCGCCGTCGTTGTTGGCGTGGAACGTCCCGACCATCGGCGCGTTCGCCTCCGCAACGACGGCCAGGCACAGCGTCGGCATCAGCGGCTCGTGCAGGTGCAGCACGTCGAAGCGCTCGCGCTCGAGCATCCGCCGCACCTTGCCACGCATGCGGACGTCAACGGCAACTGGACATATCGACCCGTTCGCCGGCACGTTGACGGACCTGCCGATGCGTATGACGTCCTCCTCGTTCGGGGCTTCGCCCTCCCCGAAGTTGGTCGTGACCACGCGCACGTCGTGTCCCAGCCGCTTGAGCTCCTCGGCCGTGTGGTACACGTGCTCCGGGACGCCCCCCGGATAGGGATGGTAGGTCGAGGAGACGATGCCTATCTTCAAGCGCTTCCTCCCGTCGTTCCCCACATCGGCTGGAGCATGCACCACTGCTCCGGGTACTGCCCTATGTACCGTTCCATCACGCTGGCTATGCGCTGGGTAAGCGCTGCGACCTCGGTCTCGTCGCCGTCTGCACCCTCGGGCTCGATGGGCTCCTCGATGTGACTGACGAACGTGCCGTCCTTCTGCCTGATACAGAAGGCCAGCACTATCGGCGCGCCCAGTTTCCCCGACAGGTAGGCAGCGCCCTTGGGGAACATCGTCTTCTCGCCGAAGAACTCCACCTCGACGCCGTCCCCGTCGATCAGGCGCTCGCCCACGACCAGGACGACCTCGTTCCTTCTGAGCGCCCGGGCGATGCTCATCGGCTGCCCGAGCGGTATGACGTTGATCCCCCGCCGCTCTCGCATGTCGGTCACGGTGCGTTCCGACGAGCTCTGCGTCACGGGCTCGACGATCGCGGAGAGCTCGGGCAGCTCGCCGGTCGCGACCAGCGCCGCGCCTCCCATGTCCCAGTTGCCCAGGTGCGCCGTCACGAGTAGAGCGCCCTTCCCGCGCGCGAGAGCCGCCTTGAGGTTCTCGAGCCCCTCGGTCCGCACCAGTTCGCGGACCTTCGCGCGCACGCGGCCGTTGAGACCGAAGAAGTCCGCCCAGTAGAGTGCGTAGCTCCGGAACATGCTGCGGGCTACGGCGCGCACCTCCGGGCTGTCGGCCGGTTTGCGGATCACGCGCGAGACGTTCTCGCTGGCGCTCCTCCGCTTGTCCGGCATCGCGACGAACGCCATTCCAGACAGCACCGAAGCGAGCCAGTAGCTCAGCTTCCGAGGCAGGCTCGCCGCGAGCGCGGACCCGGCCCGCAGCAGCGGGTACGCGTTGAGCAGGTTCAGCTTCGTCGTGTCCGCCAGAAGGAAGAGAGACAGCGCGGAATAGCCGATGGTCGCGATGCCCAGGATGACTAGCAGGTTGCGCGAGCCGATGATGTCGACGGTGATGCCCGACGCGATGCCGGCCACTCCAAAAGCCGCCTTGCTCACCATCTCGCGGAACCCGAACGCCTTGCCCACGTCCTCTGCCGGCATGCTCTCCTGGAGGATGGTGTCGCAGGTGACCATCGTAGGCGCCACCAGGAAGCCGAGCGCGAAGATCCACGCGCCGAGCGCCGGGATCGAGCCGACGACCGACAGCATGAGGATCGCTGCCCCCGACGTCAGGAAGCTCAGGGTGATGATGACCCTTCTGGGCGTGTTCTGGAGGAATCTGCCCACCACGAGAGAGCCCAGCAGCATGCCGATGCCGCCGACGGAGTAGAGCATCCCGACGTCGGCGGCGCCCAGCCCGAACTCGTTGCGCACGAGCACGGGACAGGCGATGAGCACGAAGCCCGCGACCAGCATGATTGCCGAGAACGAGACGGTCGAGTAGACCACGATGCGATTCCCGCGCATTCGAGAGAGACCGTCCCGCAGGTCGGCCATCAGCCTCTGGTAGGCCGACCCGATGACCTCGACCTCCTCCTCCACGTCGTGAACCACCTCGCGCCCCAGCTTCGCGGCTCCGTCCGCAAGCTCGTGAGGCGAGTGCGCCTTGAGCGCCTCGCGGGCCGTCTTGCCGAGCGCTCGTCCTTTCCCCTCGCCTGCGCCCGCGCCGGCCGCCGCCGCAGCCACCTCCGTGGCCCTGCGCTCCTCCCTGAGCGCCTCGACGCTCTTTAGGGTGATGAACATGGCAAGTATGGCCGACAGCAGGTAGGTCGCGGCGTCGGCCAGGAAGCCGGCCGTGAACCCGAAGCGCGTCACCAGTATGCCGCCGCCCCAGGGACCGAGCATGATCGTCGCCATCATGGCCACGTTGAGCAGCGAGTTGGCGGCGAGCAGCTCGTCGCTCTCCACGATCTGAGGGATGGCCGCCGACTTCGCCGACAGGTAGAACCGGTTGATCGTGAACACGATGAAGACGATGACGTAGACGGGCCACATCGAACGGGACACCAGCGGGATGCACGCGACGAGTACGGCCCGCGTCAGGTCCGAGATGATCATCATCTTCTTGCGCGACACGCGGTCGGCGTACACGCCGGAGACCGGGCCGAACACGAGCACGGGCGCGCTCGCGAGCAGCAGGATCTTCGAGAACTCGAGACCCTTGATCGCGCCGTCGCTCAGCGAGAATATCAGCGCCGTCAGCGCCATCAGGTTGAGGTGGTCACCGAGCTGCGAGGCGAGCGTGCTGGACCACAGAAGCGAGAAGCTCCCGTTCCGGAACAAGTGCATCATACTGCCGCGCTTCGTGTCTCTGGTCTCAGCCACTCACGGTCTCCCCGAGGGCGGCCCCGACCGGCCCGCCGCCCGAGCCGTTGCCCGGACCTTCGGCCGTCCCGCCCGTGCCGCCCCCGATCACCTTCCTCAGCGCCGCGAGGATGCGCTCCGCCTCGCGCGCGTCCGCTGCTTCCCCGTTCCCGCGCTTGAGCCGCTCGAGCAGCGAATGCAGGAGCGTCACCGCCGTGATGTCCTCCCCCGTCGCCTTGTCGACCACGCAGACCGACTCCCCTTCTACCACTATGTCGGACAGCTGAAGGAGCGTGATGGTCCTGCCCTGTCCAGCATCGTAGAGACGGCGGTTCGCATGCTTGTTGATGGTCCTCAAACTGAGCACCTCTCAGATTGGCGTCGGTCGCGATTCGTTGTTGGTGCAGCGCACCATGTACTCTATGGCCGACCAGGTGTCGCGTCAAGGAGAATCGGCACTATAGTGTGTCACGACTCATGATAGGCACGGCCGGGCCTTCGGGATAGCCCTTCCCGGGGCCCGGCTCGGCAGTTCTTCAGCGTTCGACGCCCGCGCTACCGCTTCCCCCTGCCGGGGAGCGGCCAGATGCTCATGACCAGCGTCAGGGTCAGCGCGCCGAACGCCAGGAGCGCTACGACGCCGGCCCAGCCACCGGCCCAGTCGTGGCCGATGTTCACGAAGTCGTAGAAGGCGGCCGTGCCCCCCGTCAGCGCGCTCACGGGCTCGCCCGCGGCCGTCAGCAGGTCGCGCTGCTGGTAGGCGTTGAACAGGGCCGCGACTATGATGCCCATCACGCCGCCGCCGGCGATGAGCCCGGAGCCGTACAGGACGCCCTTCTCCCTGAGCTGGTGTCTGACCTCCGGGTCCTTCACTCGCTCCGCCACGGCCCTGACGATACCGCCGACCATGATCGGTGTGGAGAGCCGGATGGGCAGGTACAGCCCCACGGAGAACGGCAGCGACGGGATCCCGAGCAGCTCGATGCACGCCGCTATGAAGACGCCGATGAAGACGAGTGTCCACGGCAGCGACATCTCGAGCACGCCGCGCACCACCATCGACATGAGCACCGCCTGCGGCGCCGGCATCTGCTCGGAGCCGATGCCGTAGACGCGGTGCAGGAAGAACACGACCCAGCCGATGACGAGCGCAGACGACAGGACGCCTATGATCTCCCCGTACTGCTGTCTCCTCGGCGTCGCTCCCACCAGGAACCCCGTCTTGAGGTCCTGCGACGTATCGCTCGCTATGCAGATGGCGATGCAGACGACCGCCCCGACCGATATGGCGCCCACCATGCCTGCCGAGCCCGTCCACCCGAGCCCGAGGAAGATGAGACTCGTCGCCAGGAGGGTCCCGATGGTCATGCCCGACGCCGGGTTCGAAGTGCTTCCCACGAGCCCGACGATGCTCGAACTGACCGTCACGAAGAAGAAGCTGAAGACCACTATGAGGAGAGCTCCCACCAGGTTGACCGGGATCTGCGGGAGCAGCCACGCGAGCAGGCCGAGTCCCAGAGCCCCGGCCATGACGTACTTGACCGGAAGGTCGAGCGACGTGCGCCTGGTCGAACCGCCATCGTGGTCCCTCGCGACCTCGCGGACGCCGGACCTGAACGAGCTGACCATGGTCGGTATCGCGCGGATGAGAGTGACGAGCCCGCCGAACGCCACCGCGCCGGCTCCGATGTACCTGATGTAGTTGTTCCAGATCTCGGCCGGCCCCATCTCGCTGATGAGCGTCGTCGCCGGATAGAGCGGTTGGGTGAGCCCGCTCCCCATCATCTTGATGATGGGGATGATGACGAGCCAGCCTATCGCCCCGCCCGCAAGCATGATCCCCGCGATCCTCGGGCCGATGACGTAGCCTACGCCCAGGAGCGCCGGGGTTATCTCGCCACCGATACGCGCGCCGCGGATGCCCCTTATGTCCCATTCAGGTTTGTAGCTCCAGAGCTCCATCCCCTCCATCATGAACTTGTAGAGCGCGCCGATCCCAACGCCCGCCATGACGCGCTTGACCATCGTCCCGCCGTGGTCGCCCGCCACGAGCACCTCGGCGCACGCCGTGCCCTCGGGGTACGGCAGCCGCCCGTGCTCGCGGACGATCAGGTGCTTCCTGAGAGGGATCATGAAGAAGACGCCGAGCAGGCCGCCGACGACGGACAGGACGAAGATCTTCGAGAGCTCCGGCATGAAGCCGAGCACGATGAGCGCGGGCACCGTGAAGATGACGCCCGCGGCCAGTGATTCGCCCGCGGACCCCACGGTCTGGACCATGTTGTTCTCGAGCACGGTCGACCGCCAGAAGCGCGAGATGGCTATCGCGATCACGGCCGCCGGGATCGACGCGCCGACGGTGATACCGACCTTGAGTCCGATGTAGGCGTTGGCGGCGCCGAAAACGATGCCCACGAGCGCGCCTACGATGACGGCTCGCAGCGTGAACTCGCGCATCGTCTGGTGGTGCTCCACGTAGGGTCCGTAGTCCTCGCCCTTGACCCCGCCGTACGCGTGCGTGCCCAGCCGCTTCTTCTCACTCATTGGCCTCTCCCCATCTCCGTTCCTCCAGCGCGTCCTTCGCCTCTTCCGCCGCCTTGTAGTTCGGGTTGTGCTTGAGCGCGGTCTCGTACTCGTACATCGCCTCGTCAAGACGGCCCTGCGCCTCGTAGACCAGCCCCAGGCGCCAGTGCGCCGCGGCGACCTCGGGCCGGGCGGGACGTTCGTCCGCCGCGATGTAGCGTTGGAAACCCTCCTCTGCCTCGGCGAGGTCCACACCTGCCTCGTAGTGCGCCTTCGACAACTGGTAGACCCCCACGAGGTTCTCCGGTTCGAGGGTGAGGAAGCGCCTGAAGGGGCCCACCGCTTCGTCCGGACGGTCGGTGTCCAGATAGAAGGTGCCTAGAAGGTACCACCCCTCCGCGTTGTCCTCATCGACCATCGCGGCGGCGAGGTACTCGATCTCCGCCGTCACGAGGTCCTCCTCCCGCTTCGCTATGACCGCGTGCCCCAGGTGCCCGTAGTATTCGTCGATGCCCGCGATGACGTCGGCTCGTTCGCGGGCGCCGTCCATGCCCCCGCCGGCCACGGACGGCGCGTAGATGCAGTAGTACATGAGGCCTAGTTGGGCGCCGATGTGCTTCGGGTCCAGCTCGAGGACGTCCTCGAGCGCCCTCTTGTACCGTCCGGCGTAGAGCATCGACCCGAGGCCGCCCTGCATCGCCTTCGCGCCGTACGCGTCCGCCAGCGTCATGCGGTACTCGATGTTGGTCTCGTCGCCCTCGACGGCCTTCTTCGCGCGCTTGACCGCTTCGTCCGGGTCGTCGCGCATGAGCGCTATCGTAGCCAGGCCCCACTGCGCGCGGTGCGCGGTCTCGGAGACCTCGAGCGCCTCGCGACAGAGCTCCTCGCCCAGGCCGAGCTCGCCGGCGCTGATGGCGCGCTCTGCTCGAACGAGGAGTGAGTCCAGCACCGCCGGCTCCTGTGCGGGGGCCCGGAGCGGCAAAGCCACTAGCGACGCGAGCGCCACGGCCACGACTGTCTGTCTGATCTCGCCCTCCTTCGGCCGCTCAGTCGCGGGCCACTTCCGGCGCCACGTCCGGACCGGCCGGCGCCTCCTCCACCCTGTCTCTCGTCACCAGAGCGACCGCCGCCAGTATCAGCGCGCTCCCGGCCATGGCCCACGGCGACAGGCGCTCGCCGAGGACCACGGCGGCCAAAGCCAACGCGAAGACGACCTCCGCCAGCATGATGACGCTCGACGTGGTCGCCGTGATGTGCCTGAGACCCCACGTCCAAAGGAAGAACGGGAGGACCGTGCAGAAGATCGCCGTGTAGGCGACGGGCCACAGGTCGAGCGAGAGCTCCGGCGCGCGCCCCCAGCCGAAGACGACGGCGGCCGGCAGCGCCGCGAGCGCCGTTACCGTGACCATTGCGGCCGTGAGCGCCTGCACGTCTACTCTGCCGCCCGACACGATCTTCTTGTCCAGCAGTATGAAGAAGGTCCACAGGACCGCGGCGGCAAGCATGAGAAGGTCACCAACCATCGACGGCGCCGAGAGCGACGGCGACCGCCCGCCCGTCGACACCAGGTAGACACCCGCCATGCCGACCACGACCGCCGTGGTCTTCGCGGCACCGAAACGCTCCCCGAAGGCGAGCCGCGACCCCACGGCCACGAGCACCGTGCTCGAGTGGATGAGCAGCGCCGCGTTCGTCGCGCTGGTCATGGTCTGGCCGTTGAACTGCAGGACGAACCCGGCGGCGTTGCTGACACCCAACCACAGGACCAGCGGGCGGCGCAGCAGCCGACCGACGGCCTCGGCCCGCCCGGTCGCGGCCGTGACCAGGAGCGCAGCGGCCGAGGCCGCCGCGAACCGCAGGAACACGAACCAGAACGGGTCGATCGACCGCAGCCCGAACTTGATGACGGTGAACGAGGACCCCCAAAGGAGCCCGGCCACCAGTGTTGAGAGAACGGCGCTCCTCGACGTACGCAAGGTGCCTCCGCCTCCGAATGCCGGCGTTCTGCCCGCGTTTGAGCCGTCAATGTTACAGGAGCACTGTCAGCGCCGCAACGGCCATGATGGCCGCGCAGGAGGGCAGCAGCATGCGGTAGATGCCACCCCAGGTGGCGTGGAAGTACTCGCGCGTGATGACGAGGCAGAGGTGGACGGGAGACAGCAGGCATCCGACGAAGCCCGACACGAACGCGAGCATCACGAGTTCCATGTTCGCGGGCGTTCCCATGAGAGGGATGAGAAGCGGGAAACACACGCCGATGTAGGCGAGCGTCACGCCGGTGATGAGCCCGACTATGAACGGGACGATGGCCACGACGGCGGTCAGCGGGAGGTTCATCGCGAGGAGGAACGGAGGAACGGCCTCGACGATCTCCGCGACCTCGAGCAGGTGCTTGTATGCGCCCACGCCGACAATCAGCGTGACGATCTGGAACTCGGTGCCGCGGCGGAAGGCCTTCCAGACGTCGAGCGCAGGAGGTCTCTCCAGAACGACGAGCGCGGCGATGACGACGAGAATGACCAGCACCAGCTCGAACTTGAGGACGAGGACGCCGGCGATGACTATGGCGAACGGCCACACGCCGTGCGCGATGTCCCTCCAGCCCCCTCTGACACCCCCGGTCCTCTCGTTGCGACCGGCCTTCACCCGTCGAAGGACGAAGACCCAGCCGGCGACGATCGCCGCGACCGTCGCCGTCCAGTTGGCCGCGAAGAGGTCGCTGACCGTGCAGCCAACGAGGGCCGCCGCCACGACGACGCCCGGGTAGACGGGCCAGATGTACTCCCAGACGTGCCGGAACCAGTAGCTGACGAACAGCATCTCCTCCGGCGTGGAGTCACCGGAGCTGACGGCGCTCTCGACCATCGGGGCGGTCAGCATTGTGCCGCCCGGCATCGGCAGCAGGCCGCCGAACATCGGGATAAGCGCGATGACTATCCTGTTGTCCGCGATGAGCGCGCGCAGCCCCGAAGCGAACCGTCCCAGGTAGCCCAGGCGCCCCGCGAGGGCGCCGAGTGCCATGATGGTGATGATGCGCGCGAGGAGCAGGAGGGTGTCCGGGTCGATCGCCGCTCGCCCGAGTTCGGTGAGGGTCCAGAGCGGCGAGCGGCCCACCACCAGCGCGAGCGTCGCCGCGCCCGCGAGCATGGAGATCCCGAGGTCCACCTTGAAGCGGACGAGGATGATGATAAGAACGACGGAGAGAATGAGAGAGAGTATCTCGCGCTCCAACGCGCCTCCGCTGCCACGGAGCCGCGACCGGCTCCGTTCTTCTTCGCTGAAGGGGCGCGACCTGCGCCGCAGGCCGCGCCCCGGTTGCTTCTCCGGCGTCCGCGGACACACCGTTCGAAACCACGGCGGGAACGCGGAGCTCTACTCCAGCTCTGACAGGTGGAGGTTCGTCCTTACGGTGTCGTCCCTCCAGTTGTAGAAGCTCTCCGTGTACGTCATCAGGGAGACCCACTGAGCCAGCGTGGAGACGTTCTTCTCCTTGATGTGCGTCTTGAGAGCCGAGTCCTCCGGCAGACCGCTGAACCAGTCCTGGAAGTACTTCTCCTTGTCTGAGAAGTGCTCGAGAAGCTCGTCGTCGCTCGGGTCGCGGTAGACCTCCTTGTGCACGATCGCGTCGAGGGGAAGAGACGGTGCGAGCGGCGGGCGCTCCTTGGGATAGCCCATGATGACCATCGCGACCGGCAGCACGTGCTTGGGGAGTTGGAAGAAGCTCAGGGTCGTATACGGCTGCCAGACGATCTCCTGGATGTACTGCGAGCCCAGACCCAGATGCTCGGCCGCTATGACAGCGTTCTGCGCCGCGGTGTAGACCCCGCGCAGAGCGACCCAGAGCACCCCTATGCCGGTGAAGTGCGGGGCTCCGCCCTGCAGCGCGGACCAGCGGTTCACGCGGTGCGTGTCAACGCAAAACACGAGGGAGACCGGCGCCTCCTCGATGCACTTGCGCCTGCCCTCGCAGAGCAGCTCGTTGAGCTGCGCGCGGCGCTCCGGGCTCTGCACCTCGATGATCGAATACGGCTGCATGCCCCGGTATCCGCCCTTCAGCGTGCCACCCGGTCCGGAGGCTCTCAGCGCCGCGTGCTCGACCTTGTCCAGCACGTCCCTCGGAATCTCGTCGGTCTTGAAATTGATGATGCTTCGCCTGTCGAGAACTACATCGAGACAGCTGTTCTCCAAACCTACCTCCCGGCATCTAGATCGCGCTTGACCAGAACGTCCCTCAGCAGCGCACGCGCGCGATGCAGGTGCGTCTTGAGGGTTCCCATAGGGATTCCCAACGTTGCCGCGACTTCCTTGTAGCTTCTCTCCTCAAGGTAGAAGAGCGTGACGACGACCCGGTACTGCTCGGGCAGCTCGGCGACCGCCCGTCTCACCTCGCGGCGGAACTCCTTCTCGCGAACGTGCAGCTCGGGGCTCGTCTCCTCGCGTCGCCCGTCGTCGATCGCGCCCGCCTCGACGTGAGGACCGGCATCGATGTCGACCGTCGCCGCGCGCCGCTTCTTGCGCTTGAGGTGAGTCAGCGCGCGGTTCGTAGTGATCCGATAGAGCCAGCTCGAAAACTTGGAGTCGCCCCTGAACCTCGGTAGCGCGCGGTAGGCGCGAACGAACGCCTCCTGCGCGACGTCCTCTGCGTCCTCATCGTTGCCGACGACCCGAACCGCTATCGTATACACGTAGTCCCGGTACCGTTCGACGAGCGTCCCGTAGGACGCCTCGTCTCCGGCCAGGACCCGCGCTATGAGCTCGTTGTCCGGAGGCGTGAGATCGCGCGTCCGGTCTGACCCAGCCAAGTGTACCTCCGTACACCGTTCAGGCGGCTGCCTGCGAACACATCCGATCGCCGCGCTTCCGCGTGTCGGCAGGCCAGATTCGACCAACAATGTTACCAGAGAGGGGGCCGAATCCAAGCTGTTTTGCCGGCGCGGGCGGGCCCGCCGAGCCTGTCCCACACGCCTGAAACACCCGGGCGCGAAAGGGTGTCATAGCGTACGGCAACGGAACAGGCGAGTGAGGGCCCTGCCTACCGCCCCGGAGCCCGAGGAGGGGGCGCCGGGAACACGAGGGACGGCAGGAACAACCAAGGAGGCGACCGTGGAGATGCTGTTCGGGTTCATGATGGGGCTCATTTCCATCGCCGGCACAGTGCTCATCATCCTCATTATCATCAGGGGGATCAACAGAGGCCAGGAGATCAAGCAGCAGACGTACATGAAGACGCTCGATAGGGGCATCTACGACTACCGTCTGCTCGGTGAGCAGCCCAGCACCGGGACGGCGACCCTCGGATGGGGCATCTTCTTCGCCGCGGTCGGGCTCGCGCTCTTCATCAGCTTCATCGCGTTGGGCATCATCGCGGATGCCCTGGCCGGCGCACTCGTGCCGCTCTTCATGGGCGTCGGCCTCATCATCTACTACTTCATACGCAAGAAGATCGTCGGCGACGTCAAGACCAACGGCGAACCCGTGCGGTTCGAGCCGCCGAGCGGAGGCGAGCCGCCGGCAGTCCAGAGCGACTAGCACCGCCCCACGCTGAAAGCACACGGCTGAAGTACAAGAAGAGGTCCGGCGCCGCGAGGCGCCGGACCCTTCGCGTACGGGCTCTAGTGCCATCCGTTGTGCTGTGGGTGAGGATGGTGCCTGAGGAGTCTCGCCGCCGTCACTCCGATGAAGACGATCCCCGCCACGGCGAAAGCGATCGCGATGCCGACCACGCTCTCTCCGGGGGGCGCAGCGGCCGTGGCGCCTGAGGCGCCCGAGAGCTGACTCGTTACCGGCGACGCGAACTGAGAGGCTGCGCTGCCGAGCCCCTGGAAGAAGGAGCGCGCGACCTCCCAGTTGAAGATGCGGTAGATGCCGTAGCCCGCGGCCACTGACGCGGCTGCGCACGCAGAGGGAACGACCACCGAGTCGACGCGTCGCCTGAGCTCAGCCCTGTGCACGACCTCAGCCATGACATGGCTCTGGAACGCTACGGGGGGCCGCTCGAGCGGCTCCTCGCCCAGAACTCGGTCGACCGCCAGGAGAAGCTCGCGCTCTCGGCGGCAGACGACGCAGGCGCGCGCGTGCTCATCGAGCGCGCGGGCCTCTTCAGGCGTCAGCTCGCCGTCCAGCTCCATATCGATCAGTCTTCTTGCCGCGCTGCATTCCATCTCGGTCCCCTCTGGTCTTATCGGGCCCGGAAGCCATGCGGGCCCGCAATGATGTGACTCCCGGCTCACGCCCGGGGTTTCGGCCAAAAGAGGCCGATTTCGGGGGTCTCAGGCCCTCTTAGAGGCCTGGGAAACCCCTACGCGCCGGCGCCCCACCAGAGCCTTCTATCTTACGACCTTCCTGACCACCGTGGGGTTCCCGTGGCGGTCGACGGCGCGGACGGCCACCGCGTGTTCGCCGGGCACCACATCGATGCGGGCCGAGAAGCTCTCGGACCTGGAGTCGTAGATACCGTCGACCGAGAACGCGGCGGTCCACTCGCCGTAGTCGACCGACACGTCGACGAAAGCGATCGCGCTCGCCGAGTCGACGGCGCGGCCGCTGACGACGAGACCGTCTCGCACGGTCTCCACCTGAACACCCTCGACCGAAGGCGGAGTGTGGTCCACGACGAAGGGCTGACTGACCTCGGAGCCCTCGAGCGCCAGGTCGGCAGGGTTCGACAACGCGTCGCAAGCGGTGACCCTCAGACGATACGTGCCGTCAGTCATCGCCGACGTGTCCCAAGTGTGAAGCGTGCGGTGGCGGATACCCTCCTCGAACCGCTTCCACTCGTCCTCGTCGTCGGACCTGAGATAGAGGTCGAAGACCAGCGAGTCGCCGTTGGGGTCGAGCGCCTCCCACGACGCGGTGCGGACCCCGCGGAGAAGCACCGGCAGGTCGCGTCCCGAAGGCGCGGACGCGTCGAGCGAGTAAGAGACCTCCAGGCCTCCCGGCAGGGTCTGACTCGCTGACGACATGTCGCCGCCGGCCGCCGAGCCTGCGACGACGTCGCCGCTCTCGTGAACAACGACGGACCTGACGAGCGGGGCGCGGTTCTCGCGGACGTAGGCCGCCTCCACCGAGTAGAGCACCGGAGTGACGGCGCCGGAACCTCGCGTCAGGTCGGCGCGCCACTGGAGGTACTGCGCGGGAGGACACTCGATCGGACCGGAGCCGTCGCCGTCGACCTCGTGCCAGTCGCTCCAGGTGTCGTCCGGATCGGCCGTGTTGCCCGAACGGACCGACACTGCGACCTCGGAGCCCGACGGAGTCGCCGCGTCCCACGTCAGCGCGCCCCACGTAGCCGCCGAGAGCGCGTTGAACGCGCTCGACTCGTAGAACCCGTTCCTGCCCACTCCTTCTCCCAGTCTGAAGACGCCGCCGGGTCCGCCGGTCGCGGCCAGCACGTCCCCGTCACCTTTGAGCGACAGGACCTCCTCCCCGTCCAGGCCGGCCGCTATGCCGGGGGGCGTGCCGGCGGACACCGTGTAGACCAGGCCTCCGGCGCCCAGCCCGGCCAGCAACGTCCCGTCGGCCGCGATGCCGAGAGATGTGACCGGCGCGCTCCTCGAGCGCCACAGCTCGACCGCGCCCCCGGTCCCGGCGATGCGGTACACGGCACCCTCGCCGAAGCCCGAGCCGTAGCCCCCGTTCAGGTCCATGATGTCTTCCATCGAGATCGTGGTCGCGGCGAAACAGACCGTACCGTCCTCGCCGCCGACGATGCCGGAGACCTCCTCGAACGGCGAGTCGTACAGCACGCGCACGTCGTGGCCGGGGGTGACGTCCAGCAGCATGCCCTCTATGCTCGTACCAGCCAGCACCCTGTCGCCGATCGCGGCCAGCGCGGAGACGCTCATGTCGTTGGGATTGTACGCGACCTCTCCCCGACCGTGCTCGTCGACGGTGTAGACCGCGGCCGTGTCGCCCGTGCCGACGACGAGCCCGTGCTCGTCGGAGTGGTCCATGCACCAGATGTAGCCCTCGCCCGTCTCGAAGAACAGCTCGGACGTGCCGTCGCGAGCGATGCGGTAGACCTCGCCTCCGGGGGCAGTGCCCACGTAGACGTCGCCGTCGGAAGACACGGCGACCGCCGGGAAGTCGGCCGTCTCCATCGCCAGCAGCTCCTCCCACCCGTCCCCGTCGTCGCGGAACACGCGGCCGGGCGTCCCGGTCGTGATCACTGTCCCGGAACGCGTCTCGACCGCGGCCCAGACGTACTGGCCTTCGGGCGCCCCCAGGTCCTCCACTCCGCCTGAGAGGACGATCCTGCCGTCGTGCAGCAGGGCCGTACCGTGGAAGCCGCCCTTCTCGACCTGCTCGAACGTGTCGACGCGCCAGAACTCCGCCGACACGCCCGCGGCGCACGTCGCCCACAGCAGAACAAGCGCCCCGGCGAACACCGCGGCCCTCCTGGAGAGATGCCAGACTGGTGATGTTCGGATTGCTCGATGCATCGTGCCTCCCTGTCGGACCCTCCCGAGCGGTCCCGTCTGCGGACCCCGTCTATCGCTCCCGGGCCACATGAACGATCATCTCGAAGTACCCCAGCGCCTGCGTCTCGATGGCGAACTCGTCCTGAGAGACGACGGACATAGGCGCCGCGTCGACCGCGCCGCCCGTCGCGCTTCCGACCATGGCGAGCCCGGCACGCCCCGGCACAGCGCGCATCTCCTCGCCGGAGAGCGAGAAACCCGGCGCTTCCGACAGCAGTTGCGCTACTACGGTGTTCCCCGACCTGGCGGTCCTCACGAGTTCGAGAAGCTGGCTCAGGCTGCGCGGCACGCGCCCCGGTCCGAGCCGCTCCTGCTCCCACAGATGGAACGACGTCGCGTCTCCCACCCTGAGAACCAGGGGGCCGTCGGGAACCGAGTCCGGCAGACGAAGCACGAGCTCGCGCTCGAGAGGCTCGCCTCGCCGTGGGCGGAGCCGCACGCGCAGGCGCACCGGTTCGCCCGGGGCGTAGACCGTCCGGTCCGCGTCGACTCGCTCGATGGCGGTCCAGAGCTCGCCCTCGCGTACATCCAGCTCGACTTCCACACTCTCCAGAGCTACGTCCTCGAACGCGTTCTCGAGCAGGACCGTCATCAGCATCGACAGCTCGCCCGCGATGCGCATCGACGGCGCCGAGGTGTGGAAGACGTCGCGGTACTCGACCGTCTCTCCGCCGACGTCGAGGCGGACAACGAGCGAGACGCCCGCCGGTCCGGACGACTTGACGGCGCTCGAGACCGCGCCGCCCACCGCCATTCCGCCGAAGACGGCGGTGTAGGGTCGCCCGCGTACGACGTCGAACTCGAAGTCCCACGCCCCGCCCCCGCCGCGCACGGACGCCCGCACCGGCACCATGTCGGGAGCCGGCCCCATCACGCCGGCGACGGCGCGGTTCCTGTCCTCGATCATCTTCCCGAGGAGCTCGCCGCCCGTCGCGTACTTGAACGACAGCGACTGTATGGGCATAAGGGCGTGAACGTGCGCCGAGACCATGGGCATCTCGAACTCGCCCGAGTTGAAGAGCGAGTGTCCGAACGCGACAAGCCGGTCGCCGTCGACGTGCGTGACCGTTCCGATGGCCGTCCAGTTGACGTCGCCTCTCACGAACTGCACTCCGACTGCCGAGCCGGGCTCGAGCGCAGCCGCCCGGTCGCCGCCGCCCGCCGACGCCACGCCCGCGCCGGCCATCGGCGCGACCCCGGGACCCAGGGCGTTCGAGGCGGCGCGCAGGAAGGCGTCGCTCGCCCCGGAGACCACGAGCGGGGCCGCTATGGGGCTGAGCTGCCTGTCGCCGAACCGGACCGGCTCGACCTCGGGCGCCGCGCGCGGCCGGACGTCGAGACCGGCGGCTGCGGCCAGCCCGAGCGCGGCGGACATCTCGCGCTCAGAGACGGGTATGAGGCCGGTCGGCAGCGGCGCGCCCGGGAACCCGCCGTCTCCGCGCGGGGTCGCCGCGTGGTCGTCCTCAAGCCGTTCGAGGGCGGGCAGCATCTCCCCAATGGGCGTGATGCCCGCGATCGGCTCCTCGATGAACTGCCATGTCGAGGCCACCGCGCCCACGAGGCGGCCGTCCCTGTAGACGGGGCTCCCGCTCATGCCCTCCATGATGCCGGTTCTCTCGAGGATCTCCCCCTCGGCGCGGCCGATTATGAGGTCGGTCCCGGGCGCCGTCCCCCGGACGACGCCGAGGATCTCGATCGCGAACTCCTCGACTTCGGTGCCCGAGAACACGGTCAGACCCACGCATCGGTCCCCGGGCCTCACCTCCTCTATCGGAACGAAACGGCCGTCGAGCTCTTCCGCGCACGCCGAGGCCACGACCAGCGCGGCCAGGGCTAGCGCCACGGCCGGGACCGGCGGGCGGCGGGTACGTGAGTTCATCTGCACCTCTCGGGTGGCTCTGGGAGCTAGGGCGTGCTTTCGGGAAGTGTCGGTCAAGAGCGGCGCCCGTGTCAAGGACGGGGGCGGCGGCCGGCCGTTCGGGCGGCCTCACGCCGGGCCTCGAGCAGGTCGTCGGTCAGTTCGAACCTGACGCGGTAGTACTTCATGAACGGCGCCGGTTGGCCGTCGACCAGATAGGGCTCGAACCTCCACTGAAGCAGGGCGCGCTGCGCAGACAGGTTGCACTCGCCCGTTACGTCGGACTGGACAAGCCACGCCTGCCGGACGTTGCCGCTCGGCTCCACGGCGATGCCGAACACGGCGACGCCCTCCACACCCCGCGCGATCGCCGACGGCGGGTACTCGGGTTCGACCATGTGCTCGATGACGATCTCCTGGCCGCTGGGCTGGGGCAGCGACGTGTTCCTCAGGTTCGTGATGTCATCGCCCACGGCGGTATCCACCTCCTCGACCTCGGCCTCGGTCGCAGGGCGTTCGACCAGCTCGAGGTCCGACATCAGAAGGTCCACAACGCGGAAGCCCGAGCCGCCTAGTATGTCTCCGCTCGACTGCGCCTCGCTCTCCTGCTCCGCGGGATCGCGCAGGATGGAGATCTCCGGGAGCAGCTGGACGGGACCGCGGTACCCGCTGCGTCTCACCAGCGGGATGACACCACGAAGCGGCGCCATGACAAGGACGAAGACGACGTGCAGCGCCACTGCCGCGACGAGGGCGCCGGCAAGAGTGCGGCGATAGCGTAGTTCGCGAAGACGACGCGCGCTGCTTAGATAGGGAGAGCCTGCGTACATGCCGTTTCCGTCCACGTCGCAAGGGGCGGGCCTGACCGATCCTCCATATGTTTCGACAGTTCCGGAACGCGTGAGGTTGCGCCCCTATTCGCCCCAGGCCGCACTGGCGGCGAGCGCTCCTGCCCGCCGCGCTTCGTCGGCCGGGAGCCCGCGCTAGAAGATGAACCCCTTGGGAACGACCACCACGCCGCTATCGGTTATCGTGAACCGCCTGGCGTCCTCTTCGGGGTCGTAGCCTATCTGGGTCTTGGGGGGGATGCGGACACCCTTGTCCACGATGACCCTGCGCAGCTTGGCGTAGCGGCCTACGTCGACGTCCTCCATGAGGATGGACTCGAACGTGTAGCTGTAGCTGTTCGTGCGCACACGCGGTGAGAGAACGCTCCGCTGGATGCGCCCGCCGGATATGATGCACCCCGTCGACACGATCGAGTCGACCGCGACGCCCAGCCGACCGCCCTCGCCGCCGTCGTGCAGGAACTTGGCCGGCGGGTATCGTCCCTGATAGGTGTGTACGGGCCACTCGCGGTCGTAGAGGTTGAGTTCCGGCGTCGGGCCGACCAGGTCCATGTTCGCCGACCAATACGCGTCGATGGTCCCGACGTCGCGCCAGTATCCGGGCGACCCCTCTTCCCCGAACACGAACGCGCGCACGTCGTCGCCGCGCTCGATCATATTGGGAAGCACGCCGTGGCCGAAGTCGAACATTTCGCGTTCGGCCGCCTCTCTCAACCGCTCAGTGATGAAGTCGGTGTTGAAGACGTAGACACCCATCGAGGCGAGGACGCTGTCGGGCCTGCCCGGTATCGTCTGGGGCTGTTCGGGCTTCTCCTGGAACCCGCGGATGCGGAACGAGTCATCTACCTGGAGCACTCCGAACTCGCGCGCGTCCGACGCCGGATGCTCCTGGGCACAGACGGTGGCCTCGCCGCCGGAGGCCGCGTGGTAGGCGAGCAGCCCGGAGTAGTCCATCTGGTAGACGTGGTCGCCAGACAGCACGAGCACGTACCGCGGTCGCGGCTCCAGCTGATCCAGGAGGTACACGTTCTGCCAGATGGCGTCGGCCGTCCCCCTGTACCACAACTCGCCCAGTCGCTGCTGCGCCGGGACGTTCTCGATGAACTCGCCGAGCGCGTAGCTCAGATGCCCCCAGCCGCGGCGGAGGTGTCTGGTCAGTGAGATCGACTTGTACTGGGTCAGGACGAAGATGCGTCTCAGTCCGGAGTTCATGGCGTTCGAGAGGCTGAAATCGATGATCCGGTAGATGCCGCCGAACGGCACCGCGGGCTTGGCCCTGTCTCGAGTCAGCGGCCAGAGGCGCTCCCCCTTGCCACCGGCGAGGACCATCACGACGGTGTCCTTCTTCATGCATCCTCCAGCATCGCGCCGTCGGTCGAGGCCGTCGGCGCCCCTAGCGCCCTCCTGAGCCACCCGCAGACGACCCGTCGCCGCCGACGGGTCGCCACATCTATATGCCCTGCGAGCGGCCGTGTCAAGCGAGCGTTGCTTCCAAGGGGATTCCAGAGCCGGCTGGAAGCCCTTACCGGGCGCTTCCTTGATAACTGTGATTATCAACTGCACAGGGGATTTCTGTTGACACGCAGTTTGTCTCGCCCAAGAATGACCCGCAGAGTCCAATGGGACGCGAACGCGGCCCCCGTGGGCGGGGACGTGTCGCGTGACTCACCCGAACTGGAGGTGTCCTGTGAAGAGGACGGTGCTGGTCATTGCGGCGATCATTCTCGTTGTTCTCGCGGTGGCGCCGGCCGGAGCCAGGAATCGGCTGGCTACCCCGATGTACGAGGTTCAGGAGCCGAGATATCCGAACACGGTGTTCTGGACCGACGACATCGAGGGCGACACGAGCGGCTGGACGACCGAGGACTGGTCGGCGGCTGCGACCCCTCACTTCCACGTGGCCACCTACATGGCCTACGAGGGCACGTACTCGTGGTGGTGCGGGACCTTCGACTACGACGCGGACGGCGGCTATGGCAACAGCTGGGACGACAGGCTGAACGTCCCGACGCTGGACCTCTCCGGGGCCGCCTACCCCATCCTGACCTTCGCCTACAGGCACGACTCCGAGCCCGGCTACGACTACACGTACGTCCAGGCGGAGAGCATGGGCAACTACGTCAACCTCAACCGCGGCTACGACGGCGCGTCGGCCTGGACGGACATCGGCGTCTACGGGTTCATTCTCGAGACCTACGACGACCCGTTCAAGGCCCGGTTCCGCTTCGTCTCTGACGGCGCCTGGTCCGACGAGGACGGTGACTACCTGACAGTCGGCGGCGCATTCATGTGCGACATCATCAAGGTCTACGACTACTTCGGCGGCTACGTCTACTTCCTGGACGACGTGGAGGACGGCATCGGGCTGTGCGACCCCGGCGTCCCGCCCGCCTCGGGTGACTACTGGCACGTCATCGACCGCAAGTGCCCGGCGCTCTCGGACCCGCACTGCTGGTGGTGCGGTGACGATGCAGACACGGGGCTCGTGCCGCCGAACCTGCAGAACGCACTCTACACTCCTCTAACGGACATAAGCGCGGCCCTGTCCTGCACCGCGCACTTCGCGCAGCACTTCGCCATCCCGACGGTCGACAACGACTACATCTCCTACTACGGCACCTGCAACGGCGTCGACTACTACGGGATCGCCTCGTTCTGGGGAGACTTCGAGTCATGCGACGGATGGGGACAGACCCCCTACTCCATCGGGTTCGACATCGACCAGTTCTGCAACTGGGGCGAGTCGACCTGGGGCGGGTTCCTCTGGGTCATGTACACGACCGACAACGGCTGCGGCCCCGCCGGCGCGGGCGACGCCGGGGCGATGATCGACGACTTCTGGCTGGAAGGGGTGCACGAGGACGTCGTGCAGGAGTCCTCGTGGGGGAACATCAAGGCCCTCTATAGATAGTCCGGCTGCCAGGCGAACAGAGGAGGCGCGGAGCGCAGCGGCCCCGGGGCCGCCATCTCCGCGCCTCTCCACGTACGGACGACCGGTCGCGAGCCGGTGACGCCCCGCGTTGCGCCATGCGCCGTCCGGCTCACCCGGCACAGAAGCAGGCGCCGTGCGACCTCCAGGCTCTGATCGCACCAAAAGGAGTGGAGAACGCACGGGCGCCGCTCGTCGGCAGCCCCTCTCACACACGCGGCGCCACGTGCTGTTTCATGAGCGTGTATTCCTTGACTAAACTCTCGAAATGAGTTAAAATGGGATGCGAGAACAAGTTAGCTATCTTCTCGTCCGGAGAAGGAGGTTGAGAGATGCGCCTGTCCGGTCCGCGGACGATTCTGTCCGCCCTCCTCGTACTCGCGGTGCTGGCACCGGCGACGGCGGCGGCTACCGAGCTGACGGCGACCGTCGAGGTCTCGCCTGACGATCTGTCCCTCGAGCGGTCGAGGGGATTCGATGTCGTGCGGATGGGCGGTGCTCTCTCGACCCGCACAGAGGGCTACCCGGAGCTCCCCATGGAGCTCGTTCGCTTCGCGGTCCCGGAGGGGATGGCGCCCGTCGGTGTCGAGGTGAGGGTAGCCTCGCGAAGTGAGCTTCCCGGAACCTACGCGGTGCGCCCGCGCCAGCCCGAGATGCCTCTCTCCATGCAGGAAATGGCGCAGTGGATGGACCCGGACGAGACGGCCTACGCTTCGCAGCTCCCCTACCCGAAGGACGTCTGCGAACTCCTCGACCACGGTAACGCAGGCGGTCAGGCCATCGCCACTGTGGCGTTCTACCCCGTGCAGTACGTTGCCGCCCGCGGCAAACTGCTGCTGAACGAGCGGGCGGAGATCACGCTCGTGCTCGAGCGATCGCGCGCGACCGGACGCATGCCGGCCGCGAGGTCGCCGCGCGCGGCCGAGGCCGCCGCGGAACGCGCACGTGCGCTGGTCGTGAACCCGGAGGACGTTCTGGTCCAGGCGGGTCCGGTGGCAGGCCGCGGTGAGGTCGACTACCTCGTGATCACGTCGCCCGGCTACGCCGACGAGTTTCAGGTGCTGGCCGACTGGAAGGCGCATAAGGCGCTGACGACCGAGGTCGTGACGACCTCGTGGATATACGCGAACTACACGGGCGTCGACGAGCAGGAGCAGATCAGGAACTGCATCATCGACTACTACGAGAACAAGGGCACGCTCTGGGTCCTCCTCGGAGGCGACACGGGGGTCGTGCCTGCCAGGACGGTCTACGCGATGACCTCGGGGGCCGGCGGACCTTCGGACGAGGACAGGATCCGCTGCGACCTCTACTACGGCGACCTGGATGGCGACTGGAACGCTGACGGCAACGAGGTCTACGGGCAGAACGCGACGGACGAGGTTGACATGTACGCCGACCTCTTCGTCGGGCGCGCCCCCGTCGACACGGAGACCGAGGCGGCGCGCTTCGTCAATAAGACCCTCACCTACGAGGGCGCGCCCGACGGCGACACGCTGCCGACGGACTACCAGCTCGACATGCTCTTCATGGCCGAGGTCCTCTGGGACAATCCCTGGACCGACCACGCCATCTGCAAGAACATGATCGACGACGACTCCGTGCCGGAGCGCTTCGACCCGATCACCAAGCTCTATCAGACGAGCGGCAACCTCTCCACATCGAGCGCCGTCTCCGCCCTCAACGATGGCCACAACATCGTAAACCACAACGGTCACGCCTACACGTCGGTCCTCTCGATCGGCAGCGGCGCGCTCTACAACTCGCACTTCGACAATCTCACGAACGCCCCGCGCTACGGCCTGTTCTACTCGATGGGCTGCTGGTCCGCGGCGATCGACAAGAACACGATCGGCGAGCACTGGGTCAACTCCTCCAACGGAGGCGGCTTCGCATACATCGGCAACTGCCGCTACGGCTGGGGCTCGCCGGGCAACCCGGGCTACGGCACGGGCGACGAGTTCGACCGCGAGTTCTTCAAGGTCCTGTTCGAGGACGGCCTCGAGCGCGCTGGCGTCGCGCACGCCGTGCACAAGGACGCGTTCGTCGGCCTTGCGAGGTCGGACGGGTACACGCGCTACACGCTCTACGAGCTCAACCTGCTCGGAGACCCGGAGACCACGATCTGGACCGAAACTCCCGTGACCGCGACGGTGGGTTACCCGTCGTCCGTTCCGCTGGGAGAGCACGAGCTGCTGGTCACCGTGCGGCGCGACGGCCAGCCGATCCCGGGCGCGACCGTGTTCGTTTCCGACGGAACGACGTCGGCGGCCACGGTCGCCGGGCTCGACGGCGTGGCGAGTCTCTCGCCCGCGCCTGTGAGCGAGGGAACGATGACGCTCGTCGTGACAGGACAGGGCATCGTGCCGTACGAGGGCACCATCGCGGTGGTCGACCAGACCCCGGACACCGACGCGCCGGCGGCGGTCGACAACCTCGTCCCGGCCGACCCGTTCGACATCGGCGGGGAGATCCTGCTCGACTGGACCGGCTACTCGGCTCCGTCCGATTTCGCAAGGTACAGCGTCTACAGGGACATGGTTCCGTTCTCCGAAGTCTCGGGGATGACGCCGATCGCGACCGACCTGCTGGAGGGCGCGGAGACGTCGTGGACAGACGCCACGGTCGAGAACGGCCAAGCCTACTACTACGCCGTGACCGCTACCGACTTCGCGGGCAACGAGGACACGGTCGTCCGCTCCAGGGGACCCGTCGCGGCCAGCGTCAACTCGCGGATACTGGTCTGGGACGCCGACGACGGCGACAGGCCGTTTGACGGCGTGGGCGACGACTTCACGGCCGCGGACGGAACGGAGGTCCCGTGGCTCGAGGCTCTCGACGCAATCGGCGAGCTCTACTCGGTCTCCGAGACGCTTCCGGCCGACCTCTCCCCCTTCGAGCTCATCATCTACCTGGGTGGAGTCATCAACTTCGGCGTGCCGGAGGCGAACGTCCCGATGACTGATGACGAGGCGGCGGCTCTGACCGCGTTCGTCGACGCCGGAGGAGACCTCTACATAGAGGAACCGATGTTCGGCGGGGCGTACTACGTCAACGGCAGCGCGACGACCATCGCGCTGTGGGACAGGTTCCACGCGACCTACGCGACCGGACAGGGGAAGGACACCGGCAACGTTCAGTCCATCTCCGGGCAGTCCGGACGGCTGACGCAGGGCATGGCGTTCGACTACGACTACCAGGGCTGGCCCGACCAGTTCGTAGGAGAGGTCGACCCGGACGGCGACGCGGGTTCGTCGCTCGTCTGGTCCGACCAGGGTGCGGTCGGCCGCGGCTCGCTCTACGAGGACGCGGCGACCGGAAGCAGGCGCTACATGCTGCCTGTGCTCCTCGGCGGCATGCAGGACGGCGGCGCGCCTTCGACACGTGTCGAGTACGTGACCAGGGTCCTCGACGACTCGGGTCTCATCGGCTCGACCGGCGTCAACGACGTGGCGGGCGGACGGCTCAACAGGCTGTGGCAGAACTCGCCGAACCCGTTCAACCCGACCACGTCCATCCGCTACTCCGTGGCGCGCGAGGGCGCCGCGGTGAGCCTGCGCGTCTACGACGTGGCTGGCAGGCGCGTCGCGACCCTGGTCGAGGGTCCCGGAGGCGCGGGAGACCACGTCGCGCTATGGAACGGAAGGGACGACAGCGGCCGGCCCGTGGCCTCGGGGATCTACTTCAGCCGACTCTTCGTGGACGGCTGGAGCGAGGCCCGCAAGATGGTCCTGCTGAAATAGGCGCTGCGCGGCTTGCGAGCGATGCCTCAGTTCGCCGGCGGGCCTCGGCAGGGCACGCCCCGGTAGTCGCCCGACCGCCGGGACTCAAGAAGGGACAGCTACTTACAGGTTTAGTCCGGAGGGTCATGGACGCGGTTGGTCCTTGACCCTCTCGGCTATTTGTGGTAAAATCCCTCTGTAATCCTCAAAGCGTAAGCTCAGGTCGGAGAACCGACGGGGCAACGGGAGCACTGCTTAGACAACACTGCTATTGCTTCTGAGTGCAACAGCGAAGCCGGAATCGCGGAGGGGCCGCCCGCAGAGGGCCCCGAGGCCGCTGGCGCAGTGTTCGTCGCCTTGTCGTTCCTGGCTAAGCCAGGATCGGGAGTCGCTTGCGAACCTCGGTCCTGTAATTGTTTCTGGTGGACGTGACTCTTGGCGAAGCGTTGTCCGCCGTGTGAGGAAGGAGAGAACGATGGCCCCGAGACACCTCGCGCACTGGCTGATGATAGCCGTTGTGTGTGCTGCCATGCCGGCGTGGGCCGCTGGGCCCGCGACAGACACTTCGTTCGGCATCGAGGAGATCGAGATCACGCCGCAGGGCGAGTTCGCGAAGCTCGCGCTCCCCGAGTGCCGTTCCATCTCCGGCGTGGGAGAACCTGAGCTTCCAGTGAGGATCCTCCGGTTCGTGGTGCCGCAGGACATGCGTGTGGAGGACGTGATCGTCTCGCACCTGTCGGAGCGGGAACTGCCCGGGAAGCACACCGTGTTCCCGGCTCAGAAGCAGGTCCCGGTCGGCGAGACGGCGGAGTGGACGGGACCGGACGACTCGATCTACCGGAGCGACGACCTCTTCCCCGCCAGTCGGGTGCAGTACCTCGGCGACGGCTATCTCGGCGGTTACCGGATCGCGAGTGTCGCGGTCTACCCGCTCCAGTACGCGCCGCGGAGCGGACGGCTCGTACTCGCCGAGGACATCTCGGTCGAACTCGAGCTGGCTCCGGGAGCCAACCGGGCCGCGCCGCGCCAGCGGATGACCCCCGCTTCGAGCGAGCTCTACCGCAGACTGGTGGCTGACCTCGTCGAGAACCCGTGGGAGGTGGCCGGGAAGATGTCGCACGTCCAGATCTCGGACGTCGTCGGTGACGAGGGATTCTCGCCGCGCTACACGCCTTCGCTCGAGGGCAGTCCCGTCGAGTACGTGATCATCACGAGCCCCGAGTTCGAGCCCTACTTCCAGGACCTCGCCGACTGGAAGACGAAGAAGGGCGTGCCTACGGTCATCAGGACTACGACCTGGATAGAGACGAACTATCCGGGCGGCACCGACGCCGCGGAGAGGATCAGGTTCTTCATCAAGGACGCCTACGAGTCGTGGGGCGCGACCTTCTTCCTCCTGGGCGGCGACACCAACATCATCCCGGTCAGGCGGGCATGGTCGGCGTACTACGGTGGCTGGGAGGTGACGAACGACCTCTACTACTCGGACCTCGACGGCAACTGGAACCTCGACGGCGACAGCCGTTTCGGAGAGGGTTACGCGGGCGCTTCTGCGCCGGGCGACAGCATCGACCTCTACCCCGACGTCTTCGTAGGCAGGGCTCCGGCAGCGTCCGCGACGGAGGTCGAGACCTTCGTCGACAAGAGCCTGACCTACGTGCAGTCGGCGGACGATCTATTCGCGTCGAGAAGCCTGTATCTCGCCGAGGTGCTCTTCCCCTACGACTGGGAACCCGGCGACCTCATCAGCACCGACGGCGCCGAGCACGTGGTGGAGCCGGTGCTCCCTCTCGTGCCGCCGGGACTACAGAAGGCGCTCGTCTACCAGAACTACGAGCCCTACCCGGAGTCGTTCGAGCTGACGGCGCAGGCGGCCATCGACTCGCTCAATCACGGCTACAATCTCGTCTCCCACGTGGGACACGGCAACAAGGACATCATGAGGTGCAGCAAGAACGACTACATCATCGTTCAGGACGTCGACGGGCTGACGAACGGACAGGACAAGTCCGGCATGATATGGATGCTCAACTGCACGTCGACTGCGATCGAGTACGACTGCATCGCAGAGCACTTCATGAACAACCCGGACGGCGGCTGCTCGTTCCTGCTGGGCCCGACCAGATTCTGTTTCCCGACGACGGCGAAGGACTACTACGACACCTGGCACGAGCTGATGTACGGCGGGACAGACCGGATGGGTGTCACGGCCGCCATGTGCAAGGTCCCATACGTCGCCGAGTCGTCATACGACAACACTGACAGGTGGACGCAGATGAGCTACCTGTTCCTAGGCGACCCGGAGGCGCGCCTTTGGACCGATCGCCCCGTCGCGATGTCCGTGGTGCACGACTCGTCGGTGCCGCTCGGCCCGACCGATCTGACGGTGACGGTCATCGACCCGTCGCCGGTCGACAGCGCCTACGTCTGCGTGATGAAGGACGGTGAGGTCTACGCGCGCGGCTACACCAACGCGTCGGGCCAGGCCACAGTCTCCTTCACGCCGCATACTACCGGAAGCATGACCATCACTGTCACCGCCCGGAACCACTACCCCTACGAGGACACCATCGGCGTCACGTCCTCGACGGCCGCGCACCTGACCCTCAGAAGCGCGACGGTCGACGACGACGCGGTGGGCAGCAGCGACGGCAACGCGAACGCAAAGGCCGAGGCCGGCGAGACCATAGAACTCGGCATAACAGTCGGCAACGGCGGCCTGACGGCCGCTACGGGCGTCACGGCCACGATCTCGACGACCGATCCCTACGTGTCGCTCGTCGACGACACAGAGGCGCTGGGCACGGTGGGCGCGGGCAGTCAGGTGGCCTACCCGGGCGCCTTCGTAATAGCCATAGCGGACACCTGTCCGAACGACCACGACGTCGCGCTCACTCTGGCGCTGGACGAGCCGGCGCGCGGCAGCTGGACTGACGAGTACACGCTGCGCGTCGTGCGACCCGACCTCACGCAGCTCGCCAACGACTACGACGACGGGAACGACGGCGTCCCCGAGGTCGGCGAGACCGTCACCCTCACCATCGACATCCTCAATGAGGGCAACGGCGACGCAGACGTCGTAGCAGGAGAGCTGAACTATCCGTCGTCCGAGGTGACCATCACCGACAGCACGGACACCTGGGGCGACATCGAGGCCGGAGCCACGGAAGGCGGCTCGGGCGGGTTCACGTTCACGATCAACTCCGAGATGACCTCGCACTTCGAGCTCGTCCTGACGGACGAGGACGGCAAGGTCTGGACGACGCTCTTCGACGTCGTTGCGCCTGAGATTCCGATCACGCTCGACGGCAGGGTCAAGTCAACGACCATCTACCTGACGTGGGACCCGGTGACGGACGCCGACCTCTGGGGTTATCACGTCTATCGGACCGACCACGAGTTCGGCACCTACGAGAAGGTCAACAACGCGGTGGTCGAGCGAATCTCCTACTACGAGGACGCCGGGCTCGATGAGAACCAGCTTTACTACTACTACGTCTCGGCGGTCGACTCGTCCGGCAACGAGGGAGAGCACTCCAGCACGCTGGAGATCAGCACCAACCCGCCGGCCCAGGCCGGATGGCCGCTGATGGGCGGCGAGGCGATGTACGGCTCGCCGGCCGCGGCGGACGTCGACCTGGACGGGGACCTCGAGGTACTGGTCGGCTCAGGTGAGATCTACGGCTGGCAGCACGACGGCTCTGAGATCACCGACGGCGACGGCGACCCGAGGACAGAGGGCGTTCTCGCCTCCGACGGAACGGGCGGTTACCGCTCATCGATCGCCATCGGGCAGCTCGACGACGACCCCTACCCCGAGATCGCGGCGGCCGCGTGGGGCGACGTCAACCCGGAAGGCCAGCCGGTGTACGAGGTGTGGGTCTGGAACGCGGAGGACGGAACGGTTGTGGACGGGTGGCCGAACACGACGAGCAACTTCTGCTGGGCCACGCCGGCGCTGAGTGACCTCAACCACGACGGCATCGACGAGATCATCATACCCTGCGCCAACGGCTGGCTCTACGTCTGGGAGGGTGACGGCACCGGGTTCCTCAACGGCGACGGGAAGTTCAAGCACCTCGACGCCAACTGGGCCTACGGCTCTCCCGCCGTGGCCGACATCGACTACGACAACGAACTCGAGATCCTCGTCCCGTCCCGCTCGGACAGCGTCTACGCGTGGAACCCGGACGGCACTTACGTGACGGGCTGGCCGGTTGCCCTGAGCGGCGACGCCAGGACCTCAATAGCCGTAGGCGACGTGACCGGCAACGGTCTCCTCGAGATCGTCGCGGGCTCCAACGCCAACGATGTCTACCTTCTCACCGACGACGGCCAGGTCTTCCCGAACTGGCCGGTGTCCTGCGTCCAGAACGACGACTTCGCCTCTTCTCCGACGCTTGCGGACCTCGACGGTGACGGTGACCTCGAGATCCTGATGACCAGCTCGGACGGCCAGCTGCACGTCTGGACCTGGGAGGGATCGCCGTTCAACGGTTCCTGGCCGCTGAGCATGCCCGGGGCCGACGCGAACGACAAGAGAGGCAGCGTCTCGGTCGCCAACATCGACAACAACCCGGGGCCCGAGATCATAGCCGGCACCAACGGCGGCAAGGTCTACGCCTACGACACGGACGGCGAACTGATCGCCGGATGGCCGATCCAGACTGACGGCGAGGTCTTCTCGTCGCCGACCATCGACGACATAGACCGCGACGGCGACGTCGAGGTCATCGTCTCCGGCATGGACGGCAACGTCTACGTCTGGGACACCGAGGGCGACTACGACGACGGCGACGGCATCGAGTGGGGCAACTACCGCCACAACAACAGGCGGACGGGTTTCTACGGCTACGTGCTCGAGGTCGGCGTTGACGACGACTGGGAGGAGGCCGTGGTCGGCGCGAAGCTCGACCAGAACGTGCCGAACCCGTTCAACCCGGTCACTACGATCGCCTACTCCGTGCCCGACGGCGGCGCCGAGATCGACCTCGCGGTTTACAACGTCGCGGGCGTCCGGGTGGCGACACTGGTGAGCGGGCGCGTCCCGGCCGGACCGGGCTCAGTAGTGTGGAACGGCACGGACGGAAACGGTGAGGCGGTGGCGTCGGGTGTCTACTTCGTCCGCCTCGACGCCGAGGAGACGTCGCTGACCAGGAAGGTCGTGCTGCTCAAATAGCCGCTCGCGCTCAAAGCAATGAAGCCGGGCCCCTCCCGCGGGGGTCCGGCTTCTTCTTGTAGTTCGTTCCCCGGGACTCGCCGGCGCGAGTGCGGTGCGCCCCGGGCGGTGCCCGTCCACCGGCGCGGCTTCGGCGCCCCAGGCGGCCGTAGCCCAGCCGGGCAGTCAAACCCCGCGCCTAGTCCTCCAACTCGGCCCAGCGCTCGTAGAGCGCGTCGATGCTCTCTCTGAGAGCGCGCTGCTCCGTGACGAGCTCCTTCATCCGCTCTCCGTCGGTGTGCGCCGAGGGGTCGAGAAGGGCGAGCTCGAGCTCCTCGAGCCTCGCCTCTCCTGTCGCAATGTCCTCCTGGACCTGACGGCGCTCCTTCCGCGCCGCGGCCTTTGCCTTCGAGGCCTTCTGCCTGTGCCTAGCCTCGCGGCGCTTCTGCTCCCTGCTCTTCGGCCCTCCGGCCCTCTTCCCCTCCGGCTTCTGCCCGCGCTGGGCGACCGGCGCTCCGGCGGCCTCCGCCTCGAGGCGCTCCTGCTCCTTCTTCCACAGGTAGTCGCTGTAGCTTCCCAAGTAGGTCTTGAGGCGCCCGCCCTCCACCTCCAGCACCTTCGTCGCGATGGCGTCCATGAAGGAGCGGTCGTGGGAGACGAAGCAGATGGTCCCCTTGAAGCGCGAGAGCGCGGCCTCGAGGACCTCCCGCGACTGGACGTCGAGGTGGTTCGTGGGCTCGTCGAGGAGCAGAAGGTTCGCGGGGTTGAGAAGCATCTTCGCGAAGACCAGTCTGCTCTTCTCCCCTCCCGACAGCACCCCCACCTTCTTCTCAACGTCGTCGCCCGAGAACAGGAACGACCCCAGAAGCGACCGAAGGCGCGGGCGCATCTCGTCCGGCGATACGGACTGAAGCTCGCCCAGGACCGTGTTCGAACGGTTGAGCTCGCGGCCAGGCTCCTGCGCGTAGTACTGCATCGTGACGTTGCTGCCGAGCTTCCTCGTGCCGCCGGCGATGGGCACGCGGTCGGCTATGATCTTCATCAGTGTCGACTTCCCGGCGCCGTTGAGCCCTACGAACGCGACGTGGTCCCCTCGCGAGACCTCGAGGTCGATGTCCTCGAAGATGAGCTTGTCACCGTAGGCCTGGCTGACGTCGCGGAGACTGACGACGACGGAGCCCGCGCGCTCGGGCTGCGGGAATTCGAAGTGGATGGAGCGCCGGTCCTTCGGAACCTCGACAAGGTCGATTCGCTCGATCATCTTGATGCGCGAGTTGACGAGCGCCCGCTTCGTCTTGTCGGCGCGGTAGGTGTCGATGAAGCGCTGCAGGTGCGCGATCTTCTGCTCCTGCTGGCGCCGCGTCGCGGCGAGCGTCTCGCGACGCTTCTCGCGCTGTTCCATGAAGGAGGCGTAGTCGCCGTGGTAATCGACGAGGCCCTCGACGCCCAGTTCGCTGATGCGCTTGACGACGCGGTCGAGGAAAGAGCGGTCGTGGGACACGAGCACTACCGCGCCCGGGTAGGTGCTGAGGTAATCCTCGAGCCACACTATGGACTCGAGGTCGAGATGGTTGGTCGGCTCGTCGAGCAACAGGACCGTCGGCTTCCTGAGCAGGAGCTTCGCAAGCGCGATGCGCATCTGCCAGCCCCCGCTGAACTCGTCGGTAAGACGGCCGTGGTCCTCCTCGCGGAAGCCCAGCCCGGACAGCACCTCCGCGACTCGCGACTCCACCGTGAATCCGTCGCGCGCCTCGAACTCGTGCTGTATGTCTGCGTATTCGCGGAGGACCCGGTCGTGCTGCGGCCCGCTGTCGGGAAGCGAGGCCATCTCGCGCTCCAGCTCCCGCATCCGGTCCTCGATGCGGGCTAGGTCCTCGAAGACGGTCAGGACCTCGTCGAAGAGGGTGCGCCCCGAGAGCGTCAGCCCCTCCTGTGGCAGGTAGCCGTAGGTCGTCCCCTTCGAGCACGTGACGCGGCCGTCGTCCGGATGGAGCACCCCCTCGATCAGGCGCAGCAGGGTGGTCTTGCCGGAGCCGTTGGCGCCGACGAGGCCCACCCTGTCGGTGTCCCCCACTCGCCAGCTGATGCCCTTGAAAAGGGGCTTCCCGGCGAAGGAGATGGAGATGTCCTCCAACCTGACCATGTGGTCATCCTGTGCTCTGCGGGCGGCGCCTCCGCGCCGCGCGCCGGTCCCAAGCGCGTCGCCCGGCCCCCGAGGGGGTCGGGCGCAGGGGCTCCTGGCCCGGGACCCGAGAATAGATGCCTGCTGAGCCGAGTATACACGTTGAGAACCGCGGATTCCAAGCCACCGAGCCAAACCTGCCGGCCTTTGATAGTGTCCAATGTGGCGAGTAGAATCCGAATACAGCCAACACGCGCGGCAGACAGAATGGGGGCGGTATGAAGAGGCACCTCAAGTGGGTAGTTCCGGCCATCGTCGTCCTGGCGATCGTGGGCTACGTGGCCACGAGGGGCGGCGGGAACGCCGGAGCGCAGAACGGCGGGAACGGCGAGGAGGTCATACTCGGCGGGCGAACCGGAACCTGTGAGGTCGGCGAGATCAACGTCCTCCTGACGGAGGTCGGCGAGATCCAGCCTGAGACGATGGTCCAGGTCAAGTCCAAGGTCAGCGGCAAGATCAGGAGCCTGCACGTCCAGGAGGGCGACACGGTCCTCCGCGGGCAGCTCCTTGCCAGGGTCGAGCCTGACATGGCCCAGGCAATGACGGTCGCCAGCCTCAAGAGCGGCTACGGGCGCGCGAAGGTCAACCGGGACCGCGCGCGACAGGACTACGAGCGCGACCTTGAGCTCCACGAGGCCGGACACATCTCGGACGAAGAGCTCCGGCTCTCCAAGGACGACTACGACATCGCGAAGATCGAGTACCAGTCGGCGCTGGAGCAGATGGAGCTCGCGGAGGAGGACGGCGTCTCGATGGACCTCGAGGCCGAGTCGCAGGAGATCCTCAGCATCGTCTCCCCCGCCTCAGGCTCCGTCATCCTAGTCGACGTCGAGGAGGGCGAGATCGTCACGTCGGGCGCCGTCTCGTACACGAGCGGAACGACCATCATGACGGTAGCGGACCTCTCGAAGATGCAGATCAAGGCGGGCGTCAACGAGGTCGACGTCGGCAAGATCCGGTTCGGGCAGGACGTCGCCATCGATGTCGACGCCTACCCCAACATCAAGTACCACGGCCTGATCACACACATCGCTCCCGCGGCGCGGGACGACCAGGGCGTCAAGATCTTCGACGTCGAGATCGACATCGTCGACTCGGACGAGCGCCTGAGGCCGGGCATGACGGCCAACATCGAGATCCAGGGAGACCACAAGACCGACATCCTCACCGTCCCTGTCGAGGCGGTCTTCAAGAAGCAGGGACGCTACGTGGCCTACGTGATGGACGGAAGCGAGGATGAGCCGGTCGAGCGGGAAGTGGTGACGGGCATCAGCAACATCTCCGCCGTGGAGGTAGTAGAGGGTCTCTCTGAAGGCGAGACCGTCACCCTGTACGACCCGGAGCTCGAGGGCGGCGAGATGTCCGAGGACGAAGAGCGCCGTCAGCGGATGGCCCGACGCGGGAGGGGCTAGCATGCTCATATCCACCCGCGACCTCACCAAGAGCTACAATCTTGGGACCGTCGAGGTCCGCGCGCTGCGCGGGGTCTCGGTCGACATCGGCGAGGGCGAGTACCTGGCCATCATGGGTCCGTCGGGCTCGGGCAAGTCGACACTGATGCACATACTGGGATGTCTCGACACACCGTCGTCGGGCAGCTACGTGCTTGACGGCAGCGAGGTGGCCGGGCTGACGGGCGGCGACCTCGCGCGCGTCCGGAACAAGAAGATCGGCTTCGTCTTCCAGAACTTCAATCTGCTCCCGCGTCTGGACCTGGTCTCGAACGTGGCCCTCCCCCTCGTTTACCACGGGTCGATGGGCAAGACCGAGCGCGCCGAGCGCGCGGCGGAGCATCTCGAGCGGCTGGGCCTGGGCCACCGGCTCAAGCACAGGCCGAACGAGCTCTCCGGCGGTGAGCGCCAGCGTGCGGCCATTGCCAGGGCGCTGGTCAACGAGCCGTCCATCCTCCTGGCCGACGAGCCCACGGGCAATCTCGACCAGAAGACCGGCCGCGAGATCATGGGCATACTGGACGAGCTGCACAAGGGCGGCACGACCGTCGCGCTGGTCACGCACGACGCGAACGTCGCCGAGCACGCCCACAGGATCGTCCGCATCGAGGACGGCGTGATCGCGGAGGACAGGGGCAACGGTGGGGGCAACGGGAGAGGCGACGGCCACGGCGGCAACGGAGGCGGAGCGTGAACCTGGTCGAGAGCATGGGCGCCGGCCTGCGCGACATGGCATCGCACAAGGGCCGGGCGGTCATCACGGTCGTCGGCATCGTTCTCGGCGTGGCGTCGGTCGTCACGGTGCTCGCCCTGATGAGAGGCGGCGAACAGCAGTCGCTCGACTTCTGGGACGAGATGGGCGGACTGCGAGAGATCCGCATCGTGAACCAGCGCATCGACCGGCTGCAGATGACGGCTGCCGAGAAGGCCTCGGAGCAGCTAACATACCGCGACGCCCAGGCCATCCAGAACCAGTGCCCGAGCGTCAGCTACGTCGACCCCGAGATCACGCGCTTCCTGACGGTCAGCCACGGCGACAAGACGTACCAGATGAAGGTGCTCGGAACGAACCGGGAGTACCCCTACGCCGACACGATGCCGCTTGGAGAGGGTCGCTGGCTGTCGGACAAGGACTGCGAGAACTACGCGAACGTCGTCGTGATGGGCCCGACCTACAAGGATGACCTGTTCGGGGACGAGGAAGCGATAGGCAAGACCATCCTGCTGGACGGCGTCCCGTTCGAGGTCGTCGGGCTCATGCAGAAGAAGGAGTTCTACTTCCAGGGCGGCGGAGGCGGAGGCGACCGAAACGTCCTCGAGTGGTTCAACCGCTCCCACTACATTCCCATCACTACCATGATCAAACGCTTCACGGTCAACGACCGGCTGGACGGTCTCGAGATCGCTGCCAAGTCCGTCGAACTCGTGCCGACCCTGATGGAGGAAGCCCGGACAGTGCTCACACGCCGCCACGGCGTCGAGGACTTCACGCTCTACCCCAAGACCGAGCAGATGGAGCAGCGGAGCGAGCAGGAGGGCTTCTTCAACATCATATTCTGGGCGATCGCATTCGTCTCGCTGTTCGTGGGCGGCGTCGTGATAGCCAACATCATGCTAGCGTCCATCACCGAGCGCATCCGAGAGATAGGCGTGCGAAAGGCCATCGGGGCCTCGGACCGCGACGTCTTCATGCAGTTCCTGGTCGAGGCCATCGTCGTCACGGCGGCGGGAGGCGTGGTCGGGCTGTTCGTGGGACTCGGCTTCGTTGCGATCGTGGGCAGCGTAATGGGCATGCCGACGTCGCTGTCGGCTGGGATCATGTTCGCGGCCTTCCTGTGCGCCGTGGGGGTCGGGCTCGTGTTCGGCCTCTTCCCCGCCATGCGCGCCGCGAGACTCAACCCGGTCGAGGCGCTGAGGTACGAGTAGACGGAGGGCGGACACCGCCGGGCCCTCGATCGGGCTCACAAGGCACAGAGGAGATCCGTGAACGTACTCGAGAGCATAGCCGGAGGCCTCTCCTCCATCTGGTCGCACAAGCTGCGGAGCGCGTTGACTCTCTTCGGCATCGTCGTCGGTGTTGCGGCGGTCATAACGATGTTCTCGTTCGTCGGGGGCATCAGCGACCGCATCATGAGCGACTTCGAGCAGCTGGGATACGACAACGTCTTCTTCATCGGCAGCAGGCCCGCCAACAACCCCGACGGGCTCGCGCATCTGAAGGCCTCGAAGGGCCTGACGCTCGAGGACCTGGAGAAGCTCCGGGCGGAGGTCCCGGAGATCCGGTGGATCACGCCCGCGAGCGCCTCCTACATGGTCGGGCGCGCCGGCGCCGAGGCGCGTCGATTCGAGATCTTCGGCGCGACGCCGGACGGCTTCCCCCTCCTCAAGCTGGAGATCGGTGAGGGTCGCCTGCTCACCTGGACCGACGTCGAGGACCACGCGCGCGTGGTCGTTCTCGGACAGCTAATCAAGGAGGACCTGTTCGGCGACGGGAACGCCGTGGGCGAAGATGTCCTTCTCGGGTCGCAGAGCTTCCGGATCGTCGGCGTGCTTCGCATGAAGGAGTTCAGCCAGATGTTCGGCAACAGCGGCCAGGAGGAGAACCACGAGCGCGTCTACATCCCCGTGACGACGAGCATGCACTACATGACGGGCTCGAAGAGCGTCGACTACTTCGCCATCAGGATCCGCGACGGCTCGAACATCGGGGTCGCATACGACAACATCCACCGGGTGCTGCTGCGGGAACACCGTCAGATCGAGGACTTCCAGATCGAGAACGTCGCCGAGCAGATCGCGGAGGCCATCCAGGGCGTCGAGCAGATCACGCAGACCTGGAACACCATCCTCTCCAGCATAGCGACCGTCTCGCTGCTCGTCGGAGGCATAGGGCTGCTCTCTGTACTCATCATCTCGGTCAACGAGCGACTGCGCGAGATCGGCATCAGGAAGGCCGTCGGGGCCGAGGACCGCGCAATCTTCCAGCAGTTCATCGTCGAGTCTGTTACCATCAGTGTGGTCGGGGGGCTGGTAGGCGTGGCGCTGGGGGCGGGACTCTGCGCCCTCATAACGATCGGAGCGCAGGCGATGGGACAGGACTTCCTCATCACAGTCTCCATGAAGGGCGTGGCGCTGGGCATGTCGTTCGCCATCGCGGTCGGCTTCCTGTTCGGGCTCTATCCGGCGCTCAAGGCGTCCCGGCTCGACCCGATCGAGGCGATCTCCAGGTACGCGTAGGACCGCACCCGGCACACCAACCGGACCCCCGAGGGAAGAGAGAAGACCCTTGTTCGAGGCCATAGCCAGAGATTCCACCTCGAGCGCTTCCGTGCTCACGAAGCTCGCCGCGCGCGAGCTGGCCGACATGGTCGAGGCTTCGGAGGCACAGAACCCGGGCGAGTTCTGGGAGGAACTGCACTCCGCGTGCCGCGAGCTCGTCGCGGCCAAGCGAGAGATGGCGTCCATAATCAACCTCGTGAGCGGTGTCCTCAGCGCCGCCGAGCGCCTGGTCCTCTCAGGGGTCTCGTCTGAAGCGGCCCGCCGCGTGGTGTACCTCGAGTGCAGCCGCGCGTGGGACTCCAAGGAGACACAGCTCGAGGAGCTGGGACTCGAGGGGGCGGGGCTCATACCGGCGGGCGGAAGCGTCGCGACCATAAGCACGAGCGAGAGCGTCCGCGCGGTCCTGGCGGCGGCGGTCAGGAGCGGCACCGAGTGCCGCGTCTTCGTGTCAGAGTCTCGCCCGTCGAACGAAGGCGTCGAGTTCGCAACGAGTCTGCCGGCGTGGGGCATCCCGGTCACAGTTGTCGTGGACGCGGCGCTGCCCGGAATGGTCAAGCGCTGCCAGCTGGTCCTCGTCGGCGCCGACGCCGTCTCGGAGAACGACTTCGTCAACAAGGTTGGAAGCTACCCGCTGGCCCTGGCGGCGCGCGAGGCCGGCGTTCCAGTCTACGTCGCGGCGCTGACCGACAAGCTCATCCCCTCGGGAGCGCGAGGCACGCCCGAGCGACTGTGGGAGCCCGGCGAAGTGCTCGAACGGGCCCATTCCGGCGTCTCGGTCGAGAACCGCTACTTCGAGTGCGTCCCGCTGTCGCTGGTGGAGGGCGTCATCACGGAGGGCGGGATGCTCAGCGCGGAGGACATCCCAGCGCAGATAGCGTCACGACCCATCTCCCCGTCTCTGCTGGAGATCCTGTTCCCGCGCGCCGTGGAGGCCTCGCAGTAGCGGCCGAGGCTCGCTCACCGAAGGGCGCGCCCGGGACGCGCCCGGAACGCGCGCCGGCCGTGGCGGGCTCACCCCGCGTCGCGGACCCCCTGCAGTCTCGGAACACCCCCCTGACCGCCCGAATCGTGTGGACTTCGCTCCGCGCGGCGGGCTACAATTGACGTCTTGGGTCCTGTGTGACCCGAAGGCCCATGGGGCCGGATGAGCTTTCCTCCGACGGCGTGCGTGCTCCGAGTTCGCGCCGCGGGGGCGGCGGAAGCAACAGCTCGGGGCGCTTCCTGTGTTTCAGGAGGTTGCGGTGGCAGCCAAAAAGGTAACGGTGAAGCCCGACAAGGTGCACACCACGATCGCCGGCCACATGCTGGCCGACGGCTTCGACGTAGTGCTCGACCTCGAGAAGAGCAAGGGCACGCGCATGTTCGACTCGAGGAGCGGCAAGTACCTCCTCGACTTCTTCACGTGTTTCGCGTCCTCCCCCATCGGGTTCAACCACCCGCGCCTGACGGAGCCGGACTTCGTTGCGAGGCTGGGGCGTGTCGCGATCAACAAGCCCGCGAACTCGGACCTGTACACGACGGAGATGGCGGAGTTCGTCGAGACGTTCGGAACGCTCGCCGCTCCTGCCGAGCTCCCGAACCTGTTCTTCGTGAGCGGCGGCGCCGTGGCGGTCGAGAACGCTCTCAAGACCGCGTTCGACTGGAAGGTCCGGAAGAACATCGCGAAGGGCGTGAACTCGTTCGACACGCCGGAGGGGCAGCTCAAGGGCCAGAAGATCATCCACTTCGAGCAGGCGTTCCACGGCCGCACGGGCTACACGCTCGCGCTGACGAACACCTTCGACCCGAGGAAGACGCAGTACTTCCCCAAGCTCAAGTGGCCGCGCGTCCTCAACCCGAAGGCGCGCTTCCCTCTAGAGGACAAGAACCTGGACAACGTCATGGCCGCGGAGAAGGAGTCGGTGGGCCAGATCAAGAAGGCACTGGCTGACAACCCCGACGACGTCGCAGCGATCATCATTGAGCCGATCCAGGGCGAGGGAGGCGACAACCACTTCCGCCCCGAGTTCCTTCAGGCCCTCCGCGAGATCGCCGACGACAGTGACGTCATGCTGATCTTCGACGAGGTCCAGTCGGGTATGGGTCTCACGGGCACGATGTGGGCGTTCCAGCAGATGGGAATGACGCCGGACATCGCCTGCTTCGGCAAGAAGACGCAGGTCTGCGGCATCATGGTCTCCGAGCGCGTACGCGAGGCCAAGGACAACGTCTTCGAGATGAGCTCGAGGATCAACTCGACGTGGGGCGGCAACCTGATCGACATGGTCCGCTGCACGCGCTACCTCGAGGTCATCGACGAGGAGAACATGCTGGAGAACGCCGCGACGCAGGGTGCGAGGATGCTCGAGGGCTTCCGCGGCATTGACGACGACAAGATCGCCAACGTTCGCGGTCGAGGCCTGATGTGCGCCTTCGACCTGCCGACGACCGAGATGCGCAACACGTTCATCCCGAAGCTCCGGGAGAACGGCACGTTCGCGCTGCCTTGCGGCGCGAGCACCGTGCGCTTCAGGCCGCCGCTCAACATCCTCCCCGAGGAAGTTGACGAGGCGGTGGCCAGCATCGAGAAGACCATCAAGGCGATGTAGAGAAGCGGGTCCGCACAGCGGACCGCACGAGGAGCGCTAGACTTGAACGTCAGGCGCGCTTGCCACATCGCGATAGCCGCACTCGCCGCGTTCGCGGCGCTGGGAGCGACCCCCGCCCTGCGTGGCGGGGGTCCGCTAGCGTACGCCCAGGAGACCCGCGGTCTGGCCACCTCGGAGCTGCTGTCGGGCGCCGACGGGCTCGAACCTGCAGACTCCCCTGCCGACGCGCCGGGCGCGATGCCCGACGCCGTCTGCGCGGTGGAGGCGGCCGACGTTCCCGACGACGGCGGCGGGATGATCCTGGTGACGTGGGAGCTGCCGCAGGGCGGCTTCCCCCAGAGCGTGATGCTCCTCGAGGTGTTCCGCTACACCGCCGGCGAAGAGCCCGTCTCGCTCGGAGAGATCCCACCGACCGACACCGATTTCCAGGACGAGTCGGCCGAGGACGGGGTCGCCTACCAGTACTTCGTCCGTTCGCACTCCGCGGCGGGCTTCTCGGACTCGGAGCCCTCGGGCGCCGCGGTCGCGTCCGCGCAGTGGTTCGCGCGCGGGCGACTCTTCATTCTGATAGTGACGGTGCTCTTCTGCGCGGCGGTCCTCTTCTTCGTGCAGAGGGCCAAGGGCGGCGCCGACCTCTTCATCCGAAAGATACCCGGCCTCGAGGCCGTCGACGACGCGGTCGGCCGCGCGACCGAGATGGGCCGGCCCGTGCTCTACGTCCCGGGCATCGAGACCGTGAGCGAGGTGGGCACGCTCGCCGCGCTCACCATCCTCGGGCACGTGGCCAAGCGCGTGGCCGTGCACGGGACGCCGCTCGAGGTGCCCGTCGCCGATCCCATCGTCATGACGACCGCGCAGGAGATCGTCAAGAACGCCTACACGGAGGTCGGCCAGCCCGACCTATACGACCAGTCGAAGGTCGCGTACCTCACATACGACCAGTTCGGTTACACGGCGGGCGTCGACGGCATAATGGTCCGCGAGAGGCCGGAGGCGGTGTTCCTGCTGGGAACGTTCTACGCGGAATCGCTCATCCTGGCGGAGACGGGCCACGCCATAGGCGCGATCCAGATCGCGGGGACGAAGGAGACCTCGCAGCTCCCCTTCTTCGTGGCCGCGTGCGACTACACGCTCATCGGCGAGGAGCTCTTCGCCGCGTCGAGCTACCTCTCGCGCGAGCCCGTGATGCTCGGGAGCCTCAAGGGACAGGACCTCGCGAAGATCGCTTTCGTGTACCTCATCGCTGCCATGTTCGTGATAGGGACCATCGGTGCGCTCGCCTCCTCCGACGGAGGGTCGGTGTTCACGCGCATCTTCGACGTCGTCCACTCGTGGTTCGGGTAGGAGCGGGACGGACCGCGGGTCGCGCGGTCCCCGGGAGACGGAGATAGATGAAGCGGACGGTGCCACTCGTAATCACGTTCCTGACGGGCTTCTTCCTGGTCGTCTCGTTCTTCATTCCGCACGAGCCGTTCGGGCAGCTCGAGCAGCGGCTGCTGGTGTGGTTCGCCATCGTCTCCGGTTTCACGATGCTCATCGGCACGCAGAGCCTCTTCATGGCTCACGCGAAGCGTGTTGCCCGTGCGACGAAGGGACGGTGGCACAGTCTCGCGCTCTTGTTGAGCCTAGTGGTCACGGTGGTCGTCGGAGTCATCGGGTTCGTACAGCACGGAAGCCCCTTCCACATGCAGTCGCCGTTCATGTTCGTCTACACGTACGCCATCGTGCCCCTGCAGGGGACGATGTTCGCGCTCCTGGCCTTCTACATCGCGTCCGCGTCCTATCGCGCGTTCCGCGCGAGGAACACGGTCGCGACCCTGCTCCTTGTCTCGGCGGTCATCGTCATGCTGGGCAGGGTTCCGATAGGCGCCGCCATCTCGCAGTTCTTCCCGGCGGCGCAGGAGTGGATCATGGACGTCCCGCAGCTAGCGGCGAAGAGGGGTATCCAGATCGGCGCGGCGCTCGGCGCCGTGTCTATGTCGCTCCGAATCATGCTGGGCATCGAGCGGAGCTACCTGTCGTAGGCGCGGGCCGCTGGGCGCGTGCGAGGAGAAGCAGTGGCTGAAGGCCGTCGCAGAGGCTTCTGGGAAGTGATGAACAACCTCGACAGGAGGATCATCTTCCTGATCCTCGGTGTCTGCGTCATCATTCCCCTCATCATCAGCACGGGCGGCGAGATCAAGCCGACCGCGCCGGTCGAGAGCGCGTACGAGTCGGTGGCGTCTCTCGAGCCCGGCGACTACATGATGATCTCGATCGACTTCGACGCCACCAGCGCGCCCGAGCTGATGCCGATGCTGCGCGCGGTGCTGCGACAGGCGTTCGAGAAGGACGTGCGCGTCATCATGCTCGGCCACATCGCCATCGGCCTGCCGCTCGGGCACATGGCCCTGGAGCAGGTGGCGGCGGAGTACGACAAGGAGTACGGCGTCGACTACGTCGACCTCGGGTACCGGCCCGGCTACATCGCCGTCATGATCGCCATGGGGCGCGAGATCGAGGACATCTTCCGGACGGACTACCAGGGCACTCCACTGCGCGACATGCCTATCACGAAGGACCTCCACTCCTACGAGGACATCGAGCTTCTGTTCGGGTTCGAACACGGGGCGGTCATCGACTACTGGGTCAGATACGCGCAGGCGCGCTTCGGCCAGCGCATGACGTTCGGGACGACTGCGGTCATGGCGCCGGACGCCTACCCCTACCTCCAGTCGGGGCAGATCGAGGGGCTGGTGGGAGGACTCAAGGGAGCGGCCGAGTACGAGACGCTCATCGACTACCCGGGGCTGGGCACCAGGGGGATGCCCGCGCAGCAGTGGGCGCACCTCCTGGTAATCGGGTTCATCGTGATCGGCAACCTGGGTTACTACTTCACGCGGAAGCGCGGCGGGACTGCGTAGCACGGAGACGGAATGGGTCCGACCACGATGCTCATAGGAACGTGGCTCGCGGGGTTCCTCACCCTGGCGATCTTCTCGTTCCTGTACAAGGACAACCCGTTCTACAAGCTCGCCGAGCACATCTACGTCGGCGTGTCGGCCGGCTACTGGCTAATCTACGTCATCTTCTTCGACGTCTACCCTATGCTGATACAGGGGTTCCAGAACGAGACGGGCGTCGAGAAGTGGATCCTGCTCGTGCCCGGCGCGCTCGGCGTCATCATGCTGTCGCGGTGGTTCCCGAAGGCCGCCTGGCTCTCGCGCTGGCCGATCGCGTTCACGGTGGGCGTGGGCGCCGGCCTCGGCATCACGGCCAACATCCAGGGCTACGTGGTACCGCAGCTTCAGGCTACGCTCCTGCCCGTCACCGGGTGGAACGTGGTCAGCCTGAACAACGTCATCCTCACGGTCGGCGTCATCACGACCATCCTCTACTTCTACTTCTCAAAGCCCCACAAGGGCGCGCTGGGATGGATGGCGAGGGTGGGCATCGTCTTCATCATGGTGAGCTTCGGGGCCTCGTTCGGCTACACGCTGATGGCACGTATCTCGCTGCTCATCGGCAGGCTGTACTTCCTCCTGTCCGACCTGCTGCACGTCATCGACTGATCGGTTAGCTGCTGCGCCCGTTCCTACCCCGCCCAGCGGGACAGCTCGAGCGCACCGGTGGGCTTGAAGAGTTCCTCGGGCGCGGGCAGTCTGACCATCCGAATCCCGGCCCTGGCGACACGGAAGCCGTGGCTCTTGAGCAGTTCGAGCGCGCCCTGGTTGCGGGCGTTCAGTCCCGCCGCGGCGCGGGAGAGGCCGAGCGACCCAGCGGTCGCCCAGACCTGCCGCACGAGGTCGGCCAGGACCTTCTCAGTGTCGGCCTCGGGCCTGATGCCGAGCGCGTGGACGTAGGCTCGGCCGGAGTTGTCCTCGCGACGGTAGGGCGCGGTGCGCAGGATCGCGAACCCGTCGAGCGCTCCTCCCCTCCCCATCGACAGAACCGTCCTCCCGAGCCCGTGCGACTGCAGAGCCTCGACCTCGCGGGAGAAGTCGAGCCCCGGGATCAGCATCCCGGAGACCTCCCTGACGCCCGCGAGGGCTCGCGAGCGCCCCGACCTTCCGAGGTCCCCCCACACGACGGCGTCCTCGGCGCGCGGGCGTCCGAGGCGCTCCGCCTGCTGCAGCAGTGATACCTCGACAATGAGCGTGGGGTACGTCGGGACGAACCCGGCCTTCGAGTAGAGCCCGATGTTCTGCCCGCTCTCGGGCATTGTCTCGAGGCCTATCACCGAGACCTTCGTGGAGAGGTACTCGACCGCGCGGCCGACGAGCGCGGAGCCGATTCCCAGACCGTGGAACTGGGTCGGGACGCCGAAGGTGCCGAACCATCCGACCTCGCCCCACGTCCGCGACAGGATGAAGCCGACTATCGCCCCGTCCTCGGCGACGGCGACGTGGTTGCCCGCTGGATCGAGCGAGATCGCGTAGCGCAGCTCCTCGAGGGTGCGTTCCGCAAGCGGCTCGGGCTCACGGCGGTAGATCCTGTACCAGTCCGTGAAGACGCCGGCCTCCACCTCGGCGACCGCGGGCAGGTCCTCCTCTGTCATCACGCGCAGCGAGTAGTCCAAGCCTCTGCTCCGCCTTTCAAGGGGCTCAGCGGATGCCCTCACGCACGCCCTCCCTGGGTGACCGCGTGCCCGGTCCGGGCTCTCCGGCTGTGCCTCGCGCCCGCCCCGAGAGGACCGGCGACGGGGACGAGGGACTGTCGCCCAATTTGTAGCTCATCGTGGCCGTTCGCTTCAAGCCTTGACAAGTCGCCCCGTCTCGACCGAACGCCGCGGGTCGCTAGCGTTCGGCTTCCTCATCGACGTCTCGCACCGCCACGAGCGTCCCGTCCTCCGCCCCCTCGTCGTCGAGGCCGCCGCTCGTTCTGCGCCGCACGAACCCGGTGACGATGCCCATTAGCGCATCGCTGAGATAGCCGGTGACGCTCCGGACGTCCTCGCGCAGCTGTTCCCAGTCGTCGCCGCCCGGAACCTCCTGAAGGTACCCGAAGGCGGCCGCGTCCGCGAAGTAGAACCGGGTCGACCGCCTGTCAGGTCCCTTCGATATGAAGGCCCTGTCGTCCTCGCGTCCCTCGCCGAGGAAGTGGTTCCTGTAGCCTCTCTCAAGGCCGCGCGGGTCGTAGTGGTTGTCCAGCTTGTTCCTGATGGCGAGCATGCATCGGCCGAACGGGTCGTTCGGGACCGAGCCGAGCGAGACCTGGAGCATCGAGTACCACGCGTCGCGGACCTCGTCCGGGAGCTTCCGCACGAGGCGGTCGACGTAGTGACCGCGCGCGATGGACTGGTTCCTGAGAACCACCGTCAGAAGCTCGTGCACGAGGCCGACCTCGTAGCGAAAGACGTGCAGGTCGATGCCGCCGTAGGCGCCCCACTCGCGCGTCGGGCCGGGCTCGGTCCTGGGCTCGCAGTCGCGGAGCAGCTGGTGGGCGTAGATGGCGTCCTTGAAGTCGTTCCAGATCAGGGCAAGCGAGAGTACGAAGTTGCAGACCTCCTGGGACGCGTCGTCGTCGCCGACGAAAACGTCGGGCGAAAAGGTCTCGAGGTTCGCTAGTCCGTCGGTGTGCGTCTTGAAGCTCTCCATTGAACCTCCGGGTTGTCAGCGTCACGGTGTGGCTTCCGAGCCCGTTACTTGAAGAGGACGTCGTACCCCTTCCCGCTGGCGGAGTCAGAGATGGTGTACTGGCGAAGCACCACCCTCTGGACGAGGTCCTCCCGTTTCTCCATCTGGCAGAACATGGCCACGAAGTCCTCGCGGCTCGTGTTGCCGGGGAAGCCCATCACCCATACGCCCTTGACCCGGCCCCAACTGCGTATGAACTTGATGGCGCCCCGCTGCTTGTAGCCGAGCACGTTGGCCGCGGCGTTTCTCAACGACTCCTGCTGGTCCATGGCGCTTCCTCTCCTGCTATGCAAGATCAAGATCCGTCCGTGCGTCGTCCATTCACTATCAGGTCGACGTACGCCCTGTCAATCAGGTCCGAGTCGGAGATGCCGAGCGCGTCGCGCAGCCTACGCACGCGCTCCTCCCCCGACGCGCGGGACTCACCGGGCCCGAGAACGGCCTCCAGCTCCACGAAGAGACCCAGACCCTCGACCTCGTCCAGGTGCACACGTGTCCCCTCGACGATGAAGACCTCGCGACGCTTGACCACGGTTCCCAGAGTGCCGAGCCCCTGCGACAGAGCCTTCTTGAGCACGTCCGGTTCGCTGGTCCTGATGATCATGTACCGCGACTCGGACGGCCCCCCGGCGTCGCGACGCTCGTAGTGGATGAGCTCGCCCGAGCCCTCGCCGAACTTCCGGAGCTTGAGCCTGCCGCGCCGGCTTCTGAAGAACGTGTCCTCCTGGTGCAGAACCTCGGAGGTGCCTCCCGCGAGCTCCGCCGCACGCTCGCGCTGCAGGGCGAAGTTCGAGGCGCGCGCCTTCAGCTCCACGTTGCGTCCCATGCAGCCTCCCGCGACCCCGACCTCACGAACCAGCCGCTTCCCGCGCTGTCAGGGGCTGATATACAGTGCCTTGATCGCGCCCCAGGTGGTCTCCTCAACGGCGGTGTCGCACTCCGGGCAGCCGGCCCCGCGTGCCCCAACCTGCTCACCCCACGGATTCTCTGGCTCGCCGGCCAGGCACGGCGAGTTCGCACAGACCGTCAGGTCCCAGTTGGTGAGGTCGCAGAAGAGCGGGTCGAGCTCGAGGTTCTCGCGGTCGCCGTCGGGCGGCACGTCTCCCACGTTGCCGTAGATGACGCAGTGGTCCGCGTCGACGTTGTAGACGCCCGGACCCGAGAGGTTGAACGCTGAGACGGTCCTTCTGACGACCGGAGTGCAGCTGCTCCCGTGGATCGCGCCCCTGCCCGGCTCACCGGTGTTCCCTACCACCGTACAGCCGACGATCGTCGCGCTCGAGTAGGAGCAGAAGATGCCCCCGCCTCCGTACGCGTTCTCGTTCGACTCATCGTTGTCGTACACTACGCAGTCTCTGACGATCACGGGTACGTAGTCGGGGGAATACACATGAGTACACAGAATGCCGCCGCCGCGGAATCTGACCGAGTTCCCGTACATGACGCAGTTCCGAACGACCCCCTGGGTCGGCGAGTAGCCGTACCAGATGCCTCCGCCGTTGGACGCCGAGCAGTAGCGGATGACGCAGTCCTCGATGATGGGCGCCGCGCCGGAGACGTAGATGCCTCCTCCACTACCCCCTTGTCCGTTCTCGATCGTGAAGCCTCGCACCACGCAGGTGGAATCCTCGCCGCTATATACGGCGATCCCATCGGTCACGTCCTGGCAGTCGATGATCGTCGATGCCGCGCCTGATTCGGACGCCAGGAGGATGTTGGCGCCGGTTAGCCCTATGTCGCGATTGCCGACACCCGTTTAGGTCCCGGGCGCCACGAGCACGGTATCACCCTCGCTCGCCGCATCGATCCCGTCCTGGATCGTCGCATAGGGAACCGGAACCCGGAACGTATCCGCCCGGGCGCTCGGGCAGACGGCCGCCGTCAGAACTGCCACGACAAACAGCAACGCAGCGCAGTGCTTCATCGAACCCTCCTCTCATCATGTCCTGTCTCAGGGCTTGAGCCGCCCCGCGAAGAAATCGGTGATCGCATTGTAGCACGTGACCCGGTTGTCGTACTTGAGCACGTCGTGCCCCTCGTCCTCGAACATGAGGTACTCGACGTCCTTGCCCATCCTCCGCAGCTTCTCTACCAGCTCGCGCGACTCGACCTCGACGACGCGCGGGTCGTTCTTGCCCTGGATGACGAGGAGAGGGCACGTGATGTCCTCGATGTAGGTTCCCGGCGAGCGCTCTCTGAGGAAGTCCTGCTCGGTCTCCGGGTCGCCCATGAGGAAGGCCATGTATGGTTTCCAGGTCTCCGGGACCCGACCGGCGAACCCTATCAGGTCGTAGGGCCCGAACATGTCGACCGCCGCCGCCCAGAGCTCCGGATGACGCGACGCGAGCGTCAGCGTCATGTAGCCGCCGTAGGACCTGCCGACGACGCCGGCACGCTTGACGTCGACTCGGGCGTCCTTCGAGAGCACCTCCGTCATCGCGTGGACGTGGTCGAGCCGGTCCTTCCCTCCCCAGTCGCGCACGACCCTTTTCATGTACTCGAACCCGTAGCCGGTGCTGCCGCGCGCGTTGGGCACGAAGACCGCGAAGCCCTTGAGGGTCAGGAACTGGATGAGCGGCATAGAGAACCACGCGAAGTCCGGGCGCTCCTGGCTCTGCGGGCCGCCGTGCACGTAGTAGACAAGAGGACGAGGCCCCTCGAAGCCGGCCGCCTCGGGCGGAAGGTAGAGCCGCGCCGAAACCCTGAGCCCGTCGAAAGACGTAAAGGAGGCGTCCTCGCCCGGAGAGAGCAGCCCCGGGTCGACGCCCAGCACGCGCTCGTTGGTCTGCCTCGTCACTCGGTCGCGCTCCGGCCCCTCGAGCAGGTAGATCTGCGTCGGCGACGTCGCGGTAGAGAACGACAGCGTGTAGCGGTCGCCCGCGCGGTCGTAGCCGTGATGTTCGATGACCCCGCCCGCAAGCTCGCCCTTCCCGCACAGCACGCGCTCCAGGCGCATGACCAGTTCGTTCTCGTCGAAGCGGCCCTCGTAGAGCCATGAGCAGCCGTCGATGTTGTAGCCCACGAGGTAGACGTCATCGCGCGAGTGGGTGACCTCGGTCAGTTCGCCCGAGCCCTCGTGCACCTCACCCTCCATACTCACCTCGACCGGGTTGGCGGGATCGGCAAGGTCCATGAAGCCGAGCCCGTAGGTGTCGCTGAAGAGCGACGTGAAGAAGAGCAGCCCGGAGTCGCCCCTGACGAACGCGCAGTCCGAGATGCTGTTCGGCGGGTACCCCGCCCCCTCCTCGCGCCGCTCGAGCGGCGTGCCGTAGAGGAGTCGGAGTTCGTCGACTCCGTCCTCCTTGAGACGGACGACGTGGTCGCCCGCGCCGTAGGCGTCGATGATGACGGCCTTGTCGTGCGACTCGTTGACGCCTACCGGGATCCCGCCGTACCCGCTCTCCGCGAGCTTCGCCACCGAGCCGGTCGCGAGGTCGCAGCGCCAGGACGTGTTCTTCGCCTCCGCCTGAGACTCCGCCCACAGGTAGACGAGGTTCCTCTCGAGGTCGTGTTCGACGCAGTGGACCGCGTCGCCTGCGAAGCTCCCCGGGAACGCGGGCTCGGGGAAGCCGCCGTCAACGGGGACGAGCATCGGCTGGTAGGCCTCGTTGCCGTCGCTGTCGATCATCACCAGGATCTTCCCGAGGCCCGGGAAGGCGACGAACGACGCACCGTTCATCAGGTGCGGGTTCTGGAGCGCGATGTTCGGCGGCAGGAGCGGCTCGGGGACGCTGCCGCCCACGTCCATCGCGTATAGGCTGATGTGGCCGGACAGGTTGCTCATGAAGAAGAGCCGATCCCCTACCACCTGCGGGACGAGGAACAGCCGGGCCGAGAGCAGTGACTCGATGCGTGCCATGTGTCCTCCACTGGTGCCTGCGCGTGCGCCCGCGCGTTCTCCGGCCGGCGTACGGGCTCGCCTTGCTTGAGGGCCGCGGGCTACGCGCCGTCGCGCGCCACGACCATCAGCGTGATGTCGTCCTCCTGCTCCGCCGCGCCCACGAAGTCCTTGATCTCGTCGAAGACCGCGGTCCTGAGCTCGATGGCGGACAGACCGACGTTCGCCCTGGCGACATCTACAAGACGCCGCTCGCCGAACGGCTCGTCCTCCGCGTTGGTCGCGTCGGTGACGCCGTCCGTGTAGGCGAGGAGCCTGTCTCCCGGCTGCATCACCAGCTCCCGTCCGTCCCACGACTCGTCCGCGAGCATGCCTAGCGGGATGCCGGTGCCGGACAGCTCCTCGACGTCGCCTCCGTCACGGACGCGGAACAGGTACGGCGGGTTGTGCCCGGCGTTGCAGTACAGGAGCGTCCCGGTCGCCGGGTCGAGCACGCCGTAGAACGCCGTTACGAACGAGTCGTCGTTGGTGTCCGCGATGATACGCCTGTTGGCGGCCGCGGCGACCTTCTCCGGCGAAAGCTCGTGCTCGTAGGCGTAGGTTCGGAAGAGCGTCCTGACCATCGCCATGTACAGCGCGGCCGCGACGCCCTTGCCCGATACGTCCGCGACGAGAATCCCCCACCGCCCCGCGGGCAGCGGGATGATGTCGATGAAGTCCCCGGACGCCTCACGCGCGGAATCGATGATCGCCTTGAACTCCCAGCCCGGGACGTCGGGAGCGCTCGAGGGCATCAAGCTCGCCTGCAGGTCCGCTGCAACGGCCAGCTCCTCCTCCGCGCGCATTGTCCGGATGGTGTGCTCGTAGAGCTCCTCTCCGTGGAGCACGGACGCTATCTGCGTGGCGAGCGACTCTGCGGCGTTCACGATGTCGTCGACGTGCTCGGGTCTGACGCGCTTCCTGATGGCTACTCCGCCCAAGATCTCGCCCGTTTCAGTGTGCTGGATGGGAACCAGCACGGTACCCCGGCTTCTGCGTATCTCACCCCAGGGCAGCGTGTGCCCTGCGGGCGCCACGAGCGTCTCGCCGACGGCCTGCAGCCACTCCCACACGACGCCGTCCGGCTCGTCCGCGTGCTCGGGGTCGTTCAGGAGCGTCCGGTTCGGGAAGAGACGTATGTTGACCGAGCACATGGCGAACATGCCGCGCGCGTACTCGTCGAGCAGCGTCTCTAGCGAGACCGTGCCCGGCGGCGTGTCGGCGACGGCCCAGCCGAGCTCTACCAGCGTCCTGAGCTCGCGCCGGCGTTCGGTGGACAGCTCGACCGCGCGGCTCATGCGGTGCGCGAGCGCGCTGGCGAAGAGCGTCCCGCCGATCACGAAGAGGTAGGCAACCAGGCCCTTCTCAGCGTACAGCCCCGTCGCGAAGACCGCGAAGGGCGCCACGAGCATCGGCCACGCCGCGGCGACCCACATGAAACGCCAGACCTTCGGCATCGCCGCCTGCGAGAACCCGAGGTGCGGCGAGCGCGCCGTGAGAAGCAGGTGCGGCGTGGACACGAGGACCGGCACGACGAACCTGACGACCGTCGCGAAAACGGCGGGCGTCAGCGCGGCGAAGCTCAGGCCGGCGGGCGGGTGTGTGCCCCCGAGCGCGTAGTAGAGGGTGAGGCCCGCGACCCCGGCCAGCGTATCGCCGCCGACGTCGACGGTGTAGGTCCTCCACGACTCGGCGCGCTGCTCGGTCTCGTCCGCCCTCCTGAGGTCCCTGACGAGCGAGAACGTGCGCCAGAACATGTACATCCAGAGAGCCGTCGGCCCGAACATCAGCGCCGCGGGCCAGCAGACCATGTCCTCGGCCGAGCCGCCGAAGCTGGCGAAGAGCCCGCGCTCGATCTCGGTGTAGGAACGGAAGTCCAGGCGCCTCAGGGCGTAGACCAGAGCGAACAGGACGAGCAGCGGGAACCAGGCCGTGAGAAGCACCGAGAGGTCGGTGACCGAGATCAGCCACGCGAGCGCGATGACCGCGAGCGGAGTCGCGTAGATGACCGCGAACAGGGCGCCCACGCGGACGGCTCTGTCGCGCCCCGACAGCTCTTCGAAGTCCGACCAGACCCTCCCCGCCAGTCTCTCGATCATCTGCTCCATCTGTGCTCCTGCTCATTGCGGCGCACCGCCGCCGGAGGGGGCTCGGCCGACCCTCGCCTAATCCGGCTTGCGCGCCACGATGGCGAGCAACCCCTCGGCGTCTTCCGGCGGCGTGCCGGGCAGCAGGTCGAGGAGGTCTCCGCCTTCGAAGCCACAGTCCGTGACCAGCGCGCCGTAGTCCGCGGCGGTGTAGGCCTGCGTCGTCATCGCGTGGCGCTCCACCTCGCCGGTCGACGCGTGGACCACGTAGAACCGGGTCGTCGCCGTGCGCGCAACGGCGTCCCAGAAGTTCTCCTGCAGCACCAGGTGCGGGTCGTCGGAGAAGAGGCCTCCCTCGGACGAGTACCATGACGGCGGGGCCTCGCCGGTGTCCCTCACGGCGTCGTGCTCCTGCGGCTCGAGCAGGAGCGCCCCGCCCGGCCTGAGCGCGTCGTGCGCCTTGCTGAGGAGCGCCCGGGCGTCGTCCGGCGGGAAGATGTTCAGCTCGCCGAAGATGATCATGGCGAGGTCGTAGCCAGAGCCGAAACCGACCTGCCTGACGTCGCCCAGCACGTGTTCGACATCTAGCTGCCGCTCGGCCGCCAGCCTTCGAGCGTGCTCGATGGACGCCGGAGAGAAATCGATGCCCTTGCAGGTGTGGCCAAGTCGCGCGAGGCGCGTCGTGTAGAGACCGGGCCCGCAGCAGATGTCGAGCACGCGGCCCGGCCGGCCGCCGAGCAGGGTCCCGTGTATCCACTCCACGTGCCGGTCGATGATCGCCAGGCGCCGGCTCGCGCGGTCGTGCTCCTGCGACAAGTGCTGTTCGAGCATCCTCCTGCTGAAGGAGGGCTCGTTCCACGGTATGCTCGGTCCCTCCTCCCACGGACCTGGAACCACTTGCCTGTCGACAACGTCCCGTAGGTTCATCCGCCGAGTCGCTTCCTCCTGTGGTCAACCCCGCCCCGAGGTGCAGGTCTCCTCCAGAGCGTGACCTTCCTCTAGAGCGTGACCTTCTTCTCGATCCGCTGGATCGCCCCCGAGCCGGACACGCTCTCGGTGAGGTCCGGGTCGCCCATGTACCGCACAACGCCGCTCCCGCTGAGCATCACGCTCAGGGTCTCGGTCGCGTTCACGACGGCGGTACCCGACCCCGAGATGGTCAGGCGGGCGTCGCGGCTGACGAGCTCGCCGGTGCGGTACGTGCCCGAACCGCTGAGGTCGAGCGAATGCGAGTCTGCGGTGCCCGAGAGGTTGATAGCGCCGGAGCCAGAGATCGACGTGCGTATCTGTCCGCCCTCCAGTCCTTTCACGATGACGGCTCCGGAGCCGGACAGCGAGAGTTCGAGGAACGGCGTCTCGAGACCGGCCAAGTCCATCGAACCCGAGCCCGAAAGCGACAGCCCCGACAGCTCCCTGTAGGTCACCTCGTAGACGATCTCCTCCGACGGCCGCAGCTGCGCCATGCCGGCCTCACTCGTCCTGCCGACGTGGAGCACGCCGTCTCGCACCTCCGCTTCGATGAGACGCATGATGTTGTCGTCGGCCGTGATGGTCACGCTCTCCGTATCACCTGGCCGCAGGACCATGCGCCCCATCAGCGCGAACGACACCTGCTGGAACCCGCCTGCGTCGCGTTCCTCAGTGACGACGTTCCCGGAGCCGTTCACCGTCCGCGCCATCATGCACGAGACCGTCAGGATGGCCGTCAGGGCCACCAGCACCACCAGCTTCGTCTTCATACCGGTATCCTCCGTCACTCCGAGCGAATGCACGACACCGAGCCGACGCCCGTGACGCGCTGCCGCACGGTGGGCGCGCCGTGGTATCGGATGCTGCCAGCCCCCGAGATCTTGGCGTCGAGCGTATCGAGGACGTGAACGGTCACGTCGCCGGCGCCGCTTACGAGAGCGCTCGCCGTCCTGCTCTCCAGGTCGCGCGCCAGGTAGTTGCCGCTGCCGCTCAGACGGATCTCCTGGGTCTCCACCTGGCCCGAGATCTCGCAGTTGCCTGCCCCGCTCACGCTGACCTCGAGCGACTTCGCGCGAAGGCTCCCGATCTCGATCGCGCCAACGCCGCTGACGCCGACCGAAAGGTCCTCGGCCTCGATACTCGGGGCGTCTATCCGTCCGACACCGGACAGCCTGAGTGTCCTGACGCGGGTCATCGTCACCTCGTAGCGGATGGATTGCCTCTTCTGCCTCATTCCGGCGAACCACCCGCCGCGCCTGATGTCCAGCACCAGCACGCCGTCCCTAACCTCCGCGGTCACTCGCTTCATCAGCTCCTCAGGCGCCTCGATGGTCAGACCCATGCGGTCGCCCTGAGTGATGTGGACGTTCCCGAAGGCGCCGAGCGTGACCCCGTCGAAACCGTCGACTTCCCTCGTCTCTGTGACCATGTTCTCCGACACTTGGTCCCTCCTCTTCCTCGGGGGTCCGTTCAGTAGCCCAAATCGAGGTCGACGCGGTTCGGCATGTCGTCTCCCCTGGCCGCCGCGTTCAGGAGCTCCGCGAGCGCTCGCATCCTCAGGGATTCGGTCTCGGGAGTGTTCGGCGCGCCCGCGCGGTGCGGGCTCAACACGACGTTCGGAAGCTCGCGGAATGGGAACTCCGACGGGCTTGTCGAGGTCCTTCCAGGCTCGTCGGTCGGGTAATTGTACCAGACGTCGAGCCCCGCCGCATGCAGAGTCCCGTCCCTGAGCGCGTGGTAGAGCGCCGACTCGTCGACGACGGGGCCGCGTCCTACGTTGACGAGGACGCACTGGCCGGGGAGCGCTGCCAGCTCGTCCTCTCCTATCAGGCCCCTGGTCTCTTCGGTCAGCGGCAGGCATACGAAGAGGACGTCTGCGACGGGCAGGAGATCTCCCAGTTCGTCTATGGACCTCGCCCCTCGGGCGCCGCCCTCTGCCGGCCTGCCCTCGCGCCCGACCAGTGTGGGCTCGACCCCCATCCCCTCGCACATGCCGGCGATGAGCCCGCCGATCGCGCCGGCGCCCAGCACGACCGCGCGCTTGCCGCGCAGCAGCACGATGGGAGTGTTCCCGTACCGGGGCGACCAGTCGTCGCGCCGGAGCGAGGCGTCGAGCGGCACTATCCACTTCGCCGCCGCGAGCAGCAGCGCCATGGCGATCTCGGCGACCTGCAGCGCGTTGTGATGAAGATTGTGCACCGCGACGTCGGGGAAACGCCCCATCAGCGCGCGCGTCCTGTTCGGAACTCCGGACCACGGTATGACGAGCGCCTTGAGGCCTTCGTTCTCCTCGACGATCGCGGGCTCCGGCACGCCCGCCACCAGGATGTCGCAAGTCGCGCGCTCGGGATGCTCCTTCCCCGTCGTGACGCGCACTCCATCGTCCAGAAGCGAGAGCAGCTCGTTCAGCCGCTCGGGCTCTTCGACGATGTGAACGTGCAGTCCGGGCATCAGCCCTCCACCAGGCCGGGCGCCTCGTGCTCGTCGCGTCTCAGCGCCATGGCCCGTCTAGTCCACAGGTACGCGGCCGCTCCGGCCACCGCGTGCGCGATGAGCGCGGCCCCGAACACGCCCAGGAGACCCAGCAGTTGTGAACCGAGCAGCGCCAGCGGCACGTAGAGCACGAAGACCTGCAGAAGCATGAGCAGCGCCGCGTCGATGGGCTTCCTCAGGACGCTCAGCGTGCCCGTAGACAGGAAGAGCATCCCGCGGAGGCCGTACGCCGCGGGGACGATGGCCAGGTAGAGCGCCGTCGTCTCCACGACATCGGGCGCCTCGTTGAACACCGCGGCTATGTGCCTGCGGGTCAGGAGCAGGACGACCCACACGAACGCGCCCCACGCGAGCGCCAGACCCGCGCTAACCGACACGCCTCTCCTCAGCCTGTCGTGAAGCCGCGCACCCCAGTTCTGTCCGACGAACGGCGCGATCACGCTCCTCAACGCCATCACCGGCGTCATTGCGAAGGTCTCGATCCTCGATGCGACACCGAACCCGGCGACGGCGGCCGCGCCGTACCCTGAGACGATGCGGGTTATCACCCCGATGCCGACGGGCACCAGCAGATTCGTGAGCGCCGCGGGGACGCCGATCTGGAGGATCGACCTCCACGACCGCCGGACCTCCGCGAACCCGGGGAACTCGAGCGTCAGCATCTTCTCGCGGCGGGCCAGGATGATCAGCGCGATAGTGAACGTGATGGAGCGCCCTATGACGGTGGCGAGCGCCGCGCCCGCGAGCTCGAGCCTTGGGAACGGACCGATCCCGAAGATGAACAAGGGGTCCAGCGTGCCGTTGACAAGCGCGGCGAGCACCATGATCAGGCTTGGGGTCCGCGTGTCGCCGGTCGCGCGGATGCAGTTGTTCCCGACCATTGGTATCACGACGAAGATCACGCCCGGATACCACACGAGCATGTACGACCTGATGAGAGGAAGCAGTTCGTCGCTCGCCCCGAGCATCCTGAAGACCGGATCGACGGTCAGAAGCCCCAGGATGATGAGCCCCGTCACGATGAGAAGCCCGAGCGACAGGCTGTCGGTCGTCAACCTCCGGACCCTGTGCCAGTCCCCCTCGCCGATGGCGTGCGACACGACGGCCGACGCCCCGAGTCCTACGCCGAGCGACACGCCGCCGACGACGAAGATGACGGGGAACGTGAAGCTCATCGCGGCGAGCGCCTCGGTGCCCAGGCGCCCGACGAAGAACGTGTCCACCAGGTTGAACACGTGGATGCCGAGTATGCCGAGGACCATCGGCGCCGTCAGGCGCAGGAGCAGTGGTGCGACACGTCCTTCAGTGAGTCGTGCCTTCCCGGCGTTGCGCAGTGGTCGTATCCTCCGGATGCTACGCGCGTTCTGATCGCGGCCCGCTCAGGTCGTTCGCTTCTGTCTGTCACCTTAGCCCGGCCTATCGCCCCTCGTAGATGGCCACGGCTTCGGGCATCAGGGCGTTGATGTCCTCGATGCGGGTCGAGTGTGACGGATGGGTCGACAGGAACTCTGGCGGCTCCCCCTCGCTCTGGGCAGACATGCGCCGCCAGAAAGACACGGCCGCTCGGGGATCGTAGCCCGCCTTCGCCATCAGGATGAGCCCGATGTGGTCGGCCTCCGACTCGTGCTGCCTGCTGTACGGAAGCAGCACGGCCACCTGCGCTCCGACCCCGTATGCGAGCATGGCAAGGTCCTGAGTCTCCTCGGGCTTCTCCTCGAGCGCCTTGGAGAGAGCCATTCCGCCCAGGTTCGCCAGCAGCAGCTGGCTCATCCTCTCGCCGCCGTGGTTCGCGAGCGCGTGCGCCACCTCGTGCGCCACAACTACCGCCAGGCCCTCCTCGGTCTCCGCGACGGGAAGGAGCCCGGAGTAGACGACGATCTTCCCGCCCGGCATACACCACGCGTTGACGGCCTCGTCCTCCACCAGCTGGAACTCCCACTGGTAGTTGCGAAGCTCGTAGTCCATGCCGTGCTCTCGCATGAACTCGGCCGCCGCGTTGGCGACGCTCGTGCCCACGCGCGTTACCATCTGCCTGTCGCCGTTGTCGTCCGAGAGCGTCGCCTCCGACACGAACTGCTGGTAGTCCTGCGCCGCCATGCCGATGAGGTCGGCCTGCGGCACCAGAGATATCTGCTTCCTGCCGGTGATCGGGACGGTCGCGCACGCCGCCAGCATCATCAGTACGACCGTGGACACCGCGAATGCCGTCAGCCTTCTCATTCGTCTCCCTCTCCGGGCCCGACGTGGAATCCGCAGGCGGCGAGCTCTTCAAGCAGTTCGCCCGGCTCACCGAACCACTGGCCCCACTTGCGTCCCATGTGCTCTGTCCAGCTGTAGTCGTCGAACGTGAACGTCTCCTCTTGGTCGCCCTCGAGCGGTACCATGTAGCCGGCTCGGCGGTAGTAGTCCTGAGCAAGGTAGCCCTCATCCATCACTCTCATCGCCTCATCGAGGCTCCCGCCCGTGAACCGCGTGTAGCGCTCCTCGTGCAGGTGCGCCGCGAGCGGGTAGCGCGGCCGCGGCGGCGGGTCCTCGGCCGGGTAGCCCATCACGAGTTCGACCAGAGGGAATACCCTCGGCGGCAGGTCGTACTTCTCTATGACCTTGCGCGCACGGTACGGCGTGCGGCCGATGAAGCAGCTGCCCAGACCCAGGTCCTCGGCGGCGTTGACCATGTTCTCGGCCATGTAGCACGCGTCCTGGATGCCGAAGAGCAGGAGCGACAGGTCGTTCGTCACCATCCTCCAGCCGCGGCGCTCCATCACACTCTCGAGACGGTAGGCGTCGACACACACGGTGAAGTTGAGCGGCGCCGCGAACGGGTTCTTCTTCCGGTCGCGCGAGAGCAGAACGCTTCCCAGCTGCGCCGCGAACGGCGCCTGTTGGCCCGCGCGGACGATCGTCTCAACCACGTCCTCGCCCGGGTCGACGTCCGTGTACTTGCGGATGGACTTCCGCGCCATCATCTGCTCGATCGGACTACCCACGTCGGTTACCCCCCGCCTTCTCGGACCCCTGCCTGTTCCGCCACTCGAGCCCGGCGTCGGCAGGCTCGTCGTTCGCCACGACGGCGTTCGCGCGCTCGCGCGGCCTGCACCGCTCGAGGTAGAGCCGCTCGCCCGGGATGTAGCGCCGCTCGTATCTCTCTCGAGTGGCCTCCCGACTGCCGAACAGCCGTACGTCGCGCTCGAGCGCCCGTTCCAGTGTAACGTCGAAGCCGGTGTCGACGAACACGGCGAAGTCCCAGTGGCCCACAAGTTCATCGCGGAGTACGAATACGCCATCGAAGACCAGCACGGTGCCCGGAGCCGCCGTCAGTTCCGGAGACTCGACCGCGGACTCCGACCTGAAGTCGAAGACGGCGGTCCTATAGCGCCCGCTACCGCCCGGTCCAAGGGGTTCGAGCAGACGCTCCGCGAGCGCCCCGTAGTCGAACGAGTCGTCGAGGTACCCCTCGGGCGACGTGCTCCCGCGCGCGTGTCGCATCTCGCGCGGCCTGTGGAAGCCGTCGATGGACGCGCGGATCACCTTCCTTCCGCGCGCGATCAGCGCAGTAGCCAGCTCGTCTGCCAGGAACGTCTTCCCGGACGCACCCACGCCGTCCACCGCGACGCGAACCGTGTGGTCGCGCCGAAGCTCATCGATGGCGTCCGCCAGCTCCGACACGAGCCGCTCTCGCTCCATCCGGTCTCCCTCTAGAATCGGGCCGAGAGACCGAACCGCACGCCGTCGGAACTGAAAGAAGGCGAGCGCCTCTCCGACGTGTAGCTCTCGTAGGACTCCGGGTCCCAGGTCTCAGCTCGCTCCTCGAACCGCCGCGTCCAGGTGTACATAGCAGACACGGCGTACTCCGCGTGCAGCGAGAACAGGTCGTTGATGAACCACTCGACGCCGCAGAACCCCTGCAACCCTGCGCCGAAAGACTCGTTATCGTACCCGTAGAGGATGAACTCGACGTTCCCGGCCTCGTAGCGGCTCGACGAGGTCTCGCTGCGCGAGTTCCCGTACGTCACCTTCGGTCCCGCGCCCCAGAAGTACCGCACGGCGCCGTCTCCCCGGTAGAACACATACTGGGCCTTGACCGTGAAGCTGTTGTCCCAGTTTAGGAGCTCCCTCTCTCCGATGTCGTCGTCGTAGGTCTTCGAGACGTCGCTGTCCGTCCTGTCCAGATAGAGCCCGGCGGCCAGCCGGACCGCGCGCTTGTCCGTGAGGAATCGCTGGTACGAGATCATCTGCCCCTGGAAGGCGCTGACCGTGAAGTTGTTGTCGACCGTGAACTGGATGGCCTGCGCGCCCGCGAGGTCGGCGGGCGGTCCCGCAAGTGCGTCGCTCCCTGCGAACGGCCCGACCGCCAGCAGAGCGGCGAGCGCGATCAGAGTCCTCATGTGCGTTCTCCTTGCCTGATGCGTCGTCCGATGGCCTTGCCGCGTGACGCGCGGGTCCGCGCCGTCCCCAGGGGACGGTCATCGCGCGGTTCGGTCGCGGGCGAACGAGGTCGCCGCGCACCCACTACCAGCGCGGCCGGGTCGCGATGCTCGCGATGGCGATGAGGATGACCGCCCCGAGGACGGCCACGGCGAAGCTCGCCAGATTGAAGCCGAAGTATGGACGCTGGCCGAACGCGAGCTGGACGATCAGGCCCCCGACGAATGCGCCCACGACCCCCACGACCACGTTGAGACAGCATCCCTGCTGCCGGCCGGTTATCATGCTCGCCACCCATCCGGCGAGCGCCCCGAAGATGATCCAGGCCAGAAGCCCCATTGTGCTCCCTCCGGAACGTGTTGTGCCTCGAGATGTGCGAAACGGGCGGCGTCCCCGCGGCGGGGAAACCGCCCGCATAGTCTAGCATATGCGGGATTTCGTGTCACACGGCCAGCCGGGCCGGAGGTGTGCTTCCGGAGCGCGGGACCGGGCACACACGGCGACCCGGCTGGACCGTTTCACGGGGCTTCCGAACCGCCCCTATCTCCTCGACATTCTCGCAAGCCCGCATACGCACAGGGGCACGCCGATGCCGGCGGAGAGACCACTGCTGAAACCGATGATGAAGCTCCAGGGCCGGGCGAGTTCCGTCCAGCCCAAAAGGTGCGCGAACAAGACCGTCGCACCCCCCGCGACGGCGAGCGTCGAGCCGAGCGCGAGGCGCCGGGCCGGGTGCATTGCCGCGAGAGGAGCCGTTGCGGCACAAGTGCGCAAGATGTCCCTCCTGTTCTCTGCGAGGCTAGCGCGCGTAGGCCCCCTCGGACCCCGCCGCGCCTATGGGACGTTCTATCAGTGAGATCCTCATATCGTCGCCGGGCAGCGACTCGACCTGGAGGAAGCGGGACTCCGCCATCCGGTACAGGCCGTAGAGCAGGACGCCGCACAGCAGCCACACGGTGAACGACCCTCCAGGGAGCCGGTTCGCGAGCTCACGCACGGCGACCATCAGGGCGCCGGACAGCGTCCAGTGTCCGACACCGCCCTTGAAGATAACGACGAACTGCGATACGTGGAGCGCCATCAGGGCGACCATCCCCCACCAGAATGCTCCTCGCTTCTGCTTCTCTCTGAAGCCGGGGCGCAGCGTCCGCAGATAGAGGGCCAGGGCGAGCAACCACAACCCGCAGACCAGCAGCATCATTACCGGAAAGACCGGCGCGAACGGCCGGACGCTCCACTTCGGGTGGTCGGCGGCCAGTGTCAGCTCTCCGCCCCTGAGACCCACCTCGCCGCTCGCGTCCACGGTCAGATAGCGCTCGCGCACCAGTTCGGGGTCGATGTCCCTGCCGTAGACGTCGGCCACCGCGCGGCTGATCTGCCACGCGACGAACTCCGCGGAACTCCCCGGCGGCGTGCTGAACCTCGAGTGCACAAGGGGTCCGGCGTCGCCCCAGACAGGGGTCGACCACACCTCGTGAGACTCGCCCCACGGAGCGACCGCCTCGGGGGCTGTTCCGTCCATGGCTACCGCCCCGTATCTGAGCGGAGCCGAGACGAACTGGTGCCCGTCCCTCTCGATGAAACTGACTAGCTCGCTGCGGTCCTCCACGCGGTCGGCGACCAGCCTCCCGGCGCCGTAACCGAGCCCCACGGTCGCCACGTAGGGCAGGAACATCAGGGCGAATAGCGCGCGACGCGAGACCGGGAGCGCGTCCACGACGTGCAGCTTGCGCGGCGGAAGGCCGGTGAACGACAGGAGCATGTAGGAGATGAGAAAGAGCATCGAGAACCGTATCGAGTCGTCGCCCCTGACCGCGTCGCCGATCACTCCGGACATGACCAACCCGGCCGCGAGAAGAAGCGGCAGGCCGACTATGGGCGCGACGGGCATCTTCGTCGTGCTGCGGAAGACCATGAAGAGTAGCGCCCACGCTCGCCCGAGGGCTCCGCGAGCCGGGGTGGCTGCGCGCCACTCCGCCGCCGTCATACCCAGTGTCACCGCGCGGGCGGCATCCCCGACCGAGGGTGGTCCCCGCCGCGCACCGCGCCCGAACCAGTCAGGCGCGAGCGGAGCGACGACGAAGGTCCCCGGAAGCGTGTCGCGCGTGCGCCACAACAACCAGACGGCGACTGCCGCCGGGACGAGGCTGACCGCCAGAGGTATGATCGCGAGCAACAGGCAGACGAGGTAGCCAGCCAAGATGCCCGCGACGATCGCCAGCACGACACGGGGCCCTCCGCGAACGCGCTCGAGCGAGGGCGAAACGCTCTGCGCAAGCGCCACGCTCAGTAGGAGCACTGCAACGACGGGCACCGCCAGGGCCAGGTCGCCGAACTCGTAGACCGGAGGAAAAAGCCCCGCCCACACGCCGACGGCCCACGACACGAGGAGCAGAGTCGCCGCCGTCGCCGCGAGCACGATGAACCCGGCGAGCAGCAGAGCGGCCGTGTGAGCCGTCCACAGCTCGCGCGACGCGATAGGAAGCTCCATGTCGAAGCGGCTGCAGCGCCGCTCCGACGCGGTCACCCACGTGTATATTGCAGCCGGGACCCATAGCGTCAGCACGATGAGCGGGACATCGAGCGGCGTCCGTCCCGCCGGGCCGTTCGAGAAGCGGATGCTCGCGATCACGCCCATGAAGGTCAGCGTGACGAGCGGCCCGACGAAAACCCAGCGCCCGACGTATCTCAGGGCCGCGTCACGCCTCGTCAGCACCCAGTTCATCCCTGACCTCCCGCGAGTTCGATGAACATGTCCTCGAGCGCGATGCTCCGGCAGCTGGCCTCGGCTCCGAGCTCCTTCCTTACACGGCCGCAGGCTTCCTCCGGCGGCAGCGCGAAGACGGCATGCAGCCCGTCCGAACGCCCGCGGACACCAAGGCAGCCCTCGATGGCCCGGACGCGGTCACTCGTGACGCCGGACCCGCCCGGCACGACCGCGAGCGTGTGTGCCTCTCGAAGCGCGTCCAGCTCGTCGTCGATGAGCACGCCGCCGTCGTGGAGCATCACGACACGTCCCGCCATTCGCTCGACGTCCTGCATGTAGTGGGACGAGAAGAGGATGGTCGTGCCCTCCTCGTTCAGAAGCTGTATCGAGGTCTCGAGGAACTCTCTCCGCGCCGCGGGGTCGAGACCGCCCGCGGGCTCGTCCAGGAGCAGCAGCTCAGGCCGGTGCGCGACCGCGCACATGAGCGCGACCTGACGAGCCTGCCCCTTGCTGAGCTTCTTGATGCGAGCGGCGGGGTCGAGTCCGAAGCGACTTCCCAGTTCCGACGCCATACCGTCGTCCCACGACGGGAACAGCCCGCGATGTATGTCGACCACCTCGGCGACGGTCAGGAACGGCGGGAGGATCTGGTCCTCCGAGACGTAGCCGACGCGGCGCTTGACCTCCAGGGGACGCTCGCGCGGGTCGAGGCCGAAGACGCGCACGGACCCGCGCTGCGGCACGAGCATCCCCATGGCTATGCGAATGAGCGTCGTCTTCCCCGCACCGTTCTTCCCGAGCAGCCCGACAACGTCGCCCTTGTCTACGGCGAACCCGACGCCCGCAAGCACGTCCTCGCCGTCCTCGTACGCCCTGTGTATTCCCTCGAACGCAAGCACGCTCATTTGTCGTTCCCCTCGGTTCGCTTGGCGACGTACTCGGCCGCGAGCACGTTCCCGAGCCAGATGAAGGCCGCGATGGTGAAGCCGATCGGCGCGATGACGCCCGTGCTCCCGGGGCCGTCCTCCAGCACGTTCCACCAGCTGACGACGGCGGTGAGACCGAACGCGATGGCCGCGGCCCACATGAAGCCTCTCTGCTGTCTCTTCCTAAGCATCGTTGTCCTCCCCCGCCTCCTCGCCGGCGCCACCCCGCTCCGCGAGCATGTTCTCGAAGAGTCTCACGGCCTCCTCGGAAGTCACGTCCAGCTGGTGCGCGATCGTCACCGACGCGGACAGGCTCGCACGAAGCTGCTCCATGCGGCGGTCGTCGAGGTCTCCGTTGGCGACGGCCTTGACTACGAGCGGCCTGCCCGGCCTTCGCTCGACGACGTCGTCTCGTTCGAGGTAGCTGTAGGCCTTGCTGATTGTCATCGGGTTGACCCCCAGCTCGGCCGAGAGTCCGCGCGTCGACGGGAGCTCATCCCCGGGTTTGAGGACGCCGCTCGCGATGTGAAACTTGATCTGATCCATCAGCTGTCGGTAGACCGGGACTCCGCTGTGTGGATCGACGACGATCAGCATGTGCTGTTACCTCACCCTCGTAGTGCCGCGGCTCGACACGAGCCGGTCCGTCCGCGCGTTCTGGAGTTCAGTGACGATGGTGACGATGGGCACTCCCCACCTTACGGCGTCCTCAGGACCCAGCGTCAGGCAGACGAGCTCGCGTCCCGAGAACTCGAGGGAACCTCGCAGCTCTCCCCCGTTGACGCTCAGCGTGACCCGCAGTCCGAGGTCGAAGCAGCACAGGCCGTGGCCCAGGCTCGCGATCTCAGTGCGGGCCCAGCCGGTTGCCGGCGTGCCCAGCACCACCGCCAGCGCCATCGCCAGTGCCGTGATGGTCATGGTGCTCCGTCTCATGGTCCTTCCTCCTCGCCCCGGGAACCGGCCCCGGGATGCCGCCGCGCTCATGTCCCACATGGACCATTGTAGACCGTATTGGTGTATATGTCAACTAATACAGTTAGGAGAAGCGGGGGAGAGGTGGCAAGTTGCTGCCCTTGTGGAAGTTACGCGACGGGAATTTCTTGAGGGCGGGAGGTGTACACCCCAGTACACCTCGCCGTCGGGGCCTCGCAGCACTACCGTGCGGTACGGCATCGGGGCGGACCCTGTGGCCCGCCCCGTTCATTCCTTCTACTGGGAGCGCCTCCGGCCCTCCCCTGTCGCGGCCCCGGCACCCGAAGCCGGCGGCCCCGGCTCCTGCGCGCCTCAGGCCCTCCCGCCTCCCTACTCCAGACTCCCCACGGCCTCCTCGACGGTCTCGAGGATCTCGCACGACTTCACGAGGTTCTGCATGACCGTGTGGTCCGGGTAGAGCGGACGGTCCTCGTCCAGGAACTCGACGTGCTTCCGGACGACGTCCTTCGCCGTCGTGACGCCCTTGCCCGGCGTGAAGTCGCGGAAGTCGAGCGCCTGCGCCGCGGCCATGAACTCGATGCCCAGGACGCCGTTGGCGTTGTCCAGGATCTGTCCGTTCTTGATGGCCGTGTTCATGCCCATCGAGACGAAGTCCTCCTGGTCGGCCGCGGCGGGGATCGACTGGATGCTCGCCGGCGCCGAGAGGATCCTGTTCTCGACTATCATCATGCACGAGGTGTACTGGCTCAGCATCATGCCCGACATCATGCCCGCGCCCTTCGTCAGGAACGGCGGCAGGCCTATCGACAGCGCCGGGTTCGTCAGGCGGTTCAGGCGACGCTCCGACAGCACGCAGACCATCGTGATGGCGGCGCCCGCCATGTCCATCGGCACGCTCACGGGCGAGCCCTGGAAGTTGGCGCCCGTCAGCGTCAGCTGGTGCTCCGGGAAGAAGATCGGGTTGTCGCCGATACCGTTGAGTTCGATCTCGACCTGGCTCTTCGCGTAGGCCACGGCGTCGTGCGCGGCGCCGATGACCTGCGGCGTCGAGCGCATCGAATAGGCGTCCTGCACTTTGACCTTCATCTTGCCCGTCACGAGGTCGCTGCCCTCGATGCAGGTCCGGAGCGCCTTCGCGCACCGCTGCGCCCCGGCGAACCCGCGCGCCTCGTGCAACAGGGCGTTGTAGGGCTTCATGTTGGCGTAGAGCGCCTCGAGCGTCATCGCGCACGCGATCTCGGCCTGCTTGAGCCAGCGGTTCATGTCATAGAGGTGTATCGCGCTCATGGCCGTCAGGAGGTTCGACCCGTTGATGGTCGCGAGGCCGTCGCGCGCCTTGAGACCCGGCACGGGGATGCCTGCGCGGTCGAGGGCCTCACGCCCGGACAGCAGCTCGCCCTCGAAGAACGCCTCGCCCTCGCCCATCATCAGGAGCGCGATCTGCGACATCGGCGCAAGGTCGCCACACGCGCCGACGGAGCCCTTCTGGCAGACGGCCGGCGTAACGCCCTTGTTGAGCATCGCGACGAGAGTCTCTACGATCTCGGGACGGCAGCCGGACTTGCCCTTGATGAGCACGTTCACTCGCCCGGCCATCGCGCCGCGCACGTACTCGATCGGCGCGAGGTCGCCTATGCCGGCGGCGTGGTTGTAGATGAGGTACTTCTGGAACTGCTTCGTCTGCTCGTCGTCCAGCACGACCTCGGAGAACTCCCCGATCCCGGTGTTGACCCCGTACATGATCTCTTTAGCGACGATCTTCTCCTCGAGCATGGCGCGACAGACCTTGATCTTCTCCCACGCCTCCGGCGCCACCTCCACCTTCTCACCGTGTCGCGCGATACGAACCAGCTTCTCGACGGTCAGGTCATACCCGTTCAGGACGATGGACATACCCTTCTCCTAGCGTGCTGAAGTCTCTCTGTGACCGACTGCATGACGGTTGACGGCGGGACGGCGGGAGCGCCCCGCCACTGGCGTGGTGCCCCCACCGCCCGGGAAACCCGTCAATGATAGCAGGGAAACAGGCAGCGGTGAAGGGCATAGAGGACCCCCCGGGGGTGGTTTCCGGGGGGTCGTCAGTCGTCTCTAGGTGACTCGGCCTGCCGCCGCGCTGCCGGCCGAAAGCCCTCTCGGGGCCCGGCCGGACACCGAACGCTACTCGGCCAGGTAGTACAGGAAGTGGACTAGCGCCTCGATGCCCCTCTCCCACGTCGGCAGGTGTAGCTTCTCGTTGGGGCCGTGCATCTGCGAGTCCGGAAGCGCGAACCCGGTCAGTACCGAGTCCAGCCCCAGGATCTGCTGCAGCTGCCCTACCGCCGCGATGCTCCCGCCGCTCCGGCAGAAGAGCGGCTCCTTTCCCCAGACCTCTACCATGGCCTTCGAGAGCGCCTGCACGGCGGGGCTGTTGCGGTCGGTGAGCGACGCTGGGAAACCCTCGCAGTCCTCGACCTCCCAGCTGACAGTCGAGCTTATGTGCTGTTCGAAGTGCTTCATCAACCCGTCCTGGATCTCGTCAGGATCCTGGTCGGGCACTAGTCGGGCCGTCACGATCGCGTTGGCCTCCGCCGGAATCGCGGACTTCGGACTGCCGGCGAGGATGTGGACGACGTCGACAGCGGGCCGCGCGCCCTCGCGCTCGACCGGCGTGAAACCCGGCTCGCCCCACAGCTTGCTGACGCCGGACTGCTCGAGGTACGAGGCCTCGTCCCTCGGCAGCTTCGCCATCTCCGCGCGCTCCTCAGCCGTCAGCTCTCGAACCCTCTCGTAGAAGCCGTCGAGTGTGACGCGGCCGTCGTCGTCGTGAAGGCCGGCGATCATGTGGGAGAGCGCGTGGATCGGATTGTGGACCACGCCGCCGTACGCGCCGGAGTGCAGGTCGCGCGCCGGTCCGAACACACGCAGCTTGCAGATGTACATCCCGCGCAGGCCGTAGTAGATCGTCGGCGTCTCGGGACCGAGCATCCCCGCGTCGGGGTTGAGCACAAAACTGCCGTCCAGCCTGTCGCGGTACTGCTCGAGGAAACCCGCGAAGTTCGGAGAGCCCAGCTCCTCCTCACCCTCCACGATCCACTTGACGTTGACGGGCAGCGGACCGGCCTTCATCGCGGCCTGCACGGCCCCGACACAGGCCATGATCTGGCCCTTGTTGTCGGACGCGCCGCGCGCGTAGAGATGGTCGCCGCGGACTACGGGCGTGTACGGGTCGGAGTGCCAGTCGCCCAGGGGCGCCGCGGACTGGACGTCGTAGTGGCCGTACAGAAGGACGGTCGGCGCGGAATCGCCGGCCGACAGATTCTCGCCGTACACAACGGGATGACCGCCGGTGGGAAGCGCCTCGACACGCTCCATGCCCAGCTTCTGCAACCGGTCGCACAACCACTCCGTCGCACGCTTGATGTCCGCGTGCCCCTTCGGGTTTCCGGAGACCGAAGGGATGCTAAGGAACTCGCGGAGTTCTGCCAGTATCTCATCGCGAGACTTCCGCGCGTGCTCCAGCGCGGCGGCAGGGGACTTCGACATGTGCACCTCCTATTGTGACGAAAGACGCGGGAGTATAGCACACGGCCGCCCGCCGCGCGCAACCATTCCACGCCCGCGTGGCCCGTCACGCCTCCACACCGGGTCCCTCCCAACCGAATCGGCTGAGGTCCACTTTCCCTCGCTCATCGAACTCAACACCCTCTGACTCCAGCAGCGCGCGCTGTGTCTCATGGCCGTCGCTCCCCGCGGGGAAGCTGATGGTCCCTCGGCTGTTGATGACCCGGTACCAGGGGACGTCGCTGCCCGCCGGAATGCCCGCCATCGCGTAACCGACCATCCGCGGCGTGCACTTGCCCTCGATCGCGGCGACCTGACCGTACGTTGCGACCTTGCCCGCCGGGATCATCCTCACGATCCGGCGGATGCCCTCGTGGACCCCGTCCGCTCCCACCGTCACTCCTCGTCGTCCGGAATGCCCCCGGTGAGCCACTCCGGCAGCCTCCCGCGTTCGGCCAGAGCCCTGACGAGCCCCGGCATGCTGTCGAACTGCCGCATGCAGAGGTCGTACTCCTCCTTCGTGATGTGAGCGGTCTTCGGGTAGCACCAGACGAGCATCCCGGCGCCAGTCGCCATCAGGTTGCGCATCTTCTCGCAGGGGAAGTCGTCGCACGAGGTGCAGCTGTCGACCTTCCGCTCCACCGCGCACGGCCTCGCCTTGCATTCCTGGTCGGCTACGCGACCGTCGGAACGGCACCCGTCGCACCTGACGTTCTCGGCCGTGTAGTTCTCGTGCCCGAAGAACTTCCGCCAACCGTCCACGAGCCTCTGCCGCACGGCCGGGTCTTCCGACCGCGCCGCGCAGAGGTGGCACCTGTACCCGCAGTAGCCGACCATGTCGCTCATCCGAGGTCCTCCTCGAGTCGCTTCCCCATACTGACCCTGTCTTCGGTCGAGTAGCCCAGGCTCTCGTAGAAGGTGACCGCCTTCACGTTCGAGCCCCGTACCTGCAGGTTGAGCTTGTGACAACCCATGAGCTCGAGGTCGCGCTCCACGCGGCGCATGAGCGCGGTCCCTATCCCCTCCCTGCGGTGGTCCGGGCTGACCGCGACAGAGTAGACCCACCCGCGGTGGCCGTCCCAGCCGCCCATCGCCGTGCCGACTATGACCCCGTCGATCTCGGCCACGATGAAGAGCTCACGCTGTACGCGGAGCTTCCTCGCGATGTCGTCCCGTGGGAGGTTCCACGGTGAGGGGTCCGGGTTGATGCGGTTCCAGAGCTCGACGACGGCCTGCTCGTCGCTGTCCCTGTAGACGCGGACGTCCAAAGGTCCTCCTCGTGAGAGCCCTGCGGAACTCGGGCCCGGAATGCTGGGGGTGCCGGATGGTGCGGCCTGGCGGCTCTTCGCTACCGGCCCGCTGGTCTGTCCACGAACGTGCGTGCGAACTCGATGAATCGGTACGCGTCCGCGAAGTTGCTCGCGATGCCAAACGAGATGCGGACCGCCCCGGTGCTCTTACCGTCGATGCAGTGGCGGAAGTCATCAATGGTCAGCCGCTCCTGCGGCTGGGCGAAGCAGGTATTGAGCTCGTCTCGCGAGATGCCCAGCGAAAGCTCGCCGCCGCCCGGATTGCAGAAACAGCCCGTTCGAAGCGAGATGCGGGAGTGCGCAGCCTCGCTCTCGATGACCCGATGGTCGAAGAAGTCGCAGTCGGGGTCGTAGAGGTTCATCGTGATCGTGCCGCCGCGCATGTGCGTGTCCAGCGGCCCGTAGACGTGCAGGACCGGGCGGCCGTTGCTGTGCCTGAGAGCGGAAAGCTGCTCGAGTGTCCAGCCCGTCAGCGACGTTACGCGCTTGTGGATGCTCGGGAGACCGACGGAGCACAGGTGGTCCAGGCCGGCCTCTACCGCGGGCAGCGACAGGTAGTCGAGCGTGCCGTCCTCGAAGGCGGCCTCGCTGTCGTGCAGGTAGTAGCGGTCCCCCTGCACGGACGCCACCGTGATGGTGCCGCCGGCGAACCACGGCCGCCTGAGCCTGGCCACCGCGTCCCGCCTCGCCAGAAGGCAGCCGACGCCCGTGGGGAACCCGAACATCTTGTAGAACGACACGGGCACGAAGTCGGGCTTCCAGCGGTCGAGGTCGAGCCTGTTGGTCGCGACGAACGCCGCCGCGTCGAGAACGACGTCCCACCCCTGCTCGTGCGCCCGCTCGACCCACTCGAGAGGATGCTGCACGCCGGAGAAGTTGGACTGCGCGGGATACGCGAAGAGGTTGGCTCCTGAACCGGGCTCCTCGAGGAGACACGCGAGCCTCTCCTCGTCGACCCGCATCTCGGGCAGCTCCATCGGGACGTAGACAGTCCCGGCGTCCTTCGCGCGCGCGAACTCGCGGATGCCGTTCACCGAGTTGTGGTTGTCGAAGGTCAGCAGGAACTTCGAGTCCTCGGTGAAGGGATACGCCTCGCCAACGAGCCTGAGAGCGCCGCTCGCGTTCTGAGTGAAGATCGCGAGGTACTCCTCGTGCGGAGCGTTGAAGTAGCGGAGCACTCGCCCGCGCGCTCTTTCGACGAGGTCGGTCATCGCGAGCGACGTCGGGTTGAGGGAGTGAGGGTTGCCGAACACGTTGGCGCGCAGGAGCTGCACGTGTCGTGAGAGCTGGCTCTCGCCGTAAAGGCTCCCGCCCGTGTAGTCCAGGTAGATGTGGCCCAGCGCGTCGAGCCTGGCGTAGTCCTTCGCGCGCAGCGCGTCGATCGCGCCCGTCTCTCCGTAGGACGGATAGGCCTCGAGGAAGGCCTCGCGCGCCTCCTCCATGCCCGCCACCGCGCGCTCCTTCTCGACAGACGACATCAGATGCCCTCACAGTGCGCCGCTCGCCGGCGCCGTCGCGCGACTCCCGCCCACTCGTGCCGACCGCCGGGTCCGGTCGGCGCCGCTCTGGCGCCGACCGTGTCCCCGGCGGCTTCGAACATACCACGAACTCCGTGGAGCCTGCTAGTCCTCGAGCCCGAGCGCCCTCGCGGACATGGTAGAAGGATACTCGACGACGTATTCGATCGTGATCTCGCGCCTGTCGCCGGGCTCCATCGCGAGCTTCCAGGTCAAGAGACCCTCCTCGGTGTGCTCGTCAGGCTCGGGGACGATCTCCAGGTCGTCGACCTTGACCTCCTTGATCGTAGAGACCGGCACGCGGTCCTCGACGTGCAGTTCCGCCGGACCGCGCCGGAAGCTCTCCGCCGTGATCAGGTACGTGTAGCGGACCTTCGTCGTGCGTGCGTCGGCCTTCGAGAGCATCTCCTTCTTCTTGAGGGTGTGCTCCACCTTGACGTTCTGATCGACGCCGAGGTGCATCTCGAACTTCTCGCCGGATGCGATGGCCTCTATGCGGTCCTTGCCAACGAAGTTCGATATCTTCGCGCTCCCTCCCTCCGGGACGGTCTCGACGTAGGTCTCGGCCGAGCCCGGCAGGAGCGGGAAGTCGAGCGGGTTCGTCAGCTCGCCTCTGACGAACACGTGCTCGGAGAGCCTCGGCACCGACTGCAGGATGAACCGGCCGGGTATCCGCCGCCGCACGACCAGCGAGCGCCTCGGCTCGGCGCCGGTGTCGAGGTCGAGCGCCTTCGGGATGACGAGGTTCGCGGCGAACTCGGAGCCCAGGACCTCGGCCTCGACGTGCGGGATCGACGGGGGCTCCTCCACGTAGTAGCTCAAATCCTCCGTCCTGCCGCCGCGGACATGCAGCTCGCCCTCCGACACCACGCCCGCCCGGTCCATGGATCGCGTCGTCCTCGTAGCCTCGACGTCGACCATCGGCCGGTCCACCATGACCATGATCTCGTCCGCGGCCAGCATCTCCGGCTCGAGCGCGACGTCCAGTCTCGTCACGCGACCAACGTTCACGCGCACGCGCGACCTGCGCTGCGTTCTGAACCCCATGTAGGAGAACTGCAGCTTGTGCGAGCCGGCCGGGACGTCCGCGATGGCGTAGACGCCGTCCTTGTTCGCGATGGTGCCGTAGGCCGTTCCGAGAACGCTTATGTTGGCGTATGGCAGCGGCGACCCGGAGCTCGAATCGGTGACCCTGCCGCGGATGGTCCCGGTGGTCCCTCCGACATAGAGCGGGATGAGTTCCGGCGGAGCGGCCCCGATGTGCGGCGTCGCCGTCGACAGCACGGCCGATACGCCCTTCCAGTCCTCACCCGTCGCCTGCGAGATGCGCGCGGCGTAGGTCAGCTCGACCTCGTCGTCGCGCTCGATGTAACGCACCGTGTACTCCGGGTACCAGGTCGCGTCGGGGACCAGGTAGGTCAGCTCGACGGTCAGGGAGCCGCCGCTGTCGGTCTCGCAGTCGACGACCACCTCTTTGCCGGGCCCCTCCCCGACCTGCATGGCCCTGAGCTCGGCGCGGACCCACGCGCGTCTCGACTCGACCTCCTCCATCTCGTGCTCGAGTTCCTCGGTGCGGTCGGCCGTCGAGACGTTCTCGTTCTCGAAGAACGCGAGCACGCCCTCCCAGTAGGACGGCGCGAACTCGCCCTCGGCCATCTGCTCCTTGCCTACGTCGCTCGTGAACTCGCTGATCTTCCAAGCGAGGGTCTTGCGCTTGCCCAGGGCCTCGTGGCGGATCCTAAGACGTTCCATCTCCGCCTCGAGTTCCAGAAGCTCGGCTGCGAGCTCCTTGTAGCGCGGCGAGTCCACCTCCGACCTCTCGGTCCTGCGGAGGTCGATGCCGATGATGCGCGCGCCCTCGAGCCCCGTGCCCTCGACGCTAAGGGAGCTCTCGATGAACCTCTCGGGCAGGTCGCGGCACACCAGCTGGACGGCGCCGGGCTCGAGCATCACTTCACCTCGCCGGACCATCTGCGCCTGGTGGCCGTAGACGGTCGCCGAGATGATCTTCGTCTCGAGCGGCTGCCCGTCGTCGTCCGCGAGCGCGGGCGACGCGAGCGCCACAAGGAGAAGGGCGAGCGCCGCGTACAGCAGGACTCGATGCAGTGAGCTCTCACTCGCTGACATGGGGGTCCTCCCTTCCTCTCGGGCGGGGACCTCTCGGTCCTCACCTGCTGAACTGGGGGTTCGAGCGCGGCTTTCGCCGCAAGGAGGGAACATCGATGTCACACCGACAGCATAGCACAGCCGGCGCCGCAAGTCTGCCCGTGTTCTGGAGGTTCCCCGGAGAGACTGCCGCTGGCCAGTGCCCACTAGCCTACCGGAAACGCTGGTGCGGCCCGTGCCGGTAGTGCGCGACCGGGAGCGGCTCACTGGTAGGCGCGCCGCGGCGCTTGACGATGCGCCCGGGGGCGCCCACGACCGTGCAGCCGGGCGGGACGTCGCGGTTGATGACGACGGCCGTCGCCCCGATCCTCGCGTCGTCCCCCACCTTGATCGGACCCAGGAGGGTCGCGTTCGCGCCGATGAGGACGCCGTTCCCGATGGTCGGGTGGCGCTTGTCAAGATGGTGCCCCGTGCCGCCGAGCGTCACGCCGTGGAAGAAGACGCAGTTGTCTCCGATCTCGGCCGTCTCGCCGATGACGACCCCGCTTCCGTGGTCGATGAAGAACCCGCGGCCGATACTCGCGCCGGGGTGGATCTCGACGCCCGTGATGAACCGGTTGATCACGGACAGGAACCGCGGGATCACCGGGATCTCCATCTTGACATGAAGGCAGTGCGCGACGCGGTGCATCAGTATGGCGTGCAGGGTAGGATAGCAGAGCCAGATCTCTACGAGGCTCCTGGCTGCCGGGTCGTTCCGCCTGATGGCTGCGATGTCGTCGATGAAGAGAGGTCTCATTCGCCCTGCCTGAAGAGGTCCGTGCTCAGATAGCGTTCGCCCGTGTCCGGAAGGACGACGACGACCAGACTATCACGCCCAGCGCGTCGTGCAACTTCGAGCGCGACGAACATCGCCGCGCCGCACGATATCCCCGCGAGGATGCCTTCCTTCCGCGCCAGCGCCCGGGCGGTCTCGAGCGCGTCCTCGTCCCTGACCCGCACGACCTCGTCGACCTGCGCGGCATCGTAGATGCCGGGAACGAACCCGGCGCCGAGGCCCTGAATACCGTGAGGTCCGGGCTCCCCGCCGGACAGGACCGGGGAACGCTCCGGCTCGACAGCGACCGTCCTCAAGTCGGGATACGTACGCTTGAGCACCTCGCCCACGCCGGAGATGGTCCCGCCCGTCCCGACTCCGGCGACGAAGTGGTCCGGCACGCGACCTTCGAGCGCGTCCACGATCTCGGGCGCGGTGTGCTTCCGGTGCGCGTCAGGATTGGCGGGATTCTCGAACTGACGGAGCCGGCAGTGCCCGGGCTGCGCCGCGAGGCGTTCGGCCTCGTCGACCGCGCCCCTCATTCCACCTGCCGCGGGCGTGAGGACCACGCGCGCGCCCAGGTGCTTGAGGAGCGCGCGGCGCTCGACGCTCATCGACTCGGGCATCACTAGCACGGCCTCGTAGCCCTTGACCGCCGCGACGAGCGCGATGCCGATGCCGGTGTTGCCCGAAGTCGGCTCGACTATGGTGTCCCCGGCCGACAGGTCGCCCCGCCTCTCTGCCTCCTCGACCATGTTGAGCGCGATGCGGTCCTTAACCGAACCGCCGGGGTTGAACGACTCGAGCTTCGCAACCACCTCGGCGTCTCCCTCGGAGACCAGGCGGTTGATCCTCACCAGCGGCGTGCCGCCTATGGTCGACAGAACCGTGTCGTGGATCATGCGTGCAGGGTAGCCGCGAATCCACCGTCCGACAAGTCGTTTGTTGCTCCAAGGCTGCCTTAGGGTCCCGCCCGCCTGCCGCGCGCTCCCGGACCGAGTGCGCTGGCGGGCCGCGACAGCGACCGCCCGAGGGCCGCAACGGTCGCCCGAACACGGTCTGGAAGACAACTTGCTAGAGACTAGCGCGAGACGAAGCGAAGCCTGGGAAGGGTCACTCGAAACCAGGTGAAGCTCGGGAAGGGTCACTCGAAACCAGGTGAAGCTCGGGAAGGGTCACGCGAAACCATTTGAAGCCTGGGAGATGCCCGCGCTACAGGCGCGGGCGCCAGCAAGGAGGCGTTGATGCTGTCAACGAAGGTGGGATTCGGAGCGCTCGCGGCGGCCCTGTTCATCACGTGCGCGGTCATCGCGGGCTGCGGCGGCGCCGGAACGACCGATCCGGAAGAGAGCTGTGAGTGGGTCGCAGGCACCGGGACGTCAGGGGCGGACGGGCTCGTGACGATAGACATGGGCGAACTCGGCACGTTCCACGCGCGCGTCCGCGACGGCCTGACCGCCGAACCGGTCCAGGGCGTCGAGTACGTCTGCGTGGCCAACGACTGCGAGAACAAGGTCAGCGGCGTCGCCCTCGGGACCGCCGGCTACCAGACCACCGTGTTCACCTACAACAAGGAAGACGTCATCTCCGAGCAGGGGGCGGTCCCGTCCTTCTGGGACGACCTCTTCCCGTGGATGGGCGGCGAGTCTCCCATCGACGGCATCCACGGCGTCGTGTCCGTGCCGAAGAAGACCTGGAACCAGCTGCGCTGCGCCGTCGCAGAGGAAGCCACCGACATGGTCGGTGACCTCGAAGACGGCTCCATATCATCGGTGCTCGCGGCCAGGCTGTCGGGGCTCGTTCTGGCGGCCACCTACCCGCCGGGCTCGAGTTCCATCCTGCTATACATCTGCTACTGCGACCCGCTGGACCCGACCGACACGCTCGCGGAGCTTCAGGACGGCGTCTACCTCGCGCAGGGCTACTGCTCTACGCAGGTGGTCAGACTGCTCGAGATGGACGGCCCATGCTCCACGCGTGAGGACCTGGGCCTCGCGCTCATCGAACCCGTCGAGACGGCTCCCGGCTGCGTCTCGGGTCAGAACCTCAGCACGGTACACGGGACGCTCGAGGACGCGACCACCGGCGCCGGCGTGCCGAACGCCACCGTCTCCGTCAACGGCGCCGGGGTCACGACCGACGGGTCGGGCGTCTACTCCGTCTCGAACGTGATACCGTCCGACAACGTGCTCATCACGGCCTCGGCCTCGGGCTATCAGCCCTTCTCGACGGTGATCCCGGTCGCGGCGGGCTCGGACGTCGAGCAGGACCTCATCATCGTGCCGGCGGCCGTATACGGCGATCAGTACCGGTTCGTCCTGACCTGGGGACAGGAGCCGCGCGACCTGGACTCGCACCTGTGGGTGCCGGTCGGCGCGGACCACTACCACGTGGCGTTCTGGGACAAGGGAACGCTGACCAGCGAGCCCTACGCGGAGCTGGACGTGGACGAGATGTTCAGTTTCGGTCCGGAGACCGTCACCCTGCTGCCCGAGTACCAGGGCGAGTACGTCTACGCCGTCCACGAGTGGACCGGCGAGGGCACGCTTGTGACCTCGGGCGCTCAGGTGCAGATCTTCGCGGGCAACACCCTTACGCACGTCCTCGACGTACCGATCGGAACCTGTGACGAGAACTGGTGGTGGTACGTAGGGAGACTCAACGCGCAGACCGGCGAGTTCAGCCTGGTCAACGAGCTGCAGTCCGCGCAGCCGATAGACGACTGGCGGGCGGCACCGACGACGAAGTAGTACGACCCGGAGAGCGGGGCGCCCGGGAGGGCGCCACGGGTACGAAGGCACGCGCGGGCCCCAAGGGTCCGCGCGTTCTTCGTTGAGCGTCCTCGCCCCTACTCGGCCTGCTTCTGCTCGTCGAACCGCGGGATGGTGCCCCGCGCCTTGTCGACGCCGTCCCTAAGAAAGACGTACGGCCCCTTCTCCGCGCCCCAGACCTGGTTGCCTTCGGCATCGAACCCGCGGTCCCAGCTCTCGATGCGGTCGGGTCCGACCAGCACTTCCGAGGTCGCGTAGGCGGCCTCTCCGATCGAACTGGCGCATCCCTTCCCTATCGTCGCGCCCGCATACTCGCCGCACTCGTCGCGCCGCAGGTAGACCGCGCACCCCGCGCGCGGGATGAGGTCGTCGGGAGTAAGATCGCTCAGCGGGTCGCGGCTGAGCCACTCGCCGACGACCGACTTCGGGTCGGGAAGCGCGAAGACCTCGCTCCTGTATAGATCGTCCTCGACCTGCGTCACACGGTAGACGCGCTGCCGGTATGGAGCGTCCGTGTGTCCGGCGACCGCCTGCTCGATGTACATCCAGTGCGCGTCGGTGCGCTCCGGCCAGATGCGCACCATCTCGAGGCGGATGTCGTAGTAGGCGGTGTCGGCCTGAGCCTGCTCCGCGCTGCTGAACGAGCCGACCATCAGCTCGACGAGCGGTTCGCAACCCGCGGGCTCGCAGGACGCCGCGCCCTCCTCCTCCAGGACCGCGACCCGGGTCTCCTCGGCGGCCGCCGCGTCTCGCTCGCCGGCGGCGACCGGGGCAACGGCGGCGAACAGAACACAGGCGAGCAGCAGGACCTTCATGTTGGTCTCCTTGTCAGTCCGTCTCCTGTCGGATTCGAAGCGCGCGAACGTCCTCCAGATACTCACATACCCGCGAGTCGAGATCGTCAGAGTACTCGAACCCCAGCCTATCCGCCACCTCGCGGGCGACGCGACGGAAGAGCGCCATCGTGGCCCACAGGGCGTCCCAGTTCTCCTCGGTACCCGCGCCCGTGTATGTGTGCTCGAGCGCCTCCCAGACGTCCGGCGGCAGCCTTCGCTGGAGTCCCTTCCCGTACGCGCGCGCCGGCAGGCTCCAGTCATGCTCGGTCTCGACGTACCACTCGAGCATCGTCCTGAGTTTCTTCTGCTTCATTACGTGGTCGAAACAGTACTTCGCGGGCATGAGGTCGCCGCGCCGGAGGTGCTTGGCCACGTAGGTCGCCTCGTGAAAGAAGACCTCCACGAGCGTCGCGAACTCCTCGGCGCCCGGACGTTCGGGCACGAAGGCCCTCCGCGTGGGCAGCGCCATCCCCTCGGTCAGCCCGTCCTTGTCGAGGAGGACGGAGTATCCCACGTCGAGGTCGGCCGGGAGCGAACCGCTCTCGGTGATTGCCCTGACGACCCCCACGGTCGCCACCGTGAGGTCGATCTTGAGACCGTCCCGGTACTGGGTGATGTAGGCGAACGACTGCCCGCCGTCGCGGTTTCGAAGCGGGTCTCGATAGAGCACCAGCACGTCACCGAATTCGCTGAGCCAGGCACGGTCAGCGAAGTACGGACGGATGTCCGTTACGGCAAGGATGACGTCGAAGTCGGAGAAGACGTCCGTGCGCGCTTCGGGGTCGGTGCACGTGCTCGTGAGTATCAGCGCGCGAACGTCCTCGCGCTCGCCAGCCCAGCGGACCAGGTGGTCGAGCACGGAGTCGGCGTCGGGCGGGTCGAAGCGAGGATTCCTGTCGGTCATCGGTCCCACTCCCTCTCGAGGAACTCCACGACGCCGTCCTCGGTGTTCGGACCGATGACCTCGGTAGCCACCGAGAGCAGTCCCTCGGTCGAGTTGGCGACCGCGACGGCACGGTCCGCAGCGCGGAAGAGCGGGATGTCGCTGTCGCCGTCACCGATCGCGACGACCTCTACCCCGTCGAGCCCGGCCAGCTCGAGCATCGCGGCCAAGCCCTGGTCCTTCGTCGCGCGCGCGTGGTGGACCGTGAGCCAGTCCCACCCGTCGGCGTATAGGCTCGCGAACCTGTGCATGGAGAGGGCGCTCCCGAGCCGGTCCGCAAGCGCGCTCTGGATACCGTCGAGCACCGCGGGTCTGTCGATGATCGTCAGACTGACCACGTCCTCCGACAGGTGCGCCGACGCGTCGTCGACCTTCGTCAGCCTCGGGTCCTCGTTCTCGATGCGGTCCTCGACGTACCACCGCACGCCCTGGTTCCGGACCTCCGAGTAGTAGAGCCGGTCGGACCGACCGTCGAACGTTGAGACCAGCGGCAGACACCGGGCGGCGACCGCCGTGTCGAAGACCTCACGGGCCGCCTCGGGCTCGAGGGCGTGCGTGACCAGGTGTCGTCCGGTCGCGAGGTCCGAGACGAAGGCGCCGTGGAACTCGACCACCGGCAGGGGCATCGGAAGCCCCTCGAGCATCACCTGCATGGCGACGACGCTTCGCGCGCTCGCGACGGTCAGGTTGAGGCCGCGGTCGAGCAGGCGCGCGAGCCCCTCGCGCGTGCGCGCGGACAGCCGGGCGTCGCTCCCGAGGAGCGTCCCGTCGAGGTCGGTGACGTACAAGGTGGGTAGAGAAGCGGACATCTGCCGTCCTGTCAGGTTGTCGATGCGGAGAGACCTCACAGCTCGAACACGTACCGGCTCCTCAGATACTCGAGCCGCTCCTCGTCGCCCTCCCACACGCCCTCGTCCTCCCAAGAGTTCCACAGCTCCGCGTAGCTCATGGCGCTGAACTCGACCTCTCCGCCGGCCACGGCCATCGCGAACCCGAGCGCCTCACGCCGGTGCAGCGCGAACTCCGGGACGGACGACCAGTTCTCCGGTTCCCAGAAGAGGTAGACGAGCACCTTCGGCACCGGCTCGTCCGCCAGTCCACGGCGCATGCCGAGGTAGTGTTTCACCAGCTGCGCGGCGTCCAGATGACGGAACCGCTTGGGCTCCGCGCACAGTGAGTGGTACATCTCCTCCCACCTCGGGTCGGCCAGCTCAGCGACGACGCCGGCGTAGCTCTCGGAGAAGTTGGCGGCCTTGGTCGCGAGTATCTCCGCGAACTTGCTCTCGACGCCAAGAACGGCCTCGTCGCCCAGAGCGAAGAGGTCCAGATTGGGCGGCGTTCCGCCCAGCCCGGTCCGGAGCTTCTTCTCGAAACGCACCAGAGTGAAGCCACCGCGTCCCGCGAGCCGCAGGGACCCGGGCTCACTGCGGTACGGAACGAAGGTGTTGATGGCGAGCGCAGCCGACGAATGAACGGCGAAGAGCTTGCCCGGCCGTCCGCCGGTGCTGACCAGCTCTCCCCCGTCGCCGCCCTCGAAGTCGGAACGGAAGTCCTGGACCGCAACGCCGGGTGCGAAGTTGTGCTGGAGCTCGCGGACGTAGCTGGGATACTCCTCGCGGAAGATGCCGCGGCCCAGCGCCTCCGCCATGCGAGCGGCGACCTTCTGAGCGATGCGGAGCTTGAGAGTGCTCTCCATCAGGAGTCCTCCTGGGTCGCCTCCTCCGACTCCCCGTCGGCGTTCTCCGCCCGCGCGCGCATCCTGAGCAGGCCTCGCCTCTTGGGCACGAAGGCCTCGAGGACCGCGACGATGGTCGAGGCCACGGCGGAGATGACGCGGGCTGGCGTCGGTCCTTCCGTGGCGATGCTCCACCAGCTGATGGCCGCCAGTAGCACGAAGACCACGACGGTGAACGCGCGGATCCGCCTCCGCGCTTCTGGTGTCTTGATGAAGCCGGCCAACAGTCGCGGCATCTGTCCTCCGTGTGTCGCACGCGCTCGTGATGCGGAAGTGCGCCCGGCTCAGTCCTCGGAGTCAGAGCCCGGACCCGAGACGCGGTTGCAGTGCGCCAGGTAGCTCAGCCTGGACATGTGGAAGATGTCCCACGTCCCGGCGCCGTCCGGGACCTGGTTGACGAACGTGTACGCCAGCGGCGCCTCGTTCCTGGCGATGGTGTCGTAGACCCGGCGGACAGCCTCAAGGTCCTGCGGGTCCTTCACCCGGAAGAGTAGAAGCAGCTGACGGCCTTCCTCGGTCACCCACGCCACCGCGCCGTCGAGCACGCGCTGCTTGAGGCCACGCGCGTTCGCTTCACGCTCGAGCGCCCTGTGGTACGCGTCATCCGGCAGCGACAGGATGTCGGACCACCGTCGCTGCTCGGGGCCGCTCAGCGGGTAGAACATGCCGAACAGGGCCCTCAGTCTCTCTTCCATCGTCTCTCCCCACGTGTGCGCGGCCTCGAGGGACCGTGACCCCGCATCGTCACACGTTCAGTCGCCAGATCTGGAAGTTGAGTGCGCTCGCGAAGGCGACCCAGCAGAGGTATGGCACGAGCAGCACCCCCGCGGGCACACTCACGCGCCAGAACCCGATGGTGGTCGCCAGTATCGCTAACCAGAGCACTATGATCTCGAAGAACGCCAGGTCCGGCCGGTGGGCGCCGAAGAAGAGGTACGACCAGAGCGCGTTGAGCACCAGCTGAAAGATGAAGAGGCCGAGGACCACGGGGGCGCCCGCGAACCCGACCTTCTTCCAGACGAGCCAGGCGGCCACACCCATCAGAACGTAGAGCACTGTCCACACGGGTGCGAACACCCAGCTGGGCGGGTTCCAGCTCGGCTTCGCCAGTTCGGCGTACCACGCCCCCGGCATGAACCGGGAGCCGACCCATCCGGCCGCCATCGAGACGACCACCCACAGGATCAGGCTGACAACCGGGTGCTTCACAATCGGGTCCTTTCGCTTCGGTCTGGCTCCGGCGAGCCGGAGCGGCCTCCTACTTCAGCATGTCGCTGATCGCGGCGCTCATGGATGCCGGGAACGCGACTATGACTATCCTCTTCATGGCGACGGCGTTGTCGACGCCCCACGGGCACTTCAGGATGAGCGTGAGTAGGCCCGCGACCACGATCAGGGAGAACACGTAGATTCCCATCACGCGCTTGACGAACTCCGAGACGTGGCCCCGCATCGCGTTCCGGTAGAAGTTGTAGTAGACGAAGAGCGATATGAAGGCCAGCGACACGGCCGCCAGCCCGATGACGTTCGCCACAGGCAGCTTCTCGCCCAACACCCAGGTCTCCTCGGTGAAGGCCACCGGGACCGCCAGCACGGACGCGCCGACGACGATCTGCATGACGTCGCGCGGGCGGAACTCCCACATGACGGGCTTGACCGCGTAGCTGATCACCTTGCCGGCGCCGTCGACTACGGGAACGACCCTGTGGAGGTAGCCGCCGATCCGTTCTACGGTGAACGCTTGCCGCTTGCCCTTGCTCATACGACCCCTCCCATCCGGCATCACTCCAGGACCTCCGGCTCCACGTCGGTGTCTTCGGGCCGCCGCTGACTTTTCCTTGCCAGTACCATCGGGTGGCGTTCGTCGGGGCCGTCGTACCTCCGCCCGTAGCCGTGACCGATTATCCTGTCGCCCAGTATATCGAATCCAGTCTCCCTGAGAAGACGTTCGTAGTCACTCCAGCCGAGGTGACTCCAGTACATCCGAGTCCCGAAGAAGTCATCTTCAGTGTAGGCCGCCTCCTCGTGCTCCGTGAGTGTGGCGAGGAAGTAGCCGCCGGGCCGAAGCCACGACCAGACGCGCCTGAACACCTCCGCGTGTTCCTCGCTGGGCAGGTGGAAGAGCACGAAGAAGGCGACCGCGGCGTCGAAGTAGCGTTCTTCGAACTCGACCTCCATGATGTCCGCGTGGACGAAGCGCGCTCCCGGGACCGATGCGCGTGCCTGGTCGAGCATCCGCCGCGACGTGTCCACTCCGGTGACCACGTGCTTCTCGGAGAGCTTCCGTGCAATGGGAACTCCGGCGCCGCACCCCAGGTCCAGGACCTCCGACCCATCGCCGAGCAGCCCCAGCAGCGGCGCGAGCTGGTCGCTGTCGTCGTCCCGGCGCGCGGCGGCGTACGACTCTGCGCACGCGTCGTATCCCCTGCGAACCAGGGCGCGGTAGTCGACAGATGGGTCGTCCGCAGGTCTCAATTCACGGAACTCCTCGCTCGCACCCGGGCGCCCCGGGCGCAGACTCACCCCTACGGCTCCCTAGTCCAGCGCGAGGATGACGACCAGCGCCACCAGCAGCGCCACCCATATCGCGGCCGCCCTGCGCGTCGCGCGCCGGGCCCTCTCGGCCTCCCACCAGTACCTGGGACCGACCCCCTGAAGCAGGAACGCCGCCACGCCCGCCAGGTTGATGCAGATCACATTGACGGCCGCCAGCAGCAGCGCGCCCCAGGCCAGCGAGACCTGGCCCGACCCGAGCAAGAGCCCGAACGCCACGATCGGCGGGAGCAGGGCGACGGCGACTACGACCCCGGTCAGTGCGCGGACGCGTCCGGAGGTGAAGGCCAGCGCCCCGGCCGCCCCCGCGGCCAGCGCCAGCACGACGTCGGTGTAGCCTACCACCGTCCTTGTCGCGATCGACGGTATGCTCGCGTCCACCGGCAGAACGGCACCCGCCAGCACGGAGAGCGCGAGAGCGAGACCCAGCCCCATACCGAGGGCCTTGAGCGAACTCGCGAGGAGTCGAGTGTCCCCGAGACTGGTGCCCACGGCGAGCGACGCGTTGGGTCCGTACAGCGGCGCCATCACCATGGCGCCTATGATGACTGCCACGTTGTCCTTGAGAAGCCCCAGGGAGGCGACCACCGCGGACAGCGCTATCAGCAGATAGAAGGCGGGCGACACGGAGGCACCGTCCGACGCGTCCTCGTAGAGCTCCTCGCGGCTGACGCGCCACTTCGAGCCTATGCCGACGAACGAGCGCCTGGGTCTGTCCTCCGGCGGTTTGCTCTCCACGTGGGGAACGGAGGCCTCGGCCGGTACCAGCACCATCCGCAGGTCCGCATGGCCGACACAGACGGACTCGATGGCGTCCATCAGAGCCTCCGTGTCCTCGGCCGGCATCACAGTGTGGAAGACCGCGCCCGCCGTGGAGCTCTCGAGGCGCCAGGAGGTCGCACGCTCGTGCCGCTCGAGAAGCTCTGCGACCCTGCTCTCGTGCTCGCTGGCGACGGCCACTTCCAGCAGCCTCAGTGCCACTCTCCGTGCCTCCTCAGTAGACGAACGGTATCAATCGCTTCGTTCTTGCCGCGTACTCGGTGTACTCAGGATAGGACTCGATGATGAGACGTTCCTCGGCAGCTATGCGCACGGCCATCCCGGCTCCCACGACGAGCAGGAGCAGCACACTGACGAGATCCACGTGCGACAGCGCGCCGGCCGCGAGAAACAGGAGAAGCGCCGCGTAGATCGGATGCCTGATGAACCGGTAGGGACCCGTGGTGACGAGACCGCCATCCGTCGGCTCGGCGGACGCGTGAAAGCTCCGGCGGCCGAAGGCCACTCTGGCCCATATCATGAGGCCGACCGCGAGCACCTGGAGAACGGCGGCTACCGGATTGCCGGCCAGGACCGCCCGCCGCAGGACGAGTGCGGCGATGGCCAGGACGCCCAGGAAGAACCCCAGTCTCGATGCGCTACGCCGGGTCAGGAAGCAGCTCCTCTTTGAGACTATTCCTCGTCATCCATCCGCTCGGTCGAGAGCCACGCGCTCGCCAGACTGCCAGAGCCCGCCGCTCTCTTCCAGCCAGTCGGCTATCGTGTCGGCCGCTGCGGAAGCGCCGGCGGCGGACACGTCCACCTCCAACGACGGCAGAATGGAACGCGCTACCAGGTCGCGCATCCGCTCCTGCTCGTCGATGAAGCGCGAGAGGTCGTCGTATTGCCCGGGATTACCGGAGACCTTCAGCCTCTCCTCGCGCGCCGCCTCGAACGTCTCAGGCGTACGAGTGCAGAAGACGATGCGGAACCCTAGCGGCAGAAGCCGCTCCTCGAGCCAACCGAAGTCGAGGTCGAGGCCGTTCACCATCGATTGGAAGAGTCTCGTCGACAGGTGGAAGCGGTCCACGATCCACGAGTAGTACCTCAGCAGTTCGAAGAGCCGCAGCCACGTCCTGTACGTCTCCTCCGCCAGCTCCAGCTCATCCGGCCGGAAGTTGATGAGACCGCGTCCCCACGGAGTGTTCGTGAACCCGCACCACTCCGCCGAGACGACTGGCGACGTGTAGCGATAGGCGCGAGGCCCCACCACGCGCGGGTGCTCGTTGAGGGCGAAGGCGATCTCCGTCTTGAGAGTGAGGCGCGTGCCCTCGAGGATCACCTTGGGGCATCTCTTCCGAAACGCGTTCCCACCGTCGCCGCGATGCTGTGAGCGTCCGTTGTTCATCAGCAACTCAGTCCCTCGGACGGCGCTCCCGGCCACGCGAGCGGGAGTCCGCGCGAACAAGCCCTCTAGACGGCGCCGTCAGACCGGACTCCCGGGTCCCGAACCAGGATGAGGTCGCGCAGCATCGGTCTCAGCAGTCTTTGGATCAACGTGAGGACGCCCACGCCGACGACGACCCCCAGGACAACCGGCAGCGAGAAGCCGGCTATGACGACACCGAGCGCCGTGCCGGCCGCCGGAGGGTGCTCCGTGTTGGTCACGGCCATGACGAGCATGGCGCCTCCGACGGCAAACGCATAGACGAAATCCTGCGTCAGCGCCGACTGAGCCGGAATGAGAGCGAACGCCGCCCCGAAGGCCAGGCCGACGAGATGTCCGCCTATCACGTTCCGTGGCGACGCGGTCACCCGGCTCGGCATCGTGAACACCGTGAAGGCCGTGGCGGCCAGCGACGCCGCCACGACGAGGTTCTGCTGGCGAAGCGCGACCAGCACCACGAACACGCTGCCGGCCGCCAGCAGGCTCTGAAGGACGTAGCTAAGCCAGTGCGGCCGGAATCTCTGGTCGAACGCTCGTTCGAAGATGGCCACGAGTCTCCCTCGCCATCGACCGGGGGTGACGTCTGCGTCGGTCGGCGCTCCACTGCTCCAAGGCCGCTCTTAGTCAGACGCCCAGCGCGCGCCCGCGCGTCAGGTCACTCAGTGTCTACCCAGGGACGGAGACGAGGGACCCACCTCGGCACGTTCGCTTTGTAGATACGGTACGATTCGCCGAATCGTCTCTCGAGTCCCTTCTCTTCGCTCAAAGGGAAGTACAGCAGGTTACCCGCGAAGAAGATGATTGTCCAGAGCGCCAGTGGAAGCGACCGGAGTATGAGCGACTCCGCGACGAGCATCAGTATCGCCCCGAGGATCATGGGGTTCCTGACGTGCCGATACGGACCACGGGCGACGAAGCGAGCTGGCGGGCTCCATGGAGCGGGGGTTCCTTCGCCGTGCCTAGTGAAGAGCACTACGGTCCAGGCGCTCAGTGCGGCTCCGGCCCCGCCGATGAAAAGGCCGCTCCACAGAGTCGGCTCGGAGGGTCCTGAAACTCTATGCGCGAACCGCGTGCCCGATGCTGCGTAAAGGACCAGCAGGGGTATGAAGAACAGCGCCATACCAGGCAGCAGCAGTATCGCCTGCAGGAGCTTCCACTTCACACGACCCTCACTTCGCCTCGACTAGTTCACGTCGCCCAGGTAGACCGCACCGCCGGTCGGCAACTCGTCGGCCAGAAGCCCGACCAGCGCCTTCGGATACAACCTGCACTCGGACAACCTGGAGAGCTCGACCCACTCCACTCCTACCTGCATGGCGTCGGGCTCGCTCACGACCGGTTCGACGGTCGCGTCGGCCAGCTCGCACCGGAACATCAGCTCTATCTGATGGGCGCCGGGGTCCTCGTCCGCGAACTCGTGGTGCTCCGCAATGTAGTCTCGCACGAACAGGAGGAGACCCGGCAGAACCTGGAGTCCGGTCTCCTCGAGGCACTCGCGAACTAGCGCGGCGCCCACGGTCTCACCGTGCTCCTGCCCGCCACCCGGAAGGCAGTACCACACGCCCTGAGAGTCACGGTGTTTCGTGAGCAGGATGCGACCGTCTGCAATGACGATCGCCTTCACGGACACCCGAACGCGGTCTGACATGCACAACGCCCCTTCCGGACGGCGCCCGGCCGACGGCGTTCCGTAGACGCCTCGGCGCACTGCCGGCCCGATGGACTCGCCGGCGAGGCGCCGCGCCTCATCTGAGGACTGCGATCCGCTCTCCGACTCGCCGGTCCCCCACCTCGAGAAGGACGAAGTATACGCCGGAGGCGACCTCTGCCCCACTCGCGCAGCGTCCGTCCCACTGGACCGACTGACGCACCCCGTCCATCCCGCTGACGCGCTTCTCCCAGACCCTGCGCCCGGCGATGTCGTAGACGCTCAGCAATCCGCTCGCGCCCGAGGCGGGCAGCTGGAACGCCACGGTCGAGCTGCCGTGACTCGGATTGGGAGTGACCCCCAGGAGCGCCAGCTGCGACTCCCCCGGGACAGACGCGCTCGCCGGCGGCAGGTCCAGCACATCGTAGCCACCCGGGCCCGAGACCGCTGCGAGGCGGTACCAGAAGGTCCCGCCCGACCAGGCGGACGCGTCGACGAACGACCCCGTCGTGCGCGGCGGAACTGGCTCGTCGGTGATGGGCTCGAAGCCGGCGTCGGCGCTCGTCGAACGTAGAACGTGCAGCCCTTCCGCTCCGTCGAGGGTATTGAGACACCAGCGCACGGCCACGCCTTCGTCCGGCGTGTAGACCGCGTAGAAGGTATCGTCGACGGGGGTG
>Ga0180429_10000064_pt1 | contig 103981 bp, 103 predicted proteins | sample SS_ome_FD_132428 | JGI IMG/M metagenome (GOLD analysis project Ga0180429, IMG submission 132428) | Hypersaline lake sediment archaeal communities from the Salton Sea, California, USA - SS_1_S_1 metaG | ecosystem: Environmental > Aquatic > Non-marine Saline and Alkaline > Hypersaline >... | reverse complement strand
GTGAATGCCGCCGTCAGGGCCCACGTAGTCGAGTTCCACCCGACGCAACTCTTCGGGTCCGACTGGACAGCCGGGACGCCAGGTCGCACCAAGATCAGCCCCTGTCACCGGCAGCACCGCCGGCGCCGGCCGCGAAGACGGGCGAGGGGCGGGCTGCGGCGGCGGCACCGATCGTGCGAATTCGGGGTAACGCCCGTCTTCTGGTGGCGCGGACGACACCGATTCGCCGCACCCGGCCAGCAGGGCAACGGCCACCGCCGTGACCAGCCATGCGCCGGTCCGGCGCGGCGTCGTCAAATTCCGCATCTCATCACATGACGATCTCGTTGCTCAACGCGGTTCAGGCCAGGAGCGGGGCGATCACCGATCGCGGCACCAATACCTGAGTGGCTCCGTCGGCCTCGGGTAACAACCCGCCCTGACTGAAGAAGAAGATCACGCCGTCATTGGTGATCGCGAAGTCCTGGTAATTGGCCGGATCGAGGCCGGCGGCGGGCGCGATGGGCACGGGCTGGCCGGTCTGGGTCTGTAGCGCGCTTTGCACCGCCGGGAACACGACCGGCAGCGGATCGACACCGGGCTTCCACAACGTCTCAAATGTGATCAGTTCCCGGTACGCCTGATCCCAGACGAAGGATTTGAACGACGCCTGCGGACGCGGAGCCCCGATGTTCTGGAAGACCCGGAGAACGACCGAGACCTGACCACGCGGCGGGACGACCGAGTTGTAGGTGGCGGCACTGATATCCAGCGAGTAGGGCGCCAGCCGGGGTGCCGGGGATTTCGCCACGTCCAGGAACTCGTCACGGGCCTGTGCGACGAACTGCGTGACCGCCTGCATATCGGGGAAATCGCTGGGAACGCTGATGTCAACGAGATAGCCGGGGTCGGTCAGCTGGATCTGGCAGGCCGTGCCGTTGTCGACACCCTCGATCTCGGTGCAGTAGTCCGTCGGGTCGGCCACTGCCGCGGGCGCGGACCCGAGCGCGACGGTGATCGCCGCGACGACCGCGACCAATGCTTTATGCACGTTTTAAGACTCTAACCGGTGCCCGTCGCGGGCACCATGGGACCAGATCCGGACCGGCGTCGGCGCCGGACTGCTCGGGCCGGAACCAGATCCGGTTTCGTTCCGCCGATTCATTCCGAAAACTCGCCACCTGAGCAATAGTTGACATCGACAAGGAGGCGCAGTCTCCCGTGAGCCCGACACCCTTTATCGCCGCCGGCGCAGTACGCCAACCCGTCGAGTCAGACGACCGGTGAGACTTGTGGCCGAGACCCCTGAGGCTGGCATCCGCAGCGGACCCGAGACCCTCGACGATGTCCATGCGCGGCTCGTTGACTGCTGGTCATGCAATCGGCACGTTCCCGAGAAGATCCACCGCCAACTCGGTATCGCAGTCGCAGAGGTCGTCGCCAACATTGTGGAGCATGCCGCGAAAGACGGCCCAGTGCTGCTGCAGATGTCAATCGAGGTCAGCACCGACCGCGTTCAGGTCACTTTCACCGACGACGGCGGCCCCTGTCTGGTGGACCCGGCGACCGCGAAAATGCCCGATGAGTTCGCCGACCGCGGGCGGGGTATCCCGATGATGAGGGCCGTTCTCAGCAAGTTGCATTACCACCGCTCAGCCACGCACAACCATTGGCGACTGATCAGCCGGCCCTTCGGCTGATCATGCGTCGCGGATAAACTAAACAGCGTGAATCCCCAGTGGCAGCCACCGACGCAACCCCCGTTGCCGCCCGAGAAGTCCGGCCACTCCGGTCGCCCGCCGCGGTCCCGCTGGTTGCCCGCGGCGATCGTCACCGCCGCGATCCTGGTCGCCGGCGCTGTTATTGCCGGCGCCCTGATCCTGCGAGACAGCCGCGCCGATTCGGCGGGCGCCGCGGAGACCACATGCCAGGCCTGGACCGAAACACGTCAAACCCTTCGGTCCATCCCGGCTCTGCCATCGGGCTGGACCTGGGATACGCCGGATATCGACACCTACATCAGCAACCAGAACGCGCCGGTGGGCCAAGCCCTGGACTCGTTCGAGCCCAAGATCGCCGAGACCCCCGCCGATGTGGCTCTGGCCGCTGAGAAATACATCGCAGCGCGCCGCCAGCAAATGCGATCACTCGCCGACCGCAGTTACACGCCCGCCGACGGAAAAGCCGTCGACACCGCTTTGAGCAATCTGAATCAACTATGCGGTATCGACGACAGCGGACGCCGGATCTGATCCGCGACAGGCGCAACCACACCTCGAGCAGACGCGGCCAAGCTCAGCCCATACCTCGTGGGCCCTTCGGTTTTGCGACAAACTCCTGCTCGGGGCGCCCGGTGGCACCGTAGCGCAGTCCCACCTTAACCTCGTCGCTGGTGGCCAGCCCCGCGAGATGACGCTGCGCGGTCGCACGTGAAACCCCGATCGCGGCCGCTACTTCAGCCGCGGACATCGGCCCTTCCGCACCCGCGAGCGCCTGCAGGACAAGCTCCTTGGTCGGTGACGGCGTGGCCGCCGGTGACTGCTTGGCCACGAGCCGGGGACGCAGCGCATCCAAGGCCGCATCGACATCCGCGGGCCCGAGATTGGAACCGGAGAGAATCCGCCGGTAGCGGGCGTAGCCGGAAAGCCGTGCGGCCAACTCGGTCGGGGCGAACGGCTTGACGAGGTAGCTCAACGCACCCGCGGCGATCGCGGCCCGAATGGTGTGCGCCTCGGTCGCCGCGCTCAGGACGATCTTGTCGTAGGCCACCTCCCGAACGAAGTCGATCCCGGATCCGTCCGGCAGGTAGACGTCGACCAGGGCCAGATCGGCAGGGTCGGCCTTACGAGCGGCGGCGAGGGTGTTGGCGGTGCCGACCACCGTGAAGCCGGGTATCGCCTCGACGACGCCGGCGTGCATATTCGCCACACGGAAGTCGTCCTCGACGACCAGAACCCTCAGCTTGTTGCTCACTGTTCGCCCTCCGTCATGACGCCCGGCAGTCGGGCGATGAACTCCGCGCCGCACAATTGGGCCCCCGGATTGCCCGGGCTGGCCAGCCGGATATCGCCGCCCAGCGCCCGAGCTATCTGCCGGGACAGGCTCAGCCCGATTCCGCGGCCCCCGGGCAGTTCGGCACCCTGCTTGGTTGATGTGCCCTCGACGAATATCCGGTCGACGAGATCCGGCGCCACCCCGTCGCCGCTATCTGCCACGGTGATGTGCAACGTCGGACCGTCCTGCAGCAGTTCCACATCCACCAGCCTGGATGCGCTCCTCCCGATACGAGCGGCCTCGATGGCGTTGTCGAGTAGATTGCCCAGCACGGTCGTGACATCGACAGGAAACGCGAGCTGGCCGGGCGCCCAGGTGTTTGGGCCGATCCGCAGCGTGACGCCGGCTTCCCTGACGCCGGCGGCCTTGGCCGCGAGCAGCGCCTGCAGGTAGGTGTCGCGCACCGCGTCAATGCCCGGTAACGCCGACCCCAGCGGGCCGGACCCGAGCAGCTCCTCGAGATAGTGCGACGCCTCCTGGGCGTGTCCGCCGTGCAGGAGCCCGTTGAGCAGGTGCAGCCGGTTGGCGAATTCATGACGCTGCGCCCGCAGCACGGTGCTCATCAGTTGTACGGCATCCAGTTGGCGGGTGAGCGCCTCGATATCGGTGCGGTCCCGCACGATGAGGACGGTACCGAGTTCGCGCCCCTCCCGCGACACCGGACGGGCCGAGACCACCAGGACCCGCTCGCCGACATTGGCCAGCGTCGGGGTCGGATCACAGGACCGCAGGACTTCCAGCACGCGCGGTGTTAAACCGATCTGGTCGGCGGGATGCCCGGCTGCGGGCCCGATCTGAAGCAGACGGCAGGCCTCGTCGTTGACAAAAGTGGTGTTCCCCCGGCTGTCGGTGGCCAGCACCCCCTCGCCGATACCGTGCAGCACCGCCTCCTGGTTGCGTACCAGTTCGGTCATCTCGGTGGGCTGAAGATCCAGGGTCTGCGCGCGCCAACGGCGGGCCAGAAGTGCCGACAGGACCACGCCGGCCAACAATGCGGGACCACCGGTCATCAGGGCCAGGCGCTGCTCGTCCCGCAGCAGTTCGTACACCGACGAGGTGGACATCCCGACGCTCACCGTGCCGATCACCCGGTCTGAATCCAATTCCCGCACCGGAACTTTGGCGCGCATCGATGGCCCCAGCGTCCCGATCTGTTCGACCACCTGCTCGCTGCCTGCCAGCGCCGCCGATGGATCGGTGCTGACCGGTTTGCCCAACTCGTCGGCATTGGGATGGCTCAGTCGGAGTCCACGGTCATTGGTGATCACCACGAACAGAACGCCGGTACCGGCCTGAACCCTGTTCGCGAGGATCTGCAGCGGACCATCCGCCAACTCGGCGGCCGTGGGGAGCTTCTCGTCGTACTGGGCGACGTCCGCACGAACCGCGGGCGCGTTGGCAAGTACCCGCGCGATAGCCAGCGAGCGCTGACCGTACTCATCGAGTAGCCGGTTGTGGTAGACCACAGCCAGCAGGCCGAAGGCGATCCCCAGGGTGAAGACCACCACCGCGAATTGCAACAACAAAACCTGTGTCGCGAGACGCACATCGATGCGCCGCTTGCCGGCCATCCCGGCAGCCTAACCGGCTAACTAAGCAGAATGCGCAAAAGCCTGGTCGGCGAACATGTCGGCCCAGTCCTCGGTCGGGTCCGCCGCGTCGGCGAAGGCTCCGCGGAGCACACCGATGTAGTGGTGCACCGAGTGCCGGCCCTCCGCGGTGTCCGGGAAAGAAACCGTGACGCTGGTGTGGTCGGCGTGCCGGATGATCCACGCGTTGATCCCGCCGTGCGAGAGGTTGTCCAGGTAGATCCCGAATCGGTTGGCGTCGGCATCGGCCAATTTACGGAAGTCCAACAAAGACACCATCATCGCCGGGTTGCTCGATGAAGTGACCCCGAGTTCGTCGGGCGAGACCAGGTCCAGGACCCGCTGGAACGGAATCGCCGACATCTGCCGGTTGGCATCGAAGGATTTCTGGGCGGCTCGGGCCGTCTGAGCGAAATCGCCGTCATGGGTCGGCACCGAGACTGGGAACAGGCTGGCATACCAGCCCACACTCGTGGATTGTGCGTTGGGACGAGTATCCGACGGGGTGAAACCGTTGAAGGTTTCGGTTCCGGTGAGCTGATGGTCGGCCAGCGCCGCACAGGCCATGACCCCGCCGCTGAATCGTGCCCCGGCGGCGCGGCATGCCGTCTCGAAGGCCTCGGTTTCATCGGTGTCAAGAATGTCGAAGGTGACAACTCCACCGGCACTGCTGGCCGAGGTGTCGCCAAGTTCCAGAGGGAACCGGGGCCAGTTGCCGTCGTTGTTCTGGGCGAAGTCCACCCAGTCTTTGACCGGTCTGGAATCCGTCGTCATTGCCGCAACCTGCAGACCTTGCCGCGCCGTGAAGTCACGGTAACCGTCGGTCTCCGGCAGCGGGTTGGGAAACCTGTAGATAATCGCCTGATAACTGAGGTGGATATCGCGGTAGATCAGACCCGCCGACGTTCCATCGGTGTGCAGGTGATCGATGTTGGCGTAGACAGTGAAGTGGTCGGCCTTCTGGATGACGCCGAAGCTGAAACAGTCCCACTCAAGCGTTCCCGGTGTCGTGGCCACCACGTGAGTACGGATGTCTTCCTCGTCCATGAATCCGAACGCGGTCGGGACGAACTCGATCCGGTCGGGATCACCAACGGTCCGCCGGGTGATGATCTCGGCTTCGGCGCCTACCACGTCGAAGGCGCTGTGATAGGTGTCATGGCGACGGACGTGCAGGTTGATCGCCTCGGTCATGGCGGCCACATCGCACCAGCCGTCGACATCCCAGGAGGCCATGATCAACCGCGGCACCTGCCGGCCGAGCCCTTCGGCGAAGCGCGCCGTCCGCAGATGCTGTGCCTGCTGAAAACTCGGCGGCAACGGATCGGAGTCGGCGCGCGCCATGATGTCACGGCTGGCCGGGGACGCCGTCCACGTGGTCACCGGCCCACTCCCGGGCTGCCACGACCTGTGCGAACCAATGGCGACCATGTCAGAGACTCCTTACGCTGCGGTAATAAACCTTTCGATGAACGTAGGTTCAGCGTTACGGGATGTCGTGCTTGTGCACGCTGGCCGCGAAATGCGCGATAAACACACTTTTGCGCATTGTGCTCAGGGTGGGTGCGCGGCGCGAGCCCCGGCCACCCGATGAGTTCCACAGTCCACACCCCGCTGCCCCGGCCACTACTGTGTTGCCGGAAGGGAAGTGTGGAGAAATATGAAGGGCGTCATCTTCAATCTGCTTGAAGAGGTGGTGGCCGACGCGTACGGCGAACGCACCTGGGATGATGTGCTCGACCGGGCAGGCCTCGATGGCGTCTACACCTCGCTGGGCAACTACGACGACGCCGAAATTGTGCAACTGCTCTCCGTCGTCGCGTCCACGCTGTCGGTTTCCGACGACGAGGCGCTCCGCTGGTTCGGGCAAAAGGCGATACCCAAGATGGCGAAACGCTGGCCCGATTTCTTCACGCCGCATCAGCGGGCGGTGCCCTTCCTGCGGACTCTCAACAGCGTGATTCACCCCGAAGTGCGAAAACTCTACTCCGGGGCTTACTGTCCGCACTTCGACTACGAGTCCCCTGTCGATGGATCGTTGGTGATCGGCTACCGCTCCCCGCGCAAACTGTGCGGCCTGGCCCACGGTTTCATCCTCGGCGCCGGCGACCACTACAGCGAGACGCTGGCCGTCGAGCACCTGGAATGTATGCATGCCGGGTCGGACCGCTGCCTGATAGCAGTGACACCGACATGAGGCCCGAGATCGCCGCCGACCACGGACGGGCCCATGATCCCCACGCGCTGATCGCGGCGTTGACGGAGGAGAACACCCGGCTGAACCGTCGACTGGAGCGCGAACGACGCATCCGCCATCAGGCGGAGGATATCGCCGAACAGGGATTGCGCGACCTTTACCAGCGGCAGGTGCGACTGGAGACGCTCGCGGCGCTGGCCCAACAACTATCTGCGGCACTGACCCCGGAGGATATCGGCGCGGCGCTATCGCATCAGGTACTCCCCGCCGCCGGCGCCCAAGCACTGAGCCTGGGACTGGTTGGCGCCGACGGACACGGTCTGGAGTGGGTCACCGTATCCGGGTTCTCCGCCTCAGCGCTCGACGGACTCGCGGGCGGGCCGCTGGCCGAACGCAGCGTCCCCGCCGACGCCGTCCGATCGGGGCGGCCGATCATGATCCGCACCAGCGCTGAGTACGCCGAGAACTACCCGGATACCGTCCGCTGGTCGATTCTGAGCGGGGCCGAGTCGACCGTCGGCTGGCCGTTGACCGTAGGGGGAAATCCTGTCGGCATCCTGCTGCTGGCCTGGTCTGAGTCACAGCCGCTGGACACCGCCCAGCAATCCTTCATCTCGGCGGTGGCCACCATGGTCAGTCAGGCGCTGGTACGCGCCCGGATCTATTCCGATGAGCATGCCCGCGCGGCGATCCTGCAGTCGGCGGTGTTGCCGAACAGCCCGGTGGAGAACTCCGGCCTCGAAGCCTGTGTCACCTATGAGCCCGCTGATGCCGCCCAGGGCCTCGGTGGCGATTGGTACGACATCATGCCGCTGCCCGGGAACCGTACCTACCTCGCGGTGGGGGATGTGGTCGGCCACGGGTTGTCGGCGGTAGAGGATATGGCGCAGTTACGCACCGCCGGGCGTGCGCTGGCCCACCATGGCCTCCCGCCCGCACAGTTGTTGACCGAGCTCAACGGATTCACCCGCCATGCCAGCCACGGCAAGTTCGCCACCATGGCGGTGGCGATCCTCGATCGGACCACCGGTTCGCTGTGCTATTCCACTGCAGGTCATCCACCACCGCTCTTCCGCCGCTCGGCCGTTGGCGGGGTGAGTCGGCTCGCCGATGCGAGTGGCCCAGTTCTCGGACCGCTGCGTGAGGCCGCCTACACGCAGAACCGGTTGGAGATCAGGCCGGGCGACATCTTGGTCCTCTACACCGATGGTCTGGTCGAATGCCGCGACATGGATCTGGAGACCGGCATCACCCGAGCCGAGCGCATTGTCGCCGACTGGGATGCCGCCGCCGACGCCGACGTCGGACGGGGCTGTGGGCTGATCCGGGAACTGCTGTTTGCCCGCGACCGGGCTGACGACGTCTGTGTCGCCGTGTTACGTTTCACCCGGTGAAACGAGCCCTCCGCGGTCGCGGTCATGCAGCGGCTATGTCGCCGGGCGAAAATAAGGTTCAACTGTGCCGGTGAGTTTGATGACCATCGGGTTTCCGCGACGATCCTTCGCCGTGGAGACCTCAACACGCACCCAACCCTCGGCGACGTCGTATTCGACAACATTGGTTTTCTCGGCGCCGTTGAAGCGAATGCCCACGTCGCGGCCGAGCACTTCTTCGTTGTAGAAGGGGCTGCGTGGATCACTGGAAAGGTGATTCGGCGGAAGGTCGTCGATCTGATCCTCGGACATGGCGGCTTTCGTTCGATGCGTGCGGTCGTGGTGACAACTCACCTAGAACCTACGTGACCCCAACACGGCCTAAGGCTTTAGACCGACGTCGCGCTGTTTGAAATAGTGAAATCGACCTACACGGTGGGCGCAGCGTCGTCGTTGCGGATGTAGATGTACTTGGAGTACCTCGTCGGGCCCAGGAAGTCGGGATCGACGACGGCATTGGTAGCTCCAGTCAGGGTAATTCTGACGGCTTCCTCACCCTCCCCCACCGCAGCATGATTTTTCGATGGTTACAAACAGCGGTTACGATGGTTATTATCTGTCACAGCGACTGTTTGTAAAGAGGTAAGCATCATGCTGTTCGAGCCGCCGGAACCGGACGCTCGCGAGCACGAGGTCATCTCCGAAATCGACGAACTTCGCCAGCGACTGCGTTCGCGCCTCTATGAACCGCGCCGCTGGACGGGATCCCTGCGCCGGGAGCAATTCGCCCGCGCAGTCCAGGGCTCCAACAGCATCGAGGGCTACGAAGCCAAACTCGATGATGCGCTGGCCATCGACATGGGCGAAGAGGCTCTGGACGCGAGCGAAGAGACTGCGTTGGCCATCAAGGGCTACCGCGACGCGATGACCTATGTCCTCCAACTTGCCGAGGAGCCCCGGTTTCGTTTCGAAGAGCAGCTCATCAAGAGCCTTCACTTCATGATGACGAACTACGACCTGAAGAGCCGCCCCGGTCGGTGGCGCACGGGCCCTATCTACGTCCAGAAAGAAGAGACCGGCGAAATCGTCTATGAGGGCGTCGACGTGGACTCCATCGACGGCCTCATGCACGAACTCGTCGCCTACCTGGAATCCGATGGCGACATCCCCATCGTCGTCAAAGCCGCGATGGCCCATCTCAACCTCGTATTGATCCATCCCTTCCGGGACGGAAACGGCCGGATGGCTCGCTGCCTCCAAACCCTGGTGCTCGCCAGGGAAGGAATCGTTTCCCCCGTCTTCTCCAGCATCGAGGAATACCTCGGACAGGACACGCGCTCGTACTACGACGTGCTCGCGGCGGTCGGGGCGGGCTCATGGCAACCAACCAGGGACACGCGGCCCTGGATTCGCTACGTGCTCACCGCTCATCTTCGCCAAGCGAAAACCGTTCTGCGCCGGACCAAAGAGATCGAGACGGTGTATCTCGAACTCGAACGCCTCGTCGCCCGCTACCGACTACCGGAGCGAACACTCGAAGCCCTCTTCGACGCCACCTCCGGGCTCAGAGTGCGGCGGGCCGTTTACCGCGCGATCCTCGAAAACCAAAGCGATGACCCGGTCAGTGAACAGACCGCAACCCGCGACCTGCAGAGCCTCACCAACCATGGGCTCCTCGTCGCTCACGGCGAACGCCGCGGACGCCATTACACGGCAGGCCCCGAACTCGCCGCCATCCGCGAGCGCGTGATCAAAAACCGCGATCCCCGCGACGACTCTGACCCCTTCGCCGTTCCGGCCTCGGATTCAGCACAAGAAGGGCTGTTCTAGATTCCCCGACCCACTCTATTTGCCGCTTTCACTCCACTGCCGATTGAGCCGTTCCCTCAGATCCGCGGCTTCCGCCTCCAGTTTCTTTAACCGACGCGCGGATGCGGGCGGCGGGCGTGGCCGCCGACGTGGTGGCCGCCTGGCACGGCCACACCGAGCGGATGACCCAGGCGGTATACGGAAGGGGCCCCGACGACAGAAACGTCGCGGCGGCGAACGTGTTGGCGATAAAGTTGGGCACAAGTTAGCCATTTTCCGTTCGGTCGGTTTCGGCCAGCAAACGACAAAACCCGCCCCGAAACAATTCAGGGCGAGTTTTTCTCTGTGAAGCTAAGGGGACTCGAACCCCTGACCCCCACACTGCCATGAACGGGCAGAGCCGCTGAACAGACAGTTCAGCGGCGTTTTTGGGCTGTAGTTGGTGTCGTAGAGGCTGTAGTTGTCGTCAAGACTGTCGTCGATCTTCGGGCGGCGGGATGATCATCCACCGCTCGCTGTCCGCGATGCCGCCGGGGTGGGCGTCGAGCACGGCTCGCACCGCCGCAGCCAGAGCATTTACAGCGGCGCGGGTTCGCGTCCGGGCCGAGGGCAGCAGGATCAGCCCGGGGTGACTGCGGCCCATTGCCAGCCACTCAGCCGCGAGGGGACGAAAGTCCTTGATGTTGTTGGTGACCACCGCACGGCCTTCGGCGGTCGCGGTCTCGAAAAGTGCGCGGTCGCTGCACGCGACCAGGTCATCGCGATCGGCGACGGCCACCACGTCGTGGCCCGCTTCACGCAGGAGCGCCGCGATCCGCGGCGAAAGGTGCTCATCGAGCAGAGCCTTCACCTGCGCAGGGCCTGCTCAGCGGCTGCCGCAGCCGAGCGGCCGCGCTCATAGGCGGTCTCATTGGCTGCGATCTCAGCGTCGATCTCTTCGCGGTATTGGCCGTAGTAGGCGACCGCGGCTTGCACCAGTCCGATCGGAATCTGCAAATAATCCGCCGCCGCGGTGATCGATCCATCGTTGTCCAGGACGGTGGCGATGACCTCCCACACATCCAGGCCGCGGCCCACGAGACCGGCCCGGCGGCCACTCGGGCCGTCGAGAAACCGGATCAGGGGATGAGCGTCGCCGCGCAGGCCTTCTTCGATATAACGCTGAGCAAGGGTGCGTTCGGAAAGGTGTGCGCGGCCGGCCTCCTCGGTGAGCCGCTCCCGCGAACCTGCCGGCAGCCGCAGGGTAAAGTGATTAGCCATGAAACCATGTTACACGGCGTGACACGCCGTGACACGGTGTGACACCGGCCGTTGACCGATCCAAAGTTGTAGCCTCGCAAGGTCCACACCCCATGCGCGCCACACCAGAATGTGGTGGTCAGCCGTTGTCGTCGAACTGTCGTCAAACCGCCCGGGCCGCCCCCGCCCAGCAAAAACCCGAGGCCTCACGGCCTCGGGTTTTTGATTGTGGAGCTAAGGGGACTCGAACCCCTGACCCCCACACTGCCAGGAACAGGCATGGCCGCTGAACAGGCAGGATACGGCCAGATCCCGGTTGTAGTAGGTGTTTGGAGGCGTAACTGTCGTCGGCGTTGTCGTCAAAACTGTTGTCGTCGATCTGGCGGACCCCGCCCGGGGCGGTTGTGATGAGCCTATGGGTAAACCGCTAGGGCCCTAATGCCGAAATCGGCACCACATGGACCCCGTCGGGTCGTTTCCCGCCGCCACCCGTCGCTGTCACGACAGCGAGAGCGGCAGGCCTGCCGTGCTTTGAGGTGTCTACATTGGCTGCGAAATTCAGGAGTCCCTTCGCAGCTGTGTCGATCACGTTTTGATCGCCCGTCAGCTTCACCTCGAATGCGGCCCAACCGTCCGGCGTGTCGATGATCGCGTCAACTTCCTTACGACCGTGAGACTCCCGCCAGGAGTAGAGCTTTCCGTCGAGCGGTTGCGCATAGATGCGAAGGTCTCGAACAGTCATCGCTTCGAAGTGGAATCCGGCCGCCTCAAGGTCGGCAAGCAGATCCCTCGATCCAACCTTGAGCGCGGCGGTTCCCAGCGATGGGTCGACGAAGTAGCGGACCGGCGCCTCCCGAAGTTCGGTGCGCGACCGCATGTGCGGCTTCCATGCCGGCGAGTTCTCGGTGAGTTTGAGACGATTCAACGCGTCGAGATACGAGTTCACAGTCTCTCTCGCCGGAGCGCGATGGTCATCGCCGGCAATGTCTGCACCTAGTGCGGTGAGTTTTATTGATGTCCCTACTGAACGCGCGAGGGATGAGAGAGCGCGGCGCAGTCGATCGGGAGTGCGCCTGCCGACGCCGAGCTCAGGTATGTCAATGTCCACGATCTGGGCGAGATAATCGGCAATCCACGCGCGGGCGCTGCGCTCGGACTGATCAAGCAAGGCAGGCCAGCCGCCGATGACGATTCGCTCCATGAGGCCTGGAACCGTCATCGCGGTTCGCTTCGCCCTTTGGTCTTCACCGCTAAGCAATGCCGCCAGCGAAACCTCCCCGGTCGAATGGCCGGACTCGAATAGGCTCATCGGCCGCATCCGGAGCGTGCCAATCCGTCCAGCGCCGGAGTGCAATTCGCGCTCATCTTTGGGAGTCGCCGAACCGGTAAGGATGTACAGACCTCGACGACGCAGATCATCGACATGCCGCCGCACCTGGTCCCAGACCTCGGGCGCGCGCTGCCATTCGTCGAAGAGGATTGGCGTCTCGTGGTCGAACAATTCCTCCGGGTTGAGGCTCAGAAGTGCGCGCGCGTTCGGGTCCGTGTCGAAGCGAATTGAGGTCTTCGCCCGTTGAAGGGCGGTTTCCGTCTTCCCGCAGCCCTTGGGGCCGTCGATGAGGACGGCACCAATCGCGGTCAGCCGCTCCGCCAACTCAGAATCGACGACGCGCGCCCGATAGTCGAACATGACACGTAGTCTACGTTTTCGACAGTTTTCACTCTTGTTTTTCGACAAGCCCTGGTCGCGCTTTTCGGCAGCCCGCGGCCAAGGTCCTGCACTAATCGCAAGCTGGGACAGGAATGGAGGACCCATGACCACCACACGCGAAGTGTGGGGTCCCACGTTGTCGTCAAAACTGTCGTCAAACGGACTCCGGGAAGCCCGAACAGTCGACGTTTTCCCTGGTGGAGCTAAGGGGACTCGAACCCCTGACCCCCACACTGCCAGTGTGGTGCGCTACCAGCTGCGCCATAGCCCCAAGCTTGGACACGAAACTACACCACCGCCTGATCCGCCTCAAAACCTCCGCCGCCGGGACTCCGGGACACGGACCCCGCGGGTGCTCGTGCCCACCTGGTAGCGACAGCCGCCAGAATCCCGGCTCCGACTCTGCACCTCAGGGCAGCTCCCCGGCCGCTTCCGGCCCCAGCGGTCTAGCCGGGGTGTGCTCCACCGGGGGTTCACCGCAGGTCTCCGGTGCGAATATCCACCCGATCGAAGCCAACACCAAGGTGCCCCCGCTGATTCCGAACGCCCATCCGAACGACAGCTGCTGGGCGATTACCCCGACCCCGAGTGACCCGACGATCGAGCCGAAGTCCGACATCATCTGGAACGTCGCGATCGCGGTGCCGCCGCGGGCTTTGCCGATGATGTCGGCCACCGCCGCCTGCTGCGGTGAGTTGTAGACCCCCGACGCCAGCCCGGCGAACACCGCGCCGGTGAGGAACACCGGCAGCGACGGCGCAAGACCGAGCAACGCCGTCATGACCCCGGCCAGCGCCAGCCCGGCGATCAGCAGTGGCCGGCGCCCGATCCGATCGGACAGCCGGCCGCTGGGCAGCACTGCGATGACATTGCCCACCGCGAACGCGGTCAGTGCCAGACCGGCGATCGCGGGACTGCGGTTCAGACCCTCGACCACGAACAGCGGCACCAGCGCGAAACGCAGACCGAACAACGACCAGCCGGTGGCGAAGTTGGACAGCAACGCCGCCCGATAGGCGCCGTGACGCAGCGCTGACCGCACCGTCACGGTCGGATCGCCGCCGCCGGCCGGGGTGGCGAGCGCCGAATGGCGCAGGCTGATCAGCACGATGGCTGCTGCGAACAGCAGTAACGCGCCGTAGATGACGAATGGCGCGCTCAGGCCCAGACCGGCGGTCAAGCTGCCGACCACCGGTCCGACGACCGAGCCGATTAAAAACGCCCCGGAGAACAAGCCGGCCACCCGGCCGCGGGCGTCGGCCGGACTCATCCGGATCATCAGACCCAGCGCCGACACGAAGAACATCGTCGAGCCGATACCGCCCAGCGCCCGGAACACCAGAAGCTGCCAGTAGGTCTGGGCGAACGCGCATGCCGCCGTGGAAACGGCGACCACCAGCACCCCGCTGATATAGACCCTGCGCTCCCCCAGCCGCTGAACCAGCAGCCCGGTTGGCGGTGCGGCCAGCAGGCGCATCACCGCGAACGCCGTGATGATGAAGGTCGCCGCGCTGATGCTCACACCGAAGTGCCGCGCCAGTTGGGGCAGGACCGGGGCAACCACCCCGTAGCCCAGCGCGATGATTGCGTTGGCGGTGACAAGTGACCAGACCTCGCTGGGAAGCCGAGACCGGGCCGGCGACGCGGCTCCCTCGGCTACCGAACTCACGAGATCACTGTATGCACCACTTCCCGGGCCGCCTGCTGCACCTGCGCCAGATGCCCGGAACCCAGAAACGACTCGGCATAGATCTTGTAGACGTCCTCGGTTCCCGACGGTCGGGCGGCGAACCAACCGTTGGCGGTGGTCACCTTCAAACCGCCGATCGGTGCACCATTGCCCGGGGCGGCGGTGAGTTTGGCGGTGATCGGCTCCCCGGCCAGCTCGGTGGCGCGGACCTGTTCGGGTGATAGTTTCGCCAGCCGGGCCTTCTGGTCGCGATCGGCCGGGGCGTCCACCCGGGCGTAGACCGGCGATCCGTACTTCGCCGTCGCCTCCGCGTAGCGCTGCGAGGGTGTCTCACCGGTGACGGCCAGCATCTCCGATGCCAACAGCGCCAGGATGATCCCATCTTTGTCGGTGGTCCAGACCGATCCGTCACGCCTCAGGAACGATGCGCCGGCCGATTCCTCACCGCCGAATCCGATCGTGCCGCCGAGAAGCCCGTCGACGAACCATTTGAATCCGACCGGCACTTCAACCAGCGTCCGGCCCAGGCCGGCCACCACCCGGTCGATGATCGACGAACTCACGACTGTTTTGCCGATCGCCACCCCGGCCGGCCAGTCCGGCCGGTGGCTGCAGAGATACTCGATTGCCACCGCCAGAAAGTGATTGGGGTTCATCAGACCGCCGTCGGGGGTGACGATGCCGTGCCGGTCGGCATCGGCATCGTTGCCGGTGGCGATCTGGTAGCTGCCCCGGTTGGCGATCAACGACGCCATCGCATTGGGCGAACTGCAGTCCATCCGGATCTGGCCGTCGGTGTCCAGGGTCATGAACCGCCACGTCGCGTCGACCAATGGGTTGACCACGGTCAGCGCGAGATTGTGCCGCTCGGCGATCGCAGCCCAGTAGTCGACGCTGGCCCCGCCGAGTGGGTCGGCACCAATCCGGATTCCCTCGGCGCGAATGGCGTGGATGTCGACGACGTTGGGCAGGTCGGACACGTAGGCGTCCAGGTAATCGTGACGCTGCATGTGGCGCCGGGCCCGGGCCGCCGGAATCCGCTTCACCTCCGTCAGTCCGCCGCGCAGAATCGCGTTGGCGCGCTTGGCGATCGCGGCGGTGGCATCGGTGTCGGCAGGGCCGCCAGAGGGCGGATTGTATTTGAACCCGCCGTCGCGGGGCGGGTTGTGCGACGGTGTGACGACGATCCCGTCAGCCAGGCCGGTGCCGCGGCCGCGGTTGTAGGACAGGATGGCGTGGCTGATTGCCGGCGTCGGGGTGTAGCGGTCCGCCGCATCGACCAGCACCGTCACATCATTGGCCGCCAGCACCTCGCATGCGGTGGTCCAGGCCGGCTCGGACAGGCCGTGGGTGTCACGGCCGAGAAACAGCGGGCCGGTGATGCCCCGGGCGGCACGGTACTCGGCGATCGCCTGGGTGGTGGCCAGTATGTGACCCTCGTTGAACGCCCCGTCCAGACTGGACCCGCGGTGCCCGGAGGTTCCGAAAGCCACCTGTTGGGCGACGTCGTCAGGGTCGGGTGCCACCGTGTAGTACGCCGTCACCAGCTGCGACAGGTCGATGAGGTCTTCGGGCTGCGCCGGCGTACCGGCGCGGGGATTGGCCGCCATACCCGTAATTGTGCCGCCGGAAGGTAATACTGAGCCGGTGTTCGGCCATGACAAGCGGGAACTGGCGGCGGTCTTCGCCGGCGGGGCATTAGGCGCTGCCGCCCGGGCCGGGCTGGAATCGCTGGTCGCACCGGATCCCGGCCGCTGGCCATGGCCCACCTTCGCGGCCAATATCGTCGGCGCTTTCCTTCTCGGCTACTTCACAACCCGACTCCTCGAACGGCTGCCGTTGTCTGCCTATCGCCGCCCGCTGCTGGGCACCGGGTTCTGCGGCGGGCTGACCACCTTCTCCACCATGCAGGTCGAGACACTGCGGATGCTTGAGTACGGCCACTACCCGCTCGCCGCCGGATACACCGTGGCCAGTATCTCCGCGGGGCTACTGGCGGCCTACACCGCGACCGCATTGGTGCGCCGGGTGAGGATCCGCTGATGAACGTCGCACTGTGGGCCGGTGTGATGGTCATCGGCGGACTGGGCTCGGTGGCCCGTTTCCTGGTCGACGGCGCGGTGGCTCGGCGAGCGTCGGGATCGTTCCCGGTTGGCACGTTGACGGTCAACATCACCGGCGCGCTGCTACTGGGTTTGGTCAGCGGACTGGCCCTTGGCCCAACGGCGGCATTGCTGGCCGGGACGGCATTGCTGGGGGCCTACACCACGTTCTCCACCTGGATGCTGGAGACCCAGCGCATGGCCGAGGAGCGGCGGCTCGGGCCGGCAGTGCTCAACATCGTTCTCAGCGTCGTGCTGGGACTGGCCGCCGCAGCCGCCGGTCTGTGGATTGCGGGCCGGCTGTGACCGACTACCTCAAGCTCACCGCCTACTTCGGCGAACGGCAGCGCAGCGGCTCGCAGTTCGTGGCCGAGGCAATGCTGGATCTGTTTACTGAGCGCTGCGTCGACACCAGCATCATGCTGCGCGGCATCACCGGCTTCGGCACCCATCACGTGCTGCGGACCGACGAGTCCCTGAGCCTCTCGGAGGACCCCCCGCTCGCAGTCGTCGCCCTCGATACCGATGCCGTCATCAGCAACCTGGCCGGTGATATCGCAGCCCTCATGCAGCACGGGCTGATTACCGTCGAACGGACGCGCCTGGTCGACCAACCCGCGGCCATCGCGTCCGATACCGGGTCAGCGCGGCTGACCGTCGCGCTCGGTCGCAACCGACGGATCCGGAGAACACCCGCATTCGCTGCGGTCTGCGACCTGTTCTATCAACACCGGTTCGCCGGAGCCACCGCACTTCTCGGGGTGGACGGCACCGCCGACGGACAGCGCCGCCGGGCCCGATTCTTCAGCCGCAACCGCGACGTTCCGCTGGCGATCATCGCGGTCGGCAGCACCGATCAGGCGCGCGCCGCCCTGCCTGATCTGCAGAACACGTTGGTCCGGCCGTTGGTCGTCACCGAACGGATCAGGGTCTGCAAACGCGACGGGGTGCTGTTGGATCGGCCGCCGGCTCTGCCCGCCACCGACAGCCGCGGCCGCCCGCTGTGGCAGAAGCTGATGATCCACAGTTCCGAATCCGCCAGGCACGACGGTCAGCCCGTCCACCGGGCTATCGTCGGCCGATTGCGCCAGCAACGGGCCGCAATGGGGGCTACGGTGCTGCGCGGCGTCTGGGGATTTCAGGGCGACCGGTCACCGCGGGGGGACCGATTTATTCAATGGGGCCGCCAAGTACCGGTGACCACGATCGTCATCGACACCCCGGAAAACATCGCGCGCAGTTTCGACCTGATCGACGACATCACCGCACAGCACGGTCTGGTGACATGCGAAACGGTGCCGGCGTTGCTCGCACTGGTCGGCGGAGAACGGCGCGGCGGCCTGGAACCCGCGGTCTATCCCTGAGCCTTGCGGCTATCGGCCAACACCGTCAGCAACATCACGGCATCGGAATCAGCGTGCAGGCCGTGTCGCTCGGGCGGGATGATCAGAAACCCGCCGGGTTCGCCCGTCCAGGTATCGGAACCGGCGGTTACCCGCACCCGCCCGCGCAGCACCTGCAGGGTGGCCTGCCCGGGACTGTTGTGCTCTGCCAGTTCGGTGCCCGCAGCCATCGCGATCAGGGTCTGACGCAGCATGTGATCATGCCCGCCGTGCACCGTGAGGGCCGAGCGGCCGGCAGGTGCCGATCGTGCCGCTTCCAGGTGTTCATCGGCTAGCAGTGTCAGCGATAGACCGTCCATATGCCCTTCACGTCCTTACTGTGCCTGTTCTGTCGCTCTTCTGATCACGCCAGCAGCAGCACGCCACCCACTAACAGTGCCACCACTTTCGCTGCTTCAAACCCGACATAGACAAAGTGCGCCCGGGACCGGCCGGACCGGGCGACGGATGCGTCGGCGAGCACCGCGTCGGAGCGGCGGGTCAGCGCGGGCCGGACGGCGACGACCTGGGCGCCAAGCGCGGCCACCGCCACCAGCAACGCCGCCGTGGCGCCTCCCGGCGCCCGGCCGAGCACCACCGCCACCAGGGCCACCGTGGCCAACACCACTTCGCAGACATTCAGCGCCCGGAACACCAGACGCCCGATCCCAAGACCCAACTGGATGGTGATTCCGGGGGCGCGAAACTTCAATGGCGCCTCCAAAAAGGAAATGGCCAGCACCATGCCGAGCCAGATAAAGATGGCCGCGACGGCCAGTGCCAACCAATGATTCACCGCTGCTCCTGCCTCACCCGGACCATCAGCACCGACCATCCGGGCCGGAAGCCCGATCGTGGCCGGACGGCTACGTCCGACGCCGTCACCTGACGGCTACCAAGCTAGCCCTCAGAGCCCGGCAGTCCGACGGCCGGTGGTTTCGGAGCGGAGTCCGCTCGTATTGCGGTGATCCGACGCTGCGGACCCCGTTCTCACCGGGTCGGCGAGGGGCTGACCGACTGGTCGGTGAGCAGACTGTCCGCGGCAGCCAGCCCGGACAGGGCCACCATCGGCAGTCCCCCGCCCGGGTGGGCGCTTCCCGAGGCGAGGTACAGACCGGGCACACCGGCCAGCCGATTGGGCGGACGCTTGAAGGCGGCGAACCGGTCGTTGCTGGCCGCGCCGTAGATGGCCCCGCGGCTGCCGGGGAAGGCGGCGGCCAACTCCGCCGGACTACGGCGCCAAACCAGCGCATCGCCGTCCGACCACAATCCGACTGCGCGAATTCGCTGTGTGACAGCAGCTTCGACGGCGTCCCACATTTCCGAATCCCGCTGAGCGCCAGCCGGTTCGGCCGGGGCATTGGCCATGACGAAGACCGGCTCGTCATCGGTCCAACCCGCCCGACCATGGCAGAGTTCCTGGGCGCAGAGGTAGACCGTCGGCGTGGCCGGTGGCCGGTCATAGTCGAAAATATCGCAGAACTCGGCGTCATAGTCGTCCGGAAACAGCACCTCATGAGCCACCCGGTCCGGCCGCCGGGCAGCCCGCAGTACCCCATTCCACCCGGACATCGACGCCGTGGCCGCCGGAAGGTGACGCCCGGCCGCCGGCAGCCCGCCGTTGCGCAGCCATCCAACATCGGCGTTCACCACAACTGCCCGGCCGCGCCGCTGCCCCCCATCGGTCAGGACCACCCCGGCGACCGAATTCCCCTCCACCAGAACCCGTTCGACCGGTATCCCGCATTCGATCACCCCGCCGTGCGCCTCGATGGCGGTGACCAGCGCGGTGACCAGCGCGTACATTCCACCCTGCACGCCATAACCGCCGAGGGAAAGCTCCACGTGCGCAATGCAGTTCAAAGTGGCCGGCGCTTGCCGGGGATCGCTGCCGTTATAGGTCGCGTAGCGACGCAACAACATCCGCAGGTGCGGCTCGCGAACGTGACGGTCGATACCACCGGCCATGCTGTGCAGGGGATCGACTGCGGCCAGAGCCCGCGGGCGGCGCAGGGCCAGGGCGAACATCGCCGACCAGGTGGGGGCCGGACCGAGGACGAAGTTCGGCGCCGCCGCCTCCCAGATCCGCCGGCTGTAGGCCAGGAAGGCCGCCAGTTCAGCCTCCGCACTCGGTCCGAGAACCGATCGGATGTTGGCGAGCGTGCGGTCCGGGTCGTGGGCCACATCCAGCACGCAACCATCAGACCAGCGGTAACGAAAACCCGGGTCGAGACGGCGCAGGCCGATCACCTCGTCCAGCCGCAGCCCGGCACGGGCGAATAGCCCGGCGAAGACCTCCGGCAGCGTTAACACGCTCGGGCCGGTGTCGACCACCACCCCGTCCAGCTCGACGATGCCGGCCTTACCACCCGGTCGTGCGCCGGCCTCGATCACTCGCACCGGCAATCCGCGGGCGGATAACGCCAGGGCGGCGGCCAGACCACCGATACCGGCACCGATCACCAGGATTTCCGCACCGCGTTCAGTAGGCATGCGACCTCCGGCGGCGGACGGTCCGGAGGATCCCCCCGGGGCGCACCAGCGGGACGAACCCGGGCAGCGGGTCCTGGGGGTGGGTGCGGGCCCGGCGCCCGTCGGTCGCCGCCACAGCGGCGATATCAATCGCAGCCAGACCCTCCAGCAGCGCAGTCTCGATAGCCGGGAGCAGCGCCTGCCCGTCGACCGCCGACCCGGGCAGCGGCGGACCGAACCAGACGAGCGCCGCCGGGCGGTCCCGCTCCAGAAACACGTAGTCGATGCACGCGACGATGACGTCCACCGGGCTGTGGCCGTGCATGACCGCGATACCGCCCTTGAGATCCAGCGGCCGCAGGTGGGCCGGACGTTGGCGGCCCTGCGGGAAGATCCACACACCGCGGCCCGGCCGGTCAAGCAGAGCCGCCGAGTTCCGAAGGCATTCCCGGCTGCGTTCGGGGCTGCTGCGGTCCAGCGGCAGCGCCCCAACCCAGCCGAGGAAGGGCAGTTTGCGCAGATTCACCGCGTCCATCACCGCCCACCCCGTTCCGCCGAGGGCCTCATCGAGTAGCGCCAGAAGCAGGGCATCCCACCACGCGACATGATTGGAAGCGAATAGCACCGGCCGGTCGGCCAGCGTGGCACGCGCCCGATCAAGTCCAGCCACCCACAAACCGTCCAGCCCGCGGGCAACCCGGTGGCGGGCGTAGGGGCGCGCCACACGGAGAAAAGCCGGGTGTCTGGTGTCCCCGGCCCGGCTCAGCGCCTGCCGGTCAGCCCCGCCGTCCGGGGGTGGTCCGGGGTCCGGGGCAGGGTTCACACCGCCTCCCGCTGGGCGCGGGCCGCGTACGTGCGACCGCGCCAACGAATATCACCGCGCCGGCTGCACCGGAAGCTGTTCAGCAGCACACCCATCATCAGCAGCACGGCCAGCGGGTGCAGGAGCACACTGACCGGACTGTGGCCGTAGCGCAGCGCCATGATCAGACGCAGTGCCAGGTTGGCGCCGACGCCGACCGCGGCGGCCGCCGCCAGCCCCCCGGCACCGGAGAGCGCAGCGATCGGAAGAGCGACGAATGGTACGACGAACACCAGCAGGTGCAGGATCAGCACGAGGATCAGCGCCAACGGGTGACCGCCGATACCCTCGTAGAAGTTTTTCGAAAACCCGCGCCACAGAGAGGCCCCGTCGCCGTACATCCGGCAGTCGGCCACCTGGTCGCCGTCGGCGAAAACGACCCGCCCGCCGCTCTGTTTCACCGCGCGGCACACGGCCATATCGTCCACCAGCGCGGTACGCACCCGCGCCCAGCCACCCGCCGCGGCCAGCGCCGACCGCCTGATGAGAAGCAGCTGGCCGTTCGCCGCCAGCACCCGCGGGTCGCGGGTGCGGTGGATCAGCGGCATCGGCAACCAGGCCACATAGGACAGGTGCAGCAGCGGGATCATCAACCGTTCGGCGAAACTACCGGTTCGCTGGCGGGGCACCGCGGTGACCAACGCGGCACCGAGTCCGCCGGGTACCAGGTCGGCCGGGCCGAGCAGCGAGAGCATGCGCAGCACACCGTCGGGACGCAAGATGACATCGGCGTCGATGTTGAGGAGTAGTTCGCCGCCTGACGCGGCGGTGAGCCGGTGCAGGGCGTGCGGTTTACCGACCCAGCCCGGCGGCAGGCCGTCCCCGCCGATCACCCGGAGTCGGGGCAGTTCAGCCTGCAACCTCGCGAGCAACTCGCCGGTGCCATCGGTGGAGCAGTCGTCGTAGACGATGATCTCGGTGATCGGACCGCGGGCACCGTCGGCCGCCCGCACGCAGGCCTCGATGTTGTGCACTTCGTCGCGGGCAGGTATCAGGACACTGACCCCGCCGGGTGCGGCCAGTGCGGCCGCCGGCAGCGGCCGGCCGCGGGTCCAGAACAGCGCGTTGAACGCCACCAGGCCAAGCCCAGGCAAGGCGGGCAGGGCCAGCAGGGCGGCCGCCACCCGGGCCCACAGCGGAGCGGATCCGTCGACCAGGGCGCCAACCGACAGCTCGTGGCTCATACCCGCACGGGGCCCGAACGGCCGATCAGTCTGGCCCACCGGCCGTCGCTATCACCGGAGAACAGCGGCAGCCACATCGAGTTCGGCCCGCCGGCACGGTGGACCCGCATCCGTACCAGGGGCCGCAGCAGGTCGGAGTCGACCCGGTCCGGCACCAGGTTCTCCCCCATGCCGTACCCCTGCTGCCCGCCGCACCGACCGCGCAGCAGATAGCGTTGATAGAACGGACCGTTGTCGAGCACGGTACTGACTTCCGCCGACACCGGGCGGCCGTCTGGGTCGGCGAAAGTGACGCTAACCGCCCACGACAGTCCCCAGAGGCTGCGGCGCAGGCCGCCCACTTCAAGCTTGGGATCCTCACACATCCGGGAGTTGCCGTCGGCGGCGATCTCCACGACAAGATCGCGTGGAAGCTCCCCGGGCGCCGACGGGACAAGTCGATAAAAGATGAGGTCGCGGCCCGGCAGCGCGAGTCGGCCCCACAACCAACTCTGCACGCCGAGGTCATGTAGCGGCCGGGTGGCGCTGTTGCGGTCGTGATAGACGCGGCCCTCGACCCGAAAGTCGCCACCGGGGATCTGCAGGTCCAGGCCACCCCGGCTGGCGGCGATCATCGGGGCCCACACGTGGGCCCCGGTCGGACCGGCGGGCCCGGCGGCCCCGGGCGGGTCACGGCGCAGCGGGCCGGAGAGCCATAGCTGACCGGTGGCCCGGCCGCCGGTGGGCAGCGCGAGGTCGAGATCGGCCTTCAACGCGCGAGTCGGAGCGTCGCCCTCGGGGGACGGGGTGTCGGTCCAGGTGAAGCTGGAGTCGCCGAGCCGCCAGGATCGGCTATCCGGGCTCCAGGAGCAGTGATCGGGGGCGAACTCCGACAGCAGGTAGAACCGCTCACGCCCACCCTCGTAGACCACCAGATTGACGCTGGGCCGGTTGATCGGCAACTGCGGGCGGCCGATACGGGATGAGCGCGCGTAGCCCGGAAGGAAGGGCAGCCCCCAGGACCAGATCAGGGTGGCGCCGCGGCCCCGATCATCGACCAGGTCGACATAGAACCAGGTGAATCCGCCCGGAGCGTGCAGTACGGCGGGGTCGGGTCCGCGGTCGGCGGAGCATAGCGTGATCAGGAGGCCTCCTGGAGCCGACGCGGTACGGGCCGGGAACGGCCGAAGTCTATCCAGCGGCGTCAGCCGCCGATGACGTTGGGCACGGGACACGGACTGCGCGGTGCGTCGCACTGTGGGCCGTACGTCTCGCAGAAGGCCGAAGGACCGCGATCAGATCAAAGCCACGCGCGGCTATCTCCGCCCGCCCGCCTGCATGTCATCCCGGCGGCGGTTCGGATCATCCCCTGCCGGCCAGTTCACTAACCTGGCCTCACACTCCGTAACAAGGATAGGAAGCCGATGACCCGACAGTCCCGGTTCGAAGGAACCATCGGCCACACCCTGGGCGACTCGCAGGCCTGGTTCGACGAGCCTCCCCATCCAGGAGCCGATGCCCCCAACGTGGTGCTGGTCCTGCTCGACGACACCGGCTTTGCGCAGTTGGGGTGTTACGGCTCTGATATCGACACCGCCCATATCGATGCGCTGGCCGCGAATGGGTTGCAGTTCACCAATTTCCATGTCACACCGCTGTGCTCACCGACGCGGGCCGCGCTACTGACGGGCCGATCCCAACACGCAGTCGGAATGCGGACGGTCTCGAATTTCCGGTCCGGTTTCCCGCACCAACTCGGCCACATCGCCAACGAGGCGGCCACTATCGCCGAGGTGCTCCACCAACAGGGCTATGCAACATTCTGTGTCGGAAAGTGGCATCTGGCACCCATGGAACAGTGTTCGGCTGCCGGCCCGTTCGATCAGTGGCCGCTGGCCCGCGGCTTCGACCGGTTCTACGGTTTTCTGGATGGCGAGACCGACCAGTTCCATCCGCAGCTGGTGTGCGACAACCACCCCATCGAACCGCCCGGACGGCCGGAGGACGGGTACCACCTCTCCGAGGACCTCGTCGATCAGGCATTGACGATGATTTCCGACTCTCGCGGCGTCCGACCGGACCGGCCATTCTTTCTCTACCTTCCGTTCGGCGCCACGCACGCCCCCCATCAGGCGCCGGCGGATTACCTCGCCAAGTACCGGGGCGCGTTCGACGACGGGTGGGATGTGGTGCGGCAACGGTGGTTCGACCGCCAGATCGAACGCGGAGTGATCCCAGCAGGTACCGGGCTGGCGCCGCGCAACCCGGGAGTGGACGCCTGGGATGACCTCGGGGACAGTCAGCGCAGGCTGGCGTGCCGGTTACAGGAGGCATTCGCGGCTTTCCTGGACCACACCGACGATCAGATCGGCAGGCTCGTCGACGGCCTGCGTGATCTGGGCCAACTGGATAACACCATCCTGCTGGTGCTCGCCGACAACGGCGCTTCACAGGAGGGCGGACCGTTCGGGGTGCTGCATGAGATGAAGTTCTTCAACGGCCTCCTCGACACCCCTGACGAGGTGATGGATCGCCTCGAGGATATCGGCGGCCCGCACAGCCACACCAACTATCCGTGGGGCTGGGCGCAATGCGGTAACGCACCGTTCAAGTGGTACAAGCAGAACACTCACGAGGGCGGCGTACACGTGCCGATGATCGTGCACTATCCGACCCGGATCGCTGCTGATCAGCGCGGCAGCACTCGCGATCAGTTCGTCTACGTCTCCGATGTGGTGCCGACCATCTACGACCTGCTCGGGGTGACACCGCCGCAGAGCTACCGCGGTATCGAGCAACTCCCGGTGACGGGTCATTCTTTTGCCGGCGCCCTCGACGATCCGGGTGCTCCCGCAACGAACACGGTCCAGTATTTCGAGATGATGGGCAGCCGGGCCATCGTCGCCGGTGACTGGAAAGCCGTCTGTAAACATCTGCCGGGCAACGACTTCGAGACCGAGCGGTGGGAGCTCTACCATCTGGCCACCGACTGGTCGGAGTGCAACGATCAGGCAGCCGCGCAGCCCGATCGGCTAGCGACCATGGTCAAGCTGTGGTGGACCGAAGCCGAGAAGTACGGCGTCCTCCCGCTTGATGACCGCACCATCGAACTCTTCGGAGCCAGGTTCCGGCCGAACTCCCCGCACCCGGTCGACCGGCATTACGTCTACCGACCACCGATGTCGCCGTTACCCGGCCAGGCGGCGGCGGCCATCGGAGGGCACGATTTCGATCTCACCGCGCGGATCTCGCGGACCGCCGGCCAGGAGGGCGTGCTGTTTGCGACCGGAACCGAGAACTCCGGTATCGCGGTGTTTGTACAGAACGACAGACTTGTCCTCGACTACAACGCATTCAACGACCACTCCGTCGTCGAGTCGACCATTCCGGTCCCCATCGGAGAAACCAGCCTCGTGGTTCGGCTGCGCCGGGGCCCGGGCCGCACCGGGTCGATCAGCCTCGACGTTGACGGCCAGCCGGCGGGAACCATCGAGGTGCCACTGATCATGATGATGATCTCCTCGGTTGGCGCCAGCATCGGCTACAACCATGGGTCGGCGGTATCCGAGCGATACCGGGCGCCGTTCCCGTTCGCGGGCACACTTCACAGCCTCGAGATCCAGCTCCTCGACGACGATCCCGCCGCCGGCGAAGCGCGGGCGGCATCGGAACTGAGCCGGCAGTGACTTCAGGGCGGGATATCTTCCGACTCCCGGCCACGGTGCTTTTCGCACTCGGCATCGTGGATCTGATTCGCGGCGTCATGCACACCTTCCTGCTGCGCTGGTCTGGGGTGCACATCGCCGGCTTCGACCCGGTCACGACGCCGTCGGACCAGTTCTTCATGCTGGGAGCCTTCGGCATCTCCAACTTGCTGACCGGGTTTCTCTTCTTGCTGATCAGCCGGCGGGCCCGGGAGTTATCCCCCTACGTTCTGGCCATCATCCCCGCGAGTTACCTGCTCGGCATGATCGGCATCAGTGTCGCGGGCGTGTCCGGTCAGTCGGCGTTCGGCGGCAAATACCTGATGTTCGTCTACCTCACCGCGTGTGTGATAACGGTTTTGGTGTTCCTGGTGCAGCGCCGCGCGCAGCTGCGACGAACCATTGGGGCAACAACACCCGAGCCGCGGCCGACGTCAAGCAGAGCATCGACGGATAGGCCTGACTGACCTCACTTGTCGGCTATGCCCGCCGGCTATACGGTTTCCCGCCACGTGCTCCGCCTAAACCGTCACCCTATTGAGGGGTGAAACGCGCAGCTGCCCAGCACATTACGCACCCGCTGTGGTTTTCCGCATCAGAGCTGGGCGCCGATACCGGCGTGATTCGCGCCGGGGCAAGGCCGACGTTCGTTTGACTGGGTTACAGAAAACGTGACAGGTTGGAGGAAACGAGACAGTGAGGCGTTTGCGACTTTATGGGTTTGCTCGAGTTCGTTCGAGATCGCTGGGCGGTGCTGTCTTTCCTCGCCTACCAGCATATGAGCCTCGTCGTTCAGACTCTGGCCATCGCGACCCTGATCGCGGTCCTCATCGGCGTGCTGATCTACCGCTCGCCCTGGGGCGTGGCCATGGGCAACACCGCATCCGCCATCGGTCTGACCATCCCGTCCTATGCCCTGCTGGGAGTCCTGGTCGGATTCGTCGGCCTCGGCGTTCTGCCCTCGGTCATCATGCTGTCGTTTTTCGGGGTGTTCCCGATTCTGCGCAACGTCGTCGTCGGGCTCACCGGCGTGGATCAGACATTGGTGGAGTCCGCCCGCGGGATGGGTATGAGCAGGCTCAGCACCCTGTTGCGACTGGAGCTACCGCTGGCCTGGCCGGTGATCATGACCGGTGTGCGGGTGTCGGCCCAGATGCTCATGGGCATCGCGGCCATCGCGGCATTCGCGCTAGGCCCCGGGCTGGGCGGTTACATCTTCTCTGGGATCTCCCGGATGGGCGGGGCCAACGCGACCAACTCGATCGTGACGGCAACCCTCGGCATCCTCATCCTGGCCGTCATCCTCGACACCGTGCTCAACGTACTCACCCGACTCACCACCTCAAGGGGGATCCGTGTCTGACCTGGCAACATCCGATCAGGTTCACCGCAACCAGTCGGCGCCCAGCGGAGCGGCTCGCATCCTGCTCGACGGTGTGACCAAACGCTATGACGACACCTCAACCCCCGCGGTGGACAATGTCACCATCGAAATTCCGGCCGGGGAGATCGTCATGTTCGTCGGCCCCTCGGGTTGCGGTAAGACCACCACCATGAAGATGATCAACCGCCTGATCGAGCCGACGAGCGGGCGCATCCTCATCGGAGACGACGACGTCACCGAGCGCAATGCCGACGAACTGCGGCGTCATATCGGCTACGTCATCCAGGGTGCCGGGCTGTTCCCGCACTTCACCGTCGGCGACAACATCGCTATCGTGCCGCGCCTGCTCAAATGGGACAAGAAGCGGATCGCCGAGCGGGTCGACGAGCTACTCGACCTGGTGGGCTTGGACCCGGAGCAATACCGTGACCGCTATCCCCGCGAATTGTCCGGCGGGCAGCAGCAGCGGGTAGGGGTGGCCCGCGCACTGGCGGCGGATCCCCCGGTGCTGTTGATGGACGAACCTTTCGGCGCGGTCGACCCGATCACCCGGCAGCGGCTGCAGGACGAACTGCTCCGCCTGCAGGATGAGCTTCGCAAGACCATTGTCTTCGTCACCCACGACTTCGACGAGGCGGTGAAACTCGGAGATCGGATCGCAATCCTGCAGGCCGGATCCAAGATCGTTCAGTACGACACCCCGGAAGCGATCCTGACCAACCCGGCCAACGACTTCGTTCGGGACTTCGTCGGGGCCGGGGCGGCGCTCAAGCAGCTCACCCTGAGCCGGGTGCGCGATGTGACGTTGCACGATGCAGCGGTCGCCCACATCGGTGACGATCCGGCCGAGGCGGCCCGCGCCGCGCAGGCCATCGACCGGGAGCACGTCATCGTGCTCGACTCGCAGGACCGGCCGCTGCGGTGGATGTCGCTGGAGGACCTCGACCGCGCGCAGGCGCTGAAGAAAGTCGCGCGCGATGACGATCTGGAAAGTGTGAACCTGGCCTCGACGCTCAACGACGCACTCGATGAGATGCTGACCTCCTCGCACGGCGTCGTCGTGGTCACCGGACGGCGAAGCGCCTACCAGGGTGTGATCCGGGTCGAGACCATCATGGATGCGATCTCCGGCGCCCGGGACGCGGCGCATGCGGGCGGGCCGTCTCAGTGACCTCAGCGGTGATCGACGTCGACCCTGAACCCGCCTCGGCCACTCGGACCCGACCACCTGGCCTCGCCCGCTGGGTGATACAGCCGCTGGCCTGTATCGCGGCGGTGGCCGGATGCCTGATCTACGTCCAGCTGGCCGATGTATCCGAATCCGAACAGCGTTCACTCGCGGTGCCGAATCTTCTCACCCTTCTGGGCCAGCATATGGCCGTCAGCCTGTCCGCGACCGTGCTGACATGTCTGATAGCGATCCCGCTGGGGATCGCGCTCACCCGCGGCGGCATGCGGCGCTATTCCAAGCCGATCATCACCGTCGCCGGATTCGGACAGGCGGCACCGGCCATCGGTCTCATCGCGCTGGGCGCGGTGGTCTTCGGGATCGGCCCGCTGGGAGCCATCGTTGCCCTCGTCGTCTACGGCGCCCTGCCCATCGTGGCCAACACCGTCACCGGTCTTGACGGTGTCGACCCGCGACTGGTGGAGGCCGGCCGGGGAATGGGGATGTCAAGCGCCGCCACATTACTGCGGGTGGAGCTTCCGCTGGGGTTGCCCGTCATCATTGCGGGTGTGCGCACAGCACTGGTGCTCATCGTCGGAACCGCGGCCCTGGCGTCGTTCACCGGAGCCGGCGGGCTGGGTCAGCTGATCACCACCGGTATCAAGCTCCAACAGACCGTCACGCTGGTGGTGGGCGCCATTCTGGTTGCGGCGCTTGCACTTTTCATCGACTGGCTAGCACGGGTCGTCGAAATACTTGCCGCGCCGAAAGGACTGTGATCGGCATGCGCACGGGTGTTGTTCCACGGTTCAGCGGTGTGGGCCGCACCGAAAAACGGCGCGCGAAGCGCGTGGGCGTGCGGATGTTCGTCGGGGCCGCGGCCGTCGCTGCGACGGTGACCGCGTGTGGGCTGGAGTCTGCCAGCGGCATGGTTCTCGACGCGAAGCCGGGAACGATCCAGCACTATGACTCGCTGGACGGGGTGAAGATCACCGTTGCGGCGAAGGATTTCACCGAGCAGTTAATCCTGGGCAATATGCTCTCGATCATCCTCAAAGCCGCCGGCGCAGATGTCACCAACATGACCAACACCCCGGGCAGCTTCGGCGTGCGACAGGCCCTGATCACCGGCGACGCCAACGTGGCGCCGGAGTACACCGGCACCGGGTGGATCAACTATCTGGGCCACGATGACCCCGTCAAGGGCTCCGAGGCGCAATGGCGTGCCGTCGATGAGGCGGACCGGCCAAACGGTCTCACCTGGCTTCCACCGGCCCCGATGAACAACACCTACGCCTTCGCCATCCGGGATTCAGCCGCTGAGCGACTCGGGGTCAGGAAGCTCTCGGATCTGGCCACACTGCCGCGATCGGAGCTGACTTTCTGCGTGGAAAGCGAGTTCGCGAGCCGCAATGACGGTTTCGTGCCGATGCTGCAGACCTATGGGCTGGCGAAGGCCGACCTGGGCGAAGTGACCACACTCGACACCGGTGTCATCTACACGGCCACCGCCAACGGCGATTGTAATTTCGGTGAGGTGTTCACCACTGACGGCCGGATCCCGGCTCTTGACCTGCGGGTGCTCGAGGATGACAAACAGTTCTTCCCGCTCTATAACCTCACCGAGGTCGTCAATTCCGATCTGCTGGCGGCGCATCCGGAACTGGAGGAGATATTCGGGCAACTGAACCCGAAACTCACCAATGACGTGATGATGGCGCTGAACGCCAGGGTCGATAGCGACGGTGAAGATCCCGCCCTGGTGGCACGGTCGTGGCTGATAAAAGAAGGGCTGCTGTCGTAGGAGTCTCGCCGAGAAAACAAAACAGGCCAGGGCTTTTATGGCCCTGGCCTGCCGTTATACCGGTGGAGCTGCCGGGAATCGAACCCGGGTCCTACGGCATTCCCTCAAGACTTCTCCGTGCGCAGTTCGCTATGTCTCTGCTCGGATCTCCTGCTCACGCGAACAAGTCAGGATGACGATCCCAGTCGCTGTTTGATGTCCCGATACGTCCCGCGACCGGACGTATCGGTTAATCCCTCTAGCTGATGCCAGGATCCGGGTCGAGGGCTTCCCCGGTCTGACAGACACACCGTCGCTTAAGCAGCGAGGGCGTAGTCGCGCTGATTGGAATCGGCGCTTAATTGGTTGCAATGACGCTTACGGTGGTCTCTTGCCTGCACCGGCACGCTTCCCTTGATTCGATGCGCGAAGTCGAAACCGTTCAGCCCCTCGCATCCCACCCGATACCTTCGATGTGGTTCTTCGATCGTACTTGAGTCCAACGACAGAAGGCCATCGGAAATTTCCGGTCGCCCCCGGACCGCAGAGTTGGTACCGCCGCCGATGGACACCTGTTGGGCACCGCCCCCGGGTGCCCCCGATGGCGCGATGGCACTAGATGACGTAGGCGAGGTTCTCGACGATCCGGGCCCCGGCTTCGGCGTCACCGGCGTACTCGATGTCCTGCGGGCGGTCGGCGAACAATGCCCGCCCCCCCGCCAGCCTGGTGAACTGCAGGCCGTCGACGGTGATGGCGATGGTCGGATCCAGACCACTGAAATCCTCGACCAGGGCGGCTCGGCCGTCCACGACGACCCGGATCTGCCGTGACAGCGGCCCGGTGAGTGCGATGAGAACCCGTGATCCGTCCGGCGCCTTCCCCTTCTTGCCCACGACGAACCCCATACTGGTGACCATCTCGTCAAGGGCCAGCCGGGAGTCCGGCCCGGCGAGTTCGTCATCGCCGGCCGACCGGCCCACCGCATGCCGGATATCGTGTTCGTGCATCCAGCAGTCGAATACCCGCACCCGCATGAAACGGCCGTAGCTGTCCGGGCCGGCCGGGGTCAGGGTGACGGCGTTCCACTCTTCGATCGGCATCGCCGACAGCATCGCCTTGCGCCGGGAGGTGATATCCCGGAATTTGGCCAGCATGGCGGCCGGGGATTCCCCGCGCAGATGCTCCACCCATGCCTCGTTGAGCGCGCCGATATCGTTGCGCACGTATTCGGGCCGGGCCGCCACAGCCTCCGGAGTCGGTGTTCCCGACAGCATCATCTCGGTGCCGATGATGTGGGCGACGACATCGTGGACGGTCCATCCGGGCAGGGCCGTGGGCGCCTGCCAGGCATCGTCGGGCAGATCGGCCAGCAAGGCCTCGATCCCGTCCCAGGAGGCGAACAGCGCGGACAGCGTCTCGCTCTTGTCGAGGACGGTACGCGGTCGAGGTGTATCGGCGGGAACGTCGGCCATCTCTGCGATGCTAGTGGACATCGGGAGCGCACCACCCCGAAGTGCCGTGATCTCAGCTGCGCCCGATGTCCTCGTTCCACAGTTCGGGGTTCGCGGCGATGAAGTCGGCCATCATGGCCGCGCATCGTCCATCGTCGAGAATCGTCACCGGCACACCCGCATCGGCGAGCCAGCGGTGCGCACCGGTGAAGGTTCGGGCCTCCCCGATGATGACCGCGCCGATATTGAATTGGCGCACCAGCCCGCTGCAGTACCAGCACGGCGACAGTGTGGTCACCATGGTGGTCGATCGGTAGTCCCGTTGGCGCCCGGCGGCCCGAAAGGCGTCGGTCTCGGCATGCACTGAGGGATCATCGGACTGGACCCGCCGATTCCGGCCCGCACCGAGCAGTCCACCGTCGGCCCCGAACAATGCCGCCCCGATCGGAATACCCCCCTCGGACAGTCCTTTCCGGGCTTGCCGGTAGGCGATATCCAGCATGGCCTCGGGCGCACCCAGACCACTCACGACATACCCTTGGCGCGGCGGCCGAGTTCGCGGACCACCTCCCGTTGCGCGTCGCGGCGCGCGATGTCCTGGCGTTTGTCGTGGGCTTGTTTACCGCGGGCCAACGCCAGTTCCACCTTCACCCTGCCGTCGGTGAAATACAACGACAGCGGCACCAGGGTCAGGTTGCCGTCCCGGATCTTGCCCACCAGCGTGTCGATCTGCCGGCGGTGCAGCAACAGTTTGCGGTTGCGCCGCGGGGCGTGGTTGGTCCAGGTGCCGTGGTGGTACTCGGCGATATGCAGGTTGCGGAGCCAGATTTCGCCGTCATCGACGGTGGCGAATGCGTCGGCCAGCGAGGCCTGACCCTCTCGCAGGCTCTTGACCTCGGTTCCGGTCAGCACGACGCCGGCCTCGAACACCTCAAGCACCGAATAGTTGTGCCGGGCTTTGCGGTTGGTCGCCACGATCTTCTTGCCGCCCTTGACGTCGCCGGCCTTCTTGGCCGCCGCCGCCTTACGCTCCACCGATGACTTGACCACGCTACTTCCGCACGTACAGCCGCAGGGTGACGTAGGCGGTGGCGGCGGCCATGGCCACCCCGATACCGAACATGATCGGCGCGATGTAGAGGATGTCGGCGTAGTCGATCCGGGCGATCAGGTTGGCTTGGTAGAACTGGTCCAAAGCTTTTTCCAGGAATAGCGCGCGCACCGTGATCAGACCCGCGATGGCAAGCACCACACCGATCGTCGCGGCCAACACCGCCTCGAGCAGGAACGGCAGCTGCGTGTACCAACGCGTCGCGCCAACCATGCGCATGATCCCGATCTCGGTGCGCCGGGTGTAGGCGGCGACCTGAACCATATTGGCGATCAGCAGGATTGCGCTGATCGCCTGCACCACCGCGATCGCGAACGCGGCCCGGGAAAGCCCGTCGAGCACCGCGAACAGCCGGTCGATCAGCTCCTTCTGGTTGAGCACGTTGAGCACGCCGGGCTGGCCCTGCATGGCGGTATCGAATTCTTTGTGCTGCTCGGGATCATTGAGTTTGACGATGAATGACGCCGGGAACGAGTCCCGGCTGGCGACGTCTTTATATTCGGGGAACTTGGCGACCGCGTCGTAGTAGGCGTCGTCCTTGTTGAGGTACCGCACCGACTTCACATCGTCGCGGGCTTCGATTGCCGCCCGCAGACCCACGCAGGGCTCGGCGTCGCAGCTGGGGTCGGCCACCGAAACGTCGTTATTGAGGAAGACCTGGCTCTCGACCCGGTCGAGGTAGATATCGCGGGACTGGTCGGCCAGCCGAACCACCAACATGCCCCCGCCGAACAGACCGATCGAGATGGCCGTGGTCAGGATCATCGCGATCGTCATGGTGACGTTCCGACGAAGCCCGGTGGCGACCTCGTTGAAGAGGAACCCGGCGCGCATCTAGCGGTCCATCCCGTAGACGCCGCGCTGTTCGTCGCGCACCAACCGGCCCAGCGACAGTTCCACCACCCGCTGGCGCATGGAATCGACGATGTGGTGGTCGTGGGTGGCCATCAGCACGGTGGTACCGGTGCGGTTGATCCGGTCCAGCAGGTCCATGATCTCCCGGCTGGTCTCCGGGTCGAGGTTGCCGGTCGGCTCGTCGGCCAGCAGCACCAGCGGCCGGTTGACGAATGCCCGCGCGATGGCGACGCGTTGCTGCTCGCCACCGGACAGTTCGCCCGGCATCCGGTTGGCTTTACCGGATAACCCGACCATGTCCAGCACCTCCGGCACCACCTTCTTGATGAGGTCGTTTTGTTTGCCGATCACTTCCAGGGCGAACGCCACATTCTCGAATACCGTCTTCTGCTGCAACAACCGGAAATCCTGGAACACACAGCCGATGACCTGCCGCAGTTTGGGAATCTGCCGGCCGGAAAGCTTGTTGACGTGGAATTTTGAGATTTGCATCTCCCCGGACGTCGGGGTGTCCTCGGCCGTCAGCAGGCGCATGAAGGTGGATTTACCCGACCCGGACGGGCCGATCAGGAAGACGAACTCGCCCTTGTCGACATTGAGACTGACATTGTCCAGCGCAGGGCGTGCGGACGCCTTGTACTGCTTGGTGACATGGTCGAGAGTGATCATCACGGCTCGTCAGTGTAGCCCCAGACCCCGCGGGCCTAGGGCCTCGGAGCGGTCGGGGCCGCACCGGTGGTCGGCGATTCCGGCGGGCTCGGGGCCACCGACGTCTCCGGGGCGCCGGGGGCCGTGGTGGTCGGCGCGCCTGCCGGCTCGGACGCCGTGGTCGGCGTCGCCTCCTCACCGCTCGTCGGGGTGGTTGGTGTCGTCGGTGTCGTCGGTGAGGTCTGAGTCGTGGTGGTCGTGGTGGTCGTGGTCGGCAGCTGGACGTCGGTACGCGGGACCCAGGTGTAGGCCGGGTCGGGGATGAAGCCCGGTGGCACCACGTTGGTGGCCGGGATCTGCGCCGGAGGCGCCGGTACGGGCTGGTAAGTCTCAAAGATCCACCAGCTGCCGAGGAAGACCAGGATCAACGCGACCGTGGACGTCCGGACGCGTCCACCGAACAGGTAGCCGGGCCAGCGGCGGCCTTCCCGCCGATTGCTGCCGCTCATCGCTGCCCCGTTCCCGGGAACCCGGCCTCAGGGCTCCCGGCGACCGCCGTGGCGGCCAGCCCCCCGACGATCGGCGTGCTGTCCCCGGATGTGAGGACACCGACCTTGGTGAGCGCGGCGATGACCAGCAGCCGGAGCCGGCGACCGACCTCGAACTGCATACCGGGCAGGGTGCGGGCCACCATGCGTAGGTTCACCGTGTCCTTCTCGATGCTCTCCACCCCCATGAGCTGGGGTTTGTCCAGCAAGAGTTCGCTCAGCCCGGAGTCCTCGGCGGCCGCTTCACAGACCTCGTGCAGTACCTCGTTGACCACGTTGAGGTTCGCGGAACTGGGCACCGGGATGTCGATGACGGCCCGCGCCCAGTCCTTGGACAGATTGAGCGCCTTCATGACGTTGCCGTTGGGAATGGTGAACATCTCCCCCTCGGAGGTGCGCAGCTTGGTGACCCGCAGGGTCACCTCCTCGACAGTCCCCATCGCGGAGTTACTGGGGCCCAGGGTGAGTTCGACCAGGTCGCCGAATCCGTACTGCTTCTCGGTGATGATGAAGAACCCGCTGAGCAGATCCTGGACCAGACGCTGGGCACCGAACCCCAGCGCGGCGCCCAGCACCGCCGCCGGTGCCACCAGGGAACCGACCGGAATCTCCAGGATGCCGGTCGCCTGAACCGCGACGACCACTCCCAGCATGGCGATCGCGATATAGGAGATCACCGAGGCTACGGCCTGGCGATGTTTGACACTCTCCGAGCGGACCAGCGCATCGCTTTCCTCGAAGTTCGCATCGATATGCCAGCTGATGCGCCGGGCCGTCCAGCTGATCAGCCGGGCCACCAGCAGGCCACCGATCAACAGCATCGTCAGACGCAGGCCCCGGTCCAGGATGAATTCACCGAGTTGGCCATGCCAGAAGTCATGCCACTTCTGGGCCAGCGGGAATGCTAGGAAGTCAGTCGTCATCTCGTCGGTTGCGCCACCGGATTCCCGCTTCCAGGAATCCGTCGATGTCCCCATCCAGGACGGCCGCAGGACTGCCGACTTCGTAGTCGGTTCTCAGGTCCTTGACCATTTGGTAGGGGTGCAGAACGTAGGAGCGCATCTGGTTCCCCCATGAGCTGCCACCGTCACCTTTGAGGGCGTCTAGCTCAGCGCGTTCTTCCTGCCGCTTTCGTTCCAGCAGTTTCGCCTGGAGAACCCGCATCGCAGCCACTTTGTTCTGTAGCTGCGATTTTTCGTTCTGGCAGGTCACCACGATACCGGTCGGGATGTGGGTGAGTCGAACCGCGGAGTCGGTGGTGTTCACCGACTGCCCGCCCGGCCCGCTGGACCGGTAGACATCGACACGCAGATCGGTCTCCGGAACGTCGATATGGTCGGTCGTTTCGGTCACCGGCAACACCTCGACCTCGGCGAAGGAGGTCTGGCGGCGGCCCTGGTTGTCGAACGGGCTGATCCGCACCAACCGGTGGGTGCCCTGCTCCACCGACAACGTGCCGTAGGCGTAGGGAGCGTGCACCGCGAACGTGGCGCTCTTGATGCCAGCCTCCTCCGCATAGGAGGTGTCGAACACCTCCACCCCGTAGCCGTGCTGCTCCGCCCAACGGATGTACATCCGCATCAGCATCTCCGCCCAGTCGGCGGCATCGACCCCGCCGGCACCTGATCGGATATTGACCAGCGCCTCGCGTTCGTCGTACTCACCCGACAGCAGGGTTCGGACCTCCATGGCCTCCACATCGGCCTGAAGTGCCTTCAGCTCGGCATCCGCTTCCGTGAGGCCCTCGGCGGCATCCTGTCCCTCGGCCTCCGCAGCCAGCTCGTAGAGCACCGGAAGGTCTTCCACGCGCTGCCGCAGCCCCTCCACCCGGCGCAGCTCACCCTGCGCGTGCGAGAGCTCACTGGTGACCCGCTGGGCCCGACTCTGGTCATCCCAAAGGTTCGGGTCGGAGGCCTCGTGCTCGAGTTTCTCGATCCGCCCACGGAGCGCGTCGACGTCGAGTACCCGCTCCACCGTCGTCAGGGTGGCGTCCAGGGCAGCGATATCCGACTGTCGATCCGGTTCCACGCAGTCTCACGTTACCGGCCCGGCAGCCCGGTGATTACCATCCCAGCATGCGTCCTTACTACGTCGCCATCGTCGGAGCCGGTCCCTCCGGGTATTTCGCGGCGGCATCCCTGCTGCGGTTCGCCGACGAGTCGATCGGCGGCGGCGCCGACGTACACATCGACATGCTGGAGATGCTGCCCACTCCCTGGGGCTTGGTTCGTTCGGGTGTCGCGCCGGACCACCCCAAGATCAAGTCGGTCAGCCGCACCTTCGAGAAGACGGCGGCGGACCCCCGGTTCCGGTTCTTCGGCAATATCGCCGTCGGGCGCGATGTCGGCGCCGACGAACTCGCCGAGCGCTATGACGCGGTGGTCTACGCCGTGGGAACACAGTCCGACCGGGCACTGGGAATTCCCGGCGAGGAACTGCCGGGCAGCGTCGCGGCGGTCGACTTCGTCGGCTGGTACAACGCCCACCCGCACTTCGCTGAGATGACTCCGGATATCTCCAGCGGCCGGGCGGTGGTCGTCGGCAACGGCAACGTCGCCATCGATGTGGCGCGGATTCTGGTGACCGACCCCGATGTGCTGGCTCAGACCGATATTGCAAACCATGCCCTCGATGCCCTCCACCAGCGCGGCGTGGCCGAGGTGGTGATTGTCGGACGCCGCGGCCCGCTACAGGGCGCGTTCACCACCCTTGAGCTACGCGAGCTCGGCGAGTTGGAGGGCGTCGACGTGATCGTCGATCCAGCCGACCTCGCGGGGATCACCGACGCCGATGCCGCTGCCGCGGGTAAGACCACTGCCGCGAACATCAGGATTCTGCGGGACTACTCGACCCGTGAGCCGCGAGAGGGCATGCGGCGCATCGTTTTCCGCTTCTGCTCCTCTCCCGTCGAGATCACCGGCCTTCAACGGGTGGAGAACATCGTGCTCGGCCGAAATGAGCTCACCACCGATGACGACGGCCGCACCGTGGCCGTCGATACCGGCGAGCGGCACACACTGCCCACCCAACTGGTGGTGCGTGCGGTGGGCTACCGCGGAGTGGCCATTCCCGGCCTGCCCTTCGATGAGCGGTCCGGCACCATCCCGCATACCGGTGGGCGGATCACCGGGCGCACCAACGACTATGTCGTGGGGTGGATCAAACGCGGACCGTCGGGCGTGATCGGCACCAACAAAAAGGACTCTCAGGAGACCGTCGACACCTTACTCGCCGATCTGACCGGCACCGACTTCGACGAGGTCGGGCCGGACTACACCGATGAGCTGGCCAGGTGGCTGGCAGAACGGCAGCCGGCGGTGGTCACCGACGACCACTGGCAGCTGATCGACAGCCATGAGCGCACAGCGGGCGAACCGCACGGCCGCCCACGGGTGAAGCTGGCCCGGGTGGCCGATCTGCTGCACATTGCGCACCGGCCCTAGAACCGGGCAAGCCGCTGTTCCGGGGCAGAAGCTCAGGGACCGTACTGTTCCGGCTGCGGTTGTTCGGGGGGCGCGAACAGCCACTTGTCCGGATTCTTCGGTGAGTACATCACCGGCATCAGCTGCCCCATGGTCGGCCACGCGGCGGTATCCACCGCCATCCGCTGATAGACCACATGTTCGCTGACAGTCGGCCCGGTGATCACCCCGGTGATCGTGACGAACTGTTCGCCCGGGACGTCCGGTTGCGGGCTCACCCCGGTCACCAGCAGCGTCCCGTGGGCCATCTCACCGCGCGGACCGCGGCGTGCCATCAGCCGCGGACCGAGGATCAGCGCCAGGGCTCCGATGATGAGCAGCAGGATCCCGAATTCCATCATCAGGCCATGGTAGGACTACGAGCGTGGGTGGCGAAGACGCGGGGAATGCAGGTGGCGAAGTCGCCGGATCCGTAAGTGGTGAAGAGATGGACCCAGGTATCGCCCGCGACCTCGATCTGGCCCTGTCCCTTGCCGTGCGCGCCGACACCGTTTCGCTGGCGCGGTTCGGCGCGCTCGATCTCCGGGTCGACCAAAAACCCGATTTAACCCCGGTTACCGACGCCGATATCGCCGTGGAACGCGAAGTACGCGGCATACTCGCCCGGGAACGTCCCGACGATCGCATCCTCGGTGAGGAACGCGGCGGAGCGCCGGTGCTCCAGGGACGGCAGTGGGTGATCGACCCGATCGACGGCACCAAGAACTTCGTCCGCGGCGTTCCGGTGTGGGCCAGCCTGATAGCGCTGCTCGAGGACGGAATCCCGACCGTCGGTGTGGTGAGCGCGCCGGCCCTGCGCCGGCGCTGGTGGGCCGGCCGGGGACTCGGTGCACACACGGCGCTGGCCGGCGCACCGCCGCGCCGGTTGTCGGTCTCGGCCGTCGGCGACCTGAAATCGGCGAGCCTGTCCTTCTCCAGCCTGACCGGCTGGTCCGACCTGGACCTGCGGGAGCACTTCCTCGCCCTGACCGACGCGGTATGGCGGGTCCGGGCGTTCGGGGACTTCTTCTCGTACTGTCTGCTCGCCGAGGGCGCGGTGGACATCGCCACCGAACCGGAGGTCAAGCTCTGGGATCTGGCCCCGCTGGACCTGCTGGTCCGCGAGGCCGGCGGCCGTTTCACCAACCTGGCCGGCGAGGCCGGCCCGCACGGCGGCAGCGCCGTGGCGACCAACGGCCTGTTACATCCGGCGGTGCTGGCGGCCCTCGCCGGTCTGTGAGATCGGTTACACGACCCTCGCTATCTTACTCCGGAGTAAGATAGGTTCCACGCATCTGCTCCGCACTCACCCCGAGGCGCTACATGACCAACACCCTTCCCTCCCGCAGCGGTCGCGCCCGGAACAGCGCCGTCGGCCGGCACCGGCGCAAACGCACCGCCACGGATATCGGCCTGGCCCTGCTCACCCCGCTGGTCGGGCAGGAGTTCCTGGACCGCCACGGCCTGCGCGGCCCGCTCAACCGGGGCCTGCAGTACGGGGTCCAACAGGTGTTCTCCGCCGCCGGCGCCGCGACTCGCCAGTTCAGCAAGATCCAGGGCCGGACCGGGCCGGCGGTGCGCCTGACATCGACCCCACACGGCGATTATTTCGACCTCACCCCCGACGACGACCAGAAGATGATCGTCGAAACGGTCAAAGAGTTCGCCGAGGAGATCCTGCGGCCCGCGGCACGGGATGCCGACGATGCCGCGGCGCACCCGGCCGATCTGATCGCCAGGGCCGCCGAACTCGGCATCACCGCGATCAAAGTGCCCGAGGATTTCGACGGTATCGCCGAGCACCGCACCGCCGTGACCAATGCGCTGGTGGCCGAGGCCCTGGCCTACGGCGACATCGGCCTGGCCCTACCGATCCTCGCCCCGGGCGGGGTGGCCTCCGCGCTGACCCACTGGGGCAGCGCCGATCAGCAGGCCACCTACCTCCCCGCGTTCGCCGGGGACAACGTCCCACAGGCCTGCCTGGCGATCACCGAGCCGCATCCGCTGTTCGACCCCACCGCGCTCAAAACCACCGCGGTGCGCACCCCCGGCGGCTACCGGATCGACGGCACCAAATCGCTGGTTCCCGCTGCCGCCGATGCTGAATTGTTCGTCATCGCAGCGCAACTCAACGGCCGGCCCACCCTGTTCGTGGTGGAGTCCGGCACCTCCGGTCTGACCGTTCGGGCGGACCGCAGCATGGGCCTGCGGGCCGCCGCCCTCGGCCAGGTGGAACTGGACAGCGTCTCGGTGCCGGTCGGCGCCCGCCTGGGCGAATCGGAAGCCACCGACGCCCAGCGTGCCGGGGACTATTCCGAGGCGATCGCACTGTCCCGGCTGGGCTGGGCCGCGCTAGCGGTCGGCACCTCACATGCCGTTCTGGACTACGTCATCCCCTACGTCAAGGAACGCGAGGCCTTCGGCGAACCCGTCGCCCGTCGGCAGGCGGTGGCCTTCATGTGCGCGGATATCGCAATCGAACTCGACGGGCTGCGACTGATCACCTGGCGCGGCGCCGCCCGCGCCGACCAGGGTCTGCCCTTCGCCCGCGAGGCCGCGCTCGCGCGGAAGTTCGGCACCGACAAGGCAATGCGTATCGGCCTCGACGGTGTGCAACTTCTCGGCGGGCACGGCTACACCAAAGAGCACCCGGTGGAGCGCTGGTACCGCGATCTTCGAGCCATCGGTGTCGCCGAGGGTGTCGTCGTCCTGTAGTCAGGTCCGAGAAACGGAAGAACCCACATGGCAATCAATCTGGAAATGCCCCGCAAGCTGGAAGCCGTCATCGATATGGCCCACGCCGGCGCCGCGGAGATCATGCGTCCGATTTCCCGGAAATACGATCTCGACGAGCATGCCTACCCGGTGGAACTCGACACGGTGGCCAGTCTGTTCGAGGGAATCTCTGCAGCCAACACCATCTCCTTCGCCGGCGCCGATGCATTCCGGGACAGCCAGGACGGGCCGAAAGGAAATGTCAACGGCGGCAATATGTCCGCACTGCTGAACTCCCTGGAGATCGCCTGGGGCGATATCGCGCTGCTGTTGTCGGTGCCGCGTCAGGGATTGGGTAATGCGGCCATCTCCGGGGTCGCCACCGATGAGCAGCTGGCCCGGCTGGGCACCGGGATCTGGGCGGCGATGGCCATAACCGAACCCGCCTTCGGCTCGGACTCGGCCGCGGTGTCGACAACGGCTGTCCTCGACGGCGACTCCTATGTCATCAACGGCGAGAAGATCTACGTCACAGCCGGCTCACGCGCCAGCCACATCGTGGTGTGGGCAACGCTGGACAAGACCAAGGGCCGCGCGGCCATCAAGTCCTTCATCGTTCCGCGCGAACATCCCGGCGTCACCGTCGAACGCCTGGAGCACAAACTCGGCATCAAGGCATCGGACACCGCCGCGATCCGGTTCGACAATGTCCGCATTCCCAGGGCGAACCTGCTCGGCAGCCCGGAGATCCAGGTGGACAAGGGCTTCGCCGGGGTGATGGAGACGTTCGACAACACCCGGCCCATCGTGGCGGCAATGGCCGTCGGGGTGGCCCGCGCCGCACTGGAGGAGTTGCGCGCCATCCTCACCGCGGCCGGTGTTCAGATCTCCTACGACAAACCGGCGCACGCCCAGAGCGCACCGGCCGCGGAGTTCCTGCGGATGGAGGCGGACTGGGAGGCCGCCTACCTGCTGACCGTGCGCTCGGCCTGGCAGGCCGACAATGCCATCCCGAACTCCAAAGAGGCGTCGATGGGCAAGGCCAAAGCGGCCAGGGTGGCCAGCGATATCACTCTCAAAGCCGTCGAAATGGCCGGCACTACCGGCTATTCCGAGCAGACACTGCTGGAGAAGTGGGCGCGCGACTCCAAGATTCTGGACATTTTCGAGGGCACCCAGCAGATCCAGTTGCTGGTCGTCGCCCGGCGGCTACTGGGCTTGAGTTCAACCGAGCTGAAATAGTCCCGGACAGGAAGTCCCAGACCAACGAAAACGGGCCGCCGGCTATGCCGACGGCCCGTTTCGTGTATTTCGGGTCAGCTGCCCTGGGTAGGAGTTGCGCCCAGAACCCGCTGCAGATCAGGTTTCATCGCCTGCAGCTCCCGGCCCCAGTACGCCCAGTTGTGGGTGCCGTTGTCCGGGAAGTTGAACACACCGTTCTTACCGCCCGCGGCAAGATAGTTGTCGCGGAAGGTGCGGTTGGTGCGGATGGTCAGGCCCTCGAGGAACGTCGCCGGCACATCGCCGCCGCCGAGCTCGTTGGGCTGACCGTTACCGCAGTAGATCCAGATCCGGGTGTTGTTGGCGACCAACCGGGGAATCTGCTCCATCGGGTCGTTCCGCGTCCAGGCCGGGTCACTGGACGGACCCCACATGTCGTCAGACTCGTAGCCGCCGGCATCGCCCATCGACAGGTTGATCAGACCCGGCCACCAACCCTCGGAGGGGTTGAGGAAGCCCGACATCGAACCCGCGTAGATGAACTGCTGGGGATGCCAGACCGCCAGGGTCAGCGAGGCCGACCCGGCCATCGACAGACCGATCGCCGCGCTGCCGGTCGGCTTCACCTGCCGGTTGGCGGCGAGCCAGGCGGGGGCCTCCTTGGTCAGGAAGGTCTCCCATTTGTAGGTGGAGCACCCGGAGTTACCGCAGGCCGGCTTGTACCAGTCCGCGTAGAAGCTTGATTGGCCGCCGACCGGCATGGAGATGGACAACCCCGATTGGTAGTACCACTCGAACGCCTGGGTGTTGATGTCCCAGCCGTTGAAGTCGTCCTGGGCCCGCAGCCCGTCCAGCAGCCACACGTTGGGCGAGTTCTCGCCGCCGCTCTGGAACTGAACCCGGATATCGCGTCCCATGCTCGGGGACGGCACATCCAGGTATTCGACGGGCAGGCCGGGGCGCGAGAACGCACCCGCGGTGGCCGAACCACCGACCAGGCCGACCAGGCCCGGTGTGGCAGCCGCAGCGATGGCCGCAACAGCGAACCGGCGCGACCAGTTTCGCACCTTCTCGGACACAGACTTCACCAAAATACCCCAGCTTTCTGTTATTGCGGCATGTCGGACGCAACGTTGAGTAAAACACGCTGCCGACGACGCACGAAATCCATACTCTGTCATCGAGTCATGCTCGAGTCATAGTACCAACACGAACAGCGACCGGGATCAACCTCGGTTTTCCGGCCACCCATCCCCGGGAGCGTCTATGGAATCCTTCGTCCACCTGCGCAAAGGCGCCACTCCCCGGCGCCTGCACGCCGATCTGGACGGTCTCAAAGATGACGAACTCGGCCGTGGGGGATTCACCGGGCGCACCGCTAATTTCTTCCGGCGCCACGATCCGACGGAGTTCCGTGCCGCGGGCCCGTTGCGCCCGGTGGACATCCTGGCCGACGGTCTCGAACCCTGCGATACCACCGACCCGGCCGGGTCCCCCCTGCTGCTGTTCTCCAACCTCGACTGCCGGATCCTGCTGAGCCGTCGCAGCCAGGAGATGCCCTTCCACGTCCGCTATATCGACGGGGACCTGCTGTGCTTTGTCCATCAGGGCGCCGGCCGGTTGGAGACCGAGTTCGGCCCGCTGGACTACCGCACCGGCGATTGGATCTACCTGCCCAAAGGCTGCACCTGGCGGCAACTGCCCGACGGGGCGGGCACCTGGCTGATGATCGAAGCGAGCGAGGAGTTCCGCACTCCCCCGCCGGGGCCGCTCGGGCGGCACTGGCCGTTCGACCCGGCCCAGACGGTGATTCCGGAGCCGGCGCCGATTGATGACGACGGCCGCGACGAGTACGAGGTCCGGCTGGTTCACCGGCCCGTCGACGGTGCCGAGACGACGGCGCTGTTCTATCGGCACCATCCGATCGACGTCGAAGGTTGGCGCGGGGATAACTTCCCCTTCACCTTCAATATCGACGACTACAACGTCGTCACCTCCGACAGCGTGCATCTGCCCGCCATGGCACATTTGTTCATGCAGGCCACCGGTGTCTACGTCTGCAATTTCCTACCCAAACCGGCCGAGATGGTGCCCGGCACCGAACGCACCCCCTGGTACCACCGCAATGTGGATTTCGACGAGATCGCCTTCTTTCACGGCGGTTCGCTCTACGGCATACCGATGCCGCCGGGATTGATCAGCCATGCACCCCAGGGGGTTCATCACGGCGCCCCCGAGAAAGCCCGCGAACGGGCCCGCCGGAAGTTCGACGACTACAGCTCGGTGGACTGGAAGGTCATCGCGGTCGACACCCGGCGGCGGCTCGTCCCGTCACCTGCGGTACTCGCGGCGGACCTGGGTCAGCACGGATGAGCTATCAGCGCATCCCCTATCTCGTCGCCTACCGGAACGAGACGGGGGTTCGGGACGCCTACGGCGGGCTGGCAGAGGTGGTGGCCCTGGAGTGTCACCTGCTCAAACCGGACCGGGCCGCCGACACCGTCCTGGTGTTCATGCATCCGTCCGCCGCCGGCGGCGGGTATCTGCCCATGGTCACCGCGCTGGCCCGGGCCGGTCACCACGTCATCCACGCCGGCAGCCGATTCCGCGGCAGCGACTCCGCCCTGCTGATGGAGAAGGTGGTCCAGGACCTCGGCGAGGTGATCGCCGACGCGCGTAACCGTCTTGGCTACCGGCGGGTGGTGCTGGCCGGCTGGAGCGGCGGCGGGTCGCTGGCGCTGTTCTACCAGCAGCAGGCCCAGAACCCTACGGTGACCGCCAGCCCGTCCGGGGACGGCCCCGACCTGACCACCCTTAACTTGATCCCCGCCGACGGGATCCTGCTGCTGGCCGCCCATATCAGCCGGCACGGCACCCTGACCGAATGGCTCGACGCATCCGTTCTGGACGAGTCCGACCCGTCCCGACGCGACCCGGAGCTTGACCTCTACAACCCGGAGAACCCCAACCAGCCGCCGTATACCGACGAGTTCCTTCAGCGCTACCGGCAGGCGCAGATCGACCGCAACCGCCGCATCACCGGTTGGGTCAGGGAGAAACTCTCCGAGCTGGCCGCAGCGGGCCGGACCGAGGAGGAGCACTGCTTCGTCGTGCACGGAACGATGGCCGACCCGCGCTGGCTGGACCCGGCGGTGGACCCCAACCAACGGGTGCCGGGCACCTGCTACCTCGGCGATCCGCGCGTGGTGAACTTCAGCCCGATCGGACTGGCCCGGTTCTGTTCGTTGCGCAGCTGGTTATCGCAGTGGAGCTATGACGAGGCGCACGGTGACGGGTTGGCATGCGGACGCGATATCGCGGTGCCCACCCTGGTGATCGGCAACCTGGCCGATGACGCCTGCACCCCCAGCCACACCCGACGGCTGTTCGAGGCCATCGGGCACCCGGATAAGGAGAAGCACGAGATCGCACACGCCAACCACTACTATTCCGGACCCGGCCAGCGTGAGCCCCTGGCGGAGGCGGTCGGGCTCATCGCCGGATGGCTTGACCGGCAGGGACTCTCCGGAGTGGCGCCATGACTTCGCCGGGTGCCCTGACCGGGATACGCGTCATCGAAGTCGGCACACTGATCTCGGGGCCGTTCGCCGGCCGGTTGCTCGGCGATATGGGTGCCGAGGTCATCAAGATCGAACCCCCGGGTGCTCCAGACCCGTTGCGAACCTGGGGGCAGGCAGAGGTCGACGGCCACCATTTCTTCTGGACCGTGCACGCCCGCAACAAGAAAGCCGTCACCCTCAACCTGCGTGAGCAACGCGGGCGGGAACTGTTCCTCGATCTCGTGCAACGCTCGGACATCATCGTGGAGAACTTCCGGCCCGGTACGCTGGAACGCTGGAATCTCGGCTATGAGCCTCTGCGACAACGTAATCCGGGTATCATCCTGGTCCGGGTCTCCGGCTACGGTCAGACCGGCCCGGACGCGGGTAAAGCGGGGTACGCCTCGGTAGCGGAGGCGGTCAGCGGCCTGCGGCATATGAACGGCTTCCCATCCGGCCCACCGCCACGGCTGGCGCTGTCCCTCGGTGACACCCTGGCCGGAATGTTCGCCGCTCAGGGCGCGCTGGCCGCCCTGTACCGGCGAACCATCACCGGGCAGGGTCAGGTTGTCGACACCGCCCTGACCGAGGCCTGCCTGGCGGTGCAGGAGTCGACCATCCCGGACTACGACGCCGGGGGTGTGATCCGGGGGCCGTCCGGAACCCGGCTGGAGGGTATCGCCCCATCGAACATCTACCAGAGTGCCGATGGCAGCTGGGTGGTGATCGCAGCGAACCAGGACACCGTGTTCCGCCGGTTGTGCGCGGCGATGGACCGGCCCGAACTCGCCACCGATTCCCGCTTCGCCGACCACTCGGCCCGCGGCCGCAATCAGGACGAGTTGGACTCCCTCATCGCGGACTGGGCCGCCCGGCGCCAGCCGGATGACATCATCGAAACCCTCAGCGCCGCAGGGGTGATAGCGGGTCCCATCAACACCGTGGCCGAGGTGGTTCACGACCCGCAGTTCCGCGCCCGCGGCATGCTCGTCGAGCACTACGACGAGGGCGCCCAACGATCGGTGCTGGGCCCCGGGGTTGTCCCGAAACTCACCGCTACGCCGGGTGGGGTACGTCATTCCGGCCCGGCCAGACCCGGACAGCACAACGACCAGATCTACGGTGAGCTACTGGGTCTGAGCGCCGACGAGATCACCCAACTGACCGATCAAGGAGTCCTGTGAACACACATGTCACCATCCGCGAGGTCGCTCTGCGCGACGGTCTCCAGATCGAGTCACCGATCCCGCTGTCAGCCAAACTCGACCTGCTCGCGGCGATCGCGGCCACCGGAGTGCGGGAGGTGGAGGCCACCGCGTTCGTGTCACCGTCAAAAGTGCCGGCGCTGGCTGATGCCCCCGAACTCGCCGCCGCGCTTGCCGACTATCCCGATATCGAGTTCTCCGCCCTGATCGCCAGCCCGAATGGGGTACGCCGCGCCATCGCCGCGGGTTTCCGGTCGGTGGAGTACGTGGTGTCGGCTGCCGACGGCCACAGCCGGGCCAATGTCGGGCGCACCAGCGCCGAAGCCAGCGCGCAGATCGCCGATATCGTCGCGATCGCCCATGACGCCGATGCCACTGTGGAAGTGATCATCTCGACCGCCTGGGACTGTCCCTTCGATGGGCCCACAGCACCCCACCGTGTGCTCGACGTCGTCGACGCGGCCTGCGCGCACGCGGCGGACCGCATCGCGATCGCCGACACCATCGGCACCGCAACCCCCGGCCGGGTCACCGCCCTGGTGAATCTGGTCGCACCGGTAGTCGGCGACCGGCCGTTGGGCGCGCACTTCCACAACACCCGTGGCGCGGGGCTGGCCAGCGCCTGGGCCGCGGTTACCGCCGGGGTGACCCGGCTGGACTCCTCGGTCGGCGGGCTTGGCGGCTGCCCGTTCGCTCCCGGCGCCAGTGGGAATATCGCCACCGAGGATTTGGTGTACCTGCTGCGGGACAGCGGAATAAGCGTGGATATCGACCTCGGCGCGGCGATCGAGGCGGCCGGTGTCGCACAGGACGTCGTGGGCCATCCACTGCCCAGCGCCCTGCTGCGCGCCGGTGACCGGAACCCCGGCTAGCGCACAACACGGCGACCGGGAATGCCGTCACGACGGTGCCCGGAAACGGGGCGCACGGCCCTCGCCGGTACCGATCCCGAAGGAGACATCGAGTGGATTTCACCCTTCCCGCACACTTGCCGCCACTGCTTGCCGAGATGGACACGTTCATCGATGAGCAGATCGCCCCGCTGGAACGCGAGCACATCCACTACTTCGACCGTCGCCGCGAGTTCGCCCGGACCGACCTGGACCACGGCGGAGTGCCGTCTCGCGAGTGGGAAGACCTGCTCGACGAGATGCGCCGCCGCGCCGACGCCGCCGGCTGGCTTCGCTACGGACTGCCCGCGAAGTTCGGCGGCCGGGACGGCACCAACCTCGATATGGCAGTCATCCGGGAACATCTCGCCCACCGGGGGCTCGGCCTGCACAACGACCTGCAGGACGAGTCCTCGATCGTCGGTAACTTCCCGCAGGTCATCATGATGGACCGGTTCGGTACCGATGCTCAGAAGTCCGAGTGGATCGAGGCGATGTTCACCGGCGCGAGGTCGATGGCCTTCGGCCTGACCGAACCCGACCACGGCTCTGATGCCACCTGGTTGGAGACGACCGCGGTGCGCGACGGCGGGAGCTGGGTGATCAACGGCTCCAAACGCTGGAACACCGGCGTGCACCGGGCCACCCACGACCTGGTGTTCGCCCGCACCTCCGGTGACCCGGGGCAGGCGCGCGGCATCACCGCCTTCCTGGTGCCCTGTGACACAGCGGGTTTCAGTGTGCCGTTCTACTGGTGGACGTTCAACATGCCCAGCGATCACGGCGAGGTGGAGCTGCACGACGTCCGGATTCCGGCCGATGCCGTGCTCGGCGAGGTCGACCACGGCCTGGAGGTCGCCCAGACCTTTTTGCACGAGAACAGGATTCGTCAAGCCGCGAGCAGCCTCGGTGCAGCGCAGTACTGTATCGACCGCGCCGTCGCGTACGCCTCGGAGCGAATCACATTCGGGAAGCCGCTTGCGGTCAATCAGGCTGTCCAGTGGCCGCTGGTCGAACTCCAGACCGAGGCCCAGATGGTTCGCCTGCTGGTGTACTACGCCGCTTGGGAACTGGATCGTCATCACCATCTGGAGGTATCGGACAAGGTGTCAATGGCCAACTACCGCGCCAACCGGCTGGTGTGCGAGGCAGCCGACCGCGCCATGCAGATCCACGGCGGTATCGGCTACAGCCGGCATGAGCCCTTTGAGCACATCTACCGACATCATCGCCGTTACCGGATCACCGAGGGCGCCGAGGAGATTCAGATGCGCCGGGTCGCGCAACGGATGTTCAAGTTCGGCCGCGGGTGAACGAGGCGCTGGCGGCACTGCTGTCGCCGCTGCTCGGTGAGGACGTGACCGTGCAGAACCTGCGGCCGCTGACCGGGGGTGCCAGCCGGACCACATACGCCTTCGAGGCGCTGAACGGGAACCGGGTGCGGCGCCTGATCTTGCGCACCGCGCCCGTCGACGAGGCTGGGCACTTCGCCGGTATGGAACTCGAGGCGGCGGCGCAGGCCGTCGCCGCCGAGGCCGGCACCCCTGTTCCGCACGTCCTGATCGCCTCCGATTCCCCTGCGCCACTGGGCAATGCCTTCCTGATCTGCGATGAGATCCCCGGGGAGACGATCGTCCGTCGGATCCAGCGCCGGCTCGACGGCCCCGGACGGGCCCATCTGTTGACCCGGTGCGCCGAGGCGCTGGCCGCCATCCACCGGGCCCGAACCGACGTGGCCGGGCTGGCTCCGCAGGACCAGCTCGCCGAGTGGCGACAGCGGCTCGACGAGATCGGCGACACCACCGCCACCTTCGAGTGGGCATTGCGGTGGCTGTCCGTCCACCGGCCGGCTCCGTCCCCGCACCGGTTGGTCCATGGCGACTTCCGGATGGGCAATCTCATCATCGACGGCTGCACGCTGGCAGCCGTACTCGATTGGGAACTGGTCCACATCGGCGAGATCTACGAGGACCTGGCCTGGTTCTGCGTCCGGGCCTGGCGCTTCGGCGCCCCGGCAGAGTTGGCGGCCGGTGGGCTGGGCAGCGTCGAGGAGTTCGTCGCGGCCTACGAACGGGCCGGCGGCCGGAGTATCGACCGTGACGCCCTGCACTGGTGGCTGGTGCTGGCCACTCTCAAGTGGGGGGTGATCTGCCGGGTCCAGGCCCAGCGCCACCTTTCCGGCGAGACGAGGTCGGTGGAGTTGGCGACCATCGGCCGACGGGTCTGCGAGAACGAATGGGACATTCTCGACCTGCTGGAGGGGGCCCGGTGAGCGCGCTGCACGGGCGCCCCACCGCCGCCGAACTCGTCACCGCGGTCCGGGAATTCCTCGAGGGCGAGGTGCGGGACAACACCGCCGGCGCGGTGAATTTCCATGCCCGCGTCGCGGCCAATGCCCTGCGCATGGTCGAGCGTGAACTGCTCGATGACTCCCCGGCCGCGCCCCGCGAGGCGCTTGCCGCTCTGGGCCACACCGACGAGGACGCCCTCGCCGCGGCCATCCGCGCCGGCGAGTTCGACGGCCGGGATACCGAGATGCTCGCCTGCCTCCGGACCGTGGTCCGTCACCGGCTGGCCATCGCTCACCCCGGCTACGAGGCCGACTGACCCGGTTGGCAACGGGACGACGAGACCGCAACCGCACAGAGTCCGGCGTGCGCCCGGCCGGCGGGGGTTAGCCTCGTACGCGTGTGCACCCGCGTTCTGTGGAATACCAATGACATTGCTGTTCTGACCGGCCGAAGCATGGACTGGCCGGAGTCCACCCAGCCGCTGATCGTGGCCTTTCCTCCCGGCCGGCAGCGCGACGGATTCAACCCGCCCGGTATCGGCACCGACCCCAACCCGCTGCGCTGGACCAGCCGGTACGCCAGCCTGGTCACCACCCTCTACGGGGTAGGCACGATCGACGGACTCAACGGCGCCGGACTGGCGGGCCACGGTCTGTACCTCGAGGCCACCGACTTCGGCACCCGCGACCCGGCGAAACCCGCCGCGCAGACGGCGTTGTGGCTGCAGTATCTGCTCGACCAGGCCGCCACCGTCGAGGAGGCGCTGGCATTGATGGACGATATCCAGTTGGTGAAGATCACCGTCAACGGTCACGACTCCAACATCCACCTCGCACTGGAGGACACCAGCGGGGACTCCGCGATCATCGAACTCGCCAACGGACGCCCGGTGATCCACCACGGTCGGCAGTTCACCCTGATGACCAACGATCCCACCTATGCCGAGCAGCTGGCCCTGCTGTCCCAACAGGATTTCTCCCACCCGAGCAGGGAGATGGCGCTACCCGGGAATGTCAACGCGGTCGACCGCTTCCAGCGCGCGGCGTACTTCTCGGCACTGCTGCCCAAACCGGCCTCCGAACGCGAGGCGGTGGCCTCGGTGATGGCGATCATGCGCAACGTCTCGGTGCCGTTCGGGGCCCCCTACGCCGAGTTCGGTGTCTACAACACCGAGTACCGCACCGTGACCGACCTCAGCAACCGGATCTACTTCTTCGAGCTGACCACCAGCCCGAATGTCCTCTGGGTGCAGATGGACCGGCTGAAACTGACCGAGGGCGGACCGGCACTGGCCATCGACCCCTGTGACGAGACACTGGTCGGAGACGTCACCGACCGGTTCGTCCCGCGCGAGATGGCGTTCTAGGGATGTCCGGCCGGGAGACCGGGAAACCGGTTCGCATTCTCAACTACAGCAGTAATGCACTCACCCGTGAACAGGTCCGCTCGGCGTTGGGCACCCGCGTCCACCCCGACCTTCCGGAACTGAGCTATACCGACGTCGCGACCGCCCCGATGGTGATCACCCTGATGGACGCCGGCGGATTCGATCTGGTCATTCTCGACGGCGAAGCCGCACCGTTCGGCGGGATGGGCATTGCCAAACAGCTCAAGGACGAGATCGCCGAGTGTCCGCCGATCCTGGTCCTGACCGGCCGCGCCGACGATGCCTGGCTGGCCAGTTGGTCGCGTGCCGAGGCGGCGGTACCGCACCCGATCGACCCGATCCGACTGGGCGAGGCGGTTGTGGGGCTGCTCCGGTCACCCATTCGGTAGCCCCCCGCTAGGCTGTGCCTTGGATCACACGACGCGGACGAACGAGGAGTGGCACGCCCATGGGCCTCTATACGCCGATCCTGGTGTTGGGGGGTATCGCGACGCTGTTCGCGGTGGTCTCGGTGGCCGTCGCACTGGTCATCGGCCCGCGGCGGTACAACCGCGCCAAATTGGCCGCCTACGAGTGCGGGATCGAACCGGTGGCCACCGACCCGGTGGGTCAACGCTTCCCCGTCAAGTACTACCTGACCGCGATGTTGTTCATCGTCTTCGATATCGAGATCGTCTTTCTCTACCCGTGGGCGGTGTCGTTCGACCAACTCGGGACCTTCGCATTGGTCGAGATGGCGATCTTCATGGCGACCGTGTTCGTCGCCTACGCTTACGTCTGGCGCCGGGGAGGCCTCGAATGGGACTAGAGGAACAGTTGCCGGGCGGCATCCTGCTGTCCACGGTGGAAAAGGTCGCCGGTTTCGTCCGCAAGGGCTCGCTGTGGCCGGCGACATTCGGGTTAGCCTGCTGCGCAATCGAAATGATGGCCACCGCCGGGCCGCGGTTCGATATCGCCCGGTTCGGAATGGAGCGCTTCTCGGCAACCCCGCGGCAGGCCGACCTGATGATCGTCGCGGGCCGGGTCAGCCAGAAGATGGCCCCGGTGCTGCGCCAGGTCTACGACCAGATGGCCGAGCCCAAGTGGGTGCTCGCCATGGGCGTGTGCGCCTCCAGTGGCGGGATGTTCAACAACTACGCGGTGGTCCAGGGCGTGGACCATATCGTCCCGGTCGACATCTATCTGCCCGGCTGCCCACCCCGGCCGGAGATGCTGCTCAACGCGATCCTGGCACTGCACGCCAAGATCGCCGAGATGCCGATGGGCGTTCACCGGACCGAGGCGGTGGCCGCCGCAGAAGCGGCCGCCCTCGCCGCGCGTCCGACCATCGAGTTGAAAGGGCTGCTGCGGTGAGCCCCACCGAACCCGACGACCACGGCCCGGAGGTGATCGGCGTGCGTCGCGGGATGTTCGGCATCGACGGCTCCGGGGACACCTCGGGTTATGGCCGGTTGGTCCGTCCGGTGACGCTACCGGGCAGCACCCCACGCCCGTATGGCGGCTATTTCGACGAAGTCATCGATCGCCTCGCCGAGGTTCTCGGCGCCGGGACATTCGAGTCCGCCGTCGAACGTATCGTCGTCCACCGTGACCAGATGACGTGCGAGGTCCACCGCGAACATCTGCCGACCGTAGCCGCGGCGTTACGCGACGACGCGGCACTGCGCTTCGAATTGTGTTGCGGTGTATCGGGTGTGCACTATCCCGACGACACCGGCCGTGAACTGCACGCGTTCTATCCGCTGATGTCCATCACCCACAATCGCCGGATCAACCTCGAGGTGGCCTGTCCGGACGACGATCCGCATATCCCGTCGCTGTTCGCGGTGTATCCGACCTGCGATTGGCACGAACGCGAAACCTACGACTTCTTCGGCATCGTCTTCGACGGCCACCCCGGTCTGACCCGCATCCAGATGCCCGACGACTGGGTGGGCCACCCACAACGCAAGGACTACCCGCTGGGCGGAGTGCCGGTCGAATACCACGGTGCCCAGATCCCGCCACCGGACCAACGCAGGTCGTACCACTGATGAGCGATGAGGACCAGATGGTCGATCCCGTCGTAGTCCTGGGCGGTCAGGACTGGGAGGAAATCGTCGCCGCCGCCCGTGACGGTGCGGCCGGCGAGCGCATCGTGGTCAACATGGGACCGCAGCATCCATCCACCCACGGGGTGTTACGACTGATCCTGGAACTCGAGGGCGAGACGGTCACCGAAGCACGCTGCGGTATCGGCTACCTGCACACCGGCATCGAGAAGAATCTGGAATACCGAAACTGGGCCCAGGGCGTCACATTCGTGACGCGGATGGACTACCTGTCGCCGTTCTTCAACGAGACCGCCTACTGCCTCGGGGTGGAGCGGCTGCTGGGTGTCACCGACGACATTCCGCCTCGCGCCTCGGTGATCCGGGTGATGCTCATGGAGCTCAACCGCATTTCATCCCATCTGGTGGCATTGGCGACCGGCGGGATGGAACTCGGAGCCATGACACCGATGTTCTTCGGTTTCCGGGAACGCGAACTGATCCTGACCGTCTTCGAGGCGATCACCGGGTTGCGGATGAACAATGCCTACGTCCGGCCCGGCGGTGTGGCCGCCGACCTGCCGGAGGACGGACCGGCCCGGGTGCGTGAACTGCTCAAGGTTCTGCCCGGCCGGCTGCGCGAGATGGCGGATCTGCTCACTGAGAGCTACGTCTGGAAGGCCCGCACCCAGGGGGTCGGTTACCTGGACCTGACCGGCTGTATGGCCCTGGGCATCACCGGACCGGTCCTGCGGTCCACCGGCCTACCCCACGACCTGCGCAGGGCCCAACCGTATTGCGGTTATGACACCTACGATTTCGATGTCATCACCGACGATGCCGCCGACTGCTACGGCCGGTACCTGATCCGGGTCGGCGAGATGCACGAGTCGTGCAAGATCGTCGAACAGTGCCTGGAACGACTGGAGCCGGGTCCGGTGATGATCGAGGACCGCAAGCTGGCCTGGCCGGCCGATCTGCAACTCGGGCCGGATGGGCTGGGCAACTCTCCCGCCCATATCGCCCGGATCATGGGTACCTCGATGGAGGGTCTGATTCATCACTTCAAACTGGTCACCGAGGGAATCCGGGTACCGGCCGGGCAGGTTTACAGTGCCGTCGAGTCTCCGCGCGGTGAACTCGGCGTGCACATGGTCTCCGATGGCGGTACCCGGCCGTATCGGGTGCACTACCGCGACCCCAGCTTCACCAATCTGCAAGCGGTCGCCGCCATGTGCGAAGGCGGCATGGTTGCCGATGTGATTTCCGCGGTGGCCAGTATCGACCCGGTGATGGGAGGCGTGGACAGGTGAGGGACCTGACGGCCGGCGACCTCAGACGGTGCGCTCGATGAGCGTCGATCTGACCCTCGGGCCGCGGCCCGACGAGCCGGGACCGCCCGTCGGCGGGCCGGGTTCTTATCCCCCCGCGGTGGCGGCCCGCCTGGCCTCGGATGCGGCCGTCATCATCGCCCGCTACCCGCAGCCCCGTTCGGCCCTGCTGCCGCTGCTGCATCTGGTCCAGTCCGAGGACGGATACCTGACCGCAGCCGGAATCAACTTCTGCGCAGATCAGCTCGGCCTCACCGCCGCCGAAACCACCGCCGTCGCGACCTTCTACTCGATGTACCGGCGCACCCCCACCGGCGACTACCTCGTCGGGGTCTGCACCAATACGCTCTGCGCGGTCCTCGGAGGTGATGCCATCCTCGACACGCTGCAGAACGAACTCGGGGTGCGCGCCGGGCAGACCACGCCCGACGGCACCATCACCCTGGAGCACATCGAGTGCAATGCGGCGTGCGACTACGCGCCCGTCATCATGGTGAACTGGGAGTTTTTCGATAACCAAACTCCCTCCACCGCAACGGAACTCGTCGCAGCCCTGCGCAACGGCGAGACCGTCGTCCCCGCTCGCGGAGTCCCCCCGTGCACATTCCGGCAGACCGCGCGGGTACTGGCCGGCCTCGGTGACCCGGTACCCGACAGTTCCGGACCGGGCGCGCCGACGCTGGCGGGTCTGCGCGCATCGAGTGAGGAATCCCGCCGGACAAGTGCGAGTGGACATCTGCCGGACTCCTCACTCGAACGGGAGAAACCATGCTGACGCCGGTACTGAGCCGATTCTGGGACGAGCCGGAGCCATGGACGCTGCAGACCTACCTGCGCCATGACGGCTACCGGGGTCTGCGCCGCGCGCTGGGGATGGACCCCGATGAGGTGATCGCCGAAGTCAAGGAGTCCGGGCTGCGCGGTCGGGGCGGGGCGGGATTCCCCACCGGAACCAAATGGTCGTTCATCCCCCAGGATTCGATCGGGCCGGGCACGATCCCGCACTACCTGGTGGTCAACGCCGACGAGTCCGAACCCGGCACCTGCAAGGATATGCCCCTGCTGCTGACCACCCCGCATTTCCTGGTGGAGGGTGCGATCATCGCCGCCTATGCGATCCGCGCCCGGCACGCCTTCATCTACCTGCGCGGCGAGGTGGTCCCGGTACTCCGCCGGGTGCAGGCCGCAGTGGCTGAGGCCTACGCCGCGGGCTATCTCGGGCAGGACATCCTCGGCTCCGGTTTCGACGTGGACCTGATCGTGCATACCGGTGCCGGCGCCTACATCTGCGGCGAGGAAACCGCGCTGCTGGACTCGCTGGAGGGGCGCCGCGGACAGCCCCGGCTGCGTCCGCCGTTTCCCGCCGTCGCCGGGCTGTACGCCTGCCCGACGGTGGTCAACAATGTCGAGTCCATCGCCAGCGTGCCGCCGATCCTGCTCAACGGTGTGGACTGGTTCAAGTCGATGGGCACCGACAAGTCGCCGGGCTTCACCCTGTACTCGCTTTCCGGTCACGTCACCCGACCCGGGCAGTACGAGGCACCGCTGGGCATCACGCTTCGCGAACTGCTCGAGTATGCCGGCGGGATCCGGGCCGGCCACACGCTGAAGTTCTGGACCCCGGGCGGTTCATCGACTCCCATGCTGACCGCCGAACATCTGGACGTCCCACTGGATTACGAAGGTATGGCCTCGGTGGGCACGATGCTGGGCACCAAGGCTCTGCAACTCTTCGATGAGACCACCTGCGTAGTGCGCGCGGTGCGCCGCTGGACGCAGTTCTATGCCCACGAGTCCTGCGGCAAGTGCACACCCTGCCGGGAGGGCACCTACTGGCTGGCCCAGATCTACGCCCGGCTCGAGGACGGCGGAGCAGAGCCCGACGATCTCGGCAAGCTGCTCGATATCTCCGACGCCATCCTCGGAAAGTCGTTCTGCGCGCTGGGAGACGGCGCCGCCTCACCGATCATCTCGTCGCTGCAGTACTTCCGCCCGGAGTACGAGGCACACCTCGCCGGCGGCTGCCCGTTCGACAGTTACGCCTCGATGCTTGCCGCCCCCGCGGGAGTGGGCGCATGATTGGCGCTCGCCCCTGCCCGCGAGCAGACACAAACTCGCATAAAAGTTGGGCACACAGTGCGAGTTCGTGTCTGCTCGCGGGGGAGGCGGGGCTCCGGTGAGCAGCGCGGGCGACATGGTGACCGTCACCATCGACGACACCACCCTCTCGGTGCCCAAGGGCACCCTGGTGATCCGGGCCGCCGAGTTGATCGGCGTGCAGATACCCCGGTTCTGCGACCACCCGCTGCTCGACCCGGTCGGCGCCTGCCGGCAGTGTCTGGTGGAGGTCGAAGGTCAACGTAAGCCGCTGGCCAGCTGCACGATCGCGGTCACCGAGGGCATGGTGGTGCGTACCCAGAGCACCTCCGAGGCAGCCGATGCCGCACAACGCGGTGTGATGGAACTGCTGTTGATCAACCACCCGCTGGACTGTCCGGTCTGCGATAAGGGCGGCGAATGCCCCCTGCAGAACCAGGCCATGTCCTCCGGGCGCGCGGAAACCCGATTCACCGACAGCAAGCGCACGTTTCCCAAACCGATCAACCTGTCGACCCAGGTGCTACTGGACCGCGAGCGCTGCGTGCTGTGCGCGCGATGTACCCGGTTCTCCGACCAGATTGCCGGCGACCCCTTCATCGAACTACTCGAACGCGGCGCCCTTCAGCAGGTGGGCATCGCCGCCGGAACTCCTTTCGACTCCTATTTCAGCGGTAATACCGTCCAGATCTGCCCGGTTGGGGCGCTCACCGGCACCGCGTACCGGTTCCGCGCCCGGCCATTCGACCTGGTCTCCACCCCCACCGTCTGCGAGCACTGCTCCTCCGGCTGCGCTCAGCGGACCGACCATCGCCGCGGTAAGGTCCTGCGCCGGCTCGCCGGTGATGACGCGAATGTCAACGAGGAGTGGAATTGCGATAAGGGCCGCTGGGCGTTCGCCTACACCCAGACCGCTGACCGCATCACCACCCCCATGGTGCGCGACGAGGCCGGCCACCTGCGGAGCGCATCGTGGTCTGAGGCCATCGCGACAGCAGCAGCCGGACTGGCTCACGGATCCACCGGTGTGCTGGTCGGCGGCCGGGTCACCGCCGAGGATGCCTACGCCTACGCGAAGTTTGCCCGAATAGCATTGAGTACCAACGATATCGACTTCCGGGCGCGGCCACACACCGCCGAGGAGACGGCTCTGCTCACCTCGCATGTCGCCGCGGTGCGCGATGTCACCTATGCCGACCTGGAGACCGCGCCGATGGTGCTGCTGGCCGGATTCGAGCCCGAGGACGAATCGCCGATCGTATTCCTGCGACTCCGCAAGGCGGTTCGGAAACACGGTCTGAAGGTCGTCGCGATCGCGCCGTTAATGTCCCGGGGTAGCACCAAACTGAACGCCCGCCCGATCCCCACACCACCCGGCGGCGAGGCGGCGGCCCTCGACAACCTGGCCGCGGACCTGCCCGAGGGCACCGTCATTCTGATCGGTGAGCGGCTCGCGACGAGCCCCGGCGCACTGTCGGCCGCGGCCCGGGTGGCTGCGCAAACCGGCGCCCGGCTGGCCTGGATTCCACGCCGCGCCGGAGAACGTGGTGCGGTGGACACCGGTTGTCTGCCGACGCTGCTGCCGGGCGGCCGGCCGGTTGCCGACCCCGCTGCCCGCGAACAGATCCGCACCGCCTGGAAGGTCGCCGGGCTGCCTGCCGAACCCGGCCGGGACACCGCGGGGATCCTCGCCGCCGCCGGCCACGGCGACCTGGCTGCCCTGGTGGTCGGCGGGGTCGAGCCCGGTGATCTGACCGATCCGCAGGCGGCGCTTTCGGCGCTGGAAAGCACCGGTTTCGTCATCAGTCTCGAACTCCGCCACTCCGAGGTGACAGCACTGGCCGATGTGGTGTTCCCGGTATCCCCGGTCGCAGAGAAGTCCGGGACCTTCCTCAACTGGGAGGGCCGGGTCCGCCCGTTCGAGACCGCCCTGGTTTCCAATGCCGCCTCCGATCTCCGGGTTCTGACCACACTGGCCGACGCACTCGGTGTCGACCTCGGTTTCGACGACGCCGTGCAGGCCCGCGCCGAGTTGGCCACCCTGGGCGGATGGACCGGTCCGCGCCCCGCCGCTCCGGCGGTCGCACCGCCCCGCGACCGATCGCTGGAGGCCGGTGAGGCGGTTCTGGCGGGCTGGCGGATGCTGCTGGACTGCGGGCGACTCCAGGACGGCGAGCCGTATCTGGCGGGTACCGCCCAGCAGCCGGTAGCCCGGGTCGCGGCGGCGACCGCCACGGCGATCGGCGCCACATCAGGACAACCGTTGACGGTGTCCACCGGGCGCGGCTCGGTCACACTGCCGCTGGCGATCACCGAGATGCCGGAGCAGGTGGTGTGGCTTCCGCTGAACTCCCCCGGCAGCGCGGTCCATCGCGCGCTCGGGGTCACCACCGGTGCGGTCGTCCGCATCGAGGCCGGGGGACAGCTGTGACCACCACGACGATCCATCCTGACCCGACGGTATTCGGGATCGACCCCTGGTGGCTGATCCTGGTGAAGGCCGTCGCGCTGTTCGCCTTCCTCTTGCTGACCGTGCTGGTCGCAATCCTGGCCGAGCGAAAGCTGCTGGGCCGCATGCAGATGCGGGTCGGGCCCAACCGGGTCGGTCCGTTCGGACTGCTCCAGTCCCTGGCCGACGGGATCAAGCTGGCACTCAAGGAGGGCCTGGTCCCGGCCGGGGTCGACAAACCCATCTACCTGCTGGCGCCGGTCATCTCGGTGGTGACCGCGATCCTGGCCTTCGCCGTCATGCCGATGGGACCGGTGGTGTCGATATTCGGGTATCGCACCCCGCTGCAGTTGACCGACCTACCGGTAGCGGTGCTCTACGTGCTGGCGATCACCTCGATCGGGGTGTACGGGATCGTCCTGGCGGGCTGGGCTTCCGGATCCACCTATCCGCTACTGGGCGGCCTGCGTTCCAGCGCCCAGGTGGTCTCCTATGAGATCGCCATGGCGCTGTGCTTCGCCGCGGTGTTCCTGTACGCGGGAACCATGTCCACTTCCGGTATCGTCGCCGCCCAGACCCACACCTGGTTCGGGTTCCTGCTGCTGCCGTCCTTCGTGGTGTACCTGATCGCAATGGTGGGCGAAACCAACCGCGCGCCCTTCGACCTGCCCGAGGCCGAGGGCGAGTTGGTGGGCGGTTTCCACACCGAGTATTCCTCGCTTAAGTTCGCGATGTTCTTCCTTGCCGAGTACGTCAATATGACGACCGTCTCGGCGTTGGCCGCCACCCTCTTCCTCGGCGGCTGGCGGGCGCCCTGGCCGTTCAGCATCTGGGATGGCGCCAACACCGGCTGGTTGCCGCTGCTGTGGTTCATCGCCAAGGTGTGGATTTTCCTGTTTCTGTTCATGTGGCTGCGGGCCAGCCTGCCCCGCTTGCGCTACGACCAGTTCATGGCGTTGGGCTGGAAACTGCTGATACCGGTTTCGCTGCTGTGGATCCTCGTCGTCGCGGTGCTGCGCACCGTCAACCGGGACGGCATACTTCCGAATCTGTTCGCCGCCATGGTCCTGCTGGCGATCCTGGTGGGCCTGAGCATCCTGCGCCGCAGACGGGTTGAGCACCGGACCCCTCCCCCATCCACACCCCCGGCGGGCTCCTTCCCGGTTCCCCCGCTGCCCGCCACCGAGGAGACCGCTCGTGCCTAGGTTCCTGGACGCCGTCGCCGGCTTCAAGGTGACACTGACCACGCTCTTCAAGAAGCCGATCACCGAGCAGTACCCGGAACAGCCCGGGCCGGTCGCTCCGCGCTACCACGGTCGCCATCAGCTCAACCGCTATGACGACGGCCTGGAGAAGTGCATCGGGTGCGAGCTGTGCGCCTGGGCGTGTCCCGCCGACGCCATCTACGTCGAAGGCGCGGACAACACCGAAGCCGAACGCTTCTCTCCCGGCGAACGCTATGGCCGGGTGTACCAGATCAACTATCTGCGCTGTATCGGCTGCGGATTGTGTATCGAGGCCTGCCCCACCCGGGCATTGACCATGACGGCCGACTACGAGATGGCCGACGACAATCGCAGCGACCTGATTTACGGGAAGGACAAGCTGCTGGCCCCGCTGCAGCCCGGGATGACGGCCCCGCCGCATCCGATGGCACCGGATGCCACCGATGAGGACTACTACCTGGGCAGAATTACCGGTGGGCAGCACACCGACGATGCGGGAGGCGGACAACCCGCCGACACCACCGAGGTTCCCCGGTGAACGCCGAGGCCATAGCCTTCTGGGTGCTGGGCACCATCGCCGTGGTCGGTGCGATCGGGGTCGTCGCGGCACCCAAGGCCGTCTACTCGGCAATCTCCCTGGCGACCACGATGATTGCGCTGGCCATCGTCTACGTGATCCAGGAGGCCCCCTTCCTCGGTGTCGTGCAGATCGTGGTCTACACCGGCGCGGTGATGATGCTGTTCCTCTTCGTGCTGATGCTCATCGGCGTGGATTCCAAACAGTCCCTGGTGGAAACCCTTCGCGGACAACGTGTTGCCGCGATCCTCACCGGCCTCGGATTCGGCATCCTGCTCATGGCCGGTATCGGCAGTGCGCAGACCATGGGTTTCACCGGCCTGGCTGAGGCCAATCGGGACGGTAATGTGCAGGGTCTGGCCGAGCTGATCTTCACCCGCTACCTGTGGGCGTTCGAGCTGACCAGCGCGCTGCTCATCACCGCGGCACTCGGGGCGATGCTGCTCGCCCACCGCGAGCGCTTCGAGCGGCGCAGGACCCAGCGCGAGATGGTTATCGAACGGTTCGGCGTCGGCCGCGGCGCCGGTCGGGCGACCCCACTGCCCAACCCGGGTGTCTACGCCCGGCGTAACGCGGTGGACACCCCGGCCAGACTCCCGGACGGATCCGATGACGAGTCCTCGGTCAACGCCACCATCCGGGGGCCGCGTTGAGCCCGGCTCACTATCTGTATCTCTCGGCGCTGCTGTTCACCATCGGCGCGGCCGGAGTGCTGCTGCGACGCAACGCGATCGTCATGTTCATGTGTGTCGAACTGATGCTCAACGCCGGCAATCTCGCATTCGTCACCTTCGCCCGGATGCACGGCCAACTGCACGGGCAGGCGGTTGCCTTCTTCACCATGGTCGTCGCCGCCTGCGAGGTGGTCGTCGGTCTGGCCATCATCGTCGCCATCTTCCGCACCCGTCGCAATGCCGACGTGGACGAATCCCACCTGCTGCGGAACTGAGACGCCGATATGACGACCCTGCTCTGGTTGACCATCGCGCTGCCCCTGGCCGGCGCGGCGGTGCTCCTGCTGGGCGGACGAGCCACCGATAGATGGGGCCATCTGCTGGGTACGGCGACGGTGATCGGCTCCTTCGTCTGCGGGACAATTCTTTTCGGCCACCTGGTAGGCCTTCCGGCCGCGGACCGGATGGTCGGCCACACGCTGTTCTCCTGGGTGCCGGTCGGAGCGTTGCGGGTCGACTTCGGTCTGCAGTTCGACGCGCTGTCTGCCTGTTTCGTCCTGCTGATCACCGGTGTCGGCGCGCTGATCCACCTCTATTCGATCGGCTATATGGCCGATGACCCGGAACGGCGGAAGTTCTTCGCCTATCTCAACCTTTTCGTCGCCGCCATGCTGCTGCTGGTCCTGGCCGACAACTATCTCGGCCTCTACACAGGCTGGGAGGGCGTGGGTCTGGCGTCCTATCTGCTGATCGGGTTCTGGTCGGATAAGCCCAGCGCGGCTACCGCCGCGAAGAAGGCGTTCGTGGTCAACCGGGTCGGCGATATCGGCCTGGCCGTTGCCCTGATGGTGATGTTCGCCGCGGTCGGTTCGGTCGGTTTCGCCCCGGTCTTCGATGCGGCACCGCAGCTGACCGACTCCACCCTCAACACCATCGGTCTGATGCTGCTGCTCGGCGCCTGCGGCAAGAGCGCCCAGGTGCCGCTGCAGTCCTGGCTCGGTGACGCCATGGAGGGTCCCACCCCGGTCTCGGCGCTGATCCACGCCGCCACCATGGTCACCGCCGGTGTTTACCTCATCGTGCGATCCGGTCCGTTGTTCAACCTGGCCCCCGCCGCTCAGACCGCGGTGGTGATCGTCGGCGCGGTGACGCTGCTGTTCGGCGCCGTCATCGGCTGCGCCAAAGATGACATCAAGAAGGCGCTGGCCGCCTCCACCATGAGCCAGATCGGCTATATGGTGCTCGCGGCGGGGCTCGGCCCGGCCGGTTACGCGGTCGCGATCCTGCATCTGCTGACCCACGGATTCTTCAAGGCCGGACTATTCCTCGGGGCGGGTTCGGTGATGCACGCGATGAGCGACGAGACCGACATGCGCCGCTACGGCGAACTGCGCACCGTGCTCCCGATCACCTTCGTCACCTTCGGGCTGGGGTACCTGGCCATCATCGGCGTTCCGCCGTTCGCCGGTTTTTTCTCCAAGGACGCCATCATCGAAACCGCTTTCAATGCCGGTGGACTGAAGGGGTTCCTGCTCGGCGGCGTCACCCTGCTCGGTGCCGCGATCACCGCCTACTACATGACCCGGGTGATGCTGCTGACCTTCTTCGGCAATGCCCGGTGGACGGCCAAGATCGCCGACAAGTACCCGCACGAGTCGCCGCTGATCATGACCGCGCCGATGATCGTGCTGGCCATCGGATCGGTCGGGGCCGGCGCACTGCTCACCATCGGCCACACCCTGGCCCGCTGGCTAGAACCCGTGGTGGGAAGTCACGAGGCCGCCCATGCGGTGCCGGTCTGGGTCACCACCGTCGCCGCCCTGACCGCGGTGGCCGTCGGCGTGGCAATCGCGTATCGCCAGTACGCCACCGGCCCGGTACCGCAGAACGCCCCCCAGGATGTCTCTGCACTGACCGTGGCAGCCCGCCACGATCTGTACGGCGACGCGGTCAACGAGGCGGTCTTCATGCGCGGCGGCCGCCAGGTCACCACAGCCCTGGTCGCCGTCGACGACATCGCACTCGAGGGCGGGGCCGACGGCCTGGCCGGCGGGATCCGCCGGGTGTCGGACTGGCTGCGCGGTCTGCAGACCGGGTTCGCCCGAAACTACGCCCTGACGATGCTGGCCGGGACCGGCTTGTTCGCCGGCGCGGTCCTGATCGCGGCGATGTGGAGGTGAGGCGATGACGACCTTCCCGTGGCTGAGCCTGCTGTGGGCGTTGCCGATCCTCGGCGCGGTGGTCATCGTGCTGCTACCGGCATCGATGCGCACCGCCGCCAAATACACCGGACTGACGGTGTCGGTGGCCGTGCTGGCCGTCGCCCTGGCGCTCGCGGTGCGCTTCGACCCGGCCGGCCAGCAATACCAGTTCGTCGAGAATCGGCCCTGGATAGCGTCTTTCGGCACCGGATACATCCTCGGCGTCGACGGTATCGCGCTGGCCCTGGTGGTGCTCACCGCGGTACTGATGCCACTGCTGCTGATCGCCGGCTGGAACGATGCCGACGATCGGCCCCGGATGCCGGTGCGCGCCGCGCACGGTTATATCGCGCTGATGCTCGCCGTCGAGGGCATGGTGCTGATGTCGCTGATGGCACTGGACATCCTGCTGTTCTACGTGTTCTTCGAGGCGATGCTCATCCCGATGTACTTCCTGATCGGCGGTTTCGGCGGCACCAAGGGTTCCGATTCCGATACGGCCGGTCGGCCGGCGTCGGCCGCCGCGGTGAAGTTCCTGCTCTACAACCTGTTCGGCGGACTGATAATGCTGGCCGCCCTGGTCGGCCTGTACGTCGCCACGTCGTCCAGTGCGGCCTTCCCCGGGGGAACCTTCGACTTCCGGCAGATCGCCGGGGCGGTGAGTACCGGCGAGTTCGTCATGGCGCCGTTGATGGCGCACGCGATCTTCGGCGGTTTCCTGTTCGCCTTCGCGATCAAGGCGCCACTGTGGCCGCTGCACCGCTGGCTGCCCGACGCCGCGGTACATGCCACCCCCGCCTCCGCGGTCCTGATGATGGCCGTCATGGATAAGGTCGGCACCTTCGGCATGCTGCGGTACTGCCTGCCGTTATTCGGCGACTCCGCGGCCCTGTTCCGTCCACTGGTGATCACCCTGGCGGTAATCGGAATCCTCTATGGGGCAATCCTGGCGATCGGGCAGACCGATGTCATGCGTCTGATCGCCTACACCTCGATCAGTCACTTCGGTTTCATCATCCTCGGTATCTTCGTGATGACCAGCCAAGGCCAGTCCGGATCCACCCTTTACATGGTCAACCACGGTATCGCCACCGCCGCGCTGTTCCTGATCGCCGGGTTTCTGGTCAGCCGTCGGGGCAGCCGGGTGATCGCCGACTACGGCGGGGTGCAAAAGGTGGCGCCCGTGCTGGCCGGCACCTTCCTGATCGCCGGTCTGGCCACCCTGTCACTGCCGGGGCTGGCGCCGTTCATCAGCGAGTTTCTGGTACTGATAGGCACCTTCACCCGCTACCCGGCTCTCGCGGTGATTGCCGCTCTGGCGCTGGTGCTCTCGGCGGTCTACGTACTGTGGATGTACCAGCGGATGATGACCGGCCCGCTGACTGACGGTAACGAGAACCTCCCGGACCTGCGCCCCCGCGAACTGGTGGTGGTGGCCCCGCTCATCGCTCTGCTGCTGGCGCTGGGGATCTACCCGAAGGTCGCCCTCGACGTCATCAACCCGGCCGTCGAGCACACCCTGACCTCAATCCACCAGTCCGACCCCGCGCCGGCCCTGACCGCGGAAGGCTCCCGATGACCGCCCCCAGCGTCGAATTCAGCCTGCTCGCGCCGGTGCTGATCGTTCTCGGCGTCGCGGTGGCCGGTGTGATCGTCGAGGCATTCCTGCCCCGTAGCCTCCGCTACGCCACCCAGGTGTCACTGAGCCTGACCGGGCTGCTGGCATCGTTCGGCGCGCTGGCCGGTGTGTACCGCGACACCACGATCGGCCGGACCGCCGCGGTCGGCGCGGTGGTCATCGACCGGCCCGGACTGTTCCTCCAGGGCGTCATCCTGGTGGTGGCGGTGTTCAGCGTCCTCATGATCGGTGAGCGCCGAGGTGGATTCGATTCCGGTGCTTCGGGTTTGGACGCGTTCACTGCCCAGGCGTCGACGGTGCCGGGAAGCCTTGCCGAGAAGGTGGCCACCACATCGAAGGTCGCCCAGACCGAGGTGTTCCCGCTGACCATGTTCGCGGTCGGCGGCATGATGCTCTTCACCGCCGCCGGCGATCTGCTGACCATGTTCATCGCACTGGAGGTGCTGTCGCTGCCGCTGTACCTGATGTGCGGTCTGGCCCGGTTCCGGCGGGTGCAGTCCCAAGAGGCGTCGCTGAAATACTTCCTGCTGGGCGCGTTTTCGTCAGCATTCTTCCTCTACGGTATGGCTCTGCTGTACGGCTACGCGGGCACCCTGAGCCTCACCGGGATCGCCGACGCGCTGCGCACAGGCGCGGACAACACCACCCTCGCGCTGATCGGGACCGCACTGGTGGCGGTGGCACTGCTGTTCAAAGTCGGCGCGGTGCCGTTCCACTCCTGGGTGCCCGATGTCTATCAGGGCGCGCCGACGGCGATCACCGGTTTCATGGCCGCGGCCACCAAGATCGCCGCCTTCGGTGCGCTGATGCGGGTGCTCTACGTCGCGGTGCCGGCGCTCAAGGACGACTGGAGACCGGTGCTGTGGGCCGTCGCAATCCTGACCATGGCGGTCGGCACCATCGCCGCGGTCACCCAGCGCGACGTCAAACGCATGCTGGCGTATTCGGCTGTGGCGCATACCGGTTTCATCCTCATCGGGGTGATCGCCGACAATCCGGCCGGGGTGGCGGGCACGCTGTTCTACCTGGCGGCCTACGGGTTCAGCACGGTGGGTGCCTTCGCCGTGGCCGGCGTGGTGCGCGGCGGCGACGGCGAGGAGCAGACCGCACTGTCCCGCTGGGCCGGACTCGGCCGGCGTCATCCGCTGACCGGGCTGGTTTTCGCACTGTTCCTGCTGTCCTTCGCGGGCATCCCGCTGACCGGTGGTTTCGTCGGCAAATTCGCCGTCTTCAGCGCCGCCGGTGAGGGTGGGGCGATCCCCCTGGTGATCGTCGGCGTGGTCGCCAGCGCGATCGCCGCCTACTTCTACGTGCGGGTGATCGTGCTGATGTTCTTCACCGATGCGCCGACAGACGCACCGCAGGTGGCCCCGCCCGGCGCACTGACCGTCGTGGCGATCGGTTTGACCGCACTGATCACATTCCTGCTCGGGGTGCTGCCGCAGCCGCTGCTGGATCTCGCCAACTCGGCGACGCTGTTCTCGACGTCCTGAGTACGCGGACCCGCGAGCAGACACAAACTCGCACCGACACGCCGTGCGGGAGGGCGATTTTGTGTCTGCTCGGCGAGCCGAACCGTGCGTCGGGGCTACCGTTAGCGGAGGAGGACGATGTGACCAGCCAGCCCAACGTCGAAACCGATATCGCACCACTGCAGCGCTCGGGTCGTGACACCAGCGGCCTCCCCGGCGTCCTCGCGCAGTGGCTGGCCGCCGTCATGCCCACCCGGGTCTGCCCCGAGGTGTGTGTCGAGCGGGGCGTCGACTCCAACGGTATGTCCTCGGAGACCATCATCCTCACCGGGCGCTGGACCGAGGACGGCACGGCCGTTGAGCGCAAGTGGGTGGCCCGAGTGGCTCCTACCGTCGCCGACGTCCCGGTGTTTCCCGCCTACCGGATGGATCACCAGTATGAGGTGCTGCGGCTGGTGTCCGGGCTCACCGATATCCCGGTTCCACAGGTGCGCTGGATCGAGCCCACCGGGGAGCTGCTGGGCAGCCCGTTCTTCCTGATGGATTATGTCGAGGGGCTGGTACCGCCCGATGTGATGCCCTACACCTTCGGTGGCAACTGGTTCGCTGACGCGCCCGCGGACAGCCGGCGGGAACTGCAGGAGGCCACGATCGGGGTGCTGGCGACACTGCATTCGATTCCCAACGCCGCCAGCATATTTCAGTTCCTCATCGATGTCGACCCGCCCGGAGACACGCCGCTGCGCCGGCATTTCGGGTGGCTCAAGGACTGGTACGCCTTCGCCGTTGGGGATATCGGCCGCTCGGCTCTGGTGGAGCGCGCGCTGGCCTGGCTGGAGGCTGAGTTCCCCGCCGAGATCGCCGCCGGCGAACCGGTGCTGGCCTGGGGCGACTCCCGGATCGGGAACGTGCTCTACCGCAACTTCCGGCCGGTGGCCGTACTGGACTGGGAGATGGCGACGGTCGGCCCCCGCGAGCTCGATATCGGGTGGCTGATATTCGCGCACATGGTCTTTCAGGAGCTCGCCGGACTCGCCGGCCTGCCCGGACTGCCGGATCTGCTGCGCGAGGAGGACGTCCGGGCGAGCTACCGGCTGCGCACCGGTGTCGAACTCGGCGACCTGCGCTGGTTCTACGTGTACTCCGCGGTCATCTGGTGTGTGGTGTTCATGCGCACCGGGGCCCGACGGGTGCACTTCGGGGAGGTCGAGAAGCCAGACGATGTGGAGTCGTTGTTCTACCACGGGGGCCTGCTGCGCCGACTGATGGAGCCGGCCGGCAGGAGCGACACGACCGGGAAAAGATTAGAGGAGACCTGATGCTCGGACCGCTCGATGAATATCCCGTACACCAACTTCCCCAGCCGATTGCCTGGCCGGGTTCATCAGACCGCAACTTCTACGACAGATCCTATTTCAACGCCCATGACCGCACCGGGGACATCTTCCTGATCAGCGGTATCGGGTACTACCCCAACCTCGCGGTGAAGGACGCCTTCGTCCTGATCCGGCGCGCCGACACCCAGACCGCGGTGCATCTGTCGGACGCGATCGACCAGAACCGGCTCCGGCAACAGGTCGGCGGCTACCGCCTGGAGATCGTCGAACCACTGCAGACCCTGCGCATCGTGCTCGACGAAACCGACGGCGTGGCATGCGATCTCACCTGGGAGGGCCTGTTCCCGGTCGTACAGGAACAACGCCATGTGCTGCGCGCCGGTAACCGGGTCACCCTGGACGCCCAGCGCTTCGCGCAGCTGGGCTCATGGCGTGGGCATATCGTCCTCGACGGCGAAAAGATCACCGTCGATCCAGCCACCTGGATCGGCAGCCGGGACCGGTCCTGGGGTATCCGGCCGGTCGGCGAATCCGAGCCCGCGGGCCGGCCCGCGGACCCGCCGTTCGAAGGTATGTGGTGGCTGTATGTGCCGATGGCATTCGATGACTTCGCCGTGGTGATGATCATCCAGGAGGAGCCCAGCGGCTTCCGCTCGCTCAACGACTGCACCCGGATCTGGCCCGACGGCCGGATCGAGCAACTCGGCTGGCCCCGGGTGCGAATCCACTACCGTTCCGGCACACGCATTCCCACCGGAGCCACCATCGACGCCACCGACCCCGCCGGGGCGCCGCTCCGGTTCGAGGTGCAGTCCAAACTTCCCGTACCGCTGCACGTCGGTGGTGGCTACGGCGGCGATCCGGACTGGCTGCACGGGATGTGGAAGGGCGCGAAGTTCACCGAGCGGCGCACCTACGATATGACCGACCCGGCGATCGTCGGCCGTTCCGCTTTCGGGGTGATCGACCATGTCGGCCGGGCCGTCTGCCATGACGGCACGGCAGCCCCCCGGGAGGGCTGGGGACTGTTCGAACACGGGGCGCTGGGCCGGCACGATCCGTCCGGGTTCACCGACTGGTTGACCGTCGCGCCCTAGCGGCTCAGTTCGTCAACGATCGCGGCCAGGCTGTCCACCGGGATCGGCCCCGGCTGATACAGGCACACCGTCTCGGCCAGACCCCCGGCGGCATCGGTCCGGCCGCGGATGTGGGCGGCGATCTGTGCGGGGGTTCCGCACGCGGCGATGGTGTGCAGCATCTCATCGCTGATCAGTGCGCCCATCTCAGCCCACCGGCCCTGTTTGGACATCCCGTTGAGTTCGGGCTGCAGATCGCCCCAACCGTGGACATCCAGCACCGGGCGGTAAGCGGGAGTGGAACCGTAAAACGCCAGCAGCCTGCGGGTGGCCTCATGGTCGGAGTCGTTCTCCCCCGCCGACACGATCACCTCCGGCACCACGGCGAGGTCGGCCGCATCGCGGCCCGCTGCCGCCAATCCCTCCCGCACCCGCGGCATGGTGACCTCCCGCATGAACCGGGCCGAGCCGAACGGCATCACCAGCAGCCCGTCGGCCACCTCCGCGACCGCCGTGGTCAGCCGCGGACCCAGAGCGCCGATGTAAATCGGAGGCGGGCCGAAAGGATTCGGCCCCGGGTTGAACGTCGGTGTCATCAGCGTGTGCCGGTAGAACTCCCCGCGGAAGTCCAGCCGTCCACCGGTCTCCCAAACCTCGAAAATCGCCCGCAGCGCTCCGACCAGATCCCGCATCCGCGCCACCGGCCGGTCGAACGCCGATCCGTACCGCTTCTCTATCTGGGTGCGGATCTGGGTGCCCAGCCCAAGGGTGAACCGGCCGCCGGACAGCAGTTGATGGTCGTAGGCCTGATGCGCCAACTGGATCGGGTTGCGCGGAAAAGCGATCGCCACATTCGTCATCAGATCCAGTCCGCCGACCGTCGACGCCAGGGTCAACGGCGCGAAGACGTCATGGGGTCCCTCGAAAGTGAACACCCCGGTCGCACCCGCTTCGCGCAGGGCGGCCGCGCGGGCGGCGGCGTCGGTGGGTCCGAACAGAGCGGTCAGGATTTTCACAAGACCCTCACCCTAGCGACAGCAGCGCGCCGACATCGGCCAGACTGGTCTGATGACATATGACGTGGTGGTGATCGGCGCGGGCCTGGCCGGACTGACTGCGGCACGGGAGCTGACCCGCAGGGGCCTCGACGTGGTGGTGCTCGAAGGTCGCGACCGGGTGGGCGGGCGCACGTTCTCCGGCACACTCGCCGGCGTCCCGGTCGACCGTGGCGCATCATTCGTCGGGCCCACCCAGGACGCCGTGCTGGCCCTGGCCGCCGAGCTGGGCTGCTCCACAACTCCGACTTATCACGACGGCGCCAACCTGATCCGCTGGCGTGGCAAGGTGCGGTCCTATCGGGGCACGATCCCCACACTCGGCCCGATCGGCCTGCTCGATATCGGCCGCATCCAGTGGCAGTTCAACCGGATCGCCGCGGGCGTGAACATCACCGAGCCGTGGTCCTCCCCAGACGCCGCCAAGCTCGACGCCGTAAGCCTCGGTGGCTGGCTCAGTTCGATCAGGGCCACCTCGACCTCCCGGGACCTGATGGCCATCATGTCCCGGGTGACCTGGGGCGCGGAGCCCGACGAGGTGTCGATGCTGCACGCGGTCCGCTATATCAAGACCTCCGGGGGCCTCGATCGCATGCTCGATGTCGTCGGCGGCGCCCAGCAGAATCACTTCCCCGGTGGGAGCCATCAGCTTGCCGCCGCGATGGCCAACGAACTGGGCTCGCGAATCCGGTTGGGCGCGGCGGTTTCCCGTGTCGAGTGGTCTTCCGACGCGGTCGCGGTGACGTCCTCGGCCGGTGTGGTCGAAGCCCGGCGGGCCGTCATCGCGGTGGCGCCGGTACAGCGCCAGGACATCGATATCGCCCCGGCCCCGCCCATCGAGTATCAGCAGTTGGCGCAGAGCTGGCCGCTGGGCACGCTGACCAAGGCCTACGCCGCCTATCCGACACCGTTCTGGCGGGCGGACGGGCTGTCCGGCCAGACCCTGTCCGACCAGGGCCCGGTGTTCATCACCTTCGATGTCAGCCCACCGGGCGGGCCAGGCGTCCTGCTCGGTTTCACCGATCCGCGGGGGTTCGACGCGCTACCCGAGGACCGGCGCCGCAAACGGGTCGTGGGTTGTTTCACCGCGCTGTTCGGCGAGCAGGCCGCGAATCCCATCGACTATCTCGACCAGCGGTGGGGCACGGAGACCTTCGCCCCGGGCGGGCCTACGGCCGCGGTACCGCCGGGTTCGTGGACGGAGTTCGGCCGGCTGCTGCGCCGGCCGGTCGGTCCGTTGCACTGGGCCGGCACCGAAACCGCCGATGAGTGGACCGGGTTCATGGACGGCGCGGTGCGTTCCGGTCAGCGCGCCGCCGATGAGGTCGGCCGGGCTCTGACCCAGCTCAGGAGCTGATGCGCTGCTCCGACACCGTTGAGCGGACCAGGTCGCGCAGATGGGCGTTGATATCGCCGGGATGCTCCAGAATCGCGCAGTGCCCGCCGGGCAACTCGACCAGTTCGAGCAGATCCGGTGCATCCGCGGCGATCCTGCGGGCCTGCGAGATCGGCAGCAGCCGGTCCCGGGAACTCCCGATGACGAGAGCCGGAACCGTCAGCCCGCTCAGGTCGATATGCGTGCGGTGGCCCAATTCGTCGACCAGTACCCGGGCCCATGCCCCGCGGCCGGCCGGCGGGGTGGCTGCGAACAAATCGTGCAGGAACCTGGCGATCGCCGGATCGCTGTCGGCGCCGACCGCCATCATCTGCAGAAAGCGCCGACTGCCGGGCTGGGTGCCCTGTACCAGCGGGGCCCCGCCGAGGGACCGGATCATGGCGCGGGCTGCGGCAACCCGGGTCGCCCTGAGGATGCCTGGCACCGGGAGCAGTTGAATCTTGTCGAGCAGGTCGCCGGTGGTCGTGTTGATGAGGGCGACGGCGTCGACACGCTCCCGCACCCGGTGGCGGAACCGGTCCGACCACGCGCTGATGGCGATACCCCCCATCGAGTGCCCGGCGACCACCGCCCGCTCACCGGGCCTCAACACCGTCTCCAGCACCGCGTCGAGATCGGCGGCCAGGTGATCGAGGCTGTAGGCCGTGGCGTCGGGGACTCCGCTGCGGCCATGCCCGCGATGGTCATAGGCGATGACCCGATGGTCCCGGGACAGATCGTTGATCTGCTCGTACCAGACCCGCATCGAGCAGGTAATCCCGTGCGCCAGCACAATCGGATAACCGGTGGCGGGCCCGAACACCTCGGTGTGCAGCCTGGTGCCGTCGGCAGAGTGCACGACCATGGTCTTACCGGGCGGCAGGCCGGGTGAGCCGACTCGGCGCTCCTGAGCTTGTGATGGCGGCATCATTACTCCTCGCCCGGGGCGGCCACGCTGCCGCCCCCGGAGTACATGATCGTAACCGCTCTTACGCTCGACGGGCGGAATACCGCGATCAATCACCGCGCCCATCCCCTCGAGCCGTTGCTAGATTATGCGCGACGCGTGCAGCACGGTCGATGGCGAACATGTCGATCGGGAACATCAGGAGGATCAACGCATGAACACCCCACTGACCCGGGCGGCGGCCACCTTCGGCGGCCTCGCGGTGACAGCCGCATTCGCGGTGAGCTGCTCGCAGGCCACCGAGACCACCGAGGACATCGCCTCCAGCGCCGCCAGCATGGGGTCGTCGGCGGCCAGCGCGGCGAGCAGCGCCGTCAGCAGCGGGGCCAGCGCGGCGAGCAGCGCCGTCAGCAGTGCGGCCAGCGCGGCCTCAAGCGCCGCCAGCAGCGGGGCCAGCGCGGCCTCGAGCGCGGTGTCCTCTGCCCTCGACGGTGTCCCGACCACCATGAACGTGCCCGGGGTCGGCGAGGTGTCACTGGATGAACCGACCGCCGAGGCTTACCAGAAGTTCGGCGGCGAGCCCGCCCTGGGCATGCCGACCGCACAACCGGAGAAGGTCGGCGACGGCACCGTCACAGCGTTTGCCAACGGAACCATCTTCTCCGCGCCGGACACCGGCGCGCACGTGGTCCAGGGTGAGATCCTGCGGGTGTACAACGAACAGGACGGCCCGACCGGACTGCTGGGCTGGCCCACGGCGGACGAAACCGAGACCGGCGGCGGTCCCAGCGTCGTCGAGGGTGGCTGGATCGCCGAGTTCGAGAACGGGATGATCACCTGGACCAATCAGGGCAGCGGCAGTTTCATCGAGACCATCACCAAGAACTGAGCCGTGCGGGGCCCGGCGACGCGGTGCCTGCCGGCCTGACCCCGCGGTGATTCCGCTTCCGGACGGCTGAACGGGGGAACCGGCCCCGCCGTCTATCCTTGACCGGGCCGGGCGACGGGTCGGGCCGGAAAGGCGGAACCAGTGGGCGTGCGACTCCGCGCGATAACCATCGTCACGTTGTTGGTGGCGTGTATCGGTGCTCTGCCGGGTATCGCCGGGGCGGCCGACCCGAGGACCGTCACCGTCGCCACCCACAACCTCGAACCGTTCGTCATGACGGACGGCGATATTAGGACCGGCTTCACCATCGAACTCATGGAGGCCGTCGCCGATCGGGAGGCCTGGGCACTCGAGTACCTCGAGGTCGACAACGTCACCGAACAGCTCAAGGCCGTCGCCGATGGCCGGGCCGATGCCGGCGCGACCGCGATCTCCATCACCGCCGAGCGCACCAAGGACTACGACTTCTCCCAGCCCGTCCTGGCCGCGGGCCTGCAGATCATGGTCCCCACCAGCCAACTGCAGGAGTCGACCCCGGGACTGAGGGACTTTCTTGACCTGCTGTTCTCCAAAACCATGGCGATCTGGCTGGCGGCCGGGCTGATCATCTCGGTGATTCCGGCGCATATCCTCTGGTTCTCCGAGCGCCGGCACGCCAACTCCATGGTGAGCCGCTCCTATTTCCCGGGGATACTCAACGCGTTCGGCTGGAGTATGTCGATGCTCGCCGGTCAACCGGAGCAGTTCCCGCGTCACATCCTGACCCGGGTCCTGGGCGTGGTCTGGGCCTTCGTCGGCATCATCTTCGTGGCCTACTACACCGCGACCCTGACCGCCAACCTGACCGTGGCCAAGTTCGACGCCGAGATCAACACCCCCGCGGACCTGATCGGCAAACGAGTCTGCACGGTCGCAGAAACCACCCCGGCGACCTATCTGGCGGAGCTCGGCGTCCGCGCCAACGAAGTCGCCGGGATCGAGGACTGCTATGACCAACTCAAGGCGGGCAAGCTGGACGCGGTGGTGTTCGACTCGCCGGTCCTGCGGTATTTCACCGCCCACGAAGGCAAAGGTATCGCCCAGATCGTCGGGACCGTCTTCGAGCCCGACAACTATGGGGTGGTATTCCCCATCGGCGATAAGCTGCGCAAACAGTTCAACCAGGGGTTCCTGTCCATCCGGGAAGACGGTACCTACGACCTGATCAAGCAGAAGTGGTTCGGCTTTGAAACAGCTGATGCCGGCGGCGCGTCGGGCTGATCCCGGGCTACACCGGTTCGAATCCCGAAACCAGCCAGCGCCCGTCGATCTTCTCCAGGGTGACGCGCACACTGGATGATGTGCCGGTGGGATCCTCCGAGCCGACGGTGATCACCTGATCGACGAACACCAGGACGACGGCGCGACCGGCCTCGGCCGATACCGAGGCCGCTGCCGGCACCCGGGTCTGAGCCGAGATATCCATCTCCCTGGCGTTGGGGATCACGGTATTGGTCACCAGGTCGGTGTAGGAATCCAGAAACGCTCCGGTGATCCAGTCCCTGGCCGCCATCAGATCCCGTTCAACGGTGTCGGCCCGGTAGCTGAGCATCACCACCGTTGCCTCGCGGGCCGCCGCTACCGATTCGACACGGGCCGCCTCGATCCCGCGCTGCGAGTAGCTCTTCCAGCCCAGGAAACCGGCGCCGATGGCGAGCACCACAGCCAGCGCCGGAAGCACCGCGAACACCACAATCCGCTGCCAGTCGATGGTGCCGGGCCCGGACGGATCCGGTTGCACGGCCATGGTCTGCTCGGCATCGTCGGCTTCCGGATCGGTCTCGATCTCGGTGTCGAAATCCTCACCGGCGACGGCATCGGCGCCGGACGCAGCCACGGCATCGGAGCCGGCATCGGAGCCGGCATCGGCGGCCCGGAGATCATCGTCGCTCATGGCACGAAATCCACCTTCGAGATCTTCGCACCGTCGCCGACCCGGGTGACGGTCAGGCGCATCCGCCAGTACCTCGGCGGCTGCTGGGCCGGAGCACCCAGGTTGGTGGTCGTCACCGACAGGGCCACCAGCACCCGAGCGTCCTCGGCGGACATCGACTCGACACCGGCCGCGGTGACGGTCCCGGATGATTTCGACTGCGCCTGCTCGACGACGGTCACCAGCGCGTCCGCCCGCCCGGCGAACTCATCGCGGAACGTCCCGGTGGCCGAGTCGAGGATGCGGTCAACGTCAGCAGTCGCGCGCCGATAGTCGATCGTGGTCAGGTTGACCGCGCCCCGCGTGCCCGCCTCGAGAAAGAGGGATCGGGACTGCTCGGCCCTGCTCTCGCGGTGAACCCGGTAACCCAGCCACCCGCACAGCCCGCCGAGGCCGATGACCAGGACCATCCCGACCACCGCGGCCCGCTGAACCGGAACGGCGATGCGAAGCCGGCTGGGGGTTGGAGTCACCGCCGAGCCGACCACCTCCGCATCGGCCATGGCAACAGGTTACCGAGAGGGCCGAGGCGGCAGGCGGTACGGCCCCGCCACCGGCGAGTCCGGGTCCCGGACACCGGCGGCGGCGGGAACGCGCGGTATCGTTCACCTTGATAATGGCAATCGTTTTCAACCAACTCCCGGTTCACCCTCGATACCCCCGGTGGCGTCGATGAAATCCGCCGGTGAGACCCGCTCAGCGGCGATGCCGGTCTTGGTTATTTCGATCATCGGTTTCGCCCTGCTGGGCGGGACGCTGCGGACCGCGGTCTACGACAGCGCCGCCCTGTCCACCGCCGGCACGGTGTTCAGCGGGGTCTTCGTTCAGGCCCTGCCCTTCCTGGCTCTCGGAGTGCTGCTGAGCGCACTGATCGCGGTGTTCGTCACCACCGACCGGCTTTCCCGATGGCTGCCCACCCGGCCCGGGGCGGCCGTGCTGACCGCCGCGGTGAGCGGCGCCGCACTGCCCGGGTGTGAATGCGGGTCGGTGCCGGTGGCCCGCCGGTTGTACGGGGAGGGCGCGCTGGGCGCGGCGGCCCTGACCTTCATGCTGGCCGCCCCTGCCATCAACCCGGTGGTCGTGGTTTCCACCGTGGTGGCCTTCCCCGGCGAGCCGCGGATGGTGCTGGCCCGCGTCGGGGCGTCACTGCTGACCGCCGTCGTCATGGGCCTGGCCTGGTCGCGCTGGGGGCGCACCGACTGGATCACCCGTCGACTGCCGCGCGCCCACGCCGGGCAGGGGTCGCGCTGGCAGACCTTCGTCGCCGCCGCCCGCCATGACTTCATCCAGGCCGCGTCCTACCTGGTGATCGGCGCTGCCGCCGCCGCAGCGCTGAACGTGATCGTCCCGGACTGGGTGATCGAGCACCTCGCCGGACAGCTTCTTCTCGGGGTGCTGGTGATGGCCCTGCTGGCGGTGGTGCTCGCGCTGTGTTCGGAGGCCGACGCCTTCGTCGCGGCGAGTCTGACCATGGTCCCGCTGGTCCCCAGGCTGGTGTTCCTCGTGGTCGGTCCGGCCATCGACGTCAAACTGTTCGCGATGCAGTCCGGTCTGTTCGGCCGCGCCTTCGCGATCCGGTTCGCCCCGGCCACCTTTGTCGTGGCCACCGCTGCGGCAACCATCGTCGGCCTGCTCGTGCTCGGCGGTGGCGGGTGAACCGGGAGGCCGAGAACGTCCTGCTGTTACTGGTGGGAATCGCGACCGCGCTGATCAGCATCGGCGGGGCCTACACCCGCTACGTCAAACCGGCGATGCTGCCGTGGCTGGTTGTGACCGCAGCGGTGGTAATCGCGCTGGCCCTCATCTCCATCGCCATGGACATCCGCCACGGTTCGGCAGCCGAGGATGACCACGACGGGCACACCCACCGCGGATCGGTTGCCTGGATGCTCATCCTGCCCGTGGTCGTGCTGATCTTCGTGACCCCGCCCGCGTTACGTCCGCAGGCCGCCGCTCCCACGGTCACCGCGGTCTCTACCGACGTGCTCCGTCGTCCTTTTCCGGCACTGCCGGCCGGACGGGCACCGGAGGTTCCGATCCCCGATGTCATGACCCGAGCGGCCCAGGACACCGCGGGCACTTTGGACAACCGGCTTATCACCGTCGTCGGGTTCACCCTCCCGCAACCCGGCGGTGTTGATCTCGGCAGGGTGGTGCTCATCTGCTGTGCGGCCGACGCGCAACTGGCCCGCATCCACCTGGGCGGGCCGGCGGCTGCGGGGCTCGCGAGCTACCCGGAACAGACCTGGCTGAAGGTGGAGGGCACGGTGGTGCCGGGAACACCGGACGGGGATTCGACGTCGATTCCGACCCTGGAGGTAACAGCCGCCACCCGGATTGCGGCCCCGGCCAATGTCTACGCCTGAGGTTGACGGGTCCGCAGCGCCCTGGCCACGACGTAGGTCACCACCGCCAGCAGAATGCCGACGATAACGCAGTTGGCGCCCAAGCTCAGGGTGAAGGCGCGTGGATCGACCGCGTCACTGAATTTCGCCTTCCCGTCGCCCACCAGGATGTAAATCACCGACACCGCGCTGCCGGTCAACGCGATACCCAGGGCGGTGCCCAGTTCGAAAGAGGTCTCGGAGATACCCGTGGCCGCCCCGACCCGGTCCGCGCTGGCACTGGTGAGCACCAGGTCGGAGGCGACGGTGACCACCGCCCCGAAGGAGAAACCCATCAACATCAGCGGAAGCACCATGGCCGGATAGGAGATCTGGATCGCCACCCCCAGCAGCATCAGACCGACACTGCCCACGGCCAGGCCGGCCAGCAGGATGCGCCGGTGCCCCCACCGGCCGATCAGCCGCGCGGTGCTGGCCGCCGTCACCATGGCCACCACCGACTCCGGCAGGGTCGCCAGCCCGGACTGCAACGGCGAGAAATCACCCACCTGCCTCAAGAAGATCGGCAGGAAGAACAGCGCGCCGATGTTGGCGAACACGATCACCAGCTGCGCCACGATCGCTGCGGCGAACCGGGTCTGGCTGAACAGTTGCAGGTCCAGCAGGGGAACCCGCATACCCCGCTGACGACGCAGGAACACCCAAATCAACCCACCACCCAGCACGAGTGTGAGGTAGGCCGGCCAGAAGCTCAGGCCCGCATGTGCCAGTTCGGTCACGCCATAGACGACACCGAGGATCCCTGCAGTCGAGTACAGGACTGAGAGCAGGTCTATGGGATGGCTGGTTTCGCTGCGGGCCTCGGGCAGCGCCCAGGCACCGACGGCCACGATCAGCGCCACCACCGGGACGTTCACCAGCAGGACCGAGCCCCAGTAATAGTGCTCCAGCAGCACCCCGGCGACAGTCGGGCCGAGCGCGGCGCCGGCGGCGCCGCTGGCACTCCAGATTCCCACCGCGCGCATACGCTGCGGGCCGTCGGTGAACACGGTGCGCAACAGGCCCAACGTGGAGGGCATCAACCCGGCCCCGGCGACCCCCTGCAGCACCCGGGCCAGGATCAGCAGTTCCGCGGTTGGTGCCAGGGCTGCCGCGGCGGAGGCCACACCGAAGGCGACGGCGGCGATCAGCAGCAGCCGCTTGCGGCCTATCCGGTCACCCAGGTTGCCCATGGTGATCAACAGACCGGCAAGAACGAAGGAGTAGATATCGCCGATCCAGAGCACTTCGTTGTAGCTGGGGTGCAGCTCCTCGGTGATCGCCGGGACAGCGACGCTGAGAACGGTGCCGTCGACGGCGACCATGAACACCGCGAGAGACAGGACGAAAAGTGCGGTCACCTGACGCCTGGCCATCGCGGAACTGTACCGCCGCCGGCCGGACCTCCCGATCGACGGGCCTCAGGGCTGCGCCCACCCCCGGCACTGCCGGGTGAACGGATCGCAGGCGACCGGACCGTTGGTCCAGCCGCCGTAATATCCCGGCGTGTTCCAGGTCTCCATGAGCTGGCCGTTCCACGGCGCGGGCTTACAGCCGCTCTGGTTGAACACCCCGACACAGGCGGTGCTGTCCGCCACCGCCGCCGGCGCACCGAACAGCAAGGTGACCACAGTGACCACAGTGACCACAGCGCCCACGGCGCCCACGGCGCCCACCGGGGCCCCAAGGATCATGCGAATGTTCATCATTACCTCCCCGAATGCACGCTAGAGGAAGCCTCTGACAGAAATGCCCTGACGCCGCGCGGCTCAGCGAAACAGGTTGTCCAGCACCGACGCGGTCACGATGTAGGCCGCGTGGCTGCCCACCGAACTGGCCTGTGCGTCCAGTGGCCAGCGCCACGGTGGCGGAGTGCCGCCCAGCAGCGGGAAGGCCACCGAGGTCATCGTCATCAGCGCACCGCCGAAAAGCAGGCTGGCCTGCGGTTCGCGCATCTTGTTGCGCAGCAGAACATGCAGAATCCCGAACGCCGAGCCGTAGGTCCACCGCAACGCCAGGGTGATCGCACCCGCCTCGCGGGGGGTCGGGGCCGGAAGGTTCAGGATACTGGCCACGATCTGACCGGGAACGATGCTGTCGTCGTAGTCCAACCCCTCACGCGACCACAGCCCCTCCACCGGGGTGCCGTCGGCGAGTGTCTTCACCCCGGTGTAGCGCCCGCGGCGCAGCGCCCGTTCGGTGTGGTACCAGGCTGCCATCACCGTGGTGCCACCGACCCCGGCCGCCAGGCCGCGGGTGAACCAGGGCAACCGTCGCATGAACGAAGACTAGGGTTCTCCCCCGCGCGCCGACGCACAATCGCGCGGAAATCGGCGTGTCGGGGCGACTTAGCGGCTACTCACCGGGCGGCCGGAGCCGAGACCGGCATAACACTCCTGTCCCGGCGGCGTGTGCACGATGATGCAGCCCATGCAAAGTATGCACATCACCGAACTGGCAGCGGGGTTCGCCAGCAGCGAGGAGTCCGGCGACTACCCGGCCGTCATCGAGGGGGTCCGCGAGGCGGTGAGGCAGAACGCCACAGCGATCACCGACCCGTGGGTCAAGGACTGGATCGGCCGGCGTTGGCGTGACCTGTTTCTTCAGGAGGCGGTCAGGGATTCGCGGGCGGTGGACATCGCCTCGAAACCGGCCCTGCTCAGTGCGCTTCCGCTACCGTCGGCGTTGAAGAAGTCCAACCCGCGCCAGGCCATCGCCGAACGGTTCCTCAAGGATGCACCAGCCAGCGAATGGCAGGCCGAAATGCCTGCCGCGCAGTACGACTCCATCGAGAACACCACGCTGATCCTCTGCGGTGGGCTGCTGACCGGGCTGCTGCACCCGGACGCCCACGCCTTCCCGGTGGAGGCTGAACAGCTCCGTATCGACCGCGGCTGGCGAACGCTTCGGGCCGACGTCCACCCGATGCGTTCCTGCGCGGCCAATGAGGACGATATCGAGGCGGCCTTCCGCGGCGAGGGGCTCACCGCATCCATGCGTCCGGTGGACCAGCCTGAGCCGCCGCAGAAGGTGTTCCTGCTCGGCTACAGCAAGGGCACTCCCGACATCCTGTCGTTCCTGGTGAACCGCCCCGAGTACCACGACCGCATCAAGGGGGTGTTCACCTGGGCCGGCGCGGCCGGTGGCTCCTATACCGCCGACGGGATCTACAGCCAGGTCAAGAACCTGCCGATCGAGGACTCCTATGAGTACCTCAGCACGCTGCTGTCGGTGATCAGCCCGGCCATGCTCAACCGGGTGGGGGTGCGCCGCCTCGAGGAGTACGACGTCAAAGGCGCGCTCAACGATCTGCGCACCGACGTCCGTGAAGCGTTCAACCGCCGGCACGGCCCCTACCTGGACAGCCTCGGCATTCCGATCTTCGGACTCACCGGGGCCACCACCCCGCTGGAGGTGCCCAACTTCCAGTTCATGGACGCGGTGCGGCTCAGCGCCCACGATGCCAATAACGATATGCAGCTGACTCAGCGGCAGGCCCTGCTGCCGATCGGAATGAACACCCACATCGGTATGGCGCACGCCCATCATTGGGATGTGGCGTATTCGGCGTTCCCGCTGGCAATGCGAGCCGTCACACCGAATCTTGATCACCCCTGGCCCCGGTACGCAGCATTGGTCGCCAGTTGGGAATTGCTGGCCGAGCTGGGCCTGATCGACTGACTCCGATAGATTCGCACGATCGTGAAGGGACAGCAGATGAAATTCGCACTGGCAGTTTCGGCCGGCGCGTTGACGCTACTGGGGGTCACCGCACCCGGGGCGAACGCCGATCCGGACCCGGTACCGGATCCGGAGCCGGGCTACAACACCGTCACCTATTTGATCGGCAAGTGCTGGGACCCGAGCATGCCGGTGGAGCAGGAACCCACCAAGCTGCAGTACAACTGCGACGGCACCTCGTCCATGGAGGATATGACGTGGACGTCCTGGGGGGCCGACGGCGCCTACGGCACCGGAACCGACAATTCGGTGGAGTGCCAACCGAATTGTGCCGAGGGACCGCGGCTGTTCAACCCGATCGTCGTGCATGCCTGGAACCCGAAACCGGCCGAGGGTTGCCCGCCGAATCTGCAGTTCTACAGTGATCTCACCGTCGCCTACCCCCAGGGTGTGCCGCCGTGGGTCAAACCGGGCACGCAGTGGTCACCCGATACTTCCTTCATCACCGTCGCGGGTATGCCGGCGGTGCAGTTCACCGATCAGAGCGCGTTCAGCTGCACCCCGCTGAACCGCTGACACCGGATCGGGTAGCCGCAGGCAGCGGCACGCCACCAGGGCCAGTTCGGCGGCGACGTCCGACGGCGCCCTGGTCGGCGTCAGGATATGGCTGAGCCCGAGGCGCACCACGCTTTCGACCATGACGCGCACATCCGCCGGGTCCTCCGCCGGCAACTCGGCACTGACCCAGTCAGCGAAGATCCCGACCGCTTCGCCGATCAGCGGTTCGCCCTGGGTCGTCAGCAGTGGCAGCAGTGAGACATCGCCGCCGTTGGCCGGTGTCTGCGTCAGAATCGTCTGCAGCAGCGGATTGTCTCGTGCGGCGGTCAGCATGTACTGCGCCGCGGCGAACACCCCGCCGGCCACATCACCGGGGTGGGCGGCCAGACGATCCTGCATCTCGGCGAAGAACTCTGCGGTCTCACGCATGACGAGTGCGCCGCCGAGTTCGTCTTTGGTGCCGAATTCACCGTGCAGGCTCTGCCGGCTGATACCGACCGCCGTCGCAACAGCACCCATCCGCACCGCCGCCCAGCCGCGCTCAAGCACGATCTCCCGCGCCGCGTCGAGGGCGAGTTCGCGCAGCCGGGCTCGTCCGAAGGCACGGGTCTCGGCCTTCAGGTCGACGACAGACACGGTGCAGAGTCTAACCGTGCCGGACATTCCCGGCCGCATGTAGATAGTGCTTGACATTTTTTTATTTATGTCAGAAGCTGGTGAAACAAGCCCACCCCTGGAGGCCACCATGACCACTGCAGCCCCCCTCCGCGCCGAACGGCCCTACGACCCGGCAGACATCTCGTCGGCAGAGTTCTGGTCGTCCACGGCCAAAGACCGTGAAGTGACCTTCGCCGAACTCCGGGCGAACCGACCCATCTCCTGGCACCGGCCGGTCAAGAACGGAATGTTCGAGGACCCCAACGACCAGGGATTCTGGGCAGTGGTGCGCCACGCAGACCTGGTGGAGGTGACCCGCCGCCCCGGCGACTTCCTCTCCGGCAGGGGCATCACCTTCGAGTCGCTCCCCCTCGAGGTTCTCGACGCCGCCCAAGGCTTCATCGCGATGGACCCGCCGCGGCACACCAAGATCCGACGTCTGATGGCAGCGGCGTTCACACCCAAGCAGTTGGACCGGATCGACGGCGATATCGTCGCCAACGCACGGCGCATCGTCGACGGGATCGCCGACAAGGGCGAGGCCGACTTCGTCGCCGAGGTCGCCGCCCTGGTTCCGATGCACAACATCTGCGATATGGTCGGAATCCCCGAGGAGCATCGCCGGACCATCGCGTACGAATCGCAGTTCGCCGACGGATGGCGTGATCCGAGGCTGCTGCAGGGTGCCGACCCCCTCGCGCGGGTGTTCCAGACCGTCACCACGGTGCACGCGATCGCCCATGAACTCATCGCCGCCCGGCGCAGCAAACCCGAGAATGACCTGATGACGGCGATGGTGCAGGCCGAGGTCGACGGCGAACGCCTCACCGACGATGACATCGCGTCGATCTTCGCCCTGCTGATCATCGCCGGCAACGACACCACCCGGCAGAGCACCAGCCACGGGATGAAGGCGCTCACCGACTTTCCGGAACAACGGGACTGGCTGCTGGAGGATATCGACGGCCGGATGCCCTCGGCCGTCGAGGAGATCGTGCGCTGGGCCACCCCGATCATGACGTTCCGTCGCACCGCCGCCCACGACACCGAGCTGGGCGGGCATCTGATCACCGAGGGCGACAAGGTCATCATGTTCTACTCCTCGGCCAATATGGACACTGAGGTCTTCGACCACCCTGAACGACTGGACCTGTCGCGGTCACCGAACAAGCATGTCGCGTTCGGCGGCGGCGGCATCCACCATTGTCTGGGGGCCCAGCTGGCCCGCCGCCAGCTCAACGCGACGTTCCGCGAACTGCTGACCCGGCTGCCCGATATCCACACCGTCGGCGAACCGGAGTTGGGTAACGGCAACTTCTTCCATACCGTGATGTCCATGAACGTCGAATTCACCCCGGAGAAGCGATGGATCGTCGTCGACCGCAACCTCTGTTCCTCGATCGGTCTGTGCGAGGCCACCGCATCGGACATTTTCGAGATCGGCGCCGACGGTGCGCTGCATATCCTGGTCGACGACATCCCCGAAACGCGCCGGGTCGACCTGGAGCAGGCCTGCGAGAACTGCCCCACCCAGGCGCTGAGCATCGAGGACTGACCCGCCGGATCAGCCGGGCCCGTCGGGTGCCAACCGGGCCATCGGCGGGAACAGATCCCGAACCGGATGGATCCAGGCCGCCACCCGGTCCTCGGCATCCGAGTTCGCCCCGCCGCAGGCCGAGCCGTCCAGCTCGAATTCAGCGGATTCGCCGGCGCTGATCGTCAGCGTGAAACCCGTACCGCCGGTGCAGCCCTGCGCAGGCTCCTCGACGGCGATACCGGAGAGATCGCCGAACGTCTGGGAGAGCCGGGTCCAGATGCCGGGCGGCATCGGCGCCGTCCGATCGGCCAGCACCGTTCCGTAGCTGTCGACGACAATATGGGCTTCGTTGCGGTCGGCGGTGAGCACGAAACTGCGATGGTACGGCGGCGGCACCGAGGAGTCCTGGAAGGCGTAGGTGACCGTGGCTTCGGCGGGCAGGCCGGCGGCGACCGGGCGTTCGCTCATCGCTGGCTCATTTTCCTCGTCATCGGTCACACACCCCACACAGATCAGGATCACCGTCGCCGCCGGGGCGCACATCCGCGCCACACGCGGGGCACGACCCTCCACCACAGGACCTTTCGTCACAGGATCCTTCACCACAGCAGTGCGCCGCTGACGGCCCGACCGCCGGGCGCTAAGTATGCCGGTAGGTTCTGTGCCCATGGACACCGCCGCCGACCGTGAGGACATCCGCGAGCGCCTCGCGCGACGCAAGCGGCGACTGACGGCCTCCCGCGCACTGGGCCCCGTCGCGGCCGTCATGACCCGGTTCAAAAGTATCGACGGTCCCACCCAGGGTGCGCTGATGTCGGTGCAGTTGTTCACCGTCGTGATCCCCCTGATGATCCTGGGTTTCAGCTATTTGAGCGGTTTCGCCGAGACCGCCAGCCCCGGGACCGTCTGGATTCGCGAGCTCGGCCTGGACGGACCGACCAGCGATGCGGTCCGCACCGCGTTCGGCGACACGGCGGGGCTGCGTTCGTATTGGACCCTGCTGGGAATCGCCGCGTTTCTGTTCTGGGGCGTCCCGATGTCGGTCATGGTGGCGAGCATGTTCGCCAAAGCGTGGGAGCGCGAACAGTTCAGGGCGGTCCAGCGCCTGGCCCGCGGCACGCTGTGGTTCGCGCTGTACCTGACGATGATCGTGCTGCGGGAGCGGATCGCCTACGGCGCCGACTACACCGGGCTGACTCAGCTGCTGATGTTCGTCATCGCTTTGGTGCCGGTGTGGGTGTTCTGGTCGCTGACACCGGTCGTGCTGGTCCGCGACGGGGCCCGGGGGGTCGGATACCTTGCCGTGGCCGGACTTGCCGGGGTCGTGATCGACGGCATCATCATCCCGGTGGCCGGCCGGCTCATTTTCCCCACGGTGATCGACGCCTGGACCGAGTTCGGTCCGATCGGCGTCGCGATGGCCCTGATGGCCTGGTGCGGGGTGATCGGGACCGGCTGGGTCATCACCGCCTGCGTCGGGGCGGTGCTGTGGGAGCGTTCCGCCCCGACGGAGACGGTCATCGAGGCGCAGACGGCTCAGGTCTGATCAACGTTTCGACAGCTCAACGGCTCTTCCCCGACAGCCTATGGTTGAGGTGTGCAGACCCTCCCCCCCGGACCCCGCCTGCCCAAGGCCGTGCAGACCGCGTTGATGCTGCGGTACTGGCCGCGGTTCGTCGGCTGGGCGCAGCGCCGCTACGGCGATACGTTCACGCTGCGGGTGGCCACGATGGGCACCGTCGTCTATCTGGCCGACCCGGCCGATATCAAGACGGTGTTCGGCGGGGACCCAGCGGTATTCCACGCCGGAGAGGCCAATTCGATGCTGGCAGGCCTGCTCGGTGACAGTTCGGTCCTGCTGCTCGATGAGGATCTGCACCGGGATCGCCGACGGCTGATGATGGGCCCGTTCGCCCGGGACGCCGTAGCCCGCCAGCACGCGGCGATGGCCGAGATCGCCGCCGAGAACATCGCCGGCTGGCCGGTGGGCGTCGACTTCCCGGTCACTCCGAAGATGGCCGAGATCACCCTGGAGGTGATTCTGCGGACCGTCGTCGGTGCCAGCGACCCGGTGCGGCTGGCAGCGCTTCGCACGGCGATGCCGGCAATCCTGGGCCTGGGACCGTGGGCCACCCTCGCGATCGCCAAACCCGCACTGCAGCGGCATCTGCCGTGGCGCTATGTTCGCCGGCGCATCGAACAGGCCGACCGGCTGCTGTACGCCGAGATCACCGACCGGCGCGCCGACCCGAATCTGGCGGAGCGCACCGACGTGCTGGCCATGCTGGTCCGGGCCGCCGACTCCGACGGCCGGCATATGACCGACCGGGAGCTGCGCGATCAGCTGATCACCCTGCTGGCGGCCGGGCACGACACCACCGCCACCTCGCTGTCCTGGGCGCTGGAGCGACTCATCCGTCACCCGCGCGTCCTGGCCAAGGCGGTGGCGGCCGCCCAGGCCAGCGCCGAGGGTGACCCCGCCGGCGACGAGTACCTCGACGCCGTCGCCAAGGAGACCCTGCGGATCCGCCCGGTCGTGTTCGATGTGGGCCGGCTGCTCACCGCGCCGGTCGACATCGGCGGCTATCACCTGCCTGCCGGGGTGATGGTCGCGCCCGGTATCGGCCTGGTGCACGCCAGCACCGCGCTGTACGCGAACCCGGACCGCTTCGACCCGGACCGGATGGTCGGCGCAACCCTGAGCCCCACCACCTGGCTGCCGTTCGGCGGCGGCAACCGGCGTTGCCTGGGCGCGACCTTCGCGATGGCCGAGATGCGGATCGTGCTGCGTGAGGTGCTGCGCCGGGTGGAGTTGGCCACCACCACCGCGGCCGGTGAGCGCCAACGGGTCCGCCACGTCATCCTCGAACCGCACCGGGGCGCCGTGATCCGGCTGCGGTCCAGGCGTCCCCAGGCAGCCCCGGCCGCCAGCCCGGCACCGCCGTCGGCCCAGTGCCCGGTCGTCCGCTAAGCCGCAAGGCAGACCCACCGACGTGAAACGATGCAATGGTGCGCGCCTTCATCTGCCCGGAATGCCACGCCTTCGCCGCCTTTGAGTCCAACCGGTGCACGTCCTGCGGTGGGCCCCTCGGCTTATGTCTGGCGACCCGGTCGATGGTGCTCCTCGACGATGATGCGGCCGTGGTCGACGGGAAACAGTGGGTGCGGTGCACCCAGGCCGGCCCGCTGGGCTGCAATTGGCTGGTACCCGCCGAGGCGGATCCGGCGGCACGGGGCCGCTGCCTGTCGGACACCCTGGACACCAGCCGCGAAGCGGGCATGGTGCTGCACGCCGACCGGGTGCGCTTCAACGCACCACGCGATATCGCGCCGCGAGAGTCCTATGCCGACGCCTCGATCGAGGAACTGCTGGCCGACTGGAAGTGGGTCTCGATGTTCTTCAACCGCGTCAACACGGCGATGGGCAAGAATCCGCTGTATCCGTTCGAGATCGGCAACGGTGTTGCCGAGAAACTGGGGTTTGTGCATAAGGTGGTCAAGGAGGTGCCGCTATGAGCCCGAAACCGGGGCAACTGCCAGCCCGGACTCGACTCGTGGCCCGCGTGCTCGGACCGTTCCTGATCCTGGTGCCCATCACGGCCGCCGTCCGCGCACCGCAGCTGACACCGGCGATGACCGATTTCGAAGCCAATCCGTTGTGGGCGTTCGTCGTCGGCGCCATCATCCTGTTGCTGGGCCTGATCATCGTTGCCTCCCATCAGGTTTGGACCGGACCGGCGGCGGTGATCGTGTCAGCCGTGGGTTGGTTGCTGGTACTGCGCGGTACGCTGCTCCTGGTCTTTCCGGCGGCGTTTTTCTCCGCGGTTGACGCGGTGATCGGAACTGGGGCGCTGTGGCGCATCGGATACGCCGGCCTGGCACTGATCGGTGTCTACCTGGCGTGGGTGGGATGGCGGCCGTCCGATACCGGCGACTACGCGGCCGAGCTCGGGGCACGAGTGAAGGGGCAACCATGACACTGCGAGTCGTTGTCGGCTATGACGGATCACCGGCGGCCGCCGCGGCCATCGAGGCCGGGGCGGTGCTCTTTCCCGGGGCGCACGGGTGGATCACCTATCTGTGGGTTCCCCCGTTCGCCAGCGAGCATGTCCGAAAGCGGCTGTGGGAGCAGGCGCGAAATATCGACGATCTGATCGCCGCGGAGGACCGCGAAGGTCACCGGGAGGCGGAGCGGATCACCGCCATGGGGGTGACTCTGGCCAGCGCCGCCGGGTGGGCGGCCGAGCCGCTGCTGGAACGCACCTATGCCGCGGAGGGCACCGCAATCGCCCAGACCGCCGAGAAGGTGGACGCCGACCTGGTGCTGGTCGCCGCCCGCGGGCTGGGGGGCACCGACGCCGTCCTGGGCAGCGTGTCGGACATGGTGGTGCACTACTGCTCGCGCCCGGTTCTCGTCGTCCCCCACCCACTGCTGTCCGCCGAATACGACGCCCTCGCCGACGGACCCATCGTGGTCGGCTGGGACGGCTCGACCGGCGCGCAGAGCGCCCTTGACACCGCCGGGCGGCTGTTTCCGGGGCGGCAGATCATCGCGGTGTCCGTCGCCGACGCCACCGAAGCCATCGATACCACCGCGCCAGGCGGCTCGGTCACCCATATCCGGATCGACCGCGGCCGCGGCCGTCAGGCCAGGGCGACCGCCAGTGCGGTTGTCGCCGAGGCCGATGACCGCGGTGCCGCCCTGGTGATCGTCGGCTCGCGTGGCCGCTCCGCGGTCCGGGAGATCATCCTGGGCAGTGTGGCGATGGGCACGCTGCACCAGAGCCACCGGCCGGTCATGGTGGTGCCCAGCCGATTCCAGCCACCCGCACAGGGCTGAGCCACCCGCAGGCCGCCGCCGGCACCGGTCAGTGCGGCCGATCGTCGCTATCGCCGCGACCCGTGATACCACCCAGGACATCCCGCAGACTCACCGAGGTTGCCTCCGCGGCATCCGAGAACGGCTCCAGCACAACGGTGGCCCCCGCGGCCCGTAACCGTTCGGCGTCATGGCGGGTGTGGGCGGTGAGCACCGCGGCGCCGGAGAAGTGGCGCTGACGCAGACCATCCAGCAGAGCCAGGTTGATCGAGAGCAGTGGAATGGCGCTGACCACGTATCTGGCCCTGTCCAGTGGCAGCGCCTCCAGCAGGTGGATGTCCTCCGCGCTGCCGTACATCGTGGTCAAACCGTCACCGCTGCCCGCCTTGACGACGTAGGGGTCGTAATCGACGGCGAGGACCCGGTGGCCGGTCCCGGTCAGCCGCTCGGCGAGGTGCGTGCCGAACCTCCCCAACCCGAACAGGATGGTGTCGACTTCGCCCTCGGGGGCGAATAGTTCAGGCGCCCGCACATCACGTCGCTCGAACACCTCCAGCACGCGTTTCAATCGCTCGTAGAGCTGCTGTGAGTAAAGAATCATGTACGTCGACACGCCGATGGTGATCAGACCGACGACGGTGATCAGGCTCACCGTGGAACTGGTGATGTGTCCCAGGCTGAAGCCCAATGCCGCCAAGATGAGGGAGAACTCCGATATCTGGGCGACAGTGAGCCCGGCAAGGAACCCCACCCGAACCGGATAGCGCATCGCAGCCATGATCGCGATGACGATCAGCGGGTTTCCTATCAGCACAAATGCTGAGAACACCGCTGCTTCGCGGATCTGAGTCGCGGCGTCGGTGAATTCCAGCCGGGCGCCGAGATCGAGGAAAAAGAACAACAGCAGGAAGTCACGCAGGCTGACCAGCCGCGCCCCGATCGCATCCCGGTAGGGGGTGCTGGCCAGCGAAACACCGGCGAGGAAAGCACCGACTTCGGAACTGAAGCCCATCCATTCACTCAGTGCGGCCACCGACGCCGCGTAGGACACCCCGAACAGGACCAGCAGTTCCTGGGAACTCGCGATTCTCGGAAGGAGCCACGGCACGACATAGCGGGTCATCAGCCACATTCCGCCGAGCAGCCCGGCGCCTTTGAGGAGCACCACCGCGATACCGCCGCCGAGGCTTTGGCCGGCGCTCTGGCCGAAGGCGGTCAGAGCGATCATCACCAGCACCACGACGATGTCCTGGACGATAAGGAACCCGACTGCGATTCGTCCGTGCAGCTGGTCGAGCTCACGCTTATCGGACAACAGCTTCACGATGATGATCGTGGACGAAAACGTCAGGGCAACAGCGATATAGATTGCCGTGACATTGTCCATACCGAGTGCGATCGCAATCAGATAGCCGATCACCGAGGTGAACAGAACCTGTCCGAGACCGGTGGCCAGAGCCACCGGTCCGGTGCTGCGGATCATATGCAGATCCAACCGAAGCCCGACCAGGAACAGCAGGATCGCGATACCCAGCCGGGCCAGCAGTTCGATGGTGTTATCGGTCGATACCCATCCGGTACCCACCGGCCCGACGGCAATGCCCACCCCGATAAAGGCCACGATGAGCGGCTGCCGCAGCCGAACGGCAATCAGCCCGACGACCGTCGCGATCGCCAGAATGATCGCGATCGTGGGAAACGGGTGCAGATCCATAGTCGACCTCTAATCCGGAACGACGAGCACATCGGAGGGGGCTTGGCGGATCAGATGCTGGGCCACGCTGCCCAGCAGCGCATACGATGCCGGCGAGCGCTTTCCGGTGCCGGTGACCACCAAGTCCGCGGCCAGCGAGGTGCAGAGTTCCACCAGCCGAGTGGACGGGTGCCCATCGGTGATGATCACCCGCACCGGCGCCGGGGCGACCGTCTCGGAGAGCCGCTCGATCTCCGCGCGCGCCGCCGCCGTGGACGTTCGGCGCAGCTGGGCGATCTGTTCCTCGGTCGCACCGTAAATGCGCATCAGCCTCTCCCCGACAACGGTGCAGGCGTGGACCATGATGTGCTCGGCCCCCGGAGTCAGAGCGGTCCCGAAACGTGCCGCACGGGCCGATGTCGCCACGGTGTCGACGGCGAGGAGAACACTTCGGTAATCCGATGTCACCGGTCTTCGTACCAGCAACACGGGCACCGGGAGGGTCCGAACCACGTTCTCGGCCGTACCTCCCACGAACAGGTCGGCGAGCCAGTCCCCGCCGTGGGCACCGACCACCACGACATCGGCGGCGCCATCGGCGGCTGCAGCCGCGATCTCGGCTGCCACCGATCCACGGCGCACGGCGACCTCGACCGGGGTCGCCCGAGTGAACTCCGCGACATGGGCACGCAGCCGGTCACCGACGTTCCCGGCAAGGTCGATACCGAGCTCTGCGGGCAGGACATGCAGCGCCGTCAACGCGGCGCGGTGCTCGATGGCGAGTCGGCCGGCGCGGGCGACCGCAGCTCCCGCCGGTTGGGAAAGGTCGGTCGCGACGAGAATCCGCCGGCGCCGGGTTTCGGCAACGGCCACACCATCTCCTCTCTGTGGGCCGGCCTCAGGCCGGCTTACGGGCCCGTATCCATTTCTCCAGGCCGACAACGACACTGATGCCGGCCGCGATGGCGACAATCCGCAACCAGCCGTCCAACCCCAGCGGGACGGTCTGGAACACGGTGTTCATGGCCGGAAGGTAGGTGATGGCGATCTGGGCCAGCGCCTGCACGACGACCCCGAGAATTAGCCACCGGTTACTGAAGAACCCCAGCCGCCAGACCGACCGGGTCAACGACCGACAGCTGAACAGATAGAAGCCCTCCACCACGACGAACAGGTTCAGCGCGGCCGTCCGCGCCTCCGCCAGTGATGCGCCGTGGTCAAGTTCCCATTCGAACAACCACCACGTTGTGGCCACCAGCAGACCCGACACCAGCAGGATCCGGCCGACCAGGGCGCGGGTCAACAGCGGCTGGCCCGGATCGCGCGGGGGCCGGGTCATGATGCCGGCCTCCTTGGGCTCGAATGCCAGCATCAGGCCGAGCAGGACCGCCGTGGTCATGTTGATCCACAGAATCTGGGTCGGCAGGATCGGCAGGGCCGCGCCCAGGGCGATCGCGACCAGAATCACCAGTCCCTCACCGATATTGGTGGGCAGCGTCCAGGTGATGAATTTGGTCAGATTGTCGAAGACCCCACGGCCTTCCTCCACCGCCGCCTCGATGGTGGCGAAGTTGTCGTCGGTCAGGACCATGTCGGCGGCGTCCTTGGCGACCTCGGTGCCGCCGCGGCCCATCGCGACCCCGATGCTGGCCTGGCGCAGCGCCGGTGCGTCGTTGACCCCGTCGCCGGTCATCGCCACGACGTGGCCGCGTTCCTGCAGTGCCTCCACCAGGCGCAGCTTCTGTTCCGGGGAGACCCGGGCGAAGACCCGGGCCCGGTCGACGGCCTCGGGCAGTTCGCCCGGCGTAAGCCCGGCCAGGTCCCGGCCGTTGAGCACCGATGCACCCGGCGGCCCGGTGTCGTCGAGCACCCCGACGCTGGCCGCGATCGCCGCCGCGGTCCCGGCATGGTCGCCGGTGATCATCTTGACCCCGATGCCCGCGGTGTGACAGGCGGCCACCGCCGGACCGGCTGCGGCGCGAGGCGGGTCGAGCATGGCCTGCAGGCCGGTGAACGTCAGGCGGCCCGACAGCGCGTCCTCGTCGAAATCCGCCGGATCGGCGCCGGGGCGCATCGCGGTGGCCAGCACCCGCAACCCCGAGCCGGCGAGCCGCTCGGAAGCCATCAGTACCGCGCGGTGATCCAGCGGGTGAAAACCGTCGTCATTGCCCATCTGGTTGCGGCACAACGGCAGTATCCGTTCCACCGATCCCTTGACCAGCACCACGTATTCGGTGTCGGTGAGCTGGTGCAGGGTGGCCATGTACTGGCGTTCGGAACTGAACGGGATGGTCGCCAGCCGCGGTGCGGTCACGCTGATGCGGTCGGTGTCGAAACCGGCCTTCCCCGCGGCGACCAGCAGTGCCGCCTCGGTCGGGTCACCGACGACGGACCAACCATCGGCCTCCTGTGTCAGCGCCGCGTCGTTGCACCCCGCCCCGGCCATCAGCGACCAGCGCAGTGCCGCGTCGGCCTCGACCGGCACCGGCCGGTTGTCATCGTCGACCAGTCCCCCCTGCGGCGCGTATCCGCTACCGGTGACCCGCACCGAGGACTGCGGTGTCCAGATCTGGCGGACCGTCATCTGATTCTCGGTCAGGGTGCCGGTCTTGTCCGCGCAGATGACGGTGGTGCTGCCCAGCGTCTCGACCGCGGGCAGGCGCCGAATCACCGCCCCGCGCTTGGCCATTCGTGCCACCCCGATCGCCAGGGTGATCGTCACCGCCGCCGGGAGCCCCTCCGGTATCGCGCCGACCGCCAGCGCGACGGCCGCGGTGAAGGTCTCGACTGCGTCCTGCCGGCGCAGCAGGCCGGCGGCGAATGTGAACGCGGCCAGTCCCAGGATGGCGACGGTCAGGATTCTGCTGAACCTGGCCAGTTTCGCGGTCAACGGGGTGGCCAGCATTTCGGCAGCGCCCACCAGGCGGTGGATTGCGCCGATCTCGGTCTCGGCCCCGGTGGCCACGACGATCCCCGCCGCGCTACCCGCCGTCACCAGGGTGCCCGAGTAGATCATGTTGAACCGATCGGAGACCGGGGTGGGATCCGGTACCGCATCGTCATCCTTGGCCACCGACAGCGACTCGCCGGTCAGTGCGGACTCGTCCACCCGTAATTCGGCCTGGCGCAGCAACCGGATATCGGCGGGCACCTTGTCGCCGGCCTCGACGAGGACCAGATCACCTGGGACGAGCTGATCGGAGACGACGGTGCGCTCCCGGCCGTCGCGGACCACCCTGGCGCTGGTGTGCACCATATCCCGCAGGCTCTGCAGTGCCGATTCGGCTTTGGACTCCTGGATGAAACCGATGACCGCGTTGATCACCACCACCGCGAGGATGACCGCCGAGTCGACATACTCGCGCAGGGCCGCGGTGACGGCGACGGCGACCAGCAGGACGTAGATCAGCGGGTGGTGGAACTGGCGCAGGATCCTGACCAGGACTCCGGCACCGCGCGGCGCGGGCAGGGCGTTCGGCCCGAACCGGTCGAGACGATCCCGCGCCTCCTCGGCGGCCAACCCGCGATGGGCATCGGTCTCCAGCAGCAGGACCACCTCATGGGCGGGCAGCGCGTGATGGCGGTCGGTGGCCGCGGCAGCCGGTAAGCCCATCACCTCACCGTGCGCGAAGCTCTGCCGCGCGGGCTCTCGCATCGGGCTCCGAGCCGTCCGCTTTCGGTTCGATCACCAGCACCGGCACCGCCGAGTGCTCGACGAGGTCCGTGGACACACTGCCCAGCATCCGGGCGGATCTGCCGCTACCGCGCCGCGCCACGACCAGCAGATCCATATCTTGTTCCTCGGCGAAGGTGCGCAGTGCCGGGCCGGGTGGACCGGTCAGGACCTGGGTGTGCACGCCCCCGGCGATGGTGACACCGTCGGCCACCTCCGCCAGCCGCCGGGAGGCCTCGTCGATACCGCCGCCGGTAGTGGACTCGGTCGCGTCGTATGGGACCACCTGGGCCAGGACCAGCAGGCCGCAGCGCCACCCGAACAGGGCCAGGACGGTCTCCAGGGCCCGGTCGGCCTGCGCCGAACCGTCCATGCCCACCAGCACCCGCGGGCCGCCGGCCTGGTCGGTTCGTCCGGGCGGCGCTCCTGTCGCACCGAACTCGACCACACCGGGGCGTCGCCGGACCCGTTCCAGCGCGATCGGAAGGAACAGCGGCCCCAGCGGCAGCGCAAGCAGCACCCACAGCGGGTCATATCCGCGTCTGGCCATCAACAGGCCGGACAGCAGTCCCACGACCGGCCAGAGCACGGCCAGCACGATGACGCCCGTGGTACTCATCGGTGATCCGCGGCACTCATAGGTAACCACTCATAGGTAACACTGTGCCGGATCAGCCCCGAGACGACCAGTTGCGATCGGGCCGACCTCAAAGGCCTTTGGTCCTCGCACTGACATCTAAGTCCTGTGACTAAGTCCTGTGACGGCGGGACGCTGGTGTGATCGCCTCCCCCCGTAGCTGCGCCGCTACCATCACGGCGTGGGTGAGGACGCCGGTTTGCGCAGATCGCTCAGCCTCCCGGTGGTGGCCCTGTACGGCCTGGGCAACATCCTCGGGGCGGGCATCTATGTGCTCATCGGAAAGGTGGCCGGGTTCGCCGGGTCCGGCACCACGCTGGCCTTCCTGATCGCCATGGTCACCGCCTCGATCACGGCCATGTCCTATATGGAGTTGACCGGGCGTTACCCGGTGAGTGCCAGTGTCTCGGTCTACCTGCACCGCGCCTTCGGGAAGCGCTGGCTGTCGGTGGCGATCGGCCTGGCGATGGTCGGCGGTGGGGTGGCCTCGGCAGCGGCCCTGGCTCAGGGATTCGCCGGGTATCTGCGATCCTTCGTTTCGGTGCCGACCGTGGTGGCCAGTGTGGGCCTGCTGGCCGTTGTCGGGGCGGTCGCGATCAAGGGGATCGGCGAGTCCGCCAAGGCCGCTGCGGTGCTGACCGGACTCGAGGTGCTGGGTCTGCTGCTCATCATCTGGTTCGGCAGGAGCGCTTTCACGGAGGTGGATCTCGGCGCCGTCATCTCGATCGACCCGGCCGTCGGCCTCGGTGGGTTGTTCGCCGGGGCATTTCTGGCCTTCTACGCCTATATCGGCTTCGAGGATATGGTCAACGTCGCCGAGGAAGCCCGGAACCCAAGCCGGACAATGCCATTGGCCATCTTGATCGCCCTGGTGCTCTCCACGGTTCTGTATCTGCTTGTCGTGATCGTCTCGACCACCCTGGTCACTCCCGCCGAACTGGCCCGCAGTGACGCACCCCTGACCTTGGTTTACGAACGCAGCGGTGCCGGCAATGTCGCCGTGTTGAGCCTGATCGGAATGATCGCCGCCGTCAACGGGGTCATCGTCCAGGTCATCATGGGTTCCCGCATCCTGTACGGATTAGCCAGGGAAGGCTGGATCGACCGCCGTCTGGCAGCGGTCAACACGACGTTCAAAACACCGGTCACAGCAACGCTTCTGGTGCTCAGCGCCATGATCATCGGCACCGCGGTACTGCCGCTGGTATCGCTGGCTCAGCTCACCAGTCTGCTTGTGCTCACCATCTTCACACTGGTCAACGCGTCCCTCATCGCCATCAAACGCAAAGGCGCCGAACATGGCGGATACATCACCGTTCCGGCCGCCGTTCCCTATCTGGGCGTGTTCCTGTGCGTGGGCACCGTCGCGTTCCAAATCTTCGGCGGGATGTGACGAGCGCGACCGGTGAGTCCGTTACGGGCTGGAAGACAGGGTGCTCTGCGGTTCCTCAAACGCCGACGGCTGATTCTCCGACAGGCCGATGCACTGGCCGGTGTTGGCACCGGTGCAGGGAATACCGTCGACCTCAGGAAGCTGGCCGACCTTGCCGGGGTCCGTCGAGGTGATCGAACCGGGTTGCAGGTTCGCGCCCTCGGGGTTGATCGGGCTGTAAGTGGCCGGTGCCTGCTCGGCACTGGGCAGACAACCACCGGTCGTCTCGTCGAGGGTCTCCCCGTCGGGACAGGATGCGACCACCGGCGCCATGGCAGCACTGTCGTGAAGGGCGATGGCCCCGATCGGTGCCGCGACGGCGAGCGCGAACCCGCCGGCGAACAACAGGCGACGTGCCGTATCAGTCAAAACAGTCATGATCACACTTTCGATTCGTGAAAAGGTCCGCATGTGCGGAAGGGGCCGCATTTCTTGCGGGGCGTCAATTGCTGTATCGCCCGGACCCCCGGGAATGTTTCATCCCGGTAACATAATCCACCGTAGTCGAAGCTGCCGTATTTGACGAACGGCAAGGCCGTGGCCTCGGATCGGCCTCGCCGGCGCGGCCCGTTCGTTACCCTGACACCGCACCCGCAACAGGCGGAAAAGGCGGTTTCGCATGGCAACACCGGAGCACTATCTCGAACCCGGCGGTCACCGAATCGACGAGCTCACGCCCGATGACCTGGAACTGCAGCGCTATCTGCTGGATCTGTCGCTACAGCCGATCGACCGCTTCGACGGTTTCGCCCATATCGAGCAATATCTGCTCTCCGCCTTGCGCTATCAGCTGAACTACACCTGCTACGCGCTGGCACTCGCCCAATACAACTACGCCCCGGCCTTCACCGGCTATCTCACCGAAGCACAGGCCAACACCATCGAGAAGATGCGCGATAAGCGGGTCTGGGGATACTGGGCACACGAATGCCTGGTCGGCTACCAACGCTGGAATCCCGACCCGATCGTATTCGCCAACGTCATGTACAGCGGGTTCCTCGGCGTCATGATGGGCCTCTTCGAGACCCTCAACGACAACCGGTTCTCCGAACCCGGCGCGTTCACGCTGCGCTGGAACGCCGACACCGAGTACGTCTACGACTTCTCCGCGCTGTGCGAGGCGATCGTGCACAACATGGACATCAGCTCCCAGGGCCCGCTCTACCCGTGCGAGCCGCGGCTGATCTACCCGATGTGCAACGCATTCTCGCTGTCAGCCTTGATCATGCACGACCGGCTGCACGGCACCGACTTCTCCGCCAGCCGCACCGAGCAGATGGCCCGGGCTTATCACACCCACCGGTACCTGCGCCGCGACAACCGGTTCATCGCCGCCCGCGGTCCGCTGAAGTTCTTCATGGGCCCGTCGGTGGGCAATGACGGGGTGATGTCGTACTGGCTGAATTTCGCCATGCCCGAGCAGGCCGCCAGGACGTGGTCGAATCTCCGGGAAAACCTCGTGCGGATCGTCGACGACGATGTCAAGATCGAGGCAACCAGTTGGGAGACAATCGATCCCGGAAACTACAGTCGCGGTACCGGTATGAGCCGGGTGTCGGTGATGGCCGCCGCCAAGGAGCACGGCGACACCGAGTTGGCCGACGCACTGGAGGCCTCACTGGACAAGCGCTACCAGACGGTTCGCAACAATGGGGCACGCGCCTACACCGGCATCTCCAGCTGGGGTAACGCCGGTCACGTGATGGCGAGGTTCACCCGCCGGGGTGCGATGCGCGACCTGCTCGCCGGCGAGATCCCAGGGGTCTGGCGGACCGGGCCGGTGCTGGGACAGGCGGCCTACCCCGACGTCCTGGTGGCCCGGGCAGTCACCGACGGCAGGGCACTGGATCTGGTGCTGCGCCCCGGGAATCGGGGCGGACGAACCGTCTTGGGCATCGAGCGACTGGCCCCGCTGCACGGTTATGAGGTGATCGGCGGGGTCGACGAGACGATCACCGCCGACGCCACCGGCTGCGCGATGGTCACCGTCGACCTCGGCGACCGGTCCGAGATCGCCCTGCGCCCCCTCGATCCGTAGAGCAGTAGCCCACCGACTATCGCAAGCCCCGGCCCGATATTGTGAAATGCCAGGTAGGCCAATGTATTTTGCGGGTCAAGGTCGATGACTCCGAAGACGTGCATATCGATCACGGTCAACTCGAAGACCACTGCGCCGACGACGATCAGCAGCGTACCGGCACCGCGGGGGGCACCCCAGGGAGTCCCGGGTCGGCCCAGCGCCAACGCCCCGATGGCGACGGCCACATAACAGGCACTGCGCAGCAGCCACCCGTTGGCTGAACCGGTGTTCTGCACGGCGCCCATCCAGACCAGAACCGGCATCCCGACCAGGCAGACGACGACACCGAAGGCGCAGTACCGCAACACATCAGCCGGCGGAAGCTGCGGCACCGCCGGTTCGGAATCGACCGGGCTCCCCAGCACCTGCCCGGGGGCCGGCCGCTGCGCCACCGGGGCGAACAGCCCCGGGGCCTCGGCGCGTCCACCGACAACCCGTCCGATAACCCGTCGCAACCGCCCGAACACCATGATCAGCAGCAGGCCGACGATACAACAGGTCATCGCTGCTCAGCCCGGCGATCAGGCCCGGTCGAGTTCCTCGGCGCGCTCGGCCTGGTCGGCGCTGCGGTGATTCCCCTGCCCGGACTGACGCAGCTGTTTTTCCAGCATCCCCATCGCGAGCCGGGCGTACACCCACTGGCTGGTGGTGGCCAGTTGCCCCCTGCTGTTGGAGGTGAAGGTGATCACCCAGCTGAACAGCGTGCTGACCCGGTTTTTGAACCCGACCAGATACAACAGGTGCAGGAACAACCAGGACAGCCAGGCGATATAGCCGCCGAATTCGAGCTTTCCGATCTTGGCCACCGCATGATGCCGCGAGATCGTTGCCATGCTGCCCTTGTCGAAATACTTGAACGGCACCCGGGCCGCGGGGTCGTCGACGCCCTTGACCATGCGCTTGATGTGCTTGGTCGCATAACCGGCTCCCTGAATGGCGCCCTGGGCCACCCCGGGCACACCCGGCACCGCGGCCATATCGCCGATGACGAAAACATTCGGGTAGCCCTTGACGCTGAGGTCGGGTTCGACCACCACCCGCCCGGACCGGTCCACCTCGGCGCCGTCGCATTGCGCGGCCAGCGTCGCCCCCAGCGGGCTGGCCTGCACGCCGGCGGCCCAGACCTTACATGCGCACTCCACCCGGCGCTCCGCACCGGTTTCCTTGTCCATGACCGTGATACCCATGTAGTCGACGTCGGTGACCACGGAGTTGCCGTGTATTTCGACGCCCATCTTCTCCAGCCGGGCCTGAGCCTTGCGGCCGAGTTTCTCCCCCATCGGCGACAGCACGAACGGTGCCCCGTCGATCAGCATCACCCTGCACTCGGTCGGGTCGATGGTGCGAAACGCCCCCGGCAGAGTGCGCCGGGCGAGCTCGGCGATCTGCCCGGCCAACTCGACCCCGGTGGGTCCTCCGCCGACCACCACGAAGGTCAGCCGCCGGGTCCGTTCGGCGGGATCGGTGGTCACCTCGGCCGCCTCGAAGGCACCCATGATGCGCCCGCGGACCTCCAGTGCGTCGTCAATGGTCTTCATACCCGGGGCGTAGGTGGCGAAGTGGTCATTGCCGAAGTAGTTCTGCTGGGCGCCCGCGGCCACGATAAGGCTATCGAAGGGCAGCACCGTCTCCATGGACATCAGCTTGGAGGTGACGGTGCCGTTGGCCAGATCGACCTTCTCCACATCGCCGAGAAGTACGGCACAGTTCTTGTTCTTCTTCAGGATCAGCCGGGTCGTCGGGGCGATATCGCCGGCCGACAGAATCCCGGTCGCCAGTTGGTAGAGCAGCGGCTGGAACAGGTGGCTGGTGGTTTTGGCGACGATGGTGACGTCGACATCGGTCCGTCTCAGGGCTTTCGCCGCGTTCAGGCCGCCGAATCCGGAGCCGATGATCACGACGTGGTGGCGACGGGCGGCAGGAACGGGACTGGCCATGAGCTTTCCTTCCGGCGCTGCATCTGCTGGCTGCGAGAATCTGGCTGCGTGTCCGAGGTTACCGCCGAGGGGCCGATGGCGCCGGGGTTGTGCGGGCTTTCCCGCTGCACGGCCCGCTCGCCCGGGTGGATTCGCTCACACCGCCAGCAGTGCCAGAACGAGCGCGTAGGAGCCCAGCAGCGGCAAGCTGCGCCAGCGCGTCAACCGGCCCGATACCGGGATGATGAGCAGCACCAGCACGGCGCTGGCCAGCACCCCGACATCGGTCTGGAAACTGTCGACGGTGACGGGGTGGATCACCGCCGCGGTGCCCACGATGAGCAGGGTGTTGAAGATATTGCTGCCCAGGAGGGTGCCGACTGCGACCGCGTCATGACCGCGCACCCGGGCGATCAGCACGGTGGCCAGTTCGGGAGCCGATGTGCCCAGCGCGACCAGCACCGCGCCGACGACGAATCCGTCCCAGCCGAGAGCCTCGCTAAAGCCGACGGCCCCGGTGAGGATGACGCGTCCGGCGGCGACGAGCAGGGCCAGCCCCAGCCCGAGGTTGACCACCACCGAGGTGCGGGAGCGCTCCGGCAGCGCGGGCGGGGTCAGTGCCCTGATCCGGCGGGCCGCGATGACGCTCTGGGACAACCACGCCGCGAAGACCACCAGCAGGACCAGCCCGTCGATCCGCCCCAACGTCCCGTCGAGAGCCAGCAACCCGACCACCAGCGGGGCCGCCGCCGCGGCCGGGTACTCGCGCGCCAGGGTGCCGCCGTCGACCAGGACGGCCCCGAACAGCAGCGCGATACCCAGGATCAGTCCGATATTGACCACATTGCTGCCCAGGACATCGCCGAGGGCGATTTCGGGCCGGCCCGCCACCGCGGTGTTGACCGCCACCGACATCTCCGGCGCCGAGGTGGCGAAAGCTCCGACGGTCGCGCCGACGATCCCGGGCGGAACCCGCCACCAGACGGCGAGGGTGACCAGTCCGCGAACGAAGAACTCGCCGCCGACCCCGGCCAGGATGCTGCCCAGCAGCAGCAGCGCCGCCGGTTCGGTCACCGCCGGTTTCCGGCTCGCCGGGACCGGACGGCCCGGGCGGCCATCAGCCCGTACGCCACGCTGTTGATCAGTGCGAGCACCCCGGCCGCGAACCACTGGGCGGTCCGGGTGAGCCCGGCGGGGTAGATGACCCCGCCGATGTAGTGCTCGATGAACCCGCCGCTGTATCCGGTCTCACCGGCGGCGGCGCGCAGGGAGTTCTCCAGGGGCGTCAGCGGGCACACCCCGCCGGAGGTCTCGATCCACAGCCCCCACGCCACCGCCGGCACATGCAGCACCGCCAGCCAGGGCCAGCGCCATACCGCGCCCGCCCCGACCACCACCCACACCAGGAACAGCGCGTGCAGAACCAGCACCGCGTCGGCGAGCACCCCGGCGACCATCCCGTAATGGTCCCATTCCCCGCGCGGCGAACCCGATCGGTCACAATGACTGCTGACCCATCGCGGCAATCGACGATCGACAATCCAGGAGTCCGCCACCATGACCACACCGACAGTCGCCGAGTACACCCTGAGCCGCTTGGCCGCCCTGGGCATCGACAGGGTCTTCGGCGTTCCAGGCGACTACGCGTTCTCGGTGGACGACGCCGTCGAGACGGTCTCCGGTCTGGATTGGGTGGCATGCGCCAACGAACTCAACGCCGCCTACGCCGCCGACGGCTACGCCCGCATCCGGGGAGCCGCCATCCTGTCAACCACCTACGGTGTGGGGGAACTGTCCGCCCTCAACGGCGTCATGGGCGCCAAGGCGCACCGGCTACCGGTGTTCCACATCGTCGGTATGCCCAGCGAACGCATCCAGCACCTCGGCCTGATCACCCACCACAACCTCGGGGACACCCGATACGACCGTTTCCAGTCGATCTCAGCGACGGCCTGCTGCGTGTCGGCGGTGCTCACCCCGGATAACTGCATCGACGAACTCGAACGGGTGATCCGCGAGGCGCTGCGCCAGTCGATGCCCGCCTACCTGGTGATCTCCCAGGTAAACGGGCTCATGCCGGTGATCGGCACCCCGGTCGACGGTGTGCCGCTGGAGCGGATCAAACGGCAGCGCAGCGATGAGACCGAACTGACCGCCGCCGTCGCCGCCATCGTCGCGAAACTGGCTGCCGCGCAACGCCCAATCGCCATGATCACCGCGCTGACCGCCCGATACGGCGTGGCCGGCAAGGCCGCCGAGCTGACGTCGCGCGCCCACCTTCCGGTGGCGATCACCCCCAATGACAAGGGTGTTCTCGACGAGTCCCTCCCGAATTACCTCGGCCTGTACGCCGCGCAGTCCTCCCACCCGCCGGCGGTCCGCGATATCGTCGAGCAAGCCGACCTCATCCTCGATATCGGCGGGCTGATGCTCACCGAGCTCAATACCGGGCTGTGGGGCGACGTGCTGGACACCAGCCGCGCAATCTGCATTCACGACAACTGGATTCGCAGCGGCACCGATGTCTACCTCAACGTCGCCATCGATGATGTCCTCGACGCTCTCCTGGCCGCTGTCGCGCCGCACACATCGGCTCCGGCTC
>Ga0180429_10000063_pt1 | contig 104498 bp, 66 predicted proteins | sample SS_ome_FD_132428 | JGI IMG/M metagenome (GOLD analysis project Ga0180429, IMG submission 132428) | Hypersaline lake sediment archaeal communities from the Salton Sea, California, USA - SS_1_S_1 metaG | ecosystem: Environmental > Aquatic > Non-marine Saline and Alkaline > Hypersaline > Sediment... | reverse complement strand
CACCGGTGACCTGCCGCAGGCGTTCCACGGTGTTCACCGGCCCGCGGTGGGCGCAGCCCAGCACCACCACCAGACCGCTCTGCGTCCTCACGGCCAGGGCCAGGTCGTCGGGCAGCGGATCCGGTTCCGGCCCCTGCGCCCCGGCACGCAGGAGACCCTCGTCCACGGTCTCGAAGGGGCAGGTCATCGGCACCTCGCCGCTGGTGACCACCCGGGGGGTGACCCACACCGGCTCGCGGCTCAGCTCGAAGGAGGCGCCCAGGCGCTCCAGATCTTCCCGGGGGAAGGGCATGCCGATCTCGGGGTATGGCGGCCCCTTTCTCGTGCTGTACTTCGTCTCCCAGACCTGGGGATGGGCAATGACCCGCACCGGCCCGCTGCGCTCGAGCACCGCGGCCAGCCCGCCGGTGTGGTCGATGTGCCCGTGGCTCAGCACGACGGCGTCGAGACCGGTGAGGTTCACCTCAAGCTGCTCGACGTTGTGCGGCAGGGCGAGGCCCATGCCGCTGTCCAGCAGCACGCGTTCGCTCCCCGCCTCCACCAGCAGGCTCAGCCCCCACTCCCCGAGGCAGCCGAAGGCCGCCTTGTTCTCGCTCAAGGTGGTGATCCGTACGGTCATGGTTGAGCCCCTTCCCTGGAATCCCGGATCACGCAGCTCTCCACGGCCAGGCCCACGTCCCGGGCCACCAGGGGGCACTTGGCCAGGAAGAGGAAAATGATCCGCCGCGGGTGGTTGTTCAGGCACTCGAAATTGCCCTGGCCCTTGGCGAGCACCAGGTCTGCGGCATGAAACTCCCGGACGAATGGTTCAGAACAGTCGTCGAGCCAGGTGCCCGGCGTGTCCGAGCCGTTGTCGATCACGGTGTACCGTTCGGTGAGCCCGCTTCGCTCGGCGTCTTCCAGGGTGGCATCGTTGATCGTCGGACCCCCGCGCACGGCCACGGTCAGTTTTGCGGCTCCGATCCACTCCAGCAGCGGCCGGTCGAAAACGATCTCCCCGGCATTGTCGCAGAGGAAGAGCACCCGTTCGGCTTCGCTCAGTGCATGGCGCAGCCGCTCCAGCGCGCCGGGCTCCACGGTGCGGGAGAGGGCGCCGGCGAAGACCCGGTTGACGTCGGCGTCGATGCCGGTCTTTGCCCCGAGGTCAATGGCATTGCCGACGATGGAGAAGAGCACCGCGGCGCGGAAGGGGTCTTCGGCTTCGTTGATCACCCGCTCGATTTCCGGCAGGCGGCGCAGTGCCCGCTCGGTGTCGTCGATCTTGCGCTGCCGGTAGGGGTCCGGGTCGCCGGTGATGCGGCGGATGGCGCGGTGGATGTCCCGGCCGATGACCGGCGGGGGCAGGCTCCAATCCAATTCGGCGAGCAGGCCCAGGGCATGCCGCAGCAGGTCCCGGGTGGTTTCCTCGTCGAGGTCGAGGGAGCGGGCGGTGCTCAGCGTCTGCTTGACGAAGCAGGGAATGCAGTCGAGATTGATCTTCATGCAGCAGGGCCTCCGGTGATGCGTTCATCGTCACTCTACTCCAGATCGACTCGCCTGAAAACAACCACAATTCCGACCGTTCAGAGCGGGGTTCCCGGGTGTGATGATCCCGCCCGCTCACTGTCCGCCCCAGGTGCCACGTGTCCGGGGACCTCATGGGCCCGATGAGACGACACTGTTCGTACGCTATTTTTATCAATGGGTTACCTGTGGTGCTCGCCGAGCTGCCGTTGGCACGGGTGTTGCTAAGCCAATGGGGTGGATTCGAGTATGCACCACGGCTTCCGGCCTGCGCGGGCCGGCAGGGGAGGGGAAAGATGGGATCAAAAGGGCCACGGCAGGCAATTCGGCGCGTGGCCGCACTGCTCACCGCCTGTTGCCTGCTGGTCTGCGGGCTTACCGGTTGCGTGAGCACCCGGGTGGTGTGCGAGGCGTCGCCGGACGTCGACACTTCGGTGAGCCTTTCGGTCTACCTCGAAACGCAGCACCGCCGCCGGGGCGGGCCGACAGTGGGGGGCGTGGTCACTGAGCTCTTCTACATCGACGGCGACCGGCGCCAGCTGGTCCGCCGTGAGCTCGCCGGGCAGTGGCGGCAGGACGGGCTGGTGCCCGGTGTTTACGAAACCGAGGTGCGTTGCCGGGCCACCGGGGATGGTGAGTGGGAGGACCTGTCGGGCGACACCCTCGAGCGCTTCACCCTGCGCCCGGGGGAGGATGCCGACATCGCCATCGTGCTGGAGAAGACGCCGGTGGGGGTGATCGTTGTGGCCGGGCTGGCCGCGGCGTTGCTCGCCGTGCTGCTCGTCGACACGCTCGACGACGCCGACATCGGTATCGGGGAACTGCTCGTCCCCCCGGTGCCCGACGAACTGGCCCTGCTTGCGCCACCCCCGGAGTTGGCCTGGCTCGGCGTTGACCTGGCGCTGGCCGCTTCCGAAGCGTACGCCATCCCCCCCGCCACTGGAGGGCCGGTCCCCACGACCCCCGGGGCGAACCTCGTGGTGGTGGATCACTACCCGCGGCACCTCTCCACCGGCGTGGGCCCGGAGGAGGATATCCGCTTCCGCTTGAGCGCCGAGATCCTGGCCGACAGCCTCGACCCCGGCGACCTGGTGCTGGTGGACCATGCCGGCCGCCAGGTGGTCAGCGGCGTGTACAGCCCCGATGGACGCACCTGCATCCTCGACCCGCTCCGCCCCCTTGAACCGGGACGCACCTTCACCGTGACCCTGCGGGGCGAGGGGCTTCGCACGCCGGACGGCGGGGCCATGGCCGAAGACTACTGGTGGTACTTCACCACGGCCTTTTCCGAAGAACCTGCTTCCGCCTATTAACGACGAACTCGGCACGGCAATTGCTTTCTTTGGATGCACGTTGCCCGGCACGCGCATATGTCGTGCCAAAACGGCAGAAACCAGTACCAGAGAGATGCCCGGCGGCCGGGCCGGTGTGCCATTCCGGCCCGGAACCCGATCCGGGGGGGCTCGAACGAGGAGGATGGACCATGCGGAAATATGCCTACCTGCTGATGATCGGCTGCATTTTCTTTGCCTCGGCGATCTCGGCCGGCGCCGGACCGGGCTGCGAGAAGCACGAAAAGAAGATCGAGGCCATCGCCCTCACCCTCGACGAGTTGGAGGACGGCAAAGTCATCGAGTTGGGGGACGGCGGCGAACTGGTAATGACGCAGGACGGCGACGCCTGGACCTTCACGATGAAGAATGCCGAGGGCAGCGAAAACTCGGTCTTCACCATCGCCCTGGATGGCGGCGATGAATCGGCGAAGATGGTGAAGATCGTCACCACTTCCGATGGCGACGATGTCTGGACCGACGTGACCACCGGCGAGGAGCACGACCTGGACGGCAAGCATTGCGCTATTTTCATCGGCGACGATGGCCACCACGACAAGAAGGTGATCTGCAAGCAATTCGAGTCGATCCACTGCGGCCCGGCCTACACCTGCGGCACCTGCGGCCTCACGGTTTCGGTGCCCGAGGGCAAGGACAAGGGCGCGTACAGCTGCCCCAACGGCTGCGGCGAACTGAAGAAGTGCGACCGCTCGAAGGAAGCGAAGAAGTGCTACGCCTACAAGGTGGTCACCGACTCCGGCGAAGAGAAGGAGGTGGAGGTGGAGGTGGAGGTGGAGTAACCGCGGGCAGATCCATTGTCCTGACACAACCGATCCCCCGGGTGCCTGGAGTGGCGACCGGGGGATTTTCATGTACCAGCTGCTTCAGCCATTTGACTGAGTACCGGCTTTCCATTACGCTTTCGGAAATCTCTTCTCGTGCGTGGAAATTCTTCACGAGGGCCGGACATGGGGGAAGCTGCCGAGCGACTGGTCGGGCTCATCGAGGCCAGTGATCACGGTGATGAACTGGCACTCGATCAGCTGATCGAGCTGGTCTATTCCGAATTGCGCGGTCTGGCCGCCCACCAGCTCCGCCTGGAACGACCGGATCACACGCTCCAACCCACGGCCATCGTTCACGAAGTCTATCTCAAGCTCTTCCAGCAGCAGGATGTGAAGTGGCGCAACCGATTGCATTTTTTCCGCGTGGCAGCGCACCAGATCCGCCGTGTGCTCGTCGATCATGCTCGCGGCCGCAATCGGGGCAAGCGCTACGGCCAGCTCTGCCGGGTGACCCTGGACCAGGCCGCCGGCGCCGGCCTGCCGGTGGTGGATCTGATGGCGCTCGATCGCGCGCTGGCCAGGCTCGAGGAACACTCCGCCGAGGCGCTGCAGATCGTCGAGCTGAAATACTTCAGCGGCCTGACCGAGGCGGAAATCGCCGAATTGCTCGATGTCTCGGATCGCACGGTCCGCCGGCACTGGGTCTATGCCCGGGCCTGGCTGCTGCGCGAGCTGGGCCACGGGGGGGACGGGAACGATGGCTGACGGTGAGCGCCTGGAACGGGTCATGGCGCTGCTGGAGGAAGTACGCGACCTTCCCGCCCACCGTCGCGCAGCCTTCCTCGATCGGGCCTGCGGTGACGACCGCGACCTGCGCGCCGAGCTCGAATCCCTGCTCGAGGCCGACGCCGGCGACAGCCGGTTCATGAAGGAACCGCTCATCGGTCCGCCGGATCGAACGGACCCCTGGATCGGTCGCACCCTGGGGAACTACCGCCTCATCGAGGTGCTGGCCGCCGGCGGCATGGGCGTGGTCTACCGGGCGCAGCAGGAGCACCCGCGGCGCCCGGTGGCCGTGAAGCTGATCCGCAGCGGAGCGGTATCCGCGCAGCTCCTGCGGCGGTTCGAGCTGGAGGCTGACGTGCTGGGGCGTCTCGACCACCCCGGCATCGCCCAGATCTTCGAGGCCTCCACCGTGGAGACGGATACCGGCCCCCAGCCCTTCTTCGCCATGGAACTCATCGACGGGCCGCCGCTGAACCGCCATGCCGAAGACCGGGACCTGCGCACCGAGGAGCGGCTGCACCTGTTGGTCAAGGTCTGTGACGCGGTGAACCACGCCCACCGCCGCGGCGTGATCCACCGCGACCTCAAGCCGGCCAACATCCTCGTTCGTGAGGACGGCCAGCCCAAGGTGCTCGACTTCGGCGTGGCCCGCATCACCGACGCCGACCTCCAGGCCACAACCATGCACACCGACCTGGGGCAGATCATCGGCACCCTGGCCTACATGAGCCCCGAGCAGGTTCGGGGGCACCACGAGGAGCTGGACATCCGTTCCGATGTTTACTCCCTCGGCGTGCTGGGCTACGAACTGCTCACCGGACGCCTGCCCCAGAAACTGGCCGGGAAGAGCATCAGCGAGGCGGCGCGGATCATCGAGCACGAGAATCCCTCCACCCTGGGCGCCTCCGGGGGGGCGTTCGCCCCCGACCTGGAGACGATCATCGGCAAGTGCCTGGAGAAAGAGAAGTCGCGGCGCTACGGTTCCGCCGCCGAACTGGCCGCGGACCTCCGCCGCTTCCTCAACCACGAGCCGATCGCTGCCCGCCCGCCGAGCCTCGGCTACCAGTTTCGCCGTTTCGCCCGGCGGAACCGCGGGCTGGTCGCCCTGGCCGGGCTGGCCCTGGCCGCGCTGGTGGCCGGTTTGGCGATCTCGCTGGCCGGGTGGAATTCGGCGGCGAACGCGCGAACCCGGGCCGAGACCGAGGCTGAAAAAGCCAAGCTGCTCAATGCCTACCTCTCCGAAATGCTGGAGGCCCCCGATCCCTGGGTCGATGGCCGGGAAGTGAAGGTGGTGGAGATCCTCGACCAGGCTTCACGTGAGCTGGAACAGTCCCTTGGCGGCCAGCCGGAAGTGGCGGCCCAGGCCCACCACCGTCTGGGCTTCACCTACTACAGCCTTGGACTCTACGAAGAAGCGGAGCCGCACCTCGCCAGGGCGCTGGAGATCAGCGCTGACGTCGGCGACGTTCCGGTGGACGCACGGGTGATGATGCTCACCGACATGGGGGTGCTGAAGATCGATACCGGTGAGCTGGAGGAAGCGGAACGGTGGGCCCGGGAGGCCTTCGAACTGGCCGAACGGTCCCTGGACCCGGCTGACCCGATCCGCAACACGGCGACCCACAACCTGGCGCTGGCCCTGTGGTACAAGGGCGACGTGGATGAGGCGGCGAGGTTGATGGAGATCTGTCTCGAACACTCTTCGCCCGATGAAGGTGTCCAGGAGAGCGACCGCATCGCCACCATGTCGTCCCTCGGCAACATCTACCGCCAGCAGGGAAGGATCGAGGAGGCCCGGCCGCTGCTCGAGAAAGCCTATGCCTGGAACCGGGACCATTTCGGCGACGACCATCCGCAGACCGCCATCTCCCTCAACAACCTCGCCTTCGGCTACCAGGAACTCGCGCAGCACGACCTGGCGCTGGAGATGTTCCGGCGCTCCCTCGATTCCCGCCGGCGGGTGCACGGTGACCGCAGCCAGAGTGTGATCATCGGCCTGCACAACCTCGGCATGCAACTGAGCCTGATGGACAGTGATGCCGAAGCCCTGCCCCTCTTCGAGGAAGCGAACGTCGCCGCCGAGGCCGTCCTGGACGACGCCCACTGGCTCAAGCCATGGATCCATTCCACCTACGGCCGTACCCTGGCGAAGCTCGGCCGCCATGCCGAGGCCGAGCGGGAGCTGCTGGCCAGCCTGGACGGCGTACGCGCCGTCCTCGGCGGCGACCACTGGCGCACACGCAAGCTCTGCGGATACGTTGCCGCGTTTTATGACGCCACGGGCGACGATGGCCGAGCCGCCGAATACCTGGCCCTGGCAGGAGAAGACCACCCGACCCCTGCCGCGTCCTGAGTAAGCCCCCAAAAAAAGAATGTCCGGTTTTCCTCCCCGCCGTCGCGATACGAACAGCCGGGCTGCATTCGTCCCGGATGCAGGTAAACACGAACTCAACGAGGTGACGTCATGAGCAACCGCATTGTTCCCTTCTTTTTCATCGCCACCCTGTGCCTGGTTCCGGCATCGGCTTCGATGGCCCAGATGCTGGATTACCGCGCCGACTACGCCGTCGGTGATTCGCCCGAGGGGCTGGCCATCGGCGACCTGAACGGCGACGGCTCCCCGGACGTGGTCACGGCAAATTTCAGCGGCGGCAACATATCGGTGCTGCTGAGCAACGGTGACGGCACCTTTCAGAACGCGGTGAACCACTCCGTCGCGAGCCGTCTCCGCTCCGTGGCCATCGGCGACCTGGACGGGGACGGCTCTCCGGACCTGGTGATCGGGAACGACGGGGTCAGTGTCCACGACGTCTATGTATTGATAGGGAATGCTGACGGGACGTTCCAGTCCGCGTTGACTTACTACGCCGGCGGCCAGTGCATAGACGTGGCCATCGACGATTTCGACAACGACGGCCATCCGGACCTGGCCGTGGCCAATGGCTCGTATGACAGGGTGGCCATCCTGCTCAACGACGGGGACGGCACCTTCGGATCACCCGCGTTTTACGCTGCGGGAAACCTCGTCTCGTCGGTGGTCGCCGGCGACCTGAACGGCGATGGCCACACGGACCTGGCCGCAATCTGCGTCCTGGACTGGGTTGTCCAGGCCTGGCTGGGGAACGGTGACGGCACCTTCCAGGACGCGGTGAGCTCTTCCACCGGCGGACATAGTTACAATTTGGCCATCGACGACCTGGACGGCGACGGTAACCTGGACATTGCCGTGGCGAATTGGGGCAACGACACGGTTTCGATTCTGCTGGGCAACGGGGACGGCACCTTCCAGGGCGTGGTCCACTACGGGGCCTACTACGAACCAAGAGCCATTGCCATCGGCGACCTCGATGGAGACGGCGTCCCGGACCTGGCGGTGGCGAACTACACCCCCGCCGTTTCAACGTTGCTGGGCAACGGGGACGGCACCTTCCAGACGCCGGTGACCTACACCGGGGGCTACAGCTACACCTATAACGTGGCCATGGGTGACCTGGACGGGGACGGCAACCCGGACGTGGCTGTGGCAAACAGGGGATTGGACGAAGCCGTGGTGCTGCTCAACCGGGACAAAACGCTGTCGGCCCAGATGGACTGCACGCCATCATCCGGCACTCTGCCCTTCACCACCCAGATGTCGGTTTCCCTGACCAACGTCTATCCCGAGCAGGTGCGGCGGCTATCGGCGCGGATCAATATCGACCTGGCCGGCGGCGGCTCTATCGGCAACTGGAGGGCCGGCTGGACCAACCTGAATCCGGGGGAGAGCCTGAACACCGTGTGGGGGCAGAATCTGCCGGCCATCGGTTCCCTTGTGGGAACCAGTGCCTTCACGTTGGAAGCACAGGACGTCACCATCGCGCCCTTCAACCAGCCACCCTACCCCATGGCCGGCGACACCGCCAGCGACGTGTGTGCGATCCAGGGGTTTGCCCCCTGATCCGCGGGAGTGCCGGGGACAGTCACCGGAGGGTGACTGTCCCCGCTTCTCACCTCCGCCGCATCGTCGGTTCTGTCCGCTCCTCCGGAACCCACCCGCATCCCCTCCCTCGAATTTTCATGAAAAACGTGTCCGGACAACTCCCCGAATGTCGCGATACGAACAGCCGGGCCTGAATCACTCCCGCGCTCCACCTGGCCCGGACAGTCATCGAACCACAGAGGAGGACAGATCATGTGGCATCACAAAAAACCCGGACCCGCACTTGTCGCGCTGCTCTTCATGACGGTGCTGGCCTGCCCGGCCGCGGCCGGAGACGAGGTGCTCCGCGTCTCGGAATCGGGGGAGCCGGTGCGCAGCGACCCGGTGGTCAAAGTGGCCCCCCTGCTGCAGCAGATCATCGAGACCGGCATCGGGCAGGACACCTGCAATGGCGGTCTCGAGGGTCGGGTGGAAGTGAACATCCTGCTCACAACCCAGGGCGGGGACGCCATCGGGCGGCAGGTCAGGGCGCTGCAGGCCGATCGGGTCGCGGGGATCAAGAAGGAGATCATCGAGATCAGGTGCAAGGGGTTTCCGGAGGACGTTTCGCTCAGCCCGGAAGAAGAACGGTCCTTTGCCCGCTGGAATGACCGGCAGCTGCCCGAGGCCGACCAGCAGCGTGTCGTCGAACTGAAGCAGGAGTTGGAGGCCCTCGGTGTGGCCATGGACAACGAGATCACCCGGCAGCTGCGCCAGGCCTTCACCCCCAGCCAGGACGATCTGTGCGCGTTCATCGAGGCCATCGGCGGGAAGGTGAACAGCCGGCTCACGGCGATCAACGCCATCACGGCCACCGTGCCGGTGGAGGCGGTCCACCTGCTGGCCGAACACCCCCTGGTGCTCACCATCGGCGCCAACCGGACCGGCGAACCGGAGCTGGACAACCAGTTCACCTCCACCGGCGCTGATGCTTTTCACAACGACAGCCCGGCGATCGACGGCGACCCCTGGGACATCGCCTCCATCGACGGCGGCGTGGACGAGACCCATCCGGCGATCAGCTCGCACACCTTCATCGACAATTACGCGAGCCAGGACTATCACGGCACCGGCACCGTGGGAATGTACGCCAGCACCGACCCCACGTTCCAGGGACTGGCCTCGGGGCTGGACAAGATCTTTGTCGATCATGCCGGCTGCGAGAACAACACGATGGACGGCTTCGACTGGGTCCTGACCTACAGTGGCGACAACGCCGAAGTGTTCAACTACTCCTGGGGCTGCGGCATCGCCAACGACGAGGATTACAACAACTTTGACCGCTTCTTCGACGGCGTGATCAGCACCTATGATTGCCTGGTCAGCAAGTCCACGGGCAACGAATACTACGGCGTGACCACGATCACGCACCCCGCACCGGCCTTCAACCTCATCGCCTCGGCCAACATGTGGGACAACGATACGGTCACGCGGACGGACGACCTGATCACCGACAGCAGCAGCACCGGCCCCACGCTGGATGGCCGGCGCAAGCCGGACATCACCGCCCCGGGGACCAACACCTGGACCTGCGACGTTGGCGGCGGCTGGCAGAACCTCGGCGGCACCAGCTCGGCCGCCCCGAAGACCGGCTCCGGCGCCCTGCTGCTGCAGGATTACGGCATCGGTGAGGTGATGGCCCAGAAGGCGGTACTGATCAACACCGCCGACGCCTGGACGTCGAACAACACCGAGACCACCGCCGACGACGGACCGGTGGACGGTGACCACTGGGACCCGCGTTTCGGCTGGGGCTACCTCGATCTCGACGAGGCCTGGTTCAACGCCGGCGACCACTTCATCGACAATGTCACGGCGAGGAACACGGCGGACGACTACGACCTCTATGCCGGGTGGCTGGACCAGCACGAGAAGGTGACGGCCGTGTGGCAGCGGCGTGTGGGCTACCAGGGGGATGCCTATCCCACCCTGTGGTACGATCTCACCGACATCAACCTGCGGCTCTACGACCAGTTCTCCGGCGGCACGTACGAGGACCACGACTTCGATGCCGACGACAACGTGCACCAGGTTTCGGCCCAGTCTTCCGGGATCAAGGTGGCCAAGGTCTACTGCTGGTCGAGCGCCATCGACGGCGCCGTTTCCGAGGATTATGCCCTGGCCACCGAGGAGATCTGGATCAAGGTGGAAGGGCCTGACTTCTCCTCCTTTGCCCTCAGCTGCCCGGCCTATGTCTCCTGCGCCGAAACTTTCACCGTGGTGGGCCAGGTATCGAACACCGGCGACATCCACGGTCACGACCTGGACGTGACCCTCGAACTGCCGGCGGGCTACACGCTGGTCAGCGGATCCAACCCGCAGGCGGTGGGCACGGTGCCGCTGAGCTCAACCGGCGAGGCGAGCTGGACGGTTCAGGCGCCTTCCGACGCCACCGGCACCTTCACCCTGGGCGGCAGCTTCACCTCCTTCTCCTACGGCGAAGCGCAGAACGGCACCACCAGCTTCATCCAGGAGGTCAATCCCCACCCGGCCCACGATCTCTGCTCCGGTGCGATCGTGATTCCCGGTGCCTACGGAAGCTATGCCTACAACGACCACAACCTCACGGCCTGCAACGACTACGACGCCGGCGCGGGCAACCCCTGCACCGGGTACGCTGCTCAAGGTCGTGACGTGGTCTACGCCGTGACGCTTTCCGCTCCCAGCGAGATCTGTGTCACCCTGCTGCCGGACACCAGCCTCGACGCCGCGGTCTACCTCACCCCGAGCTGCACCGACCCCGGGAGCAGCTGCCTCGGCGGCAGCGACGCCATCGGCTACGGCGCGACGGAGAACTTCTGCGTCACGGTGGGCCCCACCGGCCCCACCACCTACTACATCATCTGCGACGGGTACGGCGAACTGGTGGGAGGCCAGTTCGCGCTGGAGGTCACCACTTCGCCGCTGGGCCAGACCATTTCGGCCTCGCTGGACGCCAGTCCTTCGTCCGGTCAGCTGCCCTTCAGCAGTGTTTTTACCGCCGGCATCGGCAACAATACGGCGAACATCCGCCGCGCCGCGGCGCACATCGACGTATCGCTGGCCAACGGGGCCTTCTACCCCAACTGGCGGGCCGGGTTCACCAATATCGCCGGCGGTGACACCTTCGTCGCCACCTGGGGGCAGAACTTCCCGAGCCTGCCCACCCTGGTGGGCACCAATGTCTTCACCCTGCTGGCCGAGGACGTGACGCCGTCGCCCTACAACCAGCCGCCCTATGCTCCGGCAGGCGACACGGCCAGTGACAGCTGCACGGTGACGGCCGCGCAGCCGTAGGCCGTTCCGGCCGGGAACCCGAAAGAGGTTGCTGTCACCCAGGGCGGGCGGCAGCAACCTCGCGACCCGGCCAATCACGTCATCGCACGGAGTCGGCTTCGCCGACTCCGTGCGATGACACGAAGGGTGGAAGAAACACCCTTTATGTCACTTCAGCGTCTCCACCGCCTTCCGCGTCGCCTCGAGCAGCGGTGCGGTGGTGATCGGCGAGCCGGTGGCCCCGCGCATCCATGCGTCGGGGGTGATGCTGCCCTGGGCGCACATGCGCTTCATCTCCTCGGCGATGTTCTTCCCCTCCATGTAGCTCTCGACCTGGAAGGCGATGATGTGCCCCATGGGGTAGTCGGGCAGGTAGAGCCCGGCGTCGATCATGTGCGAATAGACGCCGAGCAGGATCTCGTCCCGACTGCCGAAGACCGGCGCGTAGTAGCGGTTCCAGACGTCCTTCGAGATCTCGATCACCGCCTCGCGCAGCTCGGCCGGTGTGGCCTCGGGGTGGTCGTACATCCAGTGCCAGACCCCCATGTCCACCAGGGCCACCCCGCCGATCTCGTAGACCGACCAGAAGTTGTCCAGGGCCTTGAGGTGTTGGTGGTGCGGATCCTCTTCGGTGAGTCCCAGCAGCTCCAGGTCGCGGTCCTGGAAAATGAAGGCGAACGCCTCGGTGAAGGCGGTGTTGGGCACACCCTGGAGCATGGTGTGGTCGATGCGGTTCAGGGTCAGCACCTGTTCCACGTTGTGGCCGAACTCGTGCACCGCGATGTTGTAGCCCTTGAAATCCATGCCGTCGGCGCCCACGCGGGTGCGCAGGTGGGCGTTGTCCTCCCGGCGCTGGGCCCCCGAGGCGTGGCCCACGCCGCGGGAATCGTCCACCACGATTTTTGAGGCGAGGAAGTCGGCGTCTTTGTCGCTGAACCCGAGTTTGCCCAGGATCACCGGCAGGTCGGCCTGGAAGGCGGCCACGTCGGGGTAGCGCTCACGGGTCAGGCGGTCCAGGTCTTCCTCACGGTGGCTGCCCCGCGGGGCGAAGCCGTTGTACCAGATGTCGAAGGGCTCCAGCGGGCGGCCCAGCCGCTCGGAGACGAGCTGTCCCACCAGCTTCGCCTCGGGTGAGGAGAGGATGCTCACCAGCAGGCGGTCCACCTCTTTCTCCGGGATCTGGCGGTGGCGCTCGAAACGACGCTGAATGAAGGTCGGCTGGTCCGGGGACCAGGGGTCGGCCTGTCGCACGGCATGGAAGATCTTCAGCAGATTGGCGTATCGCTCGTCGGCCTCCCGTTCGGCCTCCACCGGTTTTGCGGTGGCGAAGTCGGTGACCCGGTTGTCATCCGGCGCCCAGAGCAGGTCCGGATTGTCGATCACGTCGGCCGGTATCTCCTGGCGGATGATGCGTTCCATCACCGTCTGGATCATCCGCTGGCGGGCCAGGCCGTCCGGTTCGCTGTACTGCGATTTCAGTTCGTCGCGCAGGCCCCAGTGGGTGATCAGGCGCAGGCCTTCGGGGAAGGGCTTTTCGTCATTCCCGTCGAGCAGGCGGTCCATGCGGATGTTGTAGGTGCTGATGTAGTGGTCCGATTCGAGGAAGGCCTGGCCGATCCCGCGGTTGACCTCCGGGGGGAGGCGCTCGGCAAAGACCTGGGCCATGCGGGCCCGGGCCCACTCCCGGCGGTTCCAGCCCGGGCCCAGTTCGATCATCTCGTCAAGGGTGTAGACCGGCAGGTTGACCAGCACGGCGAAGGCCACCTTGTTGGCGAAGAGGTCATCTTGCAGGTGGTTGCCCAGGTTGATCCGGGCGGCCAGCAGGTCCAGGGGCATGATCGGGCCCTGGTCCAGGTCCAGCGGCTCGCGGAGCAGGCGGTTCATCTCGTGCAGGTGGCCGTAAAGCTGTTCGGAGATCAGTTCGAAGCGGTCGGCCAGGCGATCCAGCGAGCCGTCGTCGGGCTGGAACTGCTCGAGGCAGAAGGCGGTGAACTGATCCGCGCTACCATCGTCGGCACGCCAGGCCGCGGCGGCACGGGGCACGCAGCGGCGGATCCTTGCTTCCTCTTCCGCGCCATGTCTCTTCACCAGCTCCGCGGTCACAGACGCCACCGTTTCGGCCGGGATGGCTTGTGCCGTCCGGCCCACGCTGATGGCTCCCGGTGTGTCGCCGGCGGCGGCGTGAAAGGCGATGGGGAAGAGGATTCCGGTGATCATCATCATTCTGCTCCAGAACGGTTGGCTACGCATGCTTTGACCCCTTTGCGAAAGCGCTGCTCGATTCAACGTGTCGACGATATGCTACCCCCGACGGCGAAAAAATCAAAAGCAGGTATTTCCCTTCAACAGTAAGGGCGGCGGTTGCGTCTAATACGGTGAACGGAGAAAATCGCCCTGGAGGCCCCAACGTGGAAACGATGAGCGACACGCAATTGACCGTGCTCTCCCAGGAGGGCAGCCGACGCGCCTTCGGGCTGCTGGCCCGGCGGCAGCAGGCAGGGCTTTTCCGCTTCCTGCGCCGGCTGCTCGGTGATGACGAGGCGGCCCGCGACGCCTGCCAGGAAACGCTGCTCAAGGCGTTCGTCAACGTGAGCCGCCTCCGCGACCCCCGCCAGTTCAAGTCCTGGGTGCACCAGATCGCGGTCAACCTCTGCCGCGACCGGGGCCGGGCCGCCCGGCGGGACGCGGCCGGGCCGCTGCTCTCCGCGTCGGTGAGCGAGGACAATGGCCTCGGTGATCAATTGCCGGTGGCCGGCCTGGCGCCGGGTGAGCGGGTCGACCTTTCGCTGGTGCTGCGCGAGGTGCTCGGGCGGCTCTCCATGGAACAGCGCACCGCGATCCTGCTCCGCGAGGTGCAGGGGTTCAATTCCGAGGAGATTTCACGCATCACCGGCGTGCCGTCGGCCACGGTCCGTTCCCGGATCTACCACGGCTTGCGGGCGATGCGAAAGATGCTGCCGGACTATGGCGTGGCCGGCCGCGCCTTCGGCGAGGGAGGGACCAGTGATGACTGAAGACAAACCGCTCGACCCCATGCGGGAGCAGATGATCGCGGCCCTCTACGGCGAACTGGGTACCGCGGAGATGAAACGGTTCGAGGAGGCCCTGGCCGCGGACGACGAGCTCCGTTCCGAGTGGGAGGAGCTGCGAGGCACGAGGAACTTCATCGGTGTGGCCGGGACCGAGGGGGATGAGGCTGAATTCAGCTTCACCCTGCCGGTGGAATTGCCGCGAACCGATGATCGCGAAGCGAGCCGCGGGACCGTGGTTCGCGGCCCGTGGCGGCGCTTGTGGACGGCTGCCGCCGGGTTTTCCGCAGCGGCGGCGATTTTTGCCGTGCTGCTGTTCAGCGGTTTGCGGATCGACCGCACCCCCAGCGGCTGGCTGGTGGGATTCTCCGGGGCCCCGGAGAACCAGGCCGGTTTCGGGAGCGCCGACATCGGCGGCGCCGATGCTGTGCTCACCCGGGAGGACTTCGCCGCCTTTGCCCGGGAACTGGTGCAGGCGACTGATCAACGCCTGACCCGGATGGAGGAGCGGAGGAGCGGCGAACAGGCGATGCTGGTGCGTGGCTTTCTCGAAGCCCTGGACCTGCAGCAACAGGAACTGTCCCTGCATCAACAGCGAAACTACGAGGACCTGCGGGCCCGCGTCGAACTGGTGGCTTACGGGCTTGCCGCGTCGCATCGCTCCCGTCAGGTGTTGAATCCGGTGGAGGAGGAACAATGAGCAGGAAGCTGACCGAAATGATGAAGACGGCGGGCCGCGTGGCCCTCACCGCGGCCGTGGTGCTGGCCCTCTCGGGGCTGGCCGGCGCCTGGGGCGCCCCGCCGGAAAGCGACCGCATGTCGCGCAGGATGAACGTGCTGGAGCGGATTTTCGACGCGGTGCTGCGGGAAAGCGAAAACGTGGTGGTTTCCAGCGAGGCGACCCGGGGCCTGATGCTGGAAGGCTACGGCGCCCTCTTCACTTTCGAAGGGTCACTGGGTGGAGGGGGGCTGGGCTCTATGTACTTCGGTGGCGACACCGTGGATTTGAGCCGGCGCTTCTACAAGGGCGATGGTGAGTGGATGGCGCCGGCGCCGCCGCCCAAGGCACCGAAGGCACCCGAAGGCGAGGAGGAGGTGCGGGTGCCCGATTCGATGGAGGACCTGGCCCGCGACTGGGAGGCCCAGCGCGAGGAGAGCCGCCGCAAAGCGAAGGAGCGCCTGGCCGGCCTCAAGGCGGAGCTCATTGAAACGCTACTCGACTACGGCGCCACCCTCGGTGAGCTCGCCGACGACGACGTGGTCGTGGTCGCAGCCTTTCTCAGCGGTTTCGGCTTCGACAAGGACGGCCCCGAGCAGTTGGTGCTCAAGGTGAAAATGAGCGACCTGCGCCTGTTCAGCGCAGGTCAGCTGACCCTCGAACAGGCCCGGGACCGGGTGGTCATCGACGAGCAGTAGCGTGAATGCCCGCTCCCCCTGCTCGGTGGGGAGCGGGCTGCCGGGCTCGATCCCCCCTTCTCTTTCCAGGCCATTTCCCTTCCTCCGGTCTCGCCCCTCCGGCACTTTCCCGCCAAGGGTCTTGCGGCATCCCTCCTTGAAGTGGCGATCTCGAACGAGTAGATTTATGGACAATATGGAAACAGCCAATGCTGTGGGCGAACATGGAATCAACCACTCCCCGGGAGAGGGCCACCCATGAATGACGCCGGAGAATCCCACCGCCGGGAAGCAGAGCGCTACAAGGTCACCCTAGACTCCATCGGCGACGCCGTCATCGCCACCGACGAAGAGGGCCTGGTGGAGTTTGTCAACCCGGTGGCCGAAGCACTCACCGGCTGGCCCGAGGAAGAGGCCCGCGGGAAGCGATTGGGCCGTGTCTTCCGCATCATCAACGAGCACACCCGGGAAAAGGTGCCTGACCCGGTGGCCCGGGTCCTCGAGGAGGGGGCTGTCGTGGGGCTGGCCAACCACACTCTCCTTCTTTCCCGAGACGGCCGGGAGCTCCCCATCGCCGACAGCGGGGCGCCGATCCGGGACGAGGCGGGAAAAATCACCGGCGTGGTGCTCGTCTTTCGCGACCAGAGCGAAGAACGACGCATGCAGCAGGCGCTGCGGGACAGTGAAGCTTTCTTGCGCAATGTCTTTGGAGCGATCCAGGACGGGATCAGTGTGCTCGACCACGACCTCAACGTGGTGCAGACCAACCCCTGGATGGAGGAGCACTACCGGGACCAGATGCCGTTGGTGGGCCGCAAGTGCCACCGGGTCTACCAGAAACGCGAGGACATCTGCCCCTTCTGTCCGGTCACCAAGTCGTTCGAGAGTGGAGTGACCGAGAAGGCGATCGTACCCTACCCGTCGGAGGATGAACCCCGGGGCTGGATCGAACTGTCGGCATTCCCGATCAAGGACGACGAGGGCCGGGTGACCCACGTCATCGAATACGTCAAGGATATTTCCGACCGGATGGTTGCGGAAGAGCAGGCGAAGGCCGAGGCCGCCTTTACGCAGACCGTCATCGATGCCCAGCGGGACACTTTTTTCCTCTTCGAGCCGCACACTGGGAAAGCGGTGCGCTGGAACAGGGCCTTCTCGGAGGTCAGCGGCTACACCGATGAGGAGATCGCCGAACTGCCCGCTCCCGGTTCCTACTACGACCCGGAAGACCTGGATCGGGCGAAACCCTTCATCGAGCACGTGTTGAAGGAGGGCATCGGCACCATCGAGCTTGACCTGGTTTGCAAGGACGGGCGAAGGGTGCGCACCGAGTACAGCGTCTCCGTCGTCCATGACGAACGCGGTGACCCGAGATACCTCATCTCCATCGGCCGGGACATTTCCGAGCGGCAGTTCGCCGTAGCCGCCCTGCGGCAGAGCGAAGAGCAGTACCGCCTCCTCTTCGACAGCGCCGACGCCCTGATATCGGTCTACGACCGGGACGGCGTCTGCCGGCTGATGAACCGCAAGGTGGCGGCCTTGTTCGGCGGCGAGCCGGACGATTTCGTGGGGAAGTCGTTTGCCGAGCTCCACCCGGAGGCCGGCGAGAAATACACCCGCCGTATCCGCGAGACGGTCGACACCGGGGTTGCGGTGGAGTTCGAGGACGAGGTCGAGTTCCCCACGGGCCGGCGCTGGCTCTTCTCCCGCGTCCACCCGGTGCCCGACGCCGAGGGCCGTCGTATCGCCGCCCAGATCATTTCCCAGGACATCACCAAGCGCAAGCGTGCCGAGCAGGCCCTGCTGGCGGCGTCCGAACTGAACCAGTCGATCATCAACGCTTCGCCCATCGGCATCCTCATCTACAACAGTGAAGGGCACTGCATCTCGGCCAACGAAGCCGCGGCGGGGATCATCGGTGCCACGCTCGAGCAGGTGCTGAGGCAGAACATCCACCAGATCGAGTCCTGGAAGAAAAGCGGGCTCTACGGAGAATTTCTCGCCGTGCTCGAGCGGAACGAAAGCCGTCAGGTGGTGAACGATCTGACCACGAGCTTCGGCAGGGACGTCGTTCTCGACACGCGGATCGTGCCCGTTTCCACGGGCGGCGAACGCCACATCCTTCTCCTCGTCGACGACATCACCGAACGCCGAAGGACGGAGGAGGAGCGGGAGAAGCTGCAGGGACAGCTGCAGCAGGCGCAGAAGATGGAGGCGGTGGGTCGGCTGGCCGGGGGCGTGGCCCACGACTTCAACAACATGCTCGGCGTGATTCTCGGCCGCGCCGAGATGATCATGCTGGACATGAAACCCGGGGACGCGCACTACGAAGATCTGGAGGAGATCCAGCGGGCCACCGGGCGGTCGGCCAGCCTGACCAACCAGCTGCTCGCCTTCGCCCGCCGGCAGAACATCGCGCCCAAGGTGCTCGACCTCAACGAGACCGTGGAGTGGATGCTGAAGATGCTGCGGCGGCTGATCGGCGAGGACATCGACCTGGCCTGGCAGCCGGACTCCTCGGTCTGGCGGGTGAAAATGGACCCGACCCAGGTGGACCAGATCCTGGCCAACCTCTGCGTCAACGCCCGCGATGCGATCATCGGCAACGGCAGGATCACCATCGAAACCGGGAATAGAACCTTCGACGAGGCCTATTGCGACGAGCACCCGGAAGTCGAGCCGGGGGACTACGTCTGCCTGGCGGTGAGCGACGACGGCTGCGGGATGGACGAGGAAACGCGGTCGCACCTCTTCGAACCGTTCTTCACTACCAAGGAGGCGGGCAAGGGGACCGGCCTGGGATTGGCCACCATCTTCGGCATCGTGCGGCAGAATGGCGGCTATGTCAACGTCTACAGCGAACCGGGGCAGGGCAGCACCTTCCGTATCTACATCCCCCGCCACGATGGGCCGACGGTGAAGGACAGGGCGCTCACCGCCGACGACGTCCCGGTCAGCCGGGGGGAGACGGTGCTGCTGGTGGAGGATGCCCTGGGCATTCTCACCATGGGCCGCAAGATGCTCGAGCGGCTGGGCTACCGGGTGCTGGCCACGAGCAGCCCCGATGCGGCCATCGATCTCGTGCGCAGGGAAACCGGGGGCATCGACCTGCTGCTCACCGACGTGGTGATGCCCGGGATCAGCGGTAAGGCCCTGGCGGAAGCGATCGGCGAGATCCTTCCCGATGTCCGGGTGCTCTACATGTCGGGCTATACGGCCAACGTCATCGCCCACCACGGTGTGCTGGACGAGGGCGTGCACTTCCTGCCCAAGCCGTTCTCGCTGATGACCCTGGGGGTCAAGATCCGGGAGGTGCTGGACGGCTGAACCGGGGGTGGCAACGGCGTGTGAATTACTCCCCCACCTTCGGCGCGAGAATACCCATGGCCAGGTCTTCCTCGCCGGCGGCATACTGCTGGATCAGCTCGGCCGCCCGGCGGCGCAGGGCGTCGTAGTCAGCGAGCTTCAGTACGCTTCCACCGGAGTCGAGGGCCGCGTCCAGCACGGTGGCGCTGATTGGTCCGATCCCCGCCTCATCGGCCCGGGCACGCTGGGACGTGGCGATGGCCGCGGTCACCTGTTCGGGGAGCATCGGTTCGCCGAACCAGATCGGCGCAGTGGAGAGATCCACCGTGCCCGGCACGATGGCCACCACCTTGCCCGAGGGATAGCCGCTGTTCACCCGCTCGGCCGTCGCGTTGCCGACGAAAAGGACGGGTTCCGGGGTCTGGCGCGGGATCACCAGGTCGGGGTCGACGTCAATCACCAGCAGCAGGCCCTGTTTGACCATGATGTTGCCGGCCTGCCACTTGTATTCGTACGGCTCGTCGAGGGTGAACGGCTGGGTCAGCAGGACGGCGTCAACGGGCGCCGGCGTGGCCGGGACTTCCGGCGGACCGGCCAGGGCAGGTGCGGTCATCGCGGCGAAGAGGACCATCAGGCTCAACAGCATCCTGATTTTCATGGTGATCAACCCTTTCTTAAGCGGTTCGAAGCGCGGGTGAGTCCGCGGTGCGAAATCCCGGTGTGGTTCGGCGGCCGGTTACCGACCGCTCCTCCATTCATCTTAGGCAATCTCTCCATTGTTGGCAAGCCGCTTGCCCCACCAGGGGCGGTGAGAAGGGTGCAAACTGTTTGAAATACCGGTGCGAAGCAGAATCAACTGGAAATCAGGGCCCCAAAGCCATAATATACGTAATACACATTTGCGCCCGCCGGCATGTTACGAGCGGGCAGACGTTCTGTTGATTGCATGTCCCGGCTCCGATTCCATGAGCGGGCGGCGGTCATCTCCACTGCCGTAGGAAGGCGGCCGTTCCAGCGATCCCTCAGCGACTTCTGCCGCGCAGCGATTCCCCCTGGAAATCGAACCCTGCCAGCCCGAAGCCGACATCGGGAGCGATGGCCCGGCGCCTGTTGATTTCGATTAAGAGGAGAGTTCCAGTGCACCACGTCAAACAGGTCTCCAGACTCCCGAGAATTGGTTCACGAGCCGTGCCGATCATGCTTCTGGCGCTGGCCCTGGCGGCGGCCGCCGCCCTGCCCGCCGCGGCCGTCCTGCCGCCGGTGGAGCAGCGCACCGAGCTGGCCGGCAACATGCTGGCCCAGTATCCGTATTTCGAGTATGTCAAGGCGTTCAACGTCAACAGCGTGGTTCGCGTGGCCATCGATCCCTTCCGCTTCCCCGGCGTGGTGGGCCAGACCGCCGACGTCTACGTGGTGGCGGCAAAGGACGAGGCCCAGTGGACCTCCAGCCCCGGGCTCGTCGACGTGACCGGCGGCCCGCTTACCGTGACCTTCAGCGGCACCTCGATTCAGGCCAACCGCTGGCTGGTGGCCGCGGCCGACACCCTGGATGCCGATGCCGGCCTGGGACTCGGCGTGGGTTACGACGTCGTGCTGGACATGAACCGGAACGGCCAGTTGGATGACCCGGATTACATCGACGGCCTGGGTGACGAGGCCGGGCTCTACGCGGTGCACGACACCACCCAGCCCGGTCCCCTGGCGGTGACCGAGGCGATCTACAGTGGAGGCTCCTGGCTCGGACAGGACCTCTACTACCCCACGAACATCGCCTCCATGGGCCTGCTGCCCCTGGTGGTGATCTCCCACGGCAATGGTCACAACTACCAGTGGTACGACCACATCGGCTATCACCTCGCCTCTTACGGTTACATCGTGATGGCCCACGAAAACAACACCTCGCCGGGCATCGAGACGGCCTCCACGACGACGCTGACCAACACCGATTACATCATCGGCAACCAGGGCACCATCGAGGGCGGCGTGCTTGCCGGCCACCTCGACTCCCACGCCATCACCTGGATCGGCCACAGCCGGGGCGGCGAGGGGATCACCCGGGCCTACGACCGTCTTGTGGACGGCTACACGCCGACCAACTTCACCATCGACGACGTGATACTGCTGAGCAGCATGCTGCCCACCGACTTCCTCAAGACCGGCAGTTCGAACCCCCACGGCGTGAGCTACCACCTCTGGACCGCGGCCGGTGATTCGGACGTCAACGGATCGGCCAGCTGCGACCTCTGCCAGACGTTCCACCTGCACGATCGGGCCACCGGGTTCCGGCAGTCCACCGTGGTGCAGGGCACGGGCCACGCCTGGTTCCACGACGGCGGCGGCTCCTCCTGGTTCACCGGCCCCTGCGAGATCGGCGAGACGATCACCCACCAGATCGAACTGGGCTACTTCCTGCCGCTGATCAAGCATTACGTCAACGGCAACATCCCGGCGCGGGACTTCCTCTGGCGCCAGTACGAGCGGTTCAGCCCCATCGGCGTGGACACCAGCAACCCCTGCGTGGTGGTGACCCACGAATACCGCAACGGCGGGGCCGGGAACTTCTTCATCGATGATTTCCAGAGCGAAAGCTCCACCGGCACCAGCAGCTCCGGCGGTGCAGTGACCTACACCGTGGACAACCTCAGCGAGGGGCTGCTGGACGACGGCAACTCCGACTTCGCCTGGAGTTCGTCCGACCCGTTCAACGGCGCCACCCAGGCCTCCTCCGAAGGCAGCGACGACAGCGCCGGGGCGGTGTTCAGCTGGACCGGCAGCGATCGTTACATCGAGTGGGAGGTGATCCCCGGCCAGCGGGACCTCACCGACGACGTCTACCTCTCTTTCCGCGGTGCACAGGGCACCCGGCACCCCAATACGCTGGTGGCGATGACCGACCTCGACTTCAGCGTGACCCTGCGCGACGGCAGCGGCACCAGCAGCTCGATCAATGTCGGTGCCTACGGCGGGGGCCTCGAGCAGCCTTACGACCGCTCCAGCGGCTGGCACAACGAGATGGAGGTGGTGCGCATCCGCCTCACCGACTTCCTGAACAACGACAGCGGCCTCGACCTGGCCGATATCGAAGCGGTGCGTTTCGACTGCGGTCCCTCCTGGGGGGCCAACGAGGGCCGGATCGTGGTGGACGAGCTGATGCTGACCAGCGACGGCATGCCGCCGAACCCGGGGTCGATCTCGGTCCACCTTCCGGACGGGGCGCCGGACCTGCTGTCGCCGGACGGCCCCACCGCCTTCAGCGTGCTGATCACCGCGAGCAATGAGTCATATGTCACGGGCAGCGGCACGCTGCACTACCGCTACGACGGCGGCGCCTGGCAGACCTCGACCTTGATCCCGCTGGGCGGCAGCTTCTTCGAGGCAACGCTGCCCGCGCCGGCCTGCAGCGACACGCCGGAGTTCTACCTCAGCGCAGAGGGCGACGTGACCGGCGTGGTGACCAACCCCGAGGGTGCGCCGGCCGACGTCTTCAGTGCCGGGGTCGGTGAACTGACCGCTTTCTACACCGTCGACATGGACAGCGATCCGGGCTGGACCACCGAGGGCCTCTGGGCCTGGGGCCAGCCCACCGGCGGTGGCGGGGAGTACGGCAGCCCCGACCCCACCAGCGGGTTCACCGGCAGCAATGTCTATGGGTACAACCTTTCCGGCGACTATGAGAACTATCTCGACGAAACGCATCTCACCACGCCGGCCATCGACTGTTCTGACAAGCAGGGCGTGCGACTCGGCTTCCACCGCTGGCTCGGTGTCGAGCAGCCGGCCTACGACCACGCCTACCTGCGTATCAGTACCAACGGCAGCAGCTGGACCCAGTTGTGGGCCAACGCCAGCGAGGTGGATGACGGTTCCTGGCAGTACGTGGAATACGATCTCTCGACCTGGGCCGACGGCGAGGCCACGGTCTACCTGCGCTGGACCATGGGCGAAACCGACTCCGGGTGGCGGTACTGCGGCTGGAACATTGACGACGTGGTGCTCAGCGCCTTCTCCTGCGATCCGGTGGTCACCGAGACGCTGGACGTGGACATCAGCGCCCTGCCGGACAACGGTACGCTGCCCTTCAGCTCGCAGTTCACGGTGCGGCTGATCAACCAGACCACGGAGAACCGCCGGGCTGCCGGCCGCATCGACGTGGTCATCGCCAATGGCACGCCGTATGGCAACTGGCGGGCCGGCTGGACCAATCTCAGCCCCTCCGAAATCTTCACCCAGTTCTGGAACCAGAACTTCCCCGGCCTGGCCACGCTGGCCGGCGACAACGTCTTCACGCTCACCGGCGTGGACGTCACCCCGGCGCCGTACAACCAGCCGCCCTTCTCGGCTTCCGGTGACAGCGCCACCGACGCGGTGACGGTGACCGGTGTCGCACCCTAGGTTCGACCACTCGCGAGCCGGCGGCCCCCGGGCCGCCGGCCGCCGGTTTTTCCTTGATTCGCAGACCGTTTTTCCCTATCCTCTGCCCGACACAGGCTTGAATCTTCGACGAGCGCCGGGAAACGCCCGGCGTTCCGTCTTTTGTTCGATACGCCCTGCCGTCCGTCAACGGGCGCGGGGACGTCGACGTGGTGCGCATCGATGTTCGGCAAGAAGGACCGCAAATCGGAAAACATCATGATCCTCGGCCTGGGGGGGGTGGGGCTCTATCTGACCAAGCGGCTGGCCCACGAGGGGCATGCGATCACCGCCGTGGAGCAGGACTCGGGCCTCATTCGTCAGGCCGACGGCGAAGTGGACGCCCGGCTGATCCAGGGTGATGCCATGCGCTTCCGGGTCTGGCAGGAGGCCGGCGCCCGGGCCATGGACTACCTCATCGCGGTCACCGACAACGACGCGGTGAACATGCTCTCCTCGGTGATCGCCGAGCGGATGGGTATCCCGACGAGGATCGCCCGGGTGCGGTCCCTTGAATTCGGGCTGGAGAGCTCGATCATCACCGCCCCGGACATGAAGATCGACATGGTGATCCACCCCGAGGAACTCACTGCCCGCGAGATCCAACGGCTGGTCAAACTGCGCACCGGCAGCGTGGTGGTGGACATCGCCGAGGGCCGGATGCACGTGATGTCCACCAGGGTCCGGGAGGGCTCTCCGGTGACCGGCAAGAGCCTCAAGGAGATCGCCGGGATGTTCCCCGGGTTCCCCTTCCGCATCGTCTCGGTGGCCCGGGGGATCAGCACGATCATCCCCGACGGCGATTTTGTGCTGCGGGCCTATGATCAGATCTTCATCCTCGTCGCCGCCGAGTTCCTGCCCCGACTGATGGATCTGTCAGGCGAGCGGGAGGAGCAGCATCACCGGGTGATGATCCTCGGCGGCGGGTCCGTGGGCTGCCGGGTGGCCGAACTGCTGGGGGCGGAATACGAGGTCCGGCTGATCGAGAAGAGCGAAGCGCGGGCCGAGGAGTTGTCCGCCCAGTTGCCGCACACCGAGGTGCTGCACGGCGACGGGTCCGATGCCAACACGCTGACCCAGGCCGGCCTGCTGGACATGGACACGATCATCACCGCCACCTGGGACAACGAGACCAACATCATGAGCTGCCTGCTGGCCAAGCACCTGCTGCAGGAGCACGGCAACGGTTCGAGCACCAGGCAGAGCAAGACCATTGCCCTGGTGAACAAGGAGGAATACCTGGTGCTCGCCGCCACCATGGGCGCCGACGTGGTGCTGAACAAGAAGGTGCTGGCAGCGAACGAGATCCTCAAGTTCATCCGCCGCGGCAAGCTGCTTTCGGTGGCCCACCTCCACGGTCTCGACGCCGAGGCTGTGGAGATCGTCGCCGGGCCGGACGCGCCGATCACGAGGAAGCCGCTGCACCAGCTGGATATCATCAAGGAAAAGATCATCATTGGGGGCGTGCACCGTGACGGCGACTGGCACACCGCCGTCGGCTCGACCCACCTCCGGCCCGGCGACCGGGCCATCGCTGTCTGCACCTCGTTGGGTCTGCGCGAACTTCAGCGCCTCTTCCTGTAAACCCCACCTTCTGAAAAAGAGGGACAGGAGCTATTTAATCGCTCTTTCTTAACAAAGGAGCGTTTTGTTCGAGTAAATAGCTCCTGTCCCTCTTTTTCCTGTCCCTTCTTTTCAGAGAGGCCTGGTGACTGTCACCTGGGAGATCGCCACGTCGCGGGCTGCGTCCGCTCCTCGCGATGACAAAGACGGGGCTCCGCCCCGTCTTTGTCACTTCCGCCAGAACGAGGGGTAGAAGATGACCAGCGCGGAGAACATTTCCAGCCGTCCCACCAGCATCAGCCAGGAGAGGAACCACTTGCCGGCAGCGGAAATCTGAGCGTAGTTCTCCGAGGGGCCCACGTCGCCGAAGCCCGGGCCGATGTTCATCAGCGTGGCGATCACCGAGCTCATCGCCGTGGTGTAGTCCATCTGGTCCACGAGCACCATGAAGCAGCCGCCGCCGAGGACGAGGAAGATGTTGACGATGAAGTAGCAGAGGGCGAGGTTGATGATCGAGGGGTCCACCGGGCGCCGGTTGAGCCTGATGCTGGTCACCGCCATGGGCTGGAAGAAGATCTTTTTGATCCAGGCCACCATGAACTTCCAGATCAGCACGTAGTGCACGACCTTGATCCCGCTGGTGGTGGAGCCGGCGCAGGCGCCGATAAAGCAGACGGCATAGAGGAACATCTGCGCGGACTGGGGCCACAACTCATAGTCCGCGGTAGTGAAACCGGTGGTGGTGAGCAGCGAAACCACCTGGAAGCTGGCAAAGCGCAGGGAATCCAGCGGACCGTCATAGGTTCCGTTGACCTGGAGCATCAGGGCCACCACGAGACAGAAGAAGAGCAGGAAACCGATGTACCAGCGCAGCTCGGTGTTGATCCGCAGTTCGCGGAAATTTCCGTGCAGGGCATGGTAGAAGAGCATGAAGGTCATGCCGCCCAGCACCATGAAAATAATGATGATCCAGTCGAAATAGGCGCTGTCGTAGTGGCCGATACTGGCGTTGTACGGTGAGTAGCCCGAGGTGGACACGGTGCCGAAGGCGTGGCACAGGGAATCGAAGATGCTCATGCCCCCGAGGCACATCAGCACGGTCTGCAGCAGGTTCAGGCCGAGGTAGATCCCCCAGAGCCAGACCATGGTGTCCCGGTTGCGGGGCAGGAACCGCTCCTTGGTAATCGTCTGCCCCGGGCTCGATTCGGCCCGGAAGATGCGCAGGCCGCCCATGCCGTGAGGCAGGAAGATCACGGTGAGGGTGAGGAAGCCCATCCCGCCGAGCAGGTGGGTCTGGCTGCGCCAGAAGAGCAGGCCGTGGGGCACCGATTCGATGTCGGTGAGAATGGTGGCGCCGCTGGTGGTGTAACCGGACATCATCTCGAAAAAGCCGTCGGTGAAAGAGGGGATCGAGCCGTGGATCATGAAGGGCAGGGCGGAGAGGGCGGAGATCAACGTCCAGCCGAAGACGGCGATGAAAAACCCGTCGCGGATGTTCAGTTCGTCGCAGCGGCGGAAGAACCACCAGAAGGGTATTCCCGCAGCGGTGACGATCAGCGCGGAGATGAGCAGGGCCGGCAGGTCGCCCTCCCCGGGGTAGAAGAGGGTGCAGATCACCGGCAGCAGCATGGTGGCGCCGGTGATCACCATCAGCTTGCCCATCACGTGGGCGATGGAAGCGTAGTTCATCGTGTACTTGATCCTTGCGGACGATTATAGATCCGGTTCGATGAATGGCAAAGAATAGGGAACTGTCATGCGGCAGTCAAGCGCTGCCGCTATCTGCTCTGCCCCCTGGTTGTCGGGGGAATCCATGGCGCGTTCCGTTGAACTCCTCCACTTTCCCACTGGCAACCCTTAGCTTATAGAGTGTTTAGCCTTGATTTCCATCACTGCGGGCCAATGCTGCCGGTGATTTCTCTTCATTGTCCTGGCTCACTGCCGTCAGAATAGATCATGCGACCCGCAGCCCGCGGGCGATTGTCGGGGGGGAAGAAAATGAAGAGACTGAGCATACTCATACTCGTTGTCCTGTTGGTCACCATTCCGGTTTTTACTGCCCGGGCAGCTGGAGAGAGTGGCAGCATCAGTGGCGTGGTGGTGGAGACGCGCACCGGCCTCGAGGGCCAGGGCGAACTGCTCGTCGAGGTGCAAGGCGACGAAGACGTATTGGAGGGCGGCAGTACGAAGGTGGACAAGGTGATTCTCGATGTTTCGCGCCGCCTGGTGAAAAAACTGAGCGCCAAATACCTGCCCGAGGGCTGGGCGCTGGTGCTGGAGGACGGTACGGCCACGGCTTCCGGGCCGGAGACGAAGACCCCGGTGCGCATCCGCCTCGACTTCGGTGACGGTGAGGTGCCCCAGGACCTCGACGTGAAGATCATGCGCGCCGGCCTGAAACTCTTCAAGAAAAGCCGGGTGCCGGTGACTCCCGTGTCCCCGGCCGAGGTGATCACCGAACTGGACGAGGTGCTCAAGGTCCCGCCCAGGGTCTCCCCGGGAGACACGGTGGAGATGACACCGCTGGACCTGGAGAAGACGCCCCCCGGCGGCAGGTGGAAGATCGGTGACTGGTGGGCCGAGGAGACCGAGCCCGTCGATTGGGGTTTGAAATACGACTACTCTTACAAGGACTACGGCTTCGAGCTGAGCCCGAAGGTCACTTGGAAGATCCCCAGCGATTGGGGCGTCGACCCCGACCTCTCCTACGAACTCAGTGTCAAGTACTGGGACAAGTACGACACCCTGCTACTGGATTATACCTACGAGGGCATGGAGTTCGTCCCCTTCGATTCCGGCTGGGGCGACCAGCCGAGGATCACCGACTGCACCGGAATCTCCTTCACTGAGCGGATCATCTGCGTCTGCGGCTGGTTTCCCACCCCGGAATCGCAAAACGCCGTCCTCATCGACGGCAAGCCCATGGGGCCGCCGATATCGTCCTCGAAACACGTGCTGCACTTCCGCCTTCCCGAGGGCGTGGAACCGGGGTACCACAATATCTACGGACGGGCCGAGGCGGGCTTCCCCTCCTCGGACGTGGTTGACATCACCGTGATCCGCGTCGCCGGTTCCATCGACCGGGACAAGCTGTTCCGCGGCGAGTCCACCGAGGCCCACCTCTGGGTCGAGGGCACCGAAGATGCGGTGGAACTGCTGCTGAAGAACCACACTCCGGAGATCATCTCCTTCGAGGGCGGGGACGAGCAGGTGGTGACCACCTCCGGCGGCAGCCCCAACGACGTCAAGCGCAATGTCGAGGGGATCAAGGCCGGAAACTTCAACATCACCTACCGGCTGACCGTGGCCGACTGTCCCTGCGCCGAGCTGGAGATCGACCCGGATAACCCCTACTTCCAGCCCCAGGGTGAGACCTTCTACGACGATGCCGTGGCACACTATCGGCGGGGGCGGGAACTGGCCAACCGGGCGAAAGACGCCGCCTGGCGCGGTGACGGTTCGGCTGACGAGCTGGCCCGACAGGCGCTGGAGGAGCTGGGAAAGTCCCGCACCGCGCTGCAGAGCGGCATCGAGGATGGCGACATCGGAGAAAACGTCACCCGAACCCTGACCCGCTTTCTGGACCAGGAGGTGGCGAAGGCCACCACTGTGGCCGAGCAGCCGCCGCCCGAGGAGTCGGTGCCTTTCGAACACGTCCCCTCCGCGCCGCCCGAGGAGCCGCCGGTCAAGGCGTACCTGGTCCAGGGGGCCTTCGAGCCGGTGCAGGGCGTCTGGCAGGACGACCCGTATTTCGAGGACCGGCCGGGGAAGCAGTTGACCGAGATCACGCCCAAGCAGTGGAACGCCGAGCTGAAGATGGTGGCGGGACGGGACACACTGATTTACGGCACGAAGGAACAGGACCACGAGCGCATCAGGCTCGAGGGGATGACCACCGGCACACGATCGGTGAAAGTGCGACACCGTTTCACCCTGGTCCAGGGCGGAAAGCGTACGCTGATCTGGGAGGAGATCGAGTCGGAGAACTACGTCCGTCTCGACGGTCCGGCCGGCGAGGAGGCGCCCTTTTTCACTTCACTGCTGACCTTCAATGGCATCCCCACCGATGGCCGCTTCCGCATCGAGCCGGGGCCCTACATCATCGAGTGCGAAATTATTCGAGACACCGGCGAGCCCACCGGCCTCATCGCTTCCGTTTCCGGGACCTGCGTCAAGACCTCTGCACCGCGGCTTCGTTTCGTGCCCGCCCTGCTCTATCCGCCCTACAGCGAGGCGCGCCATGACGCGCTCGAAGCCAGGGCCCGGAATCTGGCCACCGAGAGCATGGACGAAATCGACAAGTGGTACCCCATCGCCAACGGCAGCCTCTCGGCCACGGTACGGAACGGACTGAACGTGACCAACGTCAATGACAGCACCGGCAAGGAATTGATGCGGTGGGTGGGCAACGGTGCCGCCTGGGCCCTGGGTGTGGACGTGGACATCATCAAGTTTGAACGCCGCAACCGGATGGAGGTGGCGCTCACCGATTACTTCGCCACCGAGGCAGCCCTGGGCGGCGGGTTCAAGAACCTGGTGATGTTGGGGCTCGACGATTTCGGTCAGATAGAGGAAGAGACCACCGGGGCCTGGGCCCCGGCTCAGAAGCTGATCTTCCTCAAGGAGACCAACACCGTTTCCACCGTGGCCCACGAGGTGATTCACACCAGCAACCACCTCTGGTCGTCACCGCAGATGAAGCAGATGTTCGGCGGCAAGGACTGGCACAACTTCGAGCAGGACCACCAGGCCCACGGCGTTAACGTCAAGACCCGGGTGCTCCAGAAGAACAAGAAGGAGTTGATGGGCACCACCAGCGAAACGAAGTGGATCACCCAGGGGACCTACTGGCACCTGCTGAACATCTTCCAGGACCAACCCGACCCGGAACTCTTCGTGGTTCGTGCCCTCTGCGCCAGGCGCGGCACCGACGATGAAACGTGGGAGTACGCCGGCGAACTGCTGAAGTCTTACACGATCATGGGTGTTCCAGACCTGCAGGAGGCCTCGGTGCTGACCCCAGATGATCCGAGATCATCCGCCGGGTGGGCCGTGGTGCTCACCGGCCGGTCCGGTGAGACACTGGCCCGCTATCCCTTCCAGGCGGTCTGGCGGCCGGCGGACACGTCCTACGACCGCGGCGTGGTTTCCGCGGTCTGGCGCGTACCCACCGATCCGGACGCCGCGGCCATCGAGCTGCATGGCCCCGACGGCAAGGTGGACGAGATCAGGCTGAGTGCTTCGGCACCAACGGTACGCATCACATCGCCCGCCGCCGGGGCCACAGTGGACCCGGCCGACGACAAGCTTACCGTGCGCTGGTCCGGTTCCGACCCGGACGGCGACCCGCTGGTCTACAGCGTGCTCTACTCGCCGGACGGCGGGGAGACCTGGCGGCGGGAGGGCGCCGAAGTGGCCGGAAGCGAATTTACCATCGACGTCATCGGCCGCCCGGCGAAGCCGATGGTCAAGGTGCTGGCCACCGACGGGGCCCGCAGCGGCGAGGCCGAGGTGGCCTTCAGCTTCAAACGTTGATCGCTGACGTTATCGCGAGCCCCTGACCCACGGGGGACGTGGGAGGTTTGGAGAACGAACAGTTTTCGCCGAGCAATGTCTATTTCCCTCGTCATTGCGAGGAGACGACCGAAGGTCGTCGACGAAGTGACTCCGTCATCGCGAGGAGCCCGCGAAGCGGGCGACGTGGCGGTCTCTTTTCCTGCAGCCGAGGAAGAAGAGATTGCTTCTTTGCCCTTCGGGCTCCTCCCAAGGAACAAATGAATATGAATGGGACCTGACCCCATCTTTATTCATTTTTCTGCCCTCCCTGTGCCGAGTGTAACGGCGGGTTAAAGGGACCGTCGTGGAAATGTGACCAAAGGTGTCAATTCCGGGATGAAAGCGGCCTGCCGTGATTGCTGCCATCCGACGGTGACGGCACCGGGGATTCGGGGCGGTCATCGACTGCGGGCAGTGAAGGAGGCGGATGCCCGGCGATAGTCACCGCTCATCGGAATTTAACCGTCATTTGTTATTATTGCTTGGGGAACTGAGAGGGATTTTCCGCTCCGTTCGGTCGGGTCCATTTCTCGCTCTGCCGGGGGGGGGCTTGTCCGCCAACTTTCCTATCGTGGAATAAAGGAGGAGATCATTATGGTTCAATCATGGCGTCCCTATATCGCCGGTGCCCTGGTGGGGGTTTTGGCCACGCTCTCAGTGCTCGTGTCGACCTGGCTGCTGGACAAACCCAAGTACCTCGGTGCGTCCACCAGTTTCGTGCGCGGCGCCGGTCTGATGGAACAGGCCGTGGCTCCGGGGCACGTGTCGGAGAACGAGTATTACCAGAGCAAGAAGGTCAAGGTGGACTGGCAGATGATGATGGTGCTGGGCATTCTCATCGGTGCCTTCGTCTCATCGCGGGTTGACGGCAGTTTCAAGATCGAAGCTTCGCCTCCAATCTGGCGCGACCGGTTCGGTGACCGTGTCGGGGTACGGGCCGTGGGGGCCTTTCTCGGCGGCATTGTCGCCATGTTCGGCGCCCGCATGGCCGGCGGCTGCCCCAGCGGGCACGGGCTGAGCGGTCTGATGCAGATCTCGGTGAGCGGGTTCATCGCCATGGCCGGATTTTTCGGTGCCGGGGTCGTGGTGGCCCAACTGATGTTCCGGAACACCCGGGTCGAGGAGGTGAGCCATGACTGAACTGCTGCTCGGACTGGTCACCGGCATTCTCTTCGGCGCCCTGCTGCAGCAGGGGCGAGTCCTGCGCTACGAAAAACAGGTCGGGGCGATGCTCTTCCGCGACATGACGATCTTCAAATTCATGCTCTCGGCGATCATCGTCGGCATGATCGGCATTCATCTGCTGGTCAGCTTCGGCATGGTGGACTTCAAGATAAAGACCGCCCTCGTTGGTGCCAATCTCATCGGCGGCCTGCTCTTCGGCATCGGTTGGGCGGTGATGGGCTACTGCCCGGGCACCTCGGTGGGCGCAGTGGCCGAAGGGCGCTGGCACGCCATCTTCGGCGTCGCCGGCATGTTCGTCGGTGCGGCGATCTACGCCGAGGTCTATCCGGCGCTCAAGGACAACGTTCTCGCCTGGGGCAAACTGGGCAAGATCACGCTGCCCGGGATGCTGGGCGTCTCACCCTGGGTGGTGATTCCCGTTCTTGTTGTAGCCTACCTGTCGCTGTTCGCCCTGTTCGAGAAGAAGCGGATCTAGGGCGATCAGTCCTCCGGCTCGTCGCCGAAATGACCCACGGCAATGTTGGCTCCGTGAGTTGTTTCACCAAAGAAGTGGAATGACAGATACTCCGCTTCCTGAGCGACGGTGGACCCGTCGAAGCTGAAGACCCTGACCGTGGAATCGAAGTCCGGTCCTTCGCCACGGCCGGTGATGATCTCGGTCGTGCCGTCGTTGTCCAGGTCGCCGCTGCCCACGTTGACACCCCACCGGGTGTCCTCAAAGGCCATGAAACTGATGCCGCTGATCGGCACGGTTGCCGCACCGTCCACGTTCCAGCCGCGGACATGGGGTCCGAACACCGCCCCCGGACCGGCCCCGGTGAGGATCTCGTCGATGCCGTCGCCATCCACGTCGCCGCAGGCCACATTGACCCCGAACTGGTTGGTGCCGTAGGCGAAAAAGCTGACACCGGGCATCGATTCGATGGCGGAATTGTCGTAGTTCCAGCCGCGGACATGGGGGCCGTACACCGTGCCCGGACCGGCCCCGGTGACCATCTCGTCGTATCCGTCGCCGTCGATGTCACCGCAACAGACATTGACCCCGTATTTCGGTGTGCCGTAGGCGAAGAAGCTCACGTCGCTCTTCGAGGTGACCGTGCCGCTGTCGTCGTGGTCCCAGGCACGGACGTGGGGGCCGAAGACGGTGCCCGGTCCGGCGCCGGTGATGATCTCGTCGCAGCCGTCCCCGTCGATGTCACCTCCCGCCACGTTGACGCCGTATTTCAGCGTGCCGTAGGCGAAAAAGCCGACACCCGGCACCGGTGTCCCGTCAAACTCGAAGCTGCGCACGTGGGGTCCGAAGACGGCACCGGGGCCCGGGCCAGTGATGATTTCATCGAAGCCGTCGCCGTCGATATCGCCTGTCGCCGGGTTGATGCCGTATTTTTCGATGCCATAGCAGGGGAAGTAGCTGAGTACGCCGTAGCCGTAGTCCCAGCTGAACCAGGTGAGTTGCCGGGAGAGTACCGCCTGGGTCGTGTTGTCCTCGCCGGGCCCCAGGCCGGCGAGGATCATCGGCCCATGGCTGGCGTAGGCATTCTGCACGAAGAGCACGGCATGCAGGTCGCCGGCCACCCAATCGGGATCGATGGTGAACGTGCCGCTGATCTGTTGTGTCTGACCGATGCTCAGTGCTGTAAGCGGCTCCCGGTAAACGGGGAACCAGCGCACAACGTGGGGCTGACGAGGCCCGGGCTCCTCGTAGATCGCCACGTGGACCAGGGCATCGGCTACGGTGTCGAGTGCCTCTATCTGGCCGGCCACCGTGCCCGTGTCACCGACGATGTCCAGGCCCACGCTCATGCGCAGCAGACTTGGCCGGGTCAGTTCCTCGTCGATGACGTTGGCGAAGAGGTCGGCGTAGTCCTGGGAACTCGTTGGCGGGTCGTCTCCGCCGCAACTCTCATCGCAATAGCCGTTGAACTTGATGGTGGGATAAGCCCAGATGTTGTAGTAACGCCGCCGCTGGTCATGCCAGGGGGTGGCGAAATCGTCGTAATACATGAAGCAGAGGAACTCATCCTCGCCGTAGACGGCCATGACGTCGAGCAGTCCCTGCTCGGCATTGGGGCAGCCCCCTCACCAGTCACCGGCGGTGATTTCGGCCATCACCACCCGGTTGCTGCCGACGTTCGGCACGCCGTTCTTCACCGCCTGGAGGATCTCCTTGCTCACGGCCGCGTGCGCCGGGCCGCCGAGCAGCAGGGCCAGAAGCGCCAGGACCGCCGGCGCGAGCCAGATGAACTTCGGGGCAGGATTACGCATTTCGGACCCTCCTCGTTCCTCGGTTTTCATGGACGTCGATGGTGTAACTATGGTTATAGAGGAGTGCGGGCGGAAAAGCCAAATAAGGTAGTTGTCTTTTTGATTAAATAGATGTTTTCGCATCATGAAGAGGTGCCGCCGGACCAGGGGCCGTGAGGCGGGGAGGTTCACACGGACTCCTGCCCGATGTCCTGGCGGATGCTGTCCCAGGCACCACGGTAGGCGATCTGCGAGTGGATGCGCTTGACCTCTTCAGCATGCCCGTCGGCGCCCTTCAGGGCGGCCAGGGTGGCTGCCACTTCGAGGCTCACCGGCGGGCGGCCCAGCACATTGAGAAACGTGTTGTGGATGATCTCCAGCCGGTGGGGCGTGGCGATGTCGCGCAGCGCCTGCACCGTTTCAACGCCGCGGCTGTAGAGGAGCTTGAGGATGTTGTTGATGTCGCGCTGGGCGCAGTGCAGGCCGAACTCGTCGAGCACCGAAGGCAGGTTCTCCGGGTTGAGCGGATCCAGGCTCTCGTAGGTCGTCTCCATCTGGAAACGGTTCATCTCCTCGTACATCAGGTTCAGCTGTTCGTCGATGGCCCCCAGCATCCGGCTGAGCACCTTGAATTGCCGCATCGCCGCCAGGTTGGGCCGCCTGCCCGGCTTGTAGCCCATGTGGTGTTCGGTGACGCACCAGAGTTCCTGGGTCAGGGTACGCACCTGCAACTCGAACCAGGGGTGCTCCCGCTCTTCCTCCGATTTCCGTTTCAACCGCAGGATGTAGTGCACCGAACCGTATCCGCTCCTTTTCTCCATGTGGTTGTGGTGGTCCATGCTCAGCACCTTGGCCTGGTCGCTGCTCATGTAGGCGATGGGCGGCTTGGCTTCGGAGATCTCCAGATCGGGCGAGCCCTGGATCGCCCGGTCGATCAGCGGAAAGTGGCTGAGGAAGTAGACCAGCATCCGCACACCGAGGGTGTCGTGCATCTCGTGGAAACTGTCCGGATGCAGGCCCCGGGGGTAAGCTGCCGCCTTGCGATAGATCTTGTCCACCACCTGTTCCGGACGCTTGATGCGGGACATGATGGCGCGCACCGGCGAGGGGATGGGGACGGTATTGGCCTTCTTGTATTTCTTCCAGTGGTTCGGTTGCCGCCACGGTTCGAGCAGCGCCATCACCGCGGTCTGCGCCGGCTGCAGGCGCTCTTTCACGTAGCGCTCGTAAGACGCAAGGAACGTATTCAACTGGTCCAGTTCTTCTTCGGTCATCGGTTCCTCGTTCATGGCACGATCAGTGAGCCCGCACAGGATAGAGAATCCGTTCTGCGGATACAACCCCGATTGCTTGTCAGATAAGGACATTCGCCTTATGTTTAGGAACAAGCTGTTCGCGGGCCGGTGTGACCGCACCTGAACATCCCTTCACGAGGAGATTTCATGCACAACAATACCTGGCTCATCGCCATCCTGCTTTGCTGCACTCCCGTTCTGATCTGTGCCGACGTGATCCACGTACCGGCGGACCAGCCCACCATCCAGGCCGGTATCGACGCGGCATCGAACGGCGATACGGTGCTCCTGGCCGACGGCACGTACACCGGCCCGGGCAACCGGGACATCGATTTCCTGGGCAAGACGATCACCATACGGTCGCAGAACGGGCGAGATTTCTGCACCATCGATTGTGAGGCGGATGGGGACAATCCTCACCGCGCGTTCCTGCTCAACAGCGGTGAAGGGCCGGAGACGGTGATCGAGGGGTTGACCTTAGCCAACGGCTTCGCTCCGGAATTGGGAGGGAACTACTATTACGGCGGGGCGATCTTTTGCGACGGCACGAGTCCGACGATCCGGGACAATTTCTTCACCGGAAACATCGCCTGGGAACATGGCGGGGCCATTTCCAGCTGGGGTGGCAGCCCGGTGATCACCGGCAATCTGTTCATCCAGAACGCCGCCGAAGGTGGCGGGGCCCTGTACGTCCAGAGCGGAGACGTGCTCGTGGCGAACAACACCTTCATCCAGAACCGTGCCTTCCTGCATGGCGGCGGCGCCGTGGCCTGCAGCGGCCAGTTCACCACGGTGCTGGTCATCAACAACCTCTTTGTCGACAACCTCGACGAGTATGGCTACCCGGACCTTGGCGGCGGTGCTCTTGCCGCCTGGACGTTTTCCGACGTCACCGTGACCAATTGCACCTTCCTGGACAACCTCTCCGCCGGATCCGGTCATGCGGTCTTCCTCAGTCCGTATGCCACTCTGCACGTCACGGACTGTATCCTCTGGGGGAATCCCAACCAGGTGGGATACGATTACTACGCCGGCGACCTGCCGCTGGTGGACTATTCGATCGTGCAGGGAGGCTGGACATATAACGGCACCGGAAACCTGAACCAGGATCCGTTGCTCGTCACCGGTCCGGGGGGTGATCACTACCTGTCCCACGCGGCGGCCGGACAGCCCGCGACCAGCCCGGCGCTAAATACCGGCAGTGGGCCCGCCCAGGCTGTCTGCTGGACGCTCGACGGGCAGGCCCATTGCCTCGACCAATACACGACCCGTACCGACGAGATCCGCGATGCGGGAACGGTGGACATGGGCTATCACTATCCGGCCCGCAGCTCGGTGGCCGCGGCCCTCTCCTGCATCCCCGCCTCCGGCACGCTGCCCTTCGGCTGCCAGATGGTGGTCGTGCTCGACAACCGTTACCCGGAGACCACCCGCCGCCTGGCGGCCCGGATCAACGTCGAGCTGGCCGGCGGACAGAACTACTCTTCCTGGCGCGCCGGGTTCACCAACATCGCCGGCGGCGGGTCGTTTAGCACCAGCTGGGTTCAAAACCTGCCGGCGCTGCCCAGCCTGCTTGGCCACAGCCGCTTTACCCTTGTTGCCGAGGACGTGACGCCGGCGCCCTGGAACCAGCCGCCCTACCTGTCCTCCGGCGATACCGGCAGCGCGACCTGCCAGGTCACCGGCGTTGCTCCCTGACGGCCCGCACGGCGTTCGCCGGTATTGGCACGAGATCTGCTACGCTATACCCGATCCGTCATGGGGGCGGGTGAATCGTGCCATTTCGGCCGATGGCGGACATGGTATCGTTGCCCACCGTGTCGAATCAGCAGTGTGCCGATAGTTGAACAACCGTCGTCCATGGAGAAAACCGTGAATCAGAACAATAAAACCAGGAATCTTCTCATTCTTCTTTGTGCCGCCGCCCTCGCCTGTCCTGTGCTGGCCGATGTTGAACCGGTCAAAGGCAATGAGGGCCGGGCCATCATCGAGCATTGTGCCGAGTTCTACGCCGGTCTCGAGTCGGTGAGTGCGACCATGCAAGTGAGTATCGAACTGCCCGAGAAATTTTCCGGGGGGATGCCCATCCCCCCGCTGACCTACGACGTGGCCCTGGAGCAGCCGGCCAGCGCGGCCTTCACCCCGGTGGGAGACGGAATGCAGCCGCTGTTCATCCAGAACGGCAAGCAGCAGTACACGGAGATGGCGCCATTCAGCCAGTACATCCTGAGCGAATCACCGGCCACCCTGGCCGGGCTGATTCCCGATGCTGAGGGCGAGGGACCACCCATTCCGGGCGTGGGGCTGCTGGCCGGTCTGGGACTCGATGCCGGGGCCGGCGGGGCGTTGCGTGACGCTCAATCGGTGATCCTGCTCGACGAGGAGGCGGTGGGGGAGACGTCCTGCCATCATCTCGCGGTCACCGGCGGGGCCTACGAGGGCGAACTCTGGGTCGTGGCCGGCGAGCAGCCCTGGGTTCTCAGGCATCGCACCGCCGACCCCGGTGAAGCCGCCGCGGAGCCGGACGAGAACGGCATGGTCACGGTCATGCCGCGTTTTGATTTCAGCTTCAGCAACTGGACGGCCGATCCCGACCTGGCCGGTCGGTTCGCCATCGAGCCCAACGAGACCTTTAAAAAAGTGGACCGCTTCGTGCCGCCGAATACCGCGGGGCCCGGAGGCCAGGGCGACGAGGCCCTGGCCCATCCCACGCTGGACCGGCCGGCTCCCGAGATGTCGCTGGTGCCGCTGGATGGCGAGCCGGTGGCCCTCTCCTCGCTGAAGGGCAAGGTGGTGGTGCTCGACTTCTGGGCCACCTGGTGCGGCCCCTGCAAAATGAGCCTGCCCAAGATCGCCGGGTTGGCCGAAACGATGGCCGGCAAAGACGTGGCCTTTTTCGCGGTGAACCTGATGGAGCCGAAAGAGAAGGCGGCGGCCTACATCGAGAAGGAGAAACTGAGCATCCAGGTCGCCCTCGACGAGCAGGGCGAAGCGGCCAAGGCGTTCAAGGTGCGGGGGATCCCCCACCTGGTGGTCATCGACCGCGAAGGCGTGGTGCGCAAGGTGCATGTCGGTTTCGCACCTGGCGGTGAGGAACGGCTGAAGGCCGAGATCGAGGAACTGCTGAAGTAATTGAGTGCGGCATGAAAAAGGCCCCCCGTCCCGGTGCCGGGGCGGGGGGCCTGGCAGTGTACCGCTTCAGCCGGTCACGACCCTAGGGGGCCGTGGCGGTGATGGTGCAGTTGTCCGCCGCCGTGTCGCCCGAGGGCGAGTAGGGCGGCTGGTTGTAGGGCGCCGGGGTGACGTCTTCACCGAGCACGGTGAAGACGTTGTCACCCACCAGCGAACCGAGGCCGGGCAGGCTCTGGTTCCACTGGGTGGCGAACAGTTCGCCGGGGCCGAGGTTGGTCCATCCGGCGCGCCAGTTGGTGTACGGGGTGCCGTTGCCGATGACCAGGTTGATCCGGGCCGCCGCGCGGCGGTTCTCGGTGGTCAGGTTTTCCAGCTCCACCGCCATCTGGGTGGTGAAGGGCAGCACGCCGCTGTCCGGGGTGCAGGTGAGGGAAGTGCCGATGGTGCCGGTCACGCCCTCGCACTCGTCGGGGATGCCGTTGCCGTTGGTGTCGGTGCTGGTACCGTCGACGATGTCCTGACTGTCGGGCACGCCGTTCTCGTTGCAGTCCGGCGGCGGCTCCACCGAGGTGTCGGTGGCGATGATCTCGATGTCGTCGATGTTCCAGCCGTGGTAGGTCACCGAACCGTCGGTGGGACCGAGGACCCAGCGCAGCCGCAGGTTGGACACGCCGTCGGCCCAGGACGAGATGTCGTAGGACTGTTCGGTCCAGCTGGTCTCGTTCATCGTGCTCGCCTCGTTCTCCCAGATGGTCGTCCAGAGCAGGCCGCCGATGTTGATCTCGAACTTGGCATGGTCGTAGCTCGAGGACTCCACGCCGAGCCAGCGCATGAAGCTCACGCTGACGTCGATGAGGTCGGTGCAGTCGATGTAGCCGGTGGTCAGGTAGACCTCGGACATGTCGTCGGTGTACTCACCGTTGAGGTTGTTGCCGTAGACGTTCGTGCCGGTGTGACCCGAGGTGGGGTCGCCGTCGATGCCCTGGGGTACGCCGAACTCCCAGTTGCCGCCGCAGGTCCAGCCCGGGTCGGCATCCAGGTCGAAGGTGTAGATCGGGCCGCTCTCGCCGATGGTCACCGACACGGTGGCCGTCTCCGAGTCCTGCCCGTCATTGGTGATGAAGGTGAAGCTGTCGTCGCCCAGGTAACCGTACTCGGGCACGAAGCGCACCCAATGGTCGATGTCGGTGAGCGTGTAGGGCACGCTGTCGATGAGCACCGCCTGGCCGTCGCGCAGGGTGCCGTGGGCCGGCAGTGAGGTGATGATGAAGTCCAGCGGATTCTCGGTCATCGTGCTGCCTTCCAGCTGCACGTCAACCGGGGTGAAGGGTGCGGTGGAGATCTCGTCGTCCAGGGCCACCGGCGGGCACTCGTCGCCGCTGGGCAGCACGCGCACCGACCAGGCATTGAGGGTGCCGGTGTCGCCGCCGGCGCTGTCCTGCACGGTGAGGGTCCAGGTGCCCATGGGCGACTCGAAGTCGAAGTCGGAAAGGGCGCCGGGGCCTTCGGGGGCGGTGCCCTCGTCGTCGTAGGTCTGCTGGATGTTGGCACTGCTGCCGCCGCTGCGGTTGTGCAGGGTGACCACCGTTCCCGCCGGGGAGGCCAGGGTCACGGTCAGGTCGCCGATGTAGGTGTGGGTGATGTCGATCGCCACGTCCACGTCGGCGATGCAGAAGTGATCGGCCACGTCGAGGGTGCTGCTGATCGTGGTGTTGTCGTTGATCGCCTGGGGCACGTCGGCGGAGTGGAAGACGTAGCGGCCCACCTCGAGGTCGATGGCCCGGGTGGTGTCGCCGATGCCGTCGGTGAGGTTGGTGAAGATCAGGCTGTCGCTGTAGGCCCCGATGGGCAGCGTGTCGGCGGCCGAGTTGAGCGCCACGGTGACGTCGGTGGTCTCGCCGGGGTTCAGCGTGCCGCTGAGCGTGCCGGTGAGATCGAGCCAGCTCTCGCCGTTCTCCAGGGCCACCGTGTAGTCGATGGCGTAGTCGGCGAGGTTGCTCAGGGTGTAGATCTTGCTCGTCGGGGCGAAGGGGCCGCCTTCAGGACCCTCGGCGATCAGGCTGCTGGTGGGGGAGACGCGCAGCGCGGCGATGCCGTAGGAGATGAAGGTCGCCGGGTCACCCATGTGGTTGTACATCTCGAAGTAGCGGCGGGTGGTGCTGCCGGTGCCCATCTCGCCGGCGTAGACGATCTTCGTCGCGTTGTAGAGCGGGCCCAGCTCGCGCACGTCGTCCCACCAGAGCACGTCGAAGAGCCGCTTCTCCAGCACGTCGTCTTCGGTCCAGTAGCTGTTCACCGAGGAGCCCCAGGAGGCCAGGGCGCCCTTGTCCGCGGCCAGGACCCAGGTCTCCATGAAGCACTCGTCCAGGTCGTAGGTGCCGGTGACGCAGGCGAAGGAGAGGACCCAGGAATACATCTGGTAGTTGGTCAGGCCGTTGACGTCGCTCTGCGTGAACTCCGGACCGTCGGCCCAGTAGGTGGAGGCGCCGTGTCCGCTATAGACGCCGTAGAGCCGGCCACCGTTGAACGAGTCGCGCACGTCCTGGGTGCCGGCCCCGTAGGTCACCTGGTAGAGCATGTCGGAGATGATCCCGTTGGGCTCCATGTGGTTTTCGATGACGTAGTTGTGTGTGCCCTCGCTGATGGTGTAGTTGTCCACCGAGGCCATGAAGCAGGCCCGCGAGGTGTAGCTGGCATCGGCGAACTGGCCGTTGTCGTAGCTGAGGATCTTGTCCACCATCACCGTCAGCTCGGTACCGTCGTCCACCGGGAAGCGGCCGATGGCGATGTCCGGGCTCCAGTCGGTGGAACCGTCCATGCAGACGTAGTTGAGATCGGTGTGTGGGCTGCCATCGCCGCCGCCGGTCCAGCCCGGGATGGTGTCGTCGTCACCGACGAGCAGGATGTAGTCGGGGGAGGAGGCGCCGCCCCAGAGACCCTCGATGTAGGTCTTGATCGCGGTGTTCGTGGTTCCGGCCGGCACGCTGTACGTGCTGACCGTGAAGCCCTGGGCGGTTTTGGCGTTGACGAACTCGGTCATCTTGGCGTGGCTGGCCAGCGACTCGGTGACGATGACCAGGTAGTTGCCGGTGCCGCGCGAGGCCTGCTCGCCGGCCAGGGCCGGATTGAGCACGTTCTCCAGCAGGCCGGGCAGGGGAGAGAGGGTGCTTTTGGCCGCGCTGCCGCCCTGGAAGGCGATGCGCACGTTCATGCGGGGGTGGAAGACGATCTTCTGCGCTTCCGCGTTGTAGGCCAGCGGGGAGGCCTCGAGGATCATCACCCGCTGACCGCGGAAGATTCCAAGCTCGACCACCGAGGCGCGGGTGGCCGGCTGCAGGGTGGTGCCGTAGGCCGTGGCGTCGTAGGCGAAAGGCGCACGGGAGAAGGCGCCGGGGAGCTTGGGCACCGGGGCCTGCCGCGGCATCACCTGGAACTCGTGACCCAGCAGCTCGGCATTCAACGAGATCGCGTCGCCGGCATCCACCTGCACGGTGACTTCGGCGCCGAGGGGGGCGAGGAACAGTTCGCGCACCACCGGCAGGGCCGGGGCGCCCACGTCACCGGCGATCGCGGCCGAAGGCCAGCCGAGGGCAAGGAACTCACCGCCCTTCGTCTTCTGCATGTCGAGGGAGAACCCGGGGACGAGAATGTCGAGGGTCAGCCCGCTCTCGTCGGCGGAGAGGACGCTGGCCTCGGGGGACGAGGCGACGCTCATCTCTTTCAGGGCGGTGCCCCCGTCGTCGGCGGTGGTGGCCCAGATCTGGCTGGCGCCGGCATTGCCGCCCGCCAGGCAGAATGAGGCCAGCAGGGCGATCGTCACGATCAGTGTGCGGTGCGCTGTCATCAGAACTCCTCCAGTGCGCTGTCTCACGGGGGCGACGCTTGCCTGCCATGCCGCGCCGGCGCCCACGAATGCAAAAGTGATGTGTCTTTTTAATGTATGCAGGTGATATTGAACTCTCACCTCAGGCAGGGGGTGAACTTCTGGGGAAGGGCCGGCCGCCTGAATGCCGGCGCCTCCTGCATGGCAGTTCTCCTGATGGGATTTAAATATACGGCATCAAAGGGGATTGTCAATCGAAACCTCACGACTCATTATCACGATTAACTATACTGTAATCATATGCATAAGACGTTCTCGTCTGCTGCTATCCAGGAAAGCGTTTTGTTTTAAACATGTTGTGAATGCGATGGATGCTGGCGCGTCTTTTGAAAGAGTGATGATGCCGGTGTTGAAAAACATCTTCGGGAAATAAACAAGAAGTTGAGGCGGATCGGGCATGCGGTATGAGAGCGGGTGGAAAAAAAAGCCCGGGGCTTGCGCCCCGGGCTGCTGTTGATTTCAGGTTGTCCGCTCCGTACTCACGGCGCGGTGGCGGTGATCGTCACCGCGTCGGTGTCGGTGTCGCCCGACGGAGCGAAGGGCGGCTGGTTGTAGGGCGCGGGGGTCACGTCGGCACCGGTGATGGTGAAGACGTTGGCGCCGACCAGCGAGCCCAGGCCCGGCATGTTCTGGTTCCAGAACGTGCTGAACGTCTCGGATGCGCTGAGGTTGGTCCAGCCGGCGCGCCAGTTGGTGTACGGCGTGCCGTTGCCGATGACCACGTCGATACGGCCGGCGGCCCGGCGGTTTTCGTCGGTGAGGTTGGTCATCGACACCGCCATCTGGCTGGTGAAGGGCAGCTGGCCGTTGGCCGGGGTGGCGCCGATGCTCACTTCCACCGTGTCGGTGGGAACGACGGTGCCGCCGCCGAGGGCGTAGATCTGCACGTCGTCGATGTTCCAGCCCGAATACTGCCAGCTGGAGTCGGTGGTGCCCATGGTCCAGCGCAGGTAGACCGTCGACTCGCCGTCGGCCACGTCGGAGATGTCATATTCCACCATCGACCAGGACGAGTCGGTGACCTCGGCACTGTTCTCCCAGACCGTGGTCCAGCTGGAGCCGTCGTTGCTCACGCGCACGTAAGCGTGGTCATAGGTCGGTGTCTCCACGTTGAGGTAGCGCTGGAAGCGCAGGCTGCAGTCGGCCAGTTCGCTGCAGTCGATGGCCGTGGAGGTCAGGTGCGTCTCGGACATGCTGTTGGCGTAGTCGCCCGAGAGGTTGTAGCCGTAGACGTTGGCGCCGGTGGCACCGCTGGTGGGATCGGGGTTGCCGTACTGGCCGCCGCCGCCGGTGGGTGAACCGTAGGCCCACTGACCGGCCGTGGTCCAGCCGGGGTTGGTGTCCATGTTCCACTCGTACTGCATCACCGGCACGCCGACCTGCAGGTTCACCGCACGGGTGGTGTCGCCATCGTGGTTCGTGGTGTTGGTGAAGGAGACGGTGTCGGCGTAGCCGCCGTCGGCCAGCGAGTCGGCGCCGCTGTTGATCGAGACGGTGATGTTCGCCGTGGCGCCCGGGGCGAGGTAGCCGCCGGTGGAGGAGATGGTGACCCAGCTCTGGGTCTTGCTCACCGTGTAGTTGATGCCGCTGGTCCCGGTGTTCTCCACCGTGTAGACCTTGCTCGACGGGGTGAACGGGCCGCCGCTCTGGCCCTCGGACTCGAAGGCGCTGTTCGGCGAGACCGCCATCTGGGTCTGGGTGGCGTAGGGGATGAAGGTCGCCGGGTCGCCCATGTGGTTGTACATCTCGAAGTAGCGCCGGGTGGTGCTGCCGGTGCCCATCTCGCCGGCGTAGACGATCTTGGTCGCGTTGTAGAGCGGGCCGAGCTCGCGCACGTCGTTATCCCAGAGCACGTCGAACAGCCGCTGCTCCAGCACGTCATCCTCTGTCCAGTAGCTGTTCACCGAGGAGCCCCAGGAGGCGATGGCGCCCTTGTCCTCGGCCAGCACCCAGGTTTCCATGAAGCATTCGTCGAGGTCGAAGGTGCCGGTGACGCAGGCGAAGCTGAGCACCCAGGCGTACATCTGGTAGTTGGTCAGGGCGTTGACGTCGCTCTGGTAGAAGGATGGACCGTCGGCCCAGTAGGTGCTAGCGCCGTGGCCGCTGTAGCAGCCATAGAGGATGCCGCCGTTGAAGGCGTCACGCACGTCCTGGGTGTCGGCATTGTAGGTCACCTGGTAGAGCTTCTGGGAAACGATGTCGTTGGGGTCCATGTGGTTGGAGACCACGTAGTTGTGCGTGCCCTCGCTGACGGTGTAGTTGTCCACCGAGGCCATGAACGCGGCCCGGGCGGTGTACTCGGCGTCGGCGAACTGGGCGTTGTCGAAGCTGAGGATCTTGTCCACCATCACCGTCAGTTCGGTGCTGTTGTCCACCGGGAAGCGGCCGATGGCGATGTCCGGGGTCCAGTCGGTGGAGCCGTCCATGCAGGCGTAGGGCAGGTCGGTGTGCGGGCTGCCGTCGCCGCCGCCGGTCCAGCCGGGGATGTCATCGTCGTCACCGACGAGCAGGATGTAGTCGGGCGCATCGGCGGTGCCCCAGAGGCTGGAGATGTAGGACTTGATCGCCGTGTTCGAGGTGCCGGAGGCCACGCTGTAGGTGTCCACGGTGAAGCCCTGGGCCGACTTGGCGTTGACGAACTCGGTCATCTTGGCGTGGGAGGCCAGGGAGGAGGTGACGATCACGAGGTAGTTGCCGGTGCCGCGCAGGGCATCGTGCTGGTGGCCCGAGAGGTCGGGGTTGAGCACGTTGTCCAGCAGACCGGGCAGGGGCCGCAGGGCGCTCGTCTTGCTGCTGCCACCCTGGAAGTCGATCTGCACGGTCATCCGCGGGGAGAAGCTGATGCGGGAGGCCGCCGGATCATAGGACAGCGGGGCGACTTCGAGCACCATCACCCGCTGGCCGCGGGCGATGCCCAGCTCGCTCACCGTGGCCTGGAGCCGGGCGCCGTTGCCGGCGTAGGCCGCCTGGTCGTAGGCGAAGGGGGCGTTGGCGAAAGCGCCGCGCAGCTTGGGCACCGGGGCCTGGCGGGGCATGACCTGGAAGTCGAAGCCCAGCGTCATCGGGTCGACGACCTGGGTCAGCGACGGCAGGACGCTGGCCGTGACCTCGGCCCCGTGGGGAGCGAGGAACAGCTTGCGGATCACCGGCAGCGCCGGGGCGCCGATGTCGCCGGCCATGGACGCGCCGGGCCAGGAGAGGGCGAGGAATTCACCGCCCCGGGTCTTCTGCCGGTCGGCGCTGAACCCCGGAACCGCGATCTCCAGCTGGAGCGCGGAAGCGGTGGAAGAGGTCACCATGACCTCGGGGCTGCTGTCGGCCGGGCCGCCCTTGGTGTCGGCGGAGATCCAGACCTGGTCCGCGGCGGCGCTGCCGGCCAGGCCGATGGCCATGAACAGTGCGAGAATGATCGTGACGTGGCGGTTCGCTCTCATCAAGACTCCTCCAGTGGTGCTGCCGTCCTGATCCCGGGGCGGGGACTGATCGCCTGCCGTGCGGCAGTCGTCCCCCGGGAGGTTCGGCTCGCTTATTGTGATGCGTTATAAGTGGCTCGAGAAGGCGACAACTACTCTCACCTCAGGCAGGTGTGGAAAAAGCGCGGCGGAGCGGCTGCCTGGACCCGGACCGCCGACATGGCAGTCATTCTAACTAATGTTAAATAAGCGTATTTAGAGGAATTGTCAATTGAAATTTATATCCATGTAATTTCTATGAATCATATTGATAAAATAGGGTTAAATAGATCGCACCACTCCTGAATATCGTTGTTAAGTATATTTATAATAATATATTACGGTGATCGTTAGGCTTAATAGTCTTCCTTATCGACCATTCTTTTCAATCATCTTTAACACATTGAAATAATATTGGATAGACGAATTCCAGCCGATATTTCGAAGTTTGAGTTATCGATGTTCTGTCCAAAAAAATAATCAACTGATAATTGATCCCCGTACCGCTGAACCGCGAATTTACATCATTGTGGGAGAGAAGCGAACAGCTTCTTCGCGGGGGTGGGCACCCGCCGGAAATCATTGTCCTTGTTCCGTTTTTTCGTGGAGATGTGTTAGATTCCCCTGATCCGATGATCTCGAAGGGAAGGTGAGGAACCGTGAAAAGCATACCGAGGCACCCGTCCCGTGGAATGGCGGCCCGAATCCTTTTTTCGGCGCTGACCGCCCTGATGCTGTTCCTGCCCGCGACGGCGGACGGAATCAGGGTCAGCGACGGGGATCTGGAGGATGACCCCGGCCGGGCACTGGAACTGGCGCTGGCGGCCATCGAGGGTGAAGGCCTCTCCCTCGAGGAGGCCATCGAACTGGCGGTGGCGGATGCGACGCTCGTGCGCGAAGCCCGGGCCGGGGTGGAAGCGGCGGAGAACACGCTGCTGCGGGAGAAGGGCGGGTTCGACCCCGAACTCTTCCTCGACCTCTCCCACGCCGACATGGATACGCCGACGGCCTCGTTCTTTTCCGGTGCCGAGGTGCTGGAAACCGAGGAGACCAGCGCCGTTGGCGGTGTGCGCATCGACCTGCCCACAGGTACCGAGATCGAGGCCTCGCTCTCCTCGATCCGCAGCTCAACGAACTCCGATTTCGCCTCGCTCGATCCGCAGTATGACAGCTACACCAGCCTGACCATCCGGCACCCGCTGCTCGCCGGGGCCGGGGAGGCCGCCCGCGAGGAACTGAGCGTGGCCGAGCGGGGCCTCGAGTCGGCCCGGGCCCGCTATGCCGATGCGGTGTTCGAGGTGCGCGGACGGGTGGAGGCGCTCTACTGGGACCTCTACGCCGCCGAGCGTGACCTCGCGGTGCAGGTGCTGATCCGAAGCCGCGCTCAATCGCTGCTCGAGGAGGCGCAGGTGCGCGCCGAGGTGGGCCTGGTGGGGCCGGGGCAGGTGGCCAACGCCCGGGTTTTTCTTGCCGAGCAGCGGCTGGCCGAGCTGGATCGCCAGGAAAGCCTCGATGCCATCTCGGACAGCCTTGCTTCGCTGATCGGCCGGCGGCCGGGGGAGGGCCGGGTCCGTTTCCACCCGCTGGACGAGCCGCTGAGCATGGTGTCGGTGGAACCGGTGGAAGACCTGGTGGCCCGAGCCCGGGAACACAACCAGCTGCTCATCGCCGCCCGCTTCGGGATCGAGGCCCTGGAGGTTCGTGCCGAAGCGGCCCGGCTGCGGGCGCGGCCCACGGTGAACCTCTTCGGTTCACTCGGGCACTACGGGCTCTCCGGGGAGGGGCAGGATATCGAGTTCGGCGACACGGTGTTTCGCAACGACACCTCGGGCAACATCACCGATGCCTGGGGCCAGATTCGCGACTGGGACTACCCCTCCTGGAGCCTGGGCCTGGAATTCCTGTTGCCGGTGGGCCTGCGCAGCAGCCGCGGGGAATACCGGCGGCTGCTCGCCGAGGTGGACCGCGCCTCACAGCAGCTGGTGCAGGCCGAGCGGCGGCTGGATGAGGAAGTGCGGGCCGGCCACCGCGAGATCGTCAACGGCACGAGCCGCCTGGAGGCGGCCGAGTATGGCATCAATGCCGCCATGGAGCAGGTGCGCATCGGCCTCATCGAGTTCCGCAACGGCCGGATCACCGCATTCGAACTGGTTCGCCTGGGGGCCGACATGGCCTCGGCCCAGGCCCGTTATTCCGACGCCCTGGTGCGTACGGCCAAGGCCGCGGCACGCCTGCGGCAGCTGACCTCCGGCCGCTACCCCGGGCCGCCGGTCAACGAAGGAAACGCCACCGATGACTGATACCCTGCGCGCTCACCGGACATCGATTCTTCTCCTGGTTCTGCTGCTGGCGACCGCCGCCTGTTCCGCCCCGCAGGGCGGCGGGGGCGCCGGTTTCGAGATGCCCCCCACCCCGGTTGAGGCGGTCGAAGCGCTGAGCGGCCCGGTGGTGGACCGCTTCGAGGCCGTGGGCACCATCGAGGCGGAGAAGTCGATCACCGTCACCGTCGAAATCTCCGGTACGGTGGTGGAGCTGCCATTCCGCGAGGGGGCGCACATCGAACGGGGTGGCCTGATCGCCCGTCTCGACGGTGTCCAGCTGGAAGCCGAGGTGGCCCGGGCCGAAGCCCAGCTGGCCCAGCGGCAGTCGATCCACGACCGCATCGCGGCGGTGGTGGAGCGGGGCGCCGGCACTCCCCAGGATCTGGACGATGCCGCGGCCCTGCTGAAGGTGGGTGAAGCCGAGCTGGCCGTGGCCCGTGCCCGTCTGGACAAGACGCGAATCACCGCCCCCTTCGGCGGCATGCTTGGAGCCCGGCGGGTCAGCCCCGGTGCCTACCTCGTTCCGGGCCAGGCGATCACCGACCTGGCGCGGATCAGCGAGATTCGGGTCAACTTCTCGGCCCCGGAACGCTTCCTCGGCCGGCTGCACCGCGGGGCCGAAGTGACAGTCACCACCACGGCCTTTCCCGGCTGTGAGCTGACCGGGGAAATCATCGTCGTGGAGCCGTTGCTCGACACCGCCACCCGCAGCGCCCGGCTGGTGGCCCGGGTGGCCAACCCCGAGCGGAAGTTCCGACCCGGCATGTCGGCCAATGTCAGCGCCGTGCTCGGAGAGCGGTCCGAAGCGCTGACCATCCCCAACGAGGCGGTCTTCGTCGACGGCAACCAGGCCTTTGTCTTCGAGATCCTGGGAAACGGCACGGTGACCCGTCGCGCGGTCTCCCTGGGCACCCGCCTGGCCGACCGGGTGGAGGTGACCGGCGGCCTGGCCCCCGGGGCCCGGGTGGTGCGAACCGGGCACCAGAAGCTCTTCGAAGGGGCCAGCGTCCAGACCGGCGCCCCCCCTGCGCCGGCCACAGGTGGTGAAGGCGCTGCGGCTGGCGGTGTGCTTGCGGAGGCCGCCGAGTGAAGCTGAGCGACTTCTCCATCAAGCGGCCGGTCTTTGCCACGGTGATGAGCCTGGCCATCGTGCTCTTCGGCGTGATCTCCTTCACCCGGCTGCCGGTGCGCGAATATCCCGACATCGATCCGCCGATCATCTCGGTGGTCACCTTCTACCGCGGGGCCAGCCCCAGCGTGGTTGAAACCGAGATCACCAACGTGCTCGAGGAGCAGTTCGCCACGCTCTCCGGGGTCAAGACCCTTTCCTCGTCCAGCCGCGAGCAGGGCTCGGTGATCAACATCGAGTTCGAGCTCAACGTGGACGTGGACGAAGCGGCCAACGATGTGCGTGACCGGGTCTCCCGCATCCGCGGCCAGCTGCCCCGGGAGGTCGATGACCCGGTGATCGCCAAGGTGGATGCCGATGCCCAGGCGATCATGTGGCTCGCCCTCTCCAGCGACCGGCACGGCGGGCTGGAGCTTTCCGACGTGGCCGATCGGATTCTCAAGGAGCGGATCCAGCGGCTCAGCGGCGTGGGATCGGTGATCCTCGGCGGCGAGCGCCGCTGGGCCATGCGGGTCTGGCTCGACCCGCTGCGCATGGCCGCCCGGGGGCTGACCACCGGGGACGTGGAGGCGGCGATCCGGCGGGGAAACGCCGAGATTCCCGGTGGCCGGGTGGAAGGCGACGAGCGGGAGTTTGCCGTGAGAACCCGCGGCGAACTGGCCATGCCCGAGGAGTTCGCCGCGATCATCGTGGCCCAGGACGGTGATCAGCGGGTGCGTCTCGGCGACGTTGCCGAGGTGGTTGTGGGCGCCGAGGACGAGCGCACCGTGGCCCGCTACAACGGCCAGGCCGCGGTGGGCCTGGGTGTCGTCAAGCAGTCCAAGGCCAGCACGCTCGACGTGGCCCGGCTGGTGCGCGAGACGCTGCCCGAGCTGGCCGGGCTGCTGCCCGAGGGGATGCGCATCGACGTGGCTTACGACTCGTCGGCCTACATCCAGGACTCCATCGACGAGGTGGCGCAGACCCTGCTCATCGCCATGACCCTGGTGGTGCTCGTGGTGCTCGTCTTTCTCAAGAGCATCCGTGCCACGGTGATCCCCTTCATCTCCATCCCCATCTCGCTGGTGGGCACCTTTACCGTGCTCTATTTCGCCGGCTACACGATCAACGTGCTCACGCTGCTGGCCCTGGTGCTGGCCATCGGCCTGGTGGTGGACGATGCCATCGTCGTGCTGGAGAACATCTTCCGGCACATGGAGATGGGCAAGCGCCGGCGCCAGGCCGCGGTGGACGGGGTGCAGGAGGTGGGGTTCGCGGTGATCGCCACCTCGATTTCTCTCGTGGCCGTCTTCGTGCCGCTGGCCTTCCTCACCGGCTCGGTGGGCAGGCTGTTCAACGAGTTCGGCGTGGCCCTGGCCGTGGCGGTGGCCATCTCCAGCTTCGTCGCCCTGACCCTCTCGCCGATGCTTTCCGCCAGGGTGCTCAAGCGGCTGCACGGCGAGAGCACCAGCCTCGCCGCCCGGTCCTTCGAAGCGTTCTTCCGCTTCCTCGACCGGCTGTTCCGCGCTACCCTCGGCCTGGTGCTCCGGTTCCGCATCCTCATGGTCCTGGTGGCCCTGGTGCTTGTGGCAGGCTGCGGCTGGTTCTTTCTCCGACTGCCCAGCGAACTGGTACCCACCGAGGACCGGGGAACCGCCTTCGGTATCGTCATCGCCCCCGAGGGGGCCACCCTCGAGTACACCGACCGCTACATGCGTGAAGTGGAGGCGGCGCTGATGCCGCTGCCCGAACGGCGGGGGCTGTTCACAGCGGTGGGACTCGGATTCAACGGACCGGGCCGCGTGACCGACGGATTTCTCTTCCTCAATCTCAAACCGAGGAACGAGCGGGGCCGTTCCCAGCAGCAGATCGTGCAGCAGCTCTTCCCGCGGCTGCTGGGCATCCCCGGAGTGCTGGCCTTCGTCATCAACCCGCCGAGCCTCGGCGGCCGCTTTACCTCGGAAGTGGAATACGTGCTGCAGGCCGAGACCTATGAGCAGCTGAACCAGGCGGTGGGGATGATGATGGGCGAGGCCGCGCAGCTGGGCTACCTGCTCAACCTCGACACCGACCTGCGGCTGAACAAACCCCAGCTCGACATTCTCATCGACCGCGAGCGGGCCGCGGGCCTCGGCATCTCGGTTACCGACATCGGCAGCACCCTGGAATTGCTGCTCGGCGGCCGGGTGGTGACGCAGTTCAAGCGGGGCACCAAGCAGTACGACGTCATCGCCCAGGTGAAACCCTCGGGGCGGGCCACGCCCGACGTGATCGAGGGGCTCTACCTGCGGGGCGACGGCGGCCTCGTCCAGCTGGCCAACGTGGTGGATGTTGTCGAGACCGTGGCGCCCAAGGAACTGAATCACTTCAACCGCGTCCGATCGGCCACGATCACCGCCAGCCTTCCCCCGGGGGTGGGGCTGGGCCAGGCCCTCGATGATCTTGACGATATCAAGCGCCGGGCGCTGCCCGCCGGCGTCAAGCGGGAGTTCGCCGGCCGCTCCCTGGAGTACAAGAGTTCGAGCACCAGCCTCTACTTCATGTTCGTGCTCGCCGTGGCCTTCGTCTTCCTCGTCCTTGCCGCGCAGTTCGAGAGCTTTGTCGACCCGGTGACCATCCTCTTCACCGTGCCGCTGGCCCTGTTCGGCGCGCTGGCCTGCCTCTACGTCTTCGGCCAGAGCCTCAACATCTACTCCCAGATCGGGCTGATCATGCTCATCGGGCTGGTGGCCAAGAACGCCATCCTCATCGTCGAGTTCGCCAACCAGCTGCGCCGTCGGGGAATGGCCATCCGCGAGGCGGTCACCGAGGCCGCGGCGATTCGCCTGCGCCCGATCCTGATGACCTCCTTCTCCACCATTTTCGGCGTGCTGCCCATCGCCGTGGGGCTGGGCGCCGGCGCCGAAGCCCGTCGGCCCCTGGGCATCGTGGTGGTGGGCGGCGTCTTCTTCGCCACATTCTTCACCCTGATTCTCGTGCCGGTGGCCTATTCCTTCCTCGCCCGGTTGAGCAAGGTCGGGGATGAGGAGGCTGCCGGCGCCGCGCAGTCGACCGTCTCCTCGAACTAATTCCCACCGAACGGCAGCCCCCGCGCCCGTTCCATCCGTCTGCGGATGGTGCGCACGTGCTTTTCGTAGGCGCGGCTGCCGCAGCCGGGGTGCCACTTCGAGGGCCGGGAGAGGCCGGCGGCCAGGGCGGCTGCTTCCGCCGTGGTGAGGGCCGAAGCCGGCTTGCCGAAGAAGTGCCGCGACGCCGCCTCGGCGCCGAAGATCGAGGGGCCGAACTCCGCACTGTTGAGGTAGAGGTCGAGGATACGCTCCTTGGTAAGGTCGCGTTCCAGGTGGATGGTGAACAGCGCCTCGCGCAGCTTGCGCAGCGGGTTGCGGCCGGGGGAGAGCCAGAGGTTCTTGGCCAGCTGCTGGGTGATCGTGGAGGCGCCGCGCAGCGGTTTCCCCTGGCGCAGCGTATCCTCCAGTGCCGCACGGATCTCGTCGCCGGCGAAGCCCTGGTGGTCGAAGAAGCCGATGTCCTCGGCCACCACCACGGCCAGGCGCAGCCGGTTGGAGATTGCCTCGCCGGGCACCGGCGTCCAGCGTACCGCCCCGGCACCGTTCGACTCCCGGCTGCGCTCGATAAAGGCGGTGGTTGACGGATCGGTGCCGGCCAGTGCGGTCACATCGGGCCAGGTGAGCCACCACCAGCCGGCCAGCCCCGCGGCGGCGAGCAGGGCGAGCAGCAGCAGGCCCAGGGTGCCCCGCAGCAGCCGGGCCAGGCAGCCCCGCCGCCGGCGAGGTGGTTTCTTTTTACGGTTCCCGCGTTTCATGGCGTTCCATCCTGTCGGAAATGATGAGACAATAATAAAATGCCGCGTGGCCATCAACCACCGTTGGGGGAACGATCATGGCCCTGACCTATTCGGAGTATCTCAGACTCGACGAACTGCTCTCGCTTCAGCGACCGAAGTCCACCGGTCCCGAGCACGACGAGATGCTGTTCATCGTCATCCACCAGGTCTACGAACTCTGGTTCAAGGAACTGCTCCACGAGCTGGACCGCCTGGGGCGGCTCCTCCAGGACGGTGATCGGGTGCGCATCGGCCACACCCTGACCCGCATGGCCAAGATCATGAAGACCATGGTGGGGCAGGTGGACATTCTGGAGACCCTCACGCCACTGGAGTTCCTGTCCTTCCGTTCCCACCTCGAATCGGCCTCGGGCTTCCAGTCCTGGCAGTTCCGTGCCCTGGAAGCGACCCTGGGCCGGAAGGACCCGGGGGTGCTGCTGCGGTTCCCGGAGGGGTTGATCGCTCGGGAGGAACTGGAGCGGCGTCACGGTGCGCCCTGCCTCTGGGATGCCTTTCTCGTTTTTCTTGCCGGCGAGGGGGTGCCGGTGCCGGAGGGGGACAGGGCGCGGGACGTCACCCGCTCCGTCGAGCCCTCACCGGCGCTCCAGCAGGTGCTGGTGGACGTCTATCGTCGGCGGCCCGGCATTGCCGTGATCTGCGATCAGCTGCTGGATTTCGACGAGGGCCTCCAGGAGTGGCGCTACCGCCACATGAAGATGGTGCAGCGGACCATCGGTTCCCGCAGCGGCACCGGCGGCTCCGCCGGCGTGGAGTACCTCGCCTCGACGCTGGGCAAACCCCTGTTCCCGGACCTCTGGGCCATTCGATCGGAGCTCTGATGCCGTTGAACCCCGACGATACCGCGCGACATCCCAACCCGCTGGCCGAGTACTACACGAAGTTCCGTGTTGGCGATCGGCTGCTGTTCACCGGCCACTCGCACCAGGCCTGGCCTGACTGCGGCTTTGCCGGCCAGCAGCAGGCCTGGCTCGATGCGGCCGAACTGGTGGACGGGAAATGGGAGCGGGCCTTCGAGCGTGCCGACCGTGTGCGGAAGGGCTTCGCCCGGCTGCTCGGAGACAGCGAGGGGCACATCGCCCTGGCGCCGAACACCCACGACCTCGTCATTCGCTTCCTCTCCGCGCTGCCGCTTGGCGCGCGTCCCCGGCTGGTCACCACCGACGGCGAATTCCACACCATCCGTCGCCAGCTGGACCGCCTCGCCGAGGAGAGCGTGGAACTGGTCAGGGTGCCGGCCGACGATCCGGAAACCCTGGCCCAACGGCTGGCCGCGGAAGCCGACTCGCGAACCGCGGCGGTGCTTGTCTCTTCGGTGCTCTTCCGCAGTTCCCGGATCGTTTCGGGGCTGGGCGCCCTCGCCGACGCCTGCGAACGGGTGGGCGCCCGCCTGCTGGTGGACGCCTACCACGCGCTCAACGTGGTGCCGTTTTCGATTCCCGACGAGGGGCTGGAACATGCCTTCGTCGTGGGCGGTGGGTACAAGTACTGCCAGCTGGGGGAGGGAAACTGTTTCCTCCGCTTTCCCGCCCACTGCACCCTGCGGCCGGTGATTACCGGTTGGTTCAGCGAATTCGACGTGCTGGCCGGCTCGACGCCCGAAGGCCGGGTGGCCTATGGCCAGGGGCCGTCCCGTTTCGCCGGATCGACCTACGACCCCACCAGCCACTATCGCGCGGCCGAGGTCTTCGACTTCTTCACCGAGCAGGGGATGAGCCCCGAGTGGCTTCGTGCGGTGAGCCGGCGGCAGATCACCCGCCTCGCCAGCGGCTTCGACGACCTCGACGTCGACCCGAAGCTGATCAGCCGCGACCGCGTCCATCCGCTGGAGAAGATTGGCGGGTTCCTCACCCTGGCCAGCCCGCGGGCCGACGCCATCTGCGCCGCGTTGAAGGAGCGGGGCGTGCTCACCGATTCCCGCGGTTCAAAACTCCGCATCGGCCCGGCCCCTTACCTCTCCGACCGCCAGCTCGATCAGGTCATTGACGCCCTCGCTGATGTTCTGGGCACGATGGGATGACCCCTGATTTGAGCTTCGGAGACTCGTCCGGACCTATCAGGAGTCGAGCACGGCCCGGACGCTGCGTGCCAGTTCCTCGGGACGGAAGGGCTTGGCCAGGAAGTTGATGCCAGGTGTGAGGTTGCCGTGGTGGGCAATGGCCTCTTCGGTGTAGCCGGAAATGAAGAGCACCTTGAGTGAGGGGTTGATTTTGAGCAGGCGCTCATGGAGCCGCGTGCCGCTCATCTGGGGCATCACCACGTCGGTGACCAGGATATCGATTTCCCCGCCGTGTTTCTCGCACTCGAGAAAGGCCTCGCCCCCGCTGGCCGCTTCGATGACGGTGTAGCCGCGGGCCCGGAGCGTTCGTACCGCCAGCTTGCGCACCAGGCCCATGTCCTCCACGAGCAGCACGGTTTCGGTCCCCTCCAGGCTGTCCGGGGCGGCGGCCTCGGTGTCGACAGCCTCGTCGCCCTCCACCCGGGGCAGCAGGATGCGGAAGGCCGTGCCCTCACCGGCCCTGGTGGTGAACTGGATGTGCCCCCGGTTCTGACGCACGATGCCGTGAACCGTGGAGAGACCCAGTCCGGTGCCCTTGTCCATTTCCTTGGTGGTGAAGAACGGCTCGAAAATGTTGCGGCTGGTCTCTTCGTCCATGCCCGTCCCGGTGTCACGCACCGAAAACTCCACGAACTCGCCGGTGATCGGCTCGAGGCAGTTGGCGCATGTCTCTCCCGCGAAATCCCGGTTGCGGGCCTCGATGATCAGCTTGCCGCCGGCGGGCATGGCATCCCTGGCATTCACCGCCAGGTTGACCAGCAGCTGGTCCACCTGGGTCGGGTCGATGTGCACTCGGCCCAGGTCTTCCCCGGCATCGATCACCAGCTCCACGTCCTCGCCGATCAGCCGGCGCAGCATGTTCTCCGATTGCCAGACGGCCTTATTGAGGTCCATCACCCGGGGGGTAACCACCTGCCGGCGGGAAAAGGCGAGCAACTGCCCGGTGAGCGCGGCGGCCGAGTCGGCGGCCTTCTGGATCTCGGCCACGTCCCTGCGCAGGGGGTCGTAGTCGGCCAGCGAGGAGAAGACCAGTTCGGAAAACCCGCGGATCGCGGTGAGCAGGTTGTTGAAGTCGTGCGCCACGCCACCGGCCAGCCGGCCGATCGATTCCAGCCGCTGGGATTGCTGGAGCATCTCCTCGAGCCGCTGCCGCTCCTGCTCGGCCTCCTTGCGCTGGGTGATGTCCTGGGTGATGCCGATGGCGTTCAGGGCCCTGCCGTTATCGGAGAATTCGATGTCAGCCTTCTCCCGCACCCACTTGATCCTGCCGTCGACCACGATGCGGTGTTCGATGTCGTAGGGCTTGCCGGTGAGCGCCGCCGTCCACTCGCGGTCGACATAATCGGCATCTTCGGGGTGCACGGTGTCGAGGAACAGCTGGTAGGAAACCTGGGTGCCGGGGGGCAGGCCGAAAATGCGGTACGTTTCATCGGTGTAGGCCAGCCGGTCGGTGACCAGGTCCCGGTGCCAGGTGCCGATCTTCCCCACCTCCTGGGCCTTCTCCAGGTAGTAGCCCTGGTCCTGGAGCGTGCGGGCCGCTTTCTTGTGTTCGGTGATGTCGACGGCGGTGTGCACGATACCGACGATGCTGCCCTGCGGGTCGAGGATCGGCTTGCAGGTGACGTGGAAGGTCCGGCCCAGGGCTTCGACTTCCATGTCCGACGATTCGGCCCGCCCGCTGCGCACGGCCTTGACCAGCGGGCAATTCGCAGGGGCGCAATCCGTATTGTGGAAGAGCCGGAAGCAGGTCTTATTCCGAAGTTCCGTGCGGGACAGGCCGGCGGCCCGTTCCGCGGCTGAATTGGCCCAGAGGATGGTGTGCTCCGGGTCGAGCACCAGCAGCACCTGGTCGATGGTGTCCAGGACCTGGTCGATGGTGATCCCGTTTTTCATGATCTCTTCGCCTGTGTCGAGGCTTGTGATCCTGCAAAACTATCACCAATTTCAGAAAAAGAAAAGGAGTTGATGGTGCTGATCACCAGCCGCCCCCGCCGCCCCCTCCACCCCCGCCCCCGGAGGACCCGCCGCCGCTGCTTCCCGATGAGGATCCGGGTGCCGAGGACGATGAAGCGATGGCGCCGGAGAAACCACGGCCCAGCCCGCTGGAAAAACCTGACACGTCGACCCCTTTCCACCCCCGGCCGCTGTACCAGGTTGGCGACCAGGATTGTGACGGGTCGGTGCCTGCGGCGGCGAGGGTGCCCTCGAACTGGTCGCCCCACTGCTGTTCAACGTCGAGGGCCATGGCGTGGGCCAGGTAGCGCTCAAACAGTTCCGGTGTCTGTTCCGGCGGGTGGAGCAGGGCCAGGCGTTCTTTTTCGGCAACGGTGAGGAAGAGCCGGAAACCCTCGATGCGGTCCATCACCTTGCGGCCGATGGGCGTGGGGGCCTTGAGCAGCTGGTAAAAGACGATGACCAGCAACAGGATCGCCGCAGCGGCGGCGAAGGCGGCGGGGGAGAGGGCCCGGGCAAAGAGCGTCAGCCCCAGAATTTCGCCGCCGAGGAAGGGGAGTACGAAGGCCCCGGCGACCAAAGCCCGGGCCACGGCGCCCACCCGGCCCTCCTGCCTCGTAATGGCGTCGCGCACGCCGCGCCAGGCCCGGAGCAGGAGGAAGAAGCAGCCGAATGTCCACATCGTGAGCCAGACGGCAAGGAACGGCGCCCCGGGTTGGATCGGCGGCATGAGCACGATGGTCAGCAGGGCAAGCAGGGAAAAGGCGAGGCCGGGGAAGAAGAAGGCCCGGTTGACCACGAAATAGACCTTCTCGCACTCGTCGCGCAGGCTCTTTTTCAGCGCGTCGATGGCCCCCTTGATCGCCTTGTGGTTCTTTTGCTTGAGCGTGATGCTGCTGCGGCCGGCGAAGAGCTTGCCCAGCACCTTCTTTTCTCCCCGGGACAGGCCCGTGGTCCCCGCGCCGGTCACGCGCCGCAGGGTGTATTGTTTGGCCTCTTCGCTGATCGTCAGTTTTCCTTTCACCGCCAGGCTGACCACCGCCGCGGCAAAGGTCTTGTGGTCGAACCCCATGCGGTGGACGAAGCGCATTGCTGCCGGCGAGAGCCCGCCGGGCGGCTCGTAGAGCGGGATCACCGTGCCCCGCGCCGGGTCGCGGCCCACGGCCAGCCAGGCCGCCGCGAAGTAGAGCAGCAGGAACGCGAACCATGCCGTCCCGGCGATGGTCGCGGCATTGTCCCGGGCCATGATGCCCAAACGCTCGCCCCGGGTCGGCCGATCCACGAAACCCTCGGGCCAGGAAACGGCCACGGTGAGCCCCTCGTAGGGTTTCAGCGGACGGGTGGCGGTGAAGGTGACCGCGCCCTCGACGGAGCGATCGACGCGGTAGTCACCGCCGGTGGCGCCCTCGGGGCCGGTGTAGCCTGCAGTGTCCCTGATGCCGGCCCCGGGGGGCAGCTCCACCACGGCCGAGGCCCGCTCGATGGGCAGTTGCCAGCCGCTGCCGGTGACGTTCCAGTAGAGTTCGTCAAAGCCGTCGAAGTGGCCCAGCTGCCGGTCGGTGACGTAGGTCAGGGTGTAGACGTGATCGCCGGGCTCGAGAAAGACGTCGGCGCTTCCGATGCGGACCCGGGTGCCGTTGGTCGACCGCTCCAGGGCATAGGGCTCGGGACGGCCTTCGCGCAGCACCTGCTGCAGGTCGAAGCGTACGGTGACCCTGCGGCCCAGGCGGTCGCGGTAGGTGGTGGGGAACTCGCGGATGATGCCCCGCTTGATCTGTTCGCCCCGGCAGTTGACCGCGATGGTCTCGGTGACCGTCACCGCGGCGTCGGTGCCGATGCGGATAAGGCTGTGAAAGGAGGTGATCCGTTCGGGCCCGGTGTCCGCCAGTGCCGCCGCGGTGCCGAGCAGGAGGCACGCAATGATCAGGGCCGGCAGGATTGTGCGTCGGAGAGCCATGCTCAGTTGAAGTCCACCCGGGGCACCTCGCGGTCCTCCGGGGCATCGATCTCGAAGAACTCCGCCGTGTCGAATCCGAAAGCCCGGGCGAGGATGTTCGAGGGGAAGGATTGCACGAGGATGTTCATGTTCCGCGCCGTTCCGTTGTAGTAGCGGCGGGCCAGCTGTACCTGCTCCTCGATCTCCTCCAGCGTGGCCTGCAGATCGGCGAAGTTGCGGTCCGCCTTCAGCTCGGGGTAGTTTTCGGCCACGGCGAAGAGCCGTCCCAGCGCCGCTCCGAGCATCCCCTCGGCCCGGCCTTTCGCTTCCATGCCCTTGCTGCCGGCTTCGAGGCTGGATGTCCGCAGGCGGGTCACCTCCTCCAGGGTCCCCTTTTCGTGGGCCATGTAACCCTTCACCGTTTCCAGCAGGTTGGGGATCAGGTCGGCCCGGCGCTTGAGCTGCACGTCGATGCCGCTGGCCCCCTCCTCGAGCAGGTTGCGCTGCTTGACCAGCCGGTTATAGATGGCCACGCCCCAGAGGAGCAGCGCCGCCGCGAGAACCAACGGGACCAGGAACAGAAACATGAACGCCCTCCCTTGTCGTTTCGATCCGTCAGAACCTGCCGCCGGCCACTGTTCCGCCGGCGGCCAGCTGCAGATCGCCATAGGCGTCGAAGTCCACCGTCTCCACCGGCACCGTGCTGCCGCCCTCCACGGCCCAGGCCCGAACCTGTGCCGGCCGGTCAGGGTCGGGGCCGGGGGCCGTGACGATCTCGTCCCGCCCGTCACCCTCCAGGTCGAGGGCGGCCACTCGCATGCCGTGGCGGAAGTCGTCCGCGGGGTAGGCGAAGAGGTTCACCGCGTCCACCGGCGTGAGCTGGGCGCCGTCGTAGTTCCAGGCCCTGAGGTGGGCGCCGAAGACCGCGCCGGGGCCGGGGCCGGTGATGATTTCGTCGAACCCGTCGTTGTCGATATCGCCACAGGCCACGTTGACTCCGAACTTGTTCGTGCCATAGGCCAGGAAGCTGACCCCGGCTATGGCCGCCGCCGTTCCGCCGTCCACATTCCAGCCGCGGACGTGGGGCCCGTACACCGCACCGGGGCCGGCGCCGGTCACGATCTCGTCGAACCCGTCGCCGTCCAGGTCGCCGCAGCTGACGTTTACGCCCCACTTGGGCGTGCCGTAGGCCAGGAAGCTGACGCCGCCGATGGCCGATACCGTGCCGCCGTCCACGTTCCAGCCGCGGACGTGGGGCCCGAAGACGGCCCCGGGGCCGGCACCGGTGATGATTTCTACGGCCGCGTCGCCGTCGATGTCGCCGCAGGCCACATTGACCCCGAAACGCAGGGTGCCGTAGGCCTGGAAACTGACCCCGGGCAGCGGCGTCCCCCAGCTGTCGAAACCCCGTACGTGGGGCCCGAAGAGTTCGCCCGGCCCGGGGCCGGTGACGATTTCATCGGACCCGTTGCCATCCAGGTCGCCGCAGGCCACGTTGACGCCGAAGCCGTCCACACCGTAGGCCGACCACTGGGCCAGGGGCGAAGTGGCGGCCCCGGGGTCGAAAGTGCGCACCAGCGGCGGGTTGGCCTCGGCCGGTCCGGGGCCGGTGACCAGTGTCGGCCGGACGCTGCCGTCACCCACGGTGATGGAGAAGAAACTGCGCCCGTAGGTGCCGGCCACCAGCGTGCGTGTCTGTGGCTGGAAGGCCAGGGCATTGACCACCACGTTGGGCAGGCCGGTGCCGAAGGGGTGCCAGCTGTCGCCGCTGTCGGTGGTCTCGTAGACGCCCAGGTCGGTGGCCACGAACCAGCGGCCGGGGATTTCGGGATCGACGACCAGGTCGTTGGCCGGGGCCTCGGGCAGGTTCCCGGACACCGCGGCCCAGCTCTGCCCCAGGTCGGTGCTGCGGTAGACGTGGGGCAGCGGTTCATTCCAGCGGAAGCCGGAGATGGTGACCAGCGCCGTGTCCCGGTCCCGGGGGGAAGGCCGCACCGCGGTGATCCAGCGCTCGGGCAGGGCGTCCGAAACGGTGGTCCAGCTGCCGCCGCCGTTTTCGGTCACCGACACCTCGCCGTCGTCGCTGCCGGCCCAGATCACCTGGCCGTCCAGCGGCGACACCGCGATGGTGGTCAGGGTGCCGTTGACCTGGCCCGGGTTGCCGGCGTGCGGCCCGCCGGTGAGGTCCGAGCTCACCGCGGTCCAGCTGGTGTTGCCGGTGCTGCGGTAAACCCGGTGCGTACCGAAGTAGCGGGTGTCGGGGTCGGTGGGGTCCTGGACCAGCGGCGAGTTCCAGTTGCGGCGGTCGCCGCCGCCGATGCCGCTGGTGGCCCCGGACCAGGAGGACCCGTTATTGCCGGAGTAGGCCAGCTCGCCGTACTGGTACTGGGCCCAGATGCGGGTCGAATCGAGGGGGTGGACCAGCGGCTGGAAACCGTCGCCGCCATAGAGATACTGCCAGTCGTCCAGCGCGCCGCTCACCGTGCGCCAGGTGCCGTTGTCCTGGGCGCCATGGTAGAGGGCGTTGGGGTTGTTGGCGTCCAGCGCGGCGCGGTAGACCTGGGTGATCGGCTGGTCGGGCAGCAGGGTCCAGGCCGTGCCGCCGTTGGCCGAGCGGTAGACTCCGCCATCGTTGCCCTCGTAGATCACCGGGGCGGCGCCGGGGCCGAAATCGAGGCCGTGGTGGTCCACGTGCATCGAGCCCGCGGCCCACTGCCAGGAACTGCCGCCGTTGGTGCTGCGATAGAAGTCCAGGCCGAGGACGAAGATGGTCTGGGGGTCGCGCGGATGGGTGCGCACGTTGCCGAACCACCAGCCGTAGGAGGAGAAGACGCCGGACAGCGCACCGTCATTGGTCTGAGTCCAGGTCGTGCCGCCGTTGTTCGAGGCGTAGAGGCCGTCGAAATAGCCGGTGGCGTCGGCGTAGACCGCGTGCATGACGTCCGGCTGGTCGTGGCAGAGGCTGAGCCCGATGCGCCCCCCGTTGGCCGAGGGCGCCGGCAAGCCGCCTCCCACCAGGCCCCAGTTGTCGCCGCCGTCGGTGGTGCGGTACACGCCGCAGGTTTCGCCGCCGTAGCGGTAGGACTCGGGGTAGCGGATCCGTTCCCACATGGCGGCGAGAATGACATCTGGGTTGTCCGGGCGCATGACGAGGTCGACGCAGCCGGTCTCGCTTCCCACAAAGAGCACGTTTTCCCAACTGGTGCCGCCATCGGTGCTGCGGTACACGCCCCGCTCGTTCGACGGGGACCAGAGGGGCCCCATGGCGGCGACGAAGATCCGCTGGCTGTTGGCGGGGTCGATGCGGATGCGGCCGATGGAGCCGCTCTCCTCCAGGCCCAGGGGCGTCCAGCTGTCCCCCGAGTCGGTGGAGCGGTAGAGGCCGGTGCCGCCGTAGGCCACACTGCCCCCGCCGGGGTTTACCTCGCCGGTGCCGGCGTAGATCGTCCCTCTGTCCGAGGGGTCGATGGCCAGTGCGCCGATGGAGAGGCTCGGCTGGTCATCGAACAGCGGTGTCCAGTGCTGTCCGCTATCGGTGCTGCGCAGCACCCCCCCCTCGGCAGCGCCGGCATAGACGATGGTATCGTCCAGCGGGTCAACGGCGATATCGGTGATGCGGCCGCCCACGTTGGTCGGGCCCCGGGGGACCCAGCTTCCGCCCCGGGAGGGCGCCGCGGCTTTCATCAGCCGGGCCTGTTCCTGCGCGGCCCGCCAGCGGTGCAGCGGGATCTGTCCCAGGGGGTAGGCACGCTTGGCGTGGAACCAGGGGTTGGGCGCCCGGACCGCCTCGCCTTCCTCCGTCGGTGAGAGCGAAGCCGCGAAAGGGATCAGCAACAGTGCGGCGGCCAGCAGGCCCAGGGTCAGGGGGATCATGGCCCGCGGGCCGGGGGACGGCGTTCCGGTGGTTCGGATCACAACGGTTCTCTCCTCTCCTGCCGGCGGCAGTTGGCGGCAACCCGTATGTTCGGTGGTGGTGCCCTGGCTGGGGCAGTACCGTATCAATAGTATTGGGCGGCAGGGGGGATGGCAAGCCCGATTCCCGGCCATTCAGTCGCCGGGATCGATCAGCAGGTGGAGGAATTTGTGGTTCGCCGCCGGCAGGGGGAAGCGGTGGACGTCGTCGGCACGGATCCAGCGGTGCGCCACGGGCCCGCGAAGACGCACCCGACCGGACCGCCAGCGGCACCTGAAGACGTCCATGACGATACGGAAGTGAGAATAGGCGTGGCGCACCCTGGTCAGTCTTTCGTCGATCTCCACGCGCAGGCCCGTTTCTTCAAGGATCTCGCGCCGACAGGCCTCGGCCGGAGATTCACCACGCTCGATGCCGCCGCCGGGGAATTCCCAGAGTCCCCCCAGCAGGCCCTCCACGGGCCGTTGGGTGAGCAGGATTCTCCCCCGGCGTTCAATGATGCCCACCGCCACCCGGCGCAGCGGCGGTTTTCGCTGTTGCCGGCGACGGGGCAGGTCGGACTGTCGGCCGGTCTGCCATGCGCCGCAGTACCCGCTCACCGGGCAGTTGCCGCACTTGGGCGATCGCGGGCGGCAGATCCGGGACCCGAATTCCATCATCGCCTGGTTGTGGTCGCCGGGTCTGCCGCGGTGCAGCAGGGCGTCCGCCCGTTCCTGGAACGCGGGCAGGGAAGCGGCATCGTTGACCGGGTTCTCGAGCAGGAAGAGCCGGGAGAGTACGCGCTTGACATTGCCGTCCACCACCGCCCGCGGCCGGTCGAAAGCGATGCTGGCCACCGCCGCCGCGGTGTAGTCGCCGATCCCGGGGAGCGCGCGGAGGCCGTCGTACGATCCGGGCACCGCTCCGCCGAGATCGCGCACCACCTGGACGGCTGCGGCATGGAGGTTTCGCGCCCGGGCGTAGTAGCCGAGCATTTCCCAGGCCTTGAGCACTTCCTGCAGATCGGCGGCGGCCAGTGCTTGCACATCGGGGAAACGCTCGAGAAAGCGCTCGAAGTACTCGCTGACGCGGGAGGTCTGCGTCTGCTGCAGCATGATCTCGGAGACCCAGACGGCGTAGGGGTCGGCGGTCCGGCGCCAGGGGAAGTCGCTGCGGTTCTCGTCGTACCAGCGGAGCAACCGCCGCCGGAAATGGGGTGCCCGGCGTGGTGTCGGCAGGTTCGGCTGGTGCGGTGCGGTCAATTCGACTCCGGGGGGGGGATGTGTGCCGTTCACTCCGTTTCTTCGGCACAACGTATAGCACATCGTGGCCGGTGTGGGAATAAATCAGGCTAAACCAGGCCATCGGGAATGCCGATACGAAATATACAGGTAATCCCATGGGTTACAGGGGTATACGTTGCTCGTACCGGCCGCGGAGTACCGTCTTTACGAACGGACATGGTTTGACAATTCGGAAAATAGCTGGTATTGGTCACCTCCGGTGTCTGCCCACGAAAACGTCCGTACGCTGAAGTCGATATCGCTCGCATGAAGAATCTGGTCAGCGATCCGGAAGAACGCCACCTGTTTCGTGAATTGGTGGAGCAGTGCTTTACGCAGCTGCCCACGGCCCTGCTGACGTCGCTCCTGCTCTCCATCCTTCTCGTGGTGGTTCTCTGGCCGCTCTTTTCGGCCTGGCGTCTCCTTGGCTGGCTGGCGGCGGCGAGCGTGGTCTCGCTCTGCCGGTTCGCCCTTCTGCTCTGCTTCCACCACTGCGCCGAAGACCGCTTCACGCTCAACGGCTGGCTGCGCCTCTTCTCCTGGGGGGCCGTGCTCAATGGAGCGACCTGGGGCGTGACGCCGTTGCTCTTTTTTGCCATGAAATCGCCGCAGACCAACGTGTTCATCGCTTTCGTGCTCGGCGGCCTCACCGCCGGCGCCGCGGCGTCCATGGCCCCGCTGAAGGTCACCATGCGGGTTTTCACGAGCCTGGTCTGTGGCCCCGTGGCCGTCGTCTTCATCCTTGCCGGCGGCAACCTGCACCTGGTGATGGGGGTCATGATGATCCTCTTCGGCGGTGCCTACCTGGTGATGTCCTCGAACATCGGCCGGATGATCGTCAACTCGCTCCGCCTGCGGCACGCGAACCTGCGCGAGATCGAGGAACGACGCAAGGCCGAGACCGAACTGCGCCGGATCAGGGCGGACCTGGAGGACACGGTGCAGCAGCGAACGGCCCAGCTGCTCACCGCCAACAAGGATCTGTCGCGGGAGGTGGCCGAGCGGCGGCAGGCCGAGATGAAACTGAGGCGGAGCGAGATCCGCTACCGCAGCCTGGTGGAGTCCACCAGCGACTGTATCTGGGAGGTGGACACCGACGGGGTCTACACCTACTGCAGCCCCAGCGTGGAGGCCATTCTCGGCTACACCCCGGCCGAGGTCCTGGGCCGGGCCTTCCATGAGTTCATGCCGGCCGATGAGGCCACACGGACCCGCAAGGCATTTGAACGCCATCGGGACCTCAACCTGCCCCTGGTCAACATGGTCAACAGGAGCCTGCATCGTGACGGACAGGAGGTGGTGATCGAGACCAACGGTGAGCCGGTGTTCGACGACAGTGGTGAGCTGACGGGATTTCGGGGCGTCGACCGCGACATCACCCTTCGCGTGCGCCACGAGGAGGAGTCGCGCCGGATCGAGCACCTGCAGTCCCTGGGCCTTCTGGCAGGGGGCATCGCACACGATTTCAACAACCTGCTCACCGTGGTCTTCGGCAATATCGAGCTGGCGCGCACCGAAATACCCCCGGAATCAATGGCCGCAAAGGCCCTCTCCGACTCGACGGCGGCCATGGAGCAGGCTCGGCTGCTCACCGGCGAATTGCTCACCTTCTCCCAGGGCGGCAATCCGATGCTGGAGGAGATCTCGATCGGCGGCCTGGTGACCGGGGTCTGCCGGTCCCTGAAAATCGGATCGGAAGTTACGGTGGTGGAGGATATCGACGAAGGCCTCTGGCCGCTTGAGGCCGACCCGCAGCAGATCCGGCAGGTCCTGCAGAACATTCTCGACAACGCCGTGGAAGCGATGCCCGATGGCGGTGAGATTCTCGTCAGTGTGGCCAACCAGGAGCTGGACGAACGATCTGGAATCGCTCATCCCGGGGGCCGCTACGTGGTCGTGTCGGTTCGCGACCATGGCCAGGGCATCGATCCTGTCGACTTGCCGCGGGTTTTCGATCCCTACTTCACCACCAAGGGTCTTGGCGCTGAAAAAGGGACCGGTATCGGTCTGGCCGTCTGCCACTCGGTGGTCGAGAAGCACGGGGGGCAGGTCACCCTGGACTCGGTGCCCGGCGAGGGGACCACGGTGAGCGTCTACCTGCCGGCGGCCGCTGGCGGGGCGCTCGCCGTTCCAGCCGACAAAGAGGAGAAGGCGGAGGGGCTTCGCGTGCTCCTGCTCGAGGACAACGAATCGGTGATCCGCACCACCTCCCGACTCATCGAGCACCTGGGGCACAGCGTGGTCGTGGCCCGCGACAGCGCCGAGTCCGTTCAGATGGTCGTCGACGCCGGGCGGGAGGAGCGGCCTTTCGATCTGCTGCTCCTCGACCTGCAGATCAGGGGCGGCATGGGGGGCGAGGCGGTACTCAAGCGGGTGAGGTCATTCGATCCGGACATCCCTGCCGTGGTGACCAGCGGTTTTGCCGAGGAGCCGGCAGTGGTCCACTTCCGCGAACACGGCTTCATTGCCGCCCTGGTCAAGCCCTTCACCCTGGACGACCTGCGGTCCCTGATCGAGGAACTGCTCCCCTCCGGCACTTCCTGATTCGCCGGCGCCGGCCTTCCATGACAATGCCCGGCACGCCAGGCGCGTCGGGCATCATCGAGTTCGTTCCCCGCCGTCTCAGAAGGTCTCGCCGGCGTTCACCTGGACATACTTGATCCGGTGGTACTTGCCGCCCGGGCCGCGGTGCTCGTGGACCCCCATCTGGTGGTAGCTTGCCGCGTCATGCAGGAACTCGTGGGAGATGACGTTGATTCCGTGGTGCTCCTGCTCGGCGATGAGGTAGTCGATCATCACCGACTCGTGGGCCGTGGGGTCCTTGGAGAGGAAGAGGCTGTTCGGCGTCGGGCCGCCGGGGAAGGTCGACCACTGCATCGGCTCTCCGTAGGGGCCGCCGTTGTACAGACCGAAAAGCGCGTCACCGAAAATGAGCCGTGTCTTGTGCCTGATGTGCGGGCAGGCATTGAGGTCGGAGAGGTTGGTGTGGATCGGTGAGTGCAGATTCGACGGCCCGGGTTTTGTGGTGCCGAGGTGATTCTTGAAGGCCATGGTGGAGAGGCAGAACATGTGGTCTTTGAACAGCGGCATGTTGATCAGGTGCTGAGCCTGGGTCACCACCCGGGGCATGTACTGGGTGCCGATCCCGCGGAAGCTGATCGGCGCGTCGTAATCGGCCTGGGCCAGGGTGTCGCCCGACTCGACCCAGTTCACCGCGTAGGGGACGTAATTTCGCACCCGGGCTTCGGAGATCGGCCGGGAGCAGTCGTAGATGTAGATGTCGCTCGCCGCCGCGCCAAGCACGTCCACCAGGCCGCGGCACAGCGAGGCGATGGGCGGCCCGATGGCATCCATCTCGTTGGACATGCCGGCGTAGTTGTTGAGGTTGATCTTCACCGCGATCTTGTCGCCCGGGGTGAAGGGCGCCATGATCCGGTTCCATGCCCGGTAGAGGTGATTGAAGCCGGGGAAGACGTTGGCCAGCGACTTGATCCCCTCGTCCACCATGTGGTCCAGCCGGTCCTGGTCGATGTAGTCCCAGTAGTAATTTGAACTGTAGTCCCAGTCGGTGACCTGGGGATCGTAGACCCGCACCACTCGGGAGAGCCGGGGACCGAAGCGGTCCGCGGATTCAGCCTTGGCCTTGCCCGTGGTCGCGGCGATGCCTGCGGCGGCCGCGGCGCCTGTCTTGATGAAGGCACGGCGGTTCACGCCTGACGATTTTCGTTCACGATCTTTGGACATGACTTCCCTCTCCTTATGACAACGGCGGCAAGGCACGAATTCGACAATAGTTTGGCTATCTGAAAACCAATATAGGAGCGCGGTGGGTGACGTGTCAACCGCAGGGCCCCGATCCTGCCTCCGTGTGAAGAGTTCGGGGAAGAAAAGCACAGATGTTCTGCCTCGCTCAAATGGAAAATATTGTCTGGATGGACAGTGGTGGTTGACCGTGCAAAACAATTCCTTTATGATCGGTTCCAGTAATCAGTTTTCACCCCTACTTATCGAATGGTCAGAGAGGATCACGGGCGTCAGGCCGCGCACCGGTCCGGTTCACCTGACAGGGCCGGAAACACCAGGAGAAAACCGGGAATTGGGCAGAATCATATCCGTCGGCGGCGGCAAGGGGGGCATCGGCAAAAGCTTTCTCACCACGAACCTCGGTATGCTTTTGGCCGGCAGGGGTCATCGCGTGGTTCTTGTCGATCTCGACCTCGGCGGGCCGAACCTGCATACCTTTTTCGGCTGCAGCAGTGTCGAATCGGGGGTAGGGGATTTCCTCTCCCGATCGGTGGAACGGTTGGACCAGGCGGCAACACCGACCGGAGTGGCGAACCTGTCGCTGATCGCCTCCTGTGACTGTTCCTTCGAGATCGCCAACCTGCCCTACGCGCAGAAGCGCAAGATTATCGACGCCGTCCGCCGACTGCCCCACGACTACGTGCTGCTTGACCTCGGCGCGGGAACCGGATTCAACACGCTCGATTTCTTCCTCGCTGCCGGCGAGGGGATCTTTCTCTGTACGCCGGAGCCCACGTCCATCGAAAATGCTTTCCGTTTCGTCAAGGCGGTTACCCTGAGACGGCTGAAACAGCTGATCAAGACCCACGCGTTTACCGCCATCACCCGCGAAGCCGCGGACCGGGTGCGCGAGGGCGTGACCGCTCCGGCGGACCTCATCGACGTGGTGCTGCGGCACGATCCCGACCGCAAGCCCTTTCTCGAGCAGATGCTCTCCGAACTGAAATTCAATCTGGTGCTCAACCAGGTCCACCCGCGCGTCGATCCCACGTTGGGCTATCGTATCGTCAAGGTCTGCAATCGTCATCTTCACTCGAAGTTCAGTTTTCTCGGCAACGTGAACTACGATGAGCAGGTGCGGGAAGCCATTCTCGCCCGCCGTCCCTACGTCGACCGCTGTTCGCAGACGATGACCGCCGTCGACCTGAAGAATCTCGCCGCCAAGCTGGCGGACATCGGGAATGGACCGACGACCGGAGAACTCCATGAAACCGCTGCACGAGCAATCGCATTACGACGTGCTGGACGTGTCCCCCAACGCATCGGCCTATGAGATCGGCCGGGCCCACCGGGAAGTCCTCGCCCTCTATGACGAGAATGCCCTGGCCAGTTACAGTTTCTTCGACACGGACGAGCGGGTGAAGATACTGGAGCGGGTCGGCGAAGCCTATGCCGTGCTTTCCGACCGCAAGCGCCGTGCCGAGTACGACCGCAGCCTCGGCATCAGCAGTGACCCTTACGCCTTTCCGGCGGCGGTGCGCAAACCGGGACAGGCGGCGAGGGCCGGCGGGCCGGGCTCGACGGAGAACACGTTGCGGGAGAAAGTGCGCCGCGGCCGGGTCAACGGCGACGCCCGGCGCCTTGCCGCTCGCCTGGGCGGGGCGGGGCAGGTGACCGGCCATGATTTGAAACTGCTGCGCCGGGCCATCGGCCTGAGCGTCGAGGAGATCGAGGCGGGGTCAGACCTGGGCGCCGGCCTGATTCCCGCCCTCGAAGAGGACCACTTCGAGGACCTGCCCTCCTGGCTCAATCTCCGCTCGTCGCTCTTTCGCTACGCCCAACTGTTGCAGCTGGACGCAGAAAAAATCGTCAGCGGCTACCTCTCGTGGTTCAGCGAACAGGTGTGAGCCGGCGGGTCACCGGTACGACACGCGTTCGATGAGCCGCTCCAGGTAACGGGACTTGAGCTGGCGGCTGGCCAGGGCCTGCTTCAGCGGCGGGAGCCTGAGAATCACGCCGAGCAGGGCGGCCAGGGCCCGGTGGCTTCGCAGCACGTGGTTGTCGAAGACCAGGTGCTGCAGCGTTCCCCGCTCGATGGCCATGACCACCGTGCGGTGAGTGCCGTCCAGCGGTGTGATCACCCGCTCCGGTCGCGGCTTGAGCGTGATATTGTGCCTCGGGCAGGAACGGACGCAGACGCCGCAGCCGAGGCAGACGGCCTCGTCGATGCGGATCGTCTTGCGGCGCGGCCGCCGGGGGTTGTTCGCCGAGACCAGGGACATGGCCTCCACCGGGCAGACGGTGACGCACGTGCCGCAGCCCACGCAGTTCCCCCCGCCGATCTCCGGGATGAAGTTCGTGGTGTGCACCGGGTGGAGAATGGCGTATCGCCGGGCGGCGATCATCGCCTCGCAGCAGCAGCCGCAGCAGTTGCAGATGAAGGCCACTTCCCGGCGCACGTTCTCGCCGAACTGGACCAGGTTGTGCTCGTGGGCCTCGGCCAGCAGGTCGAGGCACTCGGGCGCGTCCACCTCCCGGGCGTTGCCGTGGCGGGCCAGCGATTCGGCCACGCCGTTGAAGGTCATACAGATGTTCATCGGCGCGTCGCAGGCCCGGCCGAGATGCACCATCTTGTGCCGGCAATAGCACATGCTCACCGCCCGGAACGAAGCTTCCCGGATGACCCATGATGCCCGCTCGTAGTCGAGCACCTGCAGGCCGTTGTCCTCGGGCAGCGCCGGTTCGTGGACGAAGGTCCTTCCCAGCTGGGTCTCCCCGCGGGTGAAGAGGTCGAGGATGAAGTCCTCCTCCACGTTGAGATACTGGTGGAACATCTCGCTCAGCGCCCGCTGATCGATGTCCTCGCGGACCCGCATCATCGAGAACTCGAAGAAACCGGCCATGGGCGGCGGCAGGGCGTACGTCGTTTCGCCGTCCTGGTCGAAGTCGACGAGCACGGCCCGGCGGGCCAGCTCGTCGAGCACCTTGCGGCTTTCGTCGCGGCCAAGCTTCCAGCAGCGGCTCGCCCGATCGACAGAGAAGGGCCGAATGGGCAGTTTCGAGACGAGGTCGGCCTCGCGCTCGCTGAGCAGCACCTTGAGAATGCGGAAGAGCAGCTCGGTGGGCGGTGCGCCCTGGGGGTAGCGGTTCAGCCGGTCGGAGAGCCTGGCATAAGCTGACCTGGAGGTTCGGTGAGCCATGAAGAAATAATAGCAGACTGAAGCCCGGCTGTGTTCCCGGAAACCTCGTTCCAGGCGAGCGGCCGCGGTCAGATTCCCGGGCAGCGGATGCGGGAAGCCTGCCAGATCATGGCCACCACTTCGCTGCCGGTCAGGCCGGCGGTATTGATCACCAGGTCGTAGAGGCAGGGATCGTCGATGTCCCGGCCGAACTGCTGGCGGACGAACGTGCGGCGCTCACGATCGGTCTGGCGGACCAGTTTCTCCGCCTCCGGGCGTGCGATATCCATCTCTTCCGCCAGCCGGTCGATGCGCACCGCCGGCGGGGCGATCAAGCGCACGCGCAGGCCGTCCCTCATCCCCCCGAGAACGATATTGCCGCCTCGCCCGAGGATCACGGCTTCGCCGTGCTGAGCGATGGCGACCATGGTGGAGAAGAGCGCCTCGCGGTAGTCGGAGGAGCCGTACTCGCGGTGCTCCACCGCGCCAAGCAATGCCATAACCGCATCGGTGACGAAGTCCCGGGCCGATTCGTCGAGCGTGCTGATCATGCCCTTTTGCACGCTTGAATGGCGGGCGATGTAATCGACGATCTCGCTGTCGAAGACGCTCCAGCCAAGGCGGTCGGCAAGCCCCCGGGCTACCGCCGGGCCGCTGTTGCCCGCGTCACGGGAGATGGTGACGAATCCCAGCGTTCGTCCCGGGTCACGTTCGCGACGCAGGCGCTCATCGCTGATCCTGCGCTGGGTCTGCCAGAGCCCGAGCTGGTGCTCGACAAGCTTTTCTATCCCTTCGGTTCTGGTCTGCTTCATCTGCATCTCCCCCGGCGTACAGGGAGCCGGCTCCGGCGCCCTGGTCATCCGCCCGGACACCGGCTCGCGGAACAGGTCGCGGCATATTCCGGATGTTGTACGGTTGTACTTTATTAATAAGGTTTTGCCGCTGAGTCGGCAAGCGGGTTGCGCGGTTTTCCCAGGTTTTTCAGATCAACGGCCGGAGCTTGACCGGCACATCGATCTCCTTTTCCCCGCGCCGGACCGTGAATCGAACGGTTGCACCGTTGCGGCGCAGCAGCGGCCTGAGGTCCCAGGCGTCGTATTCCACGGCCCGGCGGCCGTCGATGCGGATGACCTTGTCCCCCGGTTTCAACCCGGCTTCCGCCGCGGGGGAGCCGGGGTGCAGCCGCACCACCTCCAGCCAGGCACCCTTGCCCTTGCGCAGGCCCGCCCCGGTCATCTCGTGCTCGAAGGGCGCGGAGAAGCTGCGGTTCGGCGTGATGAACAGCCTGCGGGCAGGATAATCGAAGACGAGGTTGAAACGGGAGAGCAGGCCCATCCCCACCACCGCCTCGTGGAACACGGGACCCTGGTGGTCGGGCGAAACGAATCCGGCCACAACGGCGTCAACCCGGTGATTGCCGATGGTCACCGACTCGACCCGGCCATGGCAGCCGGTGACTTCACCCTGGATGCCGAAGCCCAGCGACCCCTCCACCGCCCGCTGCGGAGCGGTGAGCTTGTGCGGGCCGCGCTGGTCCAGCTCCAGGGCTTTGCCGTCGCCGAGATCCATGGCCAGAACCATCTCCACCGTGCGGCCGCCCTGCAACTTCAGTTTCGCCGGGAACCCCCAGGCACCATCGCCGAACGGTTTCAACGGCACCTGCTCCCCCTTGCCGGCGGGGGAGAAGTCCTCGGGCCGGGTGAGGGTGAGCACCTTGCGGTCGAAGTCGATGCCCACCACGAAATGTTTGAAGAAGGTGCCGCAGACCTGCCCCTCTGAGCCCCACCACATGCGCCAGACTCCCGACTCGGTGGGGGTGAGCACCGCGGCCTGGTCGTGGAACACCACGCCGGGGAGGGCGAGGGTTATGCCCGAGGCGGTCTTCGACGGTACCGGGTCGCCGTCACCGCCGCCGCTCACCTCGATTTCGCCATCCGTCTTCAGGCCGAGGGCGTCGACTTTGGGGCCGCCGAAGAAGAGCAGTTCGTCCCACATGAAGCCGTTGTCCAGCAGCAGGCGGACTTCGTGGCCATTGATTTTTCCGGTGAAGCGTATGTCCCCGCGCCAGATGTCGAAGGGAATCTCCACCGGCCCGCTGCCCGTGAGCCTGCAGCTGCCCGGCGCCGGGCCCAGCTCAGGGTCGACTTCGCCAGCGGCCAATGCCGGAACGGTGCTGAGCACGACGAGCAGAACGATGGTGGCCGGGGAACGAAGCGTGGGGGTGATGAAAAGCATGATGACTCCTTCTATACGGCAATGCCCCGGCGGAAGAGTTCGATGAAGTGCGCCACGTACGGTTCGGGGGCGAAGCGGGCGAACGAGTAGCCGGGGGAAAGGGCCCGGTTGACCACCGCGCGAAGCGAGTAGAGAAACTGGCTGATGCAGAGATCGATTTCCAGGTCTGGCCGGGCATCGCCGTCCTCCACGGCCCGCCGGAAGATCAGGCGCAGGCCGTCGGCCAGGGAACGGTTGATCGCCTCGAAGGCCGTGAAGGTCTCTTCCCGGAATTGTGCCGGGTCGACGCCCTTGAGGTCCCACCAGGCCTGCAGCGGCATCGAGTGCGGGTACTGCTGCACGTGGGAGAGAAAGGTGCGGGCGAAGACGGCGATCATCTCCATCCCGTTTTCCGCCCGGGCCAGGGCTTGCTGCTGACTGGACCAGCGGGTTTTCAGGTCCTCGATGAGCACCTGCAGGTAGATCTCGTCCCGGCTGCTGAAATAGGTATACGCTGAGCGGCGGCTGTATTCGGCCTCCCGGGCGATGTCCTCCATGGTGGCGTTCTCCACGCCCTTGTCGATCATCACCCTGCGCGCAGCCTCGATGATGTATTGCTGGCGGGCTGTTTCCTCGAGCCTTTTTCGTCCCCTGGGCATATCAGCTCCTTTCAGAATTGCACATTGAGTGCAATTATATGCATAATACGTGCATAAAAGAAATCGGTTCGCACGTTTTTGGCGTTCACAAAACAACCATTCCTGTCGATAGGTAGGGCAGGGGGAAGAGCGGTTCTCGCTCGCACGCATATTCACTCACAATCGACTGGACTCATATGTAACCGGTCCACACCGGCGTCCACGGCATGATGCGGAGAGGTGCCGCGGAATACGGTGAAGTGGACGTGAACGGGGGTATCCCTATGCTGACCTTCACCAGTTGCACCACTGTTGCCGCTTCACGGGCGATGACCGCTCTGATCCTGGGTCTGCTGCTCGTCTGTTCCGCCGCGCCCTTGATGGCCACTAACGGCGATGAACTGATCGGTGTCGGCCCCAACTCGCGGGCCATGGGCGGTGTGGGCATTGCGGCCACCGAGGACGTGATCACTGCCGTGTTCTGCAACCCGGCCACTTTGACCACCCTCGAGGGGGACAGCTATCTTTTCGCCGGGTCGGTGCTCAAGCCGACGGTGAGGGCCCGGGTCGAATCACCGGCGCCGCCATACGGCGTTGGCAGCTGGAGCGGCAAGAGCAGGGACAAGGCCTACCCCATTCCGACTATGGGCTTCAGGATTCCGTGCCGCCAGGGCAATCTCTGCTTTGCCCTCGGTGCCTACGGCATCACCGGCATGGGTGTCGACTACCGCAATCAGGACCCGATGAACGTGAACACCAACATCTCGGTGATGCAGTTCGCCCCGGCAGTGGCCTGGAAGCGGGGCAAGTTTTCCCTCGGCGCGGCACTGAACATCGACTACCAGTCGGCCGATCTGGGGGCCGGCGAGTCGCACAACTACGGTTTCGGTGCCCGACTGGGGGCGCTCTACCAGCTCGAGGCGGTGGCGCTGGGCCTGACCTACACCACGCCCCAGCCGATGACCCACGAGCGGCTGTACGACTTCGACATGGACGGCTGGTTCGACGACCTGGAGCTGGGGCTGCCGCAGAAGGTCGGCGCGGGCGTGGCCTGGACCGGGAGCGAGGCGTTTCTCGTCGAGGCCGACGTGAGGTGGATCGACTGGGCCAATGCCAGGGGCTACGAGGACTTCGACTGGGAAAGCCAGTGGACCTTCGCCGTTGGCGGACGCTTCCACGCCACGGAACGGCTGTCCCTGCGCGCGGGCTACAACTACGGCAAGAATGTGGTGGCCGAGCACAACGGCTGGAACCCGGGCGGCATGACCTCCTTCCAGGGGTATCAGATGAGTACCTTCGCCTACGAGTACTTCCGCATCATCGGGTTCCCGGCCATCGTCGAGCACCACATCACCATGGGGCTGGGCTGGCAGCTCACCGACAACTTCATCTTCAACCTCGGCTATGTGCGCGGGCTGGAGAACACGATCACGGAGACTTCGGCCGGGGGGATGGTGGAGCTGGAGTCGACGCTCAGCGAGGATTTTCTCGAGTTCGGTTTCGGCTGGTCCTTCTGAGGCCGGTCAGGCCACGGCGGGCTGGACCGCTTCCAGCTCGCCCACCAGCTCGGCGAACAGTTCCCGGACTGTGGTGATCCGGTCCACCCTGTGCGCATTCTGCCCGCAGAAGATCAGGCCGTTGTCCACGTCGCCGAAGTACGATTTGACCAGGGCGTCGGCGATGCAGTACCTGGCCTTGTCCACTTTGCAGGCGGTGAGGCAGCGGTAGTGGCAGCGGATGCGGTGCCGTCCGTTATTCTCCAGCTTTTTCAGGAATGGGTTGCGGATGGCCCGGCCGGGCATGCCCACCGGGCTCTTGATGATCACGATGTCCTCTTCGGAGGCATCGAGATAGGCCTGCTTGAATTCATCCGACACCCCGCAATCCTCGGTGGCCACGAAACGGGTGCCCATCTGCACGCCCGAAGCGCCGAGGTTCAGCATCCGTGCGATGTCTCCGCCGGTGTAGATGCCCCCGGCCGGGATGATGGGGATTTTGCGGCCGTATCGGTCTTCCCAGGGCCTGATCGCGGCCAGCACCGCCGGCAGCAGCTTTTCCAGGGCGAAGTCATCCGGGGTTTCCAGCTGCTCGTTGCTGAATCCCAGGTGACCGCCGGCCAGCGGCCCTTCGAGGATGAAGGCCTCGGGGATGCGGCCGTACTTCTTGTCCCAGGACTTGAGGATGAACTCGGCGATGCGCACCGAACTGATGATCGGCACCAGGTTCACGTCGTAGCCGTCCACCAGGGGCGGGATCTTTGTCGGCAGGCCCGCGCCGTAAACGATCATCCCGATCCCGGCTTTGGCCGAGGCCGCCACCAGGTCTTCGGCGTTGGAGAGCACGCCCATGATGTTGATCGCCAGGTGACCGGCGGTCATCCCCTGTGCCTTCTCGATCTCGGTCACCAGGGCCTCGCGTGACATTTCCTCGTAGCGGTCCTTGGATTCTTCCAGGTCACCCAGCCCGATACTGGAGATGGTGCCGATACCGCCCTCGTTGGCCACGGCGGAGGCCAGCGAGGAAAGCGAAACCCGAACACCCATGCCACCCTGGATGATGGGGATTTTCGCGGTGATGCTGCCGATGGTGAGTTGTGGAATCTTCATGGGGCTCCTTTGATGCTGACGGATAGTAGCACCGCGTCGAGGGAGGGCCGCAGACTAATTGCGTTTGGTATGTAAAAGAAATGTACCAGGTATTCGGGCGGGACTCCTGTCAGGCCGTCCCATTTCCAGGCACGGACGTGGGGGCCGAACTGCGGGTCCGGTCCAGGCCCGGTGATGACTCCAGGATCCACGTCGTCGTCAAGCTGCCCGGCAGCCACGTTCACACCATATCTCGGCGCCCCGGAGGCCAGCCATTCGGCGAGTGCTGCTTCGGTGTCCAGGGGGGGTAAACCCGGCCCGTCCATGCAGAGTTCGCCGTATCCGCTGCCCCTTCCGGATCGCTTGAATGACCGGCCATCATCGCGTACGCTTGGCACGGATCGTTGCCGCCCGATTGGAACGGAGAACACCATTCGTAAACTCACGATCATCACCGCCGCCCTCCTGTTGGCCGCCGTCGGCTGTTCCGCGCCGGAGGACGGGTTCGAGATGCCGGTCTTCCCCGCAGAGATGACCGCCGCCGATTTCCCGGGGATGAGCTATCCGCTCCAGGACGGGGGGCCGGCCCGCTCCTCCGCGGCCCGGGGGCCGGTCTGGCTGGTGGGCGTGGACGGCATCACCTGGGACCTGCTGCAGCCGATGATCGACCGTGGGGAGTTGCCGAACTTTGCGGCACTGGCCGGCGCCGGTGCGGGTGGCGTGCTGCTCTCCGAGGAACCGACGATATCGCCGGCGCTCTGGGCCACCATCGCCACCGGCATGCCCCGCTTCGAGCATGGCGTGGTGGACTTCCTGGTTAAACTTCCGGGCCGTTACCGCACGGTGACCAGCGGTCCGCCCGACCGGCGTTCGCCAGCAGTGTGGGAACTGGCCGGGGCGGCCGGCCTGCGGTCCACGGTGATCAACTGGTTCGGCTCTTTCCCCGCCGAGGCCATCGACGGCTATTACGTGGCCAAAGGTTTCGACCCCGAGGCGCCGGGGGCCGGCCAGGTGCACCCGGAGCACGTTGCCGCCGTGCTGCAGGAGGAGTCGGTGGTGCGTATGCCCGGTGCGCTGGCCGGCCGCATCGCCCGCAGCAAGTTCCTCCAGGACACCGTGGTCAACGATGCCAGGGCCATGGCCGCGCTGCGGGTTATCGTCGCCCAAGAAACAACGCCTTTCATTGCCGTCTACTTCTCCGGAACCGACGTGGCCCAGCACCTTACCTGGCGGCACATGGACCCCGCCTCCCAGCAGTTCCCCCAGGACGGGGAGCCCGATCCCTTGCGGGCCGACGTGATCGAAGCCTACTACCGGCTGATCGACCACTTCCTCGGAGAGATCCGCTCACTGGCACCGGACAACGCCACCATCGTTGTCGTCTCCGATCACGGCGGCGGTCCGACCCAGCCCGGCGAGGCCTACCACTTCCGGCTGGAGGTGCTGCTGCAGGCGCTGGGGTTGATGAAGGAAGGCGGCGGTGGTGAGGTCTTCGCCATCGACGAGCTCTACCGTCATGACAAGCGGATCTGGCTCGAGCTGGAGGGGGTGGAGCCGGCGGGGACGATTCCGGTTGGGGATGCCCGGCAGAAGGCGCAGGAGGTGGCCCGCCGGCTGCGCTCGCTCTACACCGACGAAAATGAGCCGCTCTTCGCTTCGGTTGTGGACCATACCGACGAAGCGGGCTGGCGACCCGGTGACCCGGCGCTCACCGTGCGCTTCTCCCCCGAGGCGCTGTTTACCGACCAGGCCTGGGAGGGGCAGGAGAGTGTCGACTTCGTCCAGGTGCGCATGCGCCACAGCGACATCTCGGGCTCACACCGCCTCGAGGGGGTGATCCTGCTCAGTGGGCCCGATGTCAGGGCCACGGCGCTCACCGAGCCGGCCACGATCTACCAGGTGGCCCCCACCCTGCTCTACCTCCTCGGTCTGCCCCAGGACGGCCGCATGCTGGCCCTGGCGCCGGAGCGCGGCGGCGTGCTGGAGGAGGCGATCACTGCTGACCGCCTGCGCCGCCAGCCGGTGCGCATGGTCCGCGAGTACCCCGGCACCGACCGCAGCGCCCTGCTGCGCAGCGCGGCCAACCCCTTCGCCCCCGATCCGAACCGGGAGCGCGAACTGGACCAGCTGCGCAGCCTCGGCTACATCCAGTAGTCATCACAACAGCCAGGCGTAGCCGATCTTGATGAAGACGGTCCAGTCGCTGCGCGTCAGGCCGACGCTGTCCATGCCGCTGTAGGGATCGTCGAAGGCGTGCTGGTTCTCGGAGTAGCCGAGGAAGAGCACGGTCTGCGGGGTGAGCTTGAAGGAATAGAGGAACTGGCCGAAAAGGTCGCGGGTCTCGGCGTCCACCTCGTCGCGGTAGAGCTGTGGATCACGGTCGATGTCGGCGTACTGGATGATCGCCCGCACGAAACTGCGCGTGTTGAACTGATAGACCCCGCGCAGTTGGGTCAGGTTCGCGGTGAACAGCCGTCCCGAGGAGGGGCGTCCCTGGCCCACCAGGCGGTCCTCTTCAATGTCGAGGAACTGGTAGGTGTGGTCCAGGCCGATGGAGAGGTGGCGGCCGAAGTTATAGGTGATCTCGGGGTGGATGCGCACCTGGTCGCCGTTTCTCACGTTGGAGAAGTCGATCTGGTCCCCGAAGTGGACGCTGCAGCCGGCGAAGAGGCTGGCATCGGGGCTGATCTGACCGTAGAAGCGTATGAAAGACTGGTCGAAGGGAATGCCCTGGTAGACCGTCTCCCGAATGCCCCCGCCGGTCTCCAGGTGCGACTGCAGCGGCCCTGCGATGTTTGACCAGAACTCCAGTTCGTGCTCCAGCTTGTTGCCGTCCTGGTCCTCGGTGTAGTCAAAGTCCCCGCCCAGCCCGATCTTGCTCCAGCGATGGTCCCCGTTATCGGCCCACCAGTTGCGGTGCAGCCCGGCCACCGCCGTGCGGTAGTCCACCCGCGGGATGAACCCGCTGTCCGCGCGGAATTCCTTGCCGAAATCCTCGCAGGTCACGCCCCACCACCAGTCCCTCGTGTTGTGGTTGTAGCTGGCGAAGGCGGCGTGGCCGGCAAGCCGTCCTGCGGGTTGTCCATTGTCCTCGGCCACGTTCCCGGGGTAGGCGGTGCTGGATCCCAGAAGCTGCAGCCTGATGGAATCGGCGTCGCTGAAGCGGATCTGACCGTCGGCACCGTAGACCGTGTTCTCGTAATCGTCGGCCCCCTGGCGGGCCGTGACCAGCGCTCCGATAGTGGAGTAGCGGCCCACGTCCCGGCGGTAGCGCAGTACGCCGGCGAGGTGCGATTGATCCAGGGAAGTGAAGGAGGAACCCTCGCTGCCGGGGAAGATCAGGTTGGTCATCTCGTCCTGGGCGGCGAAGAAACCGAAGGCGTTGCCCCCTTCCTTGCCGGTGACCCGCGCTCCCCAGATCGGATCGGCCACGGTGCGAGTGTAGACCGCGTCGATGGGCGTCTGGAAGTAGTCGGCATCTTCGAGGAAGAAGGGCCGTTTCTCGGGGTAGAAGAGCGTGAACCGGGAGTTGATGTCCAGCTGGGCCACGTCGGCTTCCACCTGTGAGAAGTCGGGATTGATCGCCCCCACCACGGTGACGCTCGGCGTGGCGCCCCAGCGGGCGGTGATTCCCGGCTCCAGATCGGCGGTCTCGGTGCTGAAGCCCCCCTCGGGGAACTCTTTGCGCCGTTCGGTGTGCACGCCGGTGAGCGTGGGGTAGAAGGCGAGATTTCGTCCCGGTTCCAGCCCCTCCAGCCCGGTGAGCTTCGAGACCTGGCAGTAGTGGCAGGAGATGTCCATCCGCCGGGGTTGCAGGCGGAAGAGAAACCGCTGGTCCCGGGGGTAGCCGCGGATAATGTCGATCCCCCAGGTCATCACGCCCTCGGTTCCAGGGAAGCGCAGCTGGTTGAAGGGGATCGCCATCTCGACGACGTAGCCCTCGGGGGTCAGGCGGCCGGCTGAATCCCAGATGGCGTCCCAGGAGGCGTCCTCGGTACCGCTCACGTCGTCCTCCACCAGGTCCATCTGCACGCCCAGCGGATTGACGAAGAATTCGTAGGCCCGCCGCTCGTCATTGAAGGTGTCCAGCATCACGCCGACCATGTCGTCATTGAACGGTGCGTCGCGGTCGGTGTAGTGGGCCCTGATTTTTTCCGGCTCCGGGTCGTGGGCCTGGAAGGCGACATAAAGACGTGAATCGTCGTAGGTCAGCAGGCACTCGGTGAGCACCCGGGCGGGGATGTTATCCCCGGGGTAGGTCTCGTACTCCAGCGTCACGTGGAGTGCCCGGGACCAGGCGGCCTCCTCAAGCCGGGCGTCCACCGTGATCGGCGAGTCGGTGCGGCTGATGGTGTAGGTTTTCTTTTCCGGGGCCTCATCGGCGGCTGCGGGGATGCCGGCCGCCAGGCAGAGCACTATCGTCATCACGATGAGTCGGAACAACCGGGCTGTCTGGTGTGTGCGTTTCAACGGGCCTCCGCTATTCCTATCGGCGCAACAAGAAACAGAGGATACTGCCCACGGCGGTGAAGTCAAACCGGCGGATGTGGAACACAAAAAAACCGGCGCCCCGCCTGCCATCCGGCGGGGCACCGGGAAAGACTGGAGGAGTGATTATCCCGGTGTGCCGGGGCCAGTCACGACGTCATGGCGGTCTTGATCGCTTCCACCGCCTTCAACCCCGTTTCGCTCTCGGGGTTGAGCTTCAGCGATTTTTCGTAGGTGGCCAGGGCGCCGTCGAGGTCGCCGCTGCCGTGCAGCGCCTCGCCGAGGCTGTCCCAAACGTTCCACGACTCGGGGTAGATCTCGGTGTTCAGCCTGAAGACGGCGATGGCCACCCCATAGTTCTTCTCATTGAGGTAGCGGTAGCCCAGGGCGTTGAACTCCGCTTCGAGGAAATACCAGTCGTTGGATCCCCCACGGTGCAGCTTGCGGAAGTGTTCCAGGGCCGGCTCCGCGCCTTTCTCCTCGATCATCTCCGCCATGGCCGTGCAGGCCGATTCGGCGCCGGTGGCGTCGGACCAGAGGGCAAGGATGTTGCCGTTGTGCACGAAGCCGCGGGTGAATCCGGGCTGGCCCACCAGTTCGGGGAACCGGGTTTCCAGGGCGAACTCGGTGAAAATCGCTTCCAGGGGTTTACCGGCCTTCACGTCCCTGTTGATGCCGTTGTACAGCGTTTCCAGGTAGGCATAGCGGGCGGCGAAACCCTCGTAGGAGAGTTCACCGTTCCAGTGGCCGGGAATGTACTGGTCGATCTCGTTTTTTCGCTCGAGCAGGTGCTTCCAGTTTTTCAGCGTCCGCGGCATGTCCCGCTTGCTCCCCTGGCGCAGGGAGAAGGACTGCAGGCAGCCCGGGGTGTCGGTGAGCCACTTGTCGGCCATCATGTCGCCGGTGAAGAGCAGGCCCTCCTCGGGCACGAGGATGAAAATGTCGCTGGAGGTGTGTGTGCCGCCCACGGCGAAGAGCTCGAAGGTGATGTTGCCCATGGGCATGGTCAGCGTGTCGCTGAACGTTTTGGTGGGCATGGTCAGTTCCAGGCCCGACGTGAACGCTGCCATCTCCATCTTCGAGGTAATCAGGTCTTCGCGGGTTTTCGCGTATTCCTCGGTTCCCTTTTTCTGCCCGGCCAGTTTCGCCTCGGTCTCGGGCAGGTTCTCCTCGTACCAGTCGAGGATGCGGGCCACGTCCCCCTGCCTGGCGGACATGCCCTCGGCACAGCGTTCCTGGGCCACGATTTCACAGTCGGCGTAAACCCCGTTGCCGTAAGTATGGTCACCGTGTTCATGGGTGTTGATCAGGACCTTGAAATCGTCACGGCCGAACTCCCGGGCGATGATCTTGCGGAACTGCTCATCCAGGGTGGGGCATTGGGTGGTGTCGATGACCACGATCCCCTTGTCGGTCTTGATCGCCGACACCGCGGTGGAGGAGATGTAGTCTCCGATCCAGAGCCGGATGGCATTGTCGCTCAGGTGTTCCACGTGCAGGGGCAGACCCTTGAATGTCTCCGCCTGGGCCACTGCCCCCAGGGCCAGGGGCAGGAACGCGAGCAGAACCAGAATTTTACATAGCTTCATCGAACACGTCTCCTTGATGAGAAGAACAGGATGATCGCGCATACCCCCCCAGGATGCATCTACTATGAAACTAGTAACGGACGTCGTGGTGTGCGGTTCGATAAAAAGTAAAAGAAAAAAACTACGCAAAGTCTACGAGATAGCTATGCATGAAGTGGCCGGATACGGTGGTGGGGCGGTGAGAAGAGACAGGGCGCCCCTCTCCGAAGAGGGGCGCCCGGGGGGGCGTTCAGTTCGTCTCGCGGAAATACCCTGCCGCCACGTTGGCGCCGTGGGTCCAGCCGGCGGGGTAGGGCCGGAACGTGTGGATTTCGGTTACGGACGACCCATCGTAGGAGTAGATCTTGACGGCGGATTCCATTGCCGGGTCGGGGCCTGGCCCCACAAACAGGTCGTCGCGACCATCGAGTGTCAGATCGACCCCGGAAGCGACCCTGGCGCCGTAGCGGCAGGTGGTGTCCGGCCAGGCGAAATAACTGAAGTTGGGCAGAGGTGTTACCGAACTTCCGCCGTCGTAATTCCAGCCGCGGACATGGGCGCCGAACACGGCGCCCGGGCCGGCGCCGGTGATGATCTCGTCCATGCCGTCGCCGTCAATGTCACCGCAGCAGACGTTGACCCCGAACTTGTTCGTGCCGTAGGCGAGGTAGCTTACGGCGGACATGGCCGCGGCCGGACCATCGTCAATGTTCCAGCCCCGGACGTGGGGACCGTAGACCGCACCCGGCCCGGCGCCGGTGACGATTTCGTCGAATCCATCACCGTCGATGTCGCCGGCGGCTACGTTGACCCCCCACTTGGGCGTGCCGTAGGCGAAGTAGCTCACACCCGGCACCGCGCTCGTGCCCGGTGTGCCGTCGTAGTTCCAGGCCCGGACGTGAGGCCCGAACACGGCGCCGGGGCCGGCGCCGGTGATGATCTCGTGAATGCCGTCGCCGTCGATATCGCCGGTGCAGGCATTGACGCCGTAGCGGTTGGTGCCGTAGGCCAGGAAACTGAGGCCGGGCAGGGTTTCGCCCCAGCCCTCGAAGCCCCGGACGTGAGGTCCGAAGACCGCGCCGGGGCCGGCGCCGGTGATGATTTCGTCCAGGCCGTCACCGTCGACGTCGCCGCAGGAAACGTTGACGCCGAACTTGGGCACGCCGTAGCTCTCGAATTCGTAGTGGTGCACGGCCGTGTAGTCGGGATCGTAGAAGCGGACCAGCGGCGGGAGGGCCTCCGCCGGCCCGGGGCCGGTGACCAGGCCGTAGTGCGGCACGGTGAGGTGCCCGAGGGAATCGAGCATCGTGCGCAGGGTGATCTTGGCCGCCTCGGTGGCGTCCTCGAGGCCGATGTTGCTGCCCACGTGGATGTGGCCGGCCATCAAGACCTGGTCCGGGTCGGAGGGCGTGGCGTGCAGGTCGTGATACCAGCAGGCGTGGTAGCCGATGAACTCGCAGAGGAAGGCGCCGGCGTCCTCGGTGGTGTCCAGGAAGGCATTGATGTTCAGGCCCGAACCGTTGATCGCCTCGGCGATTTCGAACATCGGCAGGGTGGAGTAGCGGATGTGGTCCGCGGGCTCGCTGCCGTCCGGCGGCGACGGCGTGGGCCGGCGGGGGTCGCTGTAGTCGGGGTACCAGTCCATCTCGGCAAGGTTGCGCCCGCGCCATTCCAGCTCCCAGTCGCGGTTCGGAGAGGCGCGGCCGTAGGTGATGATGGCCACCGGCTCGATCTCTTCGGCGATGAGCCAGAAGTCTTCGGACGTGTCCTGGTAGTCCACCTCGAAGTCCCCCTCGCCCTGGCCCAGTCCCTGGGGAAACTCGGGGAAGAAGGAGAAGACGTTGAACCCGCGCCCCTCCCAGTTGCCGCCGATCCAGCCCTCGGGGTTCTGCACCGGATCGAGGCTGAAGCGGCGCAGCATTTCGTTGGTCGGCGGCCAGTACCCGGTGAGCATGATGTTCGGCAGTTCGGTGTCGCCGATCATGCTCTTGTCGATGAAGGGATCGGTGCGGTCGATGTGGATCTTGCGCGCGTAGTCGGGCAGCGGCGTGCCCTCCGGTTCCTTGTATTCCTGGGCCGTGGCCGAGACGGCCACCATGGTGCAGAGGAGTATGGCGAAGAGGAGCAGGCGAATCCGGGGGCGTTGCCTGAACAGGGTCGGCATGGCTCTTTCCTCCTCGGCGCCCGGCGAGTGGTCAAGGTTTGCCCGGAATCGGGGCGCCTGACGGATCATTCGGTTGATGAAGTGCGATGGTTGCATCTCGATGCCGGAACTCGACCGGCCCATGGTGGCAGGATAGTGAAATGCGGAATGGAGGTCAAACAGGCGTTCGCTGTTCGAGGTCGGGTGGTGGCTGTTTCGACATTTCTTGATTTTGTGAATTGACCGTTTCGATGTTATAAGCGGGTTGTGAGCGTGGCTCACAGAGTAGAGCATGATGATCATGAACGTGCCAGCCCGCGACCTTCCCACCAGTGGCAGGCCGGCAGCCTCATTATCCCCATCCATCCAATCGGATTACTCGTCATCAACCGGTTTCATCAGACCCTGCGGTGCGTTCGGGGGATCGTACCCCTGTTCCCTGAGGGACTGCCGGCCGGACTTCTGGAGGCATCGCTGATGCGTGAATGTCGACGGCGTCCCTGGAACACGATTCTGTCAATGCTGCTCCTGCTCCTCCTCCTGGCGGTTCTCCCTGTTGTCGAGCCGGCGGCCCTGGCCCAGGACGGTGAGTCGATCACCAGCGAGGACTGTGCCGAATGTCACGAGGAAAGCGACCATGGCACGGAGTACGGTGAAGACCTCTCGCACTCGATTCACAGGGACTTCGAATGCCTCGATTGCCATATCGACAAGGACATGGCCCCGCACGACGAGACGAGCGAATTCGTCGTCGGTTGTGAGGGCTGTCGGATGTGCCACGACGATGCCGGGGAGGAATATCAGGCCCACGGGCGCGCCCTCATCGGAACCTGCGAGGACATGCCGCAGTGCAAGGACTGCCACGGCGACCACGACGTGCTGCCCTCGAGCGTCAAGCACGCCAAGACCCACCCGGTGAATCTGCCGGGGACCTGCGGCAAGTGTCACGAGAATGTCGAAATCACCAAGAAATACGAGATTCTCATCGACAATCCCATTGCCATTTACGAGAGGAGTGTGCACGGGATGGCAGCCAAGGGCGGGGTTTACGTGGCCGCCACCTGCAACGACTGCCACTCCACCGGCGGCACGGCGCACAAGATCCTTGCCCCGGGTCACCAGGAATCATCGATCAATCACTTCAACATCCCCGATACCTGCGGCAAGTGCCACAAGGGCGTGGCCAACGATTTCTGGGAGGGGATTCACGGCAAGCTGGTCAAGCGGGGCGAGACCGACGCCCCGGTCTGCACAAACTGCCACGGAGAGCACGGCATCATCTCGCCCGACGATCCGCGCTCGCCGGTGTCCAGCTCCCGCCTGGCCGAGGAGACCTGCTCCCCCTGCCACGAGTCGGCGGTGCTCAATGAAAAATACGGCCTCCGTTCCGGACGCCTGGCGACGTTTATCGACAGTTACCACGGACTGAAGAGCAAGGCCGGCGACACTCACGTGGCGAACTGTGCTTCCTGTCATGGCGTGCACCGCATCCTTCCCAGTTCGAACCCTTCGTCCACGGTGCACCCGGCTAACCTGCAGAAGACCTGCGGCGACTGCCACCCCGGCATTTCGGAGAAGATGGCGGTGATGCCGATCCATGGTGTCACCGGTGAAGGCTTGCGCACGCCGGCTGCCGACCTCATCGAGGACATCTATATCATCGCCATCTTCATCATCATCGGCTTGATGGTGCTGCACTGGCTCATCGATCTTGGCCGGCACATCAAGCTGATGATGGACCGCCGGCCGCAGATCCGGCGAATGCGGCTGCACGAGGTCTGGCAGCACACGTTCCTCATGGTCTCCTTCGTCACGCTCGTGGTTTCCGGCTTCGCCCTGACCTATGACGAGAGCTGGCTGGCCACGGTCTTCTTCGGCTGGGAGGGTGGTTTCCAGCTTCGCGGCCTGGTTCACCGGATCGCCGCGGTGATCTTCAGCATCACCGTCGTCTGGCACATGCTCTACCTCATCATCAGCCGGCGGGGGCGGGAGTTCTTCATCGACATGCTGCCCGAGCGGCTCGACTTCGAGCAGTTCTGGCAGCGAATCCTTTACTGTATCGGGCGTCGCAAGGAATCACCACGGTTCAAGCGCTTCAGCTACGTGGAGAAGGCCGAGTATTGGGCGCTGGTCTGGGGAACCATCGTCATGGTGGTCACCGGGCTGCTGCTCTGGTTTGACAACTACTTCATCAGCTTCCTGCCCAAGGGCGTGCTGGACGTGGCCCTGGTGGTGCACTTCTGGGAAGCCTGGCTGGCCTCGCTGGCCATCCTCGTCTGGCACCTCTACTCCACGGTATTCAATCCGGCGGTCTACCCGATGAACCCGAGCTGGCTCACCGGTCTGATGCCCGAAGAGATGTATCGCCACGAGCACCCCGAGCATGTCGATGAAGCGCGAAAAGTGACCGAAGAGCGCCTCCGGAAACAATTGGAGGAAATTGTTTCGGAGACCGGGCAGAAATCTACCCCTCAACAAGATCAGGATAATTAGTTTCCGAAACGTGTGAACGGGTTGGCCCTGGAGGCCAACCCGTTTGTGCGTTACCGGTTAGCTCTTATATCCTATTGAATCAATATACATTTATATGATTCTTCGGGATTCTTTGTGCCGTTGACTTTGTCACGGGTTTGTCATATATCTTCGCAAAGATATAGCTTAATTACTTCATTGATAAATGAATTGACAAATCATGAGCAATAGAACGAAACAGAAGCAGCTCAATAAGTATTTCGAACTCCACTCCGAGGTCTGCCGGTCGATTTCACATCCCCGGCGGTTGCACATTCTCTACTCACTGGAAGCTGGCGAGATGCCGGTGGCCGAGCTGGCGAAGAAGGTCGGCTTTTCCGGGTCGAGCCTCTCACAGCACCTGAACATCCTGAAGCAGGCCAACATCATTCGCAGTCGGCGCCGGGGGCGTCAGCTGCTCTACGGGATCGCCAACCCGCTGGTCATGGAAGCGATCCATATCATGGCCCGCGTTGTTCGGGAGACGTGTCATAAGAATGTGGAAGCGATGGATCTCGACGAGTTTGACGAACAGGTTGGTGAAAAGCGCGAGACGTAACCTGCGGGGGCGAGCCCCCGAGTTTTGAAGGAACAGTCGTGGTGCGGCAAAGGGGGGGAAGGATAAGCCGGCCGAGCGAAAACAGTCGTATAACATCATAAATAAGAATCAAAGATATGAAGAAGTTCAGAGGAGGAAGGAACGTGGAGGGGAAAAACAGGATTTCAATCCTGCTCCTCTCGGTCATGGTCCTTGCGTCTCTGGCCATCTGGCTTCCGGGCTGCGGCCCGGGCAATGCGGTCCGGGCTCGGATCGTTGAAGCGCCGGTGGTCGAGGGTGCCGAGTTCGTGGGACAGGACACGTGTGTCATGTGTCACGAGGACAGTCTTGCATCGATGACGGCGACGGTTCACGGCCGCCTGGCCGAATTCGAAACCAGTGTCACCGGTTTCGACATGGACTGTGAGACCTGTCATGGTGCCGGCAGCCTGCACATGGACAGTGAAGACGCCAAGGACATCATCAGACCGGAGGAGTTGGCAGCCGCCGAGGGATCGGCGATCTGCCTCAAGTGCCACACCGATGGCAGCCAGATGCACTGGCTTGGTTCGACCCACGACATGAGTGACGTTGGCTGTATGGAATGTCACGAAGTCCACTCGGCCAAGGCCGAGCACCTGCTGGTGAAGCGTGATCCCGATCTCTGCTACCAGTGCCACCAGGAACAGCAGCACATGACGTTGCTGCCTTCGCACCATCCGATCCCCGAGGGCCGGATGGGCTGCGGCGACTGCCACCAGGTTCACGGTTCCATCGAGGAGCCGCTGCTCAACACTGACGAACGACTCAACGACATGTGCCTCGATTGCCATTCGGCCTACCAGGGGCCGTTCGTCTTCGAGCACGAGCCGGTGCTCGAGTCGTGCGACATCTGTCACGAGGCCCACGGCAGCGTGGCCAACAACCTGCTGATCCAGAACGAGCCGTTCCTCTGCCTGCAGTGCCACGACATGCACTTCCATGCCGGGCTGGCCGGTGACGAAGGCGACTTCACCACCATTTACGGCCGTGGTGGCACGTCCACTATGGACGCGCCCAAAATGACGTTCCTCACCAAGTGCACCCAGTGCCACACGCAGGTGCACGGTTCGGATCTGCCCAGCCAGTCGGTTACTGGCCAGGGCGGCGGTCTGACCCGTTAAGCAACAGGAGGGTGAAATGAAAAAGCTGTTTACGATCAGCCTCGCCCTGCTGCTGCTCACCGCTCTCCCCGTGATGGCGGAGGGTGAGGAGGGCTTCGAAGGCGAGGTGACCATCGGTGGTCACATCGGTGACATCAACGATTACGGGGGCAAGGTCGGCGAGTACGAACAGGTGGCCGAAGATGGCCGCATCGACGGCGAGCTGAAAATGGAGGGTGCCAATGACGGCGTCTTCTGGCATCTCTACGCCCGGCCCCACAACTCGATGGATCAGGATTACAGCGCGTCGCTCGATTTTCGGCGCATCCTGCGGGCCAGCTACTCGTTCCACAAGCTGCCGCACTACCTGGGCAACGATCCGTTGACCAACATCGACTCCAAGATGGGCGGCAAGATGAACACGTACGAGAACCTCGACGTGGACTCCGACTACGTGATCGCCTACAGCGAGCACAACGCGGAGATGGATCTGGCCATCCCCAGTATGCCCAACCTGACCTTCAACTTCGGTTATCGCGAACAGATGCGGCAGGGGCACCGGCAGCAGCTGAGTGTTTCCCACTGCGGCAACTGCCACGTGGAGGGCGTGGGGCGCGAAGTGGACGAGTCGACCCGTGACCTGACCGCCGGGGCTACGCTCCGGGCCGGTGTGATGACCATGGACTACCAGTATCTCACCCGGGCGTTCTCCGACAGCGGCTCCACGCCGACCCGGTTCTACGACAACGCCATGCACCCGGTGCGCGGCGAGACGTGGGTCGATCCGGAGACCGGCGAAACCGTCAACTACGGCGTGATCTTCAATGCACGTCTGCAGTTCGAGGACGAGACGCGTGAGGTGGGCCTGGTCCCCGACGTGGACAAGGACTCGCACAAGGTCCGTGCCCGTTTCGACCTGCCGGGCAGCGCTTCGCTGACCGCTTCGGCGATCAGTGCGAAAGTGGAGAACCAGTGGACCGGCTTGGCCACTGACAGCTCCGGCTTCCACGCCCAGTACACCGACAAGTGGGGTGAGAAGAACAAGTGGCGCTTCAACGTGAAGCTCCGTCACCAAAGCATCGACAACGACGATATCTTCATCGACGTGGCGAACAGCGAGGAGTACGAATCACGTTGGGGCGGGAGCTTCGATTACCTGCGCCAGTCTTCACTGAACCGCGACATCACCACGGCGGGCGCCGACCTCTCCTACCGCACCTCGAGCAAGCTCAACATCAGGGGCGGGCTGGAGTGGAAGAGCACCGACCGCGAGTACTACGAGGTCGCGGAGAACGAGACCAGGACCGATGCCCTGCGGTTTTACGCCAGTCTCAACTGGAGGCCGATGAGCAAGTTCCGATTCCGTCTGACCGGGGAGCACAGCGATATCGACAATCCGTTCGCCTCGCCCCTGGCGGTGATGGAATCGGACATCGATGACGTGGCCGATCGGCAGTACTGGCAGCGCACGGCTTACTACACCGGTGACGTCGCAGCGATGCCCACCTCCGCTGACAAGTGGCGCGCAACCGCCACCTGGAACGTGAACACCAGGAGCACACTGTCGGCCAACCTGCGCTGGACAGACCAGAGCAATGACGAATTGACCTATACCGACTGGAACAGAACGCTCTTCCAGCCCGGTATCTCCTACAACCTGGCCCTCAACGACAAGGCCGTTTTCACGCTGGGATACCTGCGGATAAAGGAGGAGACGGATACGCTGTTCAGCATACCCGTCATGGATGGCTGAGCGGGCTTCATCGAAGTCCAGGATGGACATCTCGAGCATTTCGGCAGCATCTATGACACGGTAAACTATGAAACCGAAGGGGACACGTTCACCGCCGGTCTCAGCTGGCTGCCCGGCGACCGCACGAGCATCTTCTTCAACCTCGCGTACACCGACTCCGTCGCCTCCTTTGATCAGGTGAACATGACTCAGCCGATTGACCAACCCGCGATCGGCTACTACGATTTCACGCGGATCAATACCTACTCGGATCTCGACGTGGAACAGTTCGACATCACCGTCAACGGTTCGCACCGGTTCACCGACCGTTTCGCCCTCAAACTGGGCGGCGCCTACCGTATCTACGAGGACAACGAAGTCTATCTCTTTGACGAGTCCGGCGACCTCTGGGTCCTCAATGCCGGCCTTTCATTCTTCTTCTGATCTCACCTCGGGTCCGGTCGGGGATACCCCCGGCCGGACCCGCTTCTTCCCGCCGATAACACAAAGATGGAACAAAATGGGGTCAGGTACCATTCTGTTCCAAAATCGTTCTGCCTGCAGATTCAGCCCTCCTTTATGGTACGTGCTTCAAACGCCTTGAATAAATATAAACGAGTATGTAATATATTCGTCATGGCCAGAAAATTGCGAATTGAACTAGCGGATGGTTTCTTCCACGTTTACTCGAGAGGAGATCGCAAGGAGGATATCTTCACTGATGATGTGGACAGGAGATACTGGCTCGAGTTGCTGGGTAAAGTCTGCGCAAAATTCAACTGGGTTTGTCATGCATACTGCTTGATGGGCAATCACTACCACCTCGTGATCGAAACGCCTGAGCGGACATTGTCAAAAGGGATGCGGCAATTGAACGGTGTCTACACTCAGTTCTTCAATAGACGGCATGAACTTGTCGGGCATCTTTACCAGGGGCGTTTCAAGTCGATTCTGGTTGAGCGTGATTCGTACTTGATTGAACTGGTGAGATATATCCTGCTCAACCCCGTTCGGGCTGGAATAGTAAAATCGGTATTTGACTGGCGTTGGAGCAGCTTTATGGCATTGATTGGAGATGTATCAAAACCATCGTGGCTGTGCAACGATTGGATTTTGAAGCAGTTTTCAGGGAATCCGCGTAGAGCCAGAATGCTGTTCGCCGATTTCATCGGTGAAGGTATCGAGGCGAACAAAATCTGGGACGAAATAAAAGAAGGTTGTATTCTCGGTAGTCATTCATTTGTTTCCAAGGCGTGCTCGAAATATGGTTTGAACGCCGGACTGAAGAAGACGCAGCGGAGAGAACGGAAAGCGATGCGAAAGCGTGAGAAGGCTATTGACTTTTCGAGCAAAGCAGAACGGAACATGGCCATCGTCGAACGCTATACAACCGGTTGCTACACAATGGAAGAGCTGGCCGGGCAGTTCGGTATCGGGAAGGCAACGGTGTGCCGGATCATCAATGCAGCGCGCGATTGAAGGGTTGCCATTGAGAGCAACGGGCGGCCAGGTCGGCAAAAAGTATTGTTAGATGAGAGCAAAACATGGAGTGGAACGGAACGGTACCTGACCCCATTTTGTTCCATTTTGTTGCGTTTTAAGGAAGGCTATCGGTAACCGATGGTCATTGCGGCGATGATGAGCAGGATGAGGGTCAGGCCGAGGCCCAGGGCGGCGAAGCCGAAGACCTTCATTGTCAGGGCAGCATTTTGGGGGTAGGGCTTGACCAGCCGCTTTTCCAGCGTGCCGTCAGCAACGGCCTGTTCGTATTCCCGCGGCTTGTCGTGCTTGAACTCCTCCAGCGGGATGCGGCCGGTGAAGATCACCATGTCCATGGGGAATTTATCCGGACGGAAGTGCCCGTTGAAGAAGTGAATGGTGAAGATGAAGGCGGTGGCCAGCAGGGCCTCGTCGCTGTGCACGATGGTGGCCACGTTCACCGACCAGCCGGGGAGCAGCCGGGTGAAGATCTCGGGGAACCAGAGCAGCAGCCCGGTGGAGCCGATGATGAACACACCCCAGAAAACGGCGAAGTAGTCGAACTTCTCCCAGTAGGTGTACCGGCCATACCGTGGCCGTGGCCCCCGCCCGAGGAACCACTTGACCGAGCCGAAGAACTCGACCAGGTCGTTTTTGTTGAAAAGCATCCCGTTCGGGCCGGTGATGAAGCCGAACCATGAATCACCTGATGCCTTGCGCTTCTGCCAGACCTGCACCAGGTGTACGAAGAAGATGATGAAGAGCGCCACGGCGCCGAGACGATGCAGGGTACCCATGGTATCGAACCCGCCGAGCATTCTGGAGATGAACTGGGCCCAGAGGGTGTAGGAGAATTTCAGGGTCATGCCGGTGATGGCCAGGGTGAAGAAGCTGACCAGCATCACCAGGTGGCTTACCCGCTGCGCGGTACTGAAGCGCTTGTAGTAGCGTTTGTCCTCGGCGTGCAGCGCATGGACCCGACGCCACTCGTCCCGAGAGCGCCAGAGGCGGAAAAGCCAAGCCAGGGTGTGGATGAGGAAGAACGTCAGCGTACCCACCAGCAGTGTTGTCATTCCCCAGAAGGCCCAGAAGAGGTAGGGGTATTTTTCGGGATCATGGTGGGTGGCGTGGGTCAGGTAGCCGGCGAAGCGGCGGTGCGCCCCGGGATGGCAGGTGCCGCAGGTCTCGACAATGTTCTCACGGCTCAGTGTGCTGTCGGTATCTGAGATGGGCAGGATGTTGTGCGTACCGTGGCAGTCGTAGCACTTCGCCGCCCCGGCGTCCCCCAGCCGCGACACCTTGCCGTGGAAGGTGTCGAAGAAGGTCACCGTTTCCTCTGCGTGGCAGTGCCCGCACTGGTCCATCATCAGCATGCGGAAGTCCGATCCATCGGTACGTGAGATGGCGTGCGACGTGTGGCAGTCCTCGCAGGTGGGCAGCTTGCCCTCGGCCTCGGTGTTGGCCGGGCCGTGGATGCTGGTCTGGAAGACCTCCTCGATGCCATGGTGGCAGGTTCCGCAGGTGTGGGCGATGTTCTGCGGGTTCACCGTGGAGGCCGGGTCGTCTTCGGGCAGCGGCCCATGAGCCGTGTGGCAGCTGGAGCAGGTGGCGGTGACCACCAGGCCGCTCTGCAGCAACCCTTTGCCGTGGATGCTCATGTTGTAGCTGTGGACGATGTGTTCCGGCTCGTCCGGTGAAATGCGCCGGGCCGCAGCTTCATTGTCGCGGTGGCAGCGGGCGCACAGTTCGGGGACGTTGCGGGCGTAAGTCGGCGAGCCGGGCAACTCGTGGTCCATGGTGGCGTGCTCGTCATGGCAGTCGAGGCAGCTCGGTGCGTCAGTGCTTCCCTCCGCGATGGCCTTCCCGTGCGCGCTGGCTGCGTGCTGGGTCACCTGCTCCGCGTGGCAAATCGAACAATCCACCTTTGATCTGATCGGTTCGCATGGCCGCTGCAGGGTGGAGGACACTTCAGTATGGCACTGGGCGCAGGCGGTACCCGAGTGCTTGGAGCCGTTATAGGCCGCTTCATCGACGTACAGCGATATGGTCTCCCCGTCGCGTTCCATCGACAGGTCGGGATCGGCGTGGCAGCGCAAGCAGTCCTTGTTCGCCGCTCCCGCCTCATAGAACACCCGGCGGATCTCGTGCGGCGAGTGGCAGTCCACGCAGACGGGAATGACGTGTGGCTGCTTCTCCCACAGTTCACCCTCGATCACCTTGCGGTGCACTTCCTCGATCCGCGCGTGGCAGGTGGTGCACATGCCAGCCACGTTGGCCGGGTGAATGCTCGACCGTGGATCGGTGTGCGGCAGGATCTGGTGCGATGTGTGGCAGGAGGTGCAGACGGCGGTGACGGTCAGCCCCTTCTTGAAGACACCCTCACCGTGGATCGACATGGAGTAGTTGGCGAGGATATGGTCCTGGGGGATGTCGCGATTCCGTTCCACCGGCGCTCCTTCCCTGTGGCACTCGCCGCAGAGGAAGGGGATATTGAGGGTGCCGGTGCGGGAACCGGGCACGGTGTGCGAAACGATGTCGTGCGTGCCGTGGCAATCGGCGCAGGACGGGGCCAGTTCGTCGCCCCGCGCCGCTGCCTGACCGTGGAGCGAAATGCCGTGCTGCTCGGCCTGTTCGTCGTGGCACATGGAGCAGTCCACCGGTTCCACGTCCTCATCGTGCTCCATATCGATGCCGGTAAGGTCGATGTGACAGTCGACGCAGTCGAACTCGCCATGGGCCGAGGCGGTGTAGGCCTCGCCGTCGACGTAGACGGAGATCTCCTCGTCGCCGCGGAACCCGACCATGTCTTCCTCTTCATGGCACATCAGGCATTCGTCGTTTTCCTGAGCCGGAAGGGGAAGGGCGGGAATGAGCAGGCAGAGCAGCAGGAGCAGGACAAGCCGCGGCCCGGATGAAATCCAGGCCCGGCTTTCGGATTGGAGGGAACTGGGAGCCATGGGCGTTGCCCCGGGCTGCTGTGGTCAGTGGTCTTTCAGGGTCAGGAGGTCTTCTCCTTGATGTGGCACTCCTTGCACTTCTTCTTCAGCGGGCCGGTGGGCTTGCCGGCATCGGCATTTTCCTGGTGGCAACCCTGGCAGTTGTCGTGGAAGGCGTCCTTCAGTTTTGGCGCCCCGTCCTTCTCTTCCTTGGGCATGTGGCACTCGGAGCAGAGCTGGGGCACCGCATCGCCTTCAGTTTTGTGGTGGCAGGAGACACAGTCGCCAATGCGGTTCGCGTGATCGGTGTGCTTGAAAGTCACTTTGCCCAGCTTGCCTTCAAAGGTCAGGACGTCCTTGTCCGCGGGAATTTCCGCGGCGGCCATGACCAACATGCTCGTCGCAGCGAGAAGAACCATCAGACCGAGATACTTTTTCACTTTCCGCCCCTCCAGCATCGATTCAGTTGTACCAAGAGTTTGTAGGAAAAAGGGTTTCAATCAAGTGATGTGGACGCTTGCTGCCGTTGCCGCATGCGACCGTGACGCAACCGTGACAATTCAGTGATTCATGAAGTTAAAATTATATAAAATAGCCACTTACGAGTCAAGAGGGGGATGGCAGAAGAACAGAAAAATTGCTCTCAGCTTTTCGGCAGGAAGAAACGGCCCTGATCAGGGGCCGCGGAAGTGTGATGTGGGCGGCCCGCCGGCGCTATGTCCGGCAGGGAAACAGCGTGGATCAGCCGCCGGCCGCCTCTCCGTCCACGGGTTTGCCCATGAAGGCACCGCCGTAAGCGTTCTTGCGGTCGACCACCACGGGTCGGCATTCGATCACCGGGCCCTGGGCCTGGGTCTTGGCGCTGGTGGAGGCGATCACGTCGAGGCCGGCGGCCTGCCACCCCTCGAGACCGTCTTCGTAGCAGTGCACGTTGGTCATGCCGAGATTTTCCAGCCGCTCCACGGCTTCAGCTGCCAGCGTGCAGCCGTTGCCCGCGGAGTAGACGGTAACGAAACTATCGCTATTCATGACCCGGGCAATGCGGAAGACCAGTGATCCCAGCGGCGCGGTCTTGGCGCCGGGGATATGGCCGATCTCGTAATCCACGTCGCCGCGGACGTCGAACACCGGCGATCGGCCCTCAACGAGGCGATTCCGGAGGTCCTCGGTGCTGATTGTTTTCATCGTTCCGCCCCCCCTCAGCTCGTGGCCTTGGTGAAAAACTCGTTGACCTTGTCCCAGTTCACCGTGTTCCACCAGCCGTTGATGTAGTCCGGTCGCCGGTTCTGGTAATGCAGGTAGTAGGCGTGCTCCCAGACATCGATGCCCAGCAGGGGCGTGTGTCCCTTCATCAGCGGGGAGTCCTGGTTCGCCGTGCCGTAGACGTGGAGCTTGCCGTCAGCGTCGGCCACCAACCAGGCCCAGCCGCTGCCGAACTGATTTGCGGCCGCAGCGTTGAACGCTTCCTTGAATTTTTCGAGGCCGCCGAGATCACGGTCGATGGCTTCGGCCACGGCGCCGGTGGGCGCTCCGCCTTTGCCCGGACCGAGAATCTGCCAGAAGAGCGAGTGGTTGGCATGGCCGCCGCCGTGGTTGATCACCGCCTGGCGGATCGACTCAGGCACGCTGTCGATGTTGCGCAGCAGGTCCTCGACGTCTTTTCCCTGCAGGTCGGGGGCCGATTCCAGGGCGCCATTGAGCTTGGCCACGTAGGTCGCGTGGTGTTTCGTGTGATGGATTTCCATGGTCCGCGCGTCGATGTGCGGCTCCAGGGCGTCATATGCGTATTCGAGGTTCGGTAGTTCGTGCGCCATTTGTCTGAATCTCCCCTAAGTATGGCAAAAGCGCCCGTGGCGCTTCATGTTCAAGTTGGACGAGCATTGGTGTCGTCTCAATAGTAGATAAATTAAGTCTATTAAAGTTACAGGGAAATTGCAAGAAATGAATTTCGCGTCGGGTGGTTCGAGGTTGGGTGCGGCTGCTACATGTCGTCGAGCAGCCGGTCCTGCACCTGGTTGGTCACGCTGCGGAAATCGATCTTCCCGCTGCCCATCTCGGGCATTTTCTCCATCACCACGAACTGGCTGGGCAGTGCGATATTTGGCAGGTCGTCGGCCAGCTTCTTGCGCAGGGCCTTCTCGTCGACTTCCGCGGTGATCACGGCGATGATCTTCGCCCCCTTCTTCACGTCGGGGATCTCCACCACGCAGCAGTCCACGCCGTCGGGGAGGTGCTTTTCGATGCGGTCCTCCACCTGGACCAGCGAGACCATCTCCCCGCCGATCTTGACGAACCGTTTGAGCCGTCCGGCGTGCCAGAGAAACCCACCGTCATCGAGGTAGCCCATGTCGCCCGTGTCGTACCAGCCGTGGCGGATGCGCATGGCCGTCTCTTCCAGGTCGTCGAAATACCCCTTCATCACCAGTGCGCCGCGGACCAGGATCCGCCCCACTTCGCCGGGCTCGCACACCTCGCCGGTCTCGTAGTTTTCGATACGTATTTCCACATTGGGCAGCGGCTTGCCCACGCTGCCAGGCCGGTTGAACCCCGGGTAATTGACCGAGACCACCGGCGAGGTTTCGGTGGCGCCGTAGCCCTCGAAGACCGTGATGCCGTGCTTCTTCAGGTAGCCCTGGCGCAGCTGGTCCGGACACTTGTCCGCGCCGGCCACCACCACCCGCAGCGACTTGAAATCACCCTCTTTCGATTTGCGCAGGTAACCGTGGAAGAAGCTTGGGGTACTGACGAGGATCGTCGTTTCCTCTTCCTTGATAACCTGGGCCACACTCTGGTACTCGGTGGGGTTGGCGTAGGTGACCATGGTCATGCCGTGGATGATCGGGGTCCAGAAGTTCACCGTCAGGCCGAAGACGTGGAACAGGGGCAGGTTGGCCATCATCCGGTCATCTTCGGAGATCTGGAATACCTTGCTGAAGTTCTCCACGTTCGAAGTGATGTTGCGGTGGGTCAGCTGCACTGCCTTGGGGTCTTTCTCGCTGCCGCTGGTGAAGAGTACCACCGCATTGTCGTCCGGTTCCCCTTTCTCGGCGAAGCGGCGGGTGATGAGACTGGCGGGAAGTTTTGAAATCAGCGCTGCGCGGACTTTGTCCCATGAGCCGAGCTGCTCCATGAGGTCCTCGAGGTAGACCATGCCCTTGACGTGGGAGCAGTTGATCTTCTCCAGCAGCTTTTTCGAGGTGATCACCGTGCGGAAGCCGCACTTGCGCTGGGCGTACTTCACGTTGGCCTCGGCGCCGGTGGAGTAGTTGATCATTACCGGTGTCCGGCCGCTGATCAACGCGGCGAGAATCGAGAGGCCGCAGCCGGCCGATGTGGGCACCATGATGCCGATGAACCCTTCGCCGTACGAGCGGAATTTCCGGGCCAGGATCAGCGAGGCGATCAGGGCCTTTGACCAGGAGATGGTGCGACCGGTTGAGCGGTCGATGAAGGCGGATCTCTTCCCCTCCTTTTTGGCCGAGTGCACGAAGTGGTAATGGAGCAGCATCGGGGGCTCCTTTCGCTGATCGCTGCGATATCGTTCGCCTGCGCGGGCCATGAAGCGTCGAGTGAACCGGGCCATGGGCCCGCGAGTGGGGAAAATGATAACGTCGAGAGCCGGGTTTGGCAAATGGCCCCGGGAAGTGGCAGGGGCGGTGCGTCGAATTGACATTACCCGATTCATCGGATACACATGACAGATCATCCGTCATTCGTATCACCAAGGTGCATCATCTTGTGATGCTATCGGCCTTTTCGGCAGTCTGCCGTTTCCAGGGTCGAGCAATTTTTGGGGAATACCGTCATGATCCGCTGCTTCGCGCTTCTGCTCATTCTCATGCCCTGTGGCTGCCTTGTTGGTGCCGATGAAATTCCGCCCCTGGTCACCGACCGTCCGGATTTCACCGAGAGTGCGGAAACGGTGCCCCGGGGAGGCATCCAGCTGGAGTTCGGCTACACCTTCGGCGAGGAGGGGGATCTGAAGACCCACGCCCTCGGTGAGGTGCTGGTTCGCGCGGCGCTCGTGGAGTGGGCCGAGGTGAGGGTGGGGCTCAATTCCTGGGCCTGGGCGGATGGACCGGACTGCCGCTGCGATGGCCTGGAGGACAGTTCCCTGGGGGCCAAGTTCAAATTGGCCGATGCACCTGATGAACCGGGAAGCATCCGTCCGGCCGTGGCCCTGCTGGTGGGGACCAGTGTCCCCACGGGCGATGACGGCTTCGGCGAAGACGAATGGCAGCCCGAGGCGAAGCTGGCCCTGGCCTGGGATCTCAATGACCGCACGGCACTTTCCACGAACGTGGGCTACGCTTATCCCAGTGAAAATGGTGAAGGGTTCAGCGAGTTTTCGGGCAGCCTCTCCCTGGGCTACGGGCTCACCGGCAGTGTGGGGTGTTACGTCGAGTACTACCAGTTCCTGCGCAACGAAACGGGGATGGACGACCCGGGGTTCATCAATGGCGGTTTTACATGGCTCACCGGGGAGAACTTCCAGTTCGACTGGCGTGCCGGTTACCAGGTGGCCGGTGACGGCAGCGAATTCTACACCGGCATCGGTGCTTCCTGGCGCTGGTTCCTCCGGCGGTGAAGTGCTGGACAGGGATCGCCGGGATGGATACCATGAAAGCGGTATTTCTTTAATCGGCCGATCGTTTCGTTTCGGCTTTTAACGCGATGCACGGGTCATGAAGAACATGGATAGCAACGATGCCGGTGCCGTTGGCGGCGGGCAACTCAATTATCTGTGGCGGAAGCTTCTCGGTGGCCATCGGGAGGAAATCAAGCCCGATCTCAACCCGGTGGCCGGTGAACTGCCCGAGGGCTGCAGGCGTTGCCTGCTCGGCGGCCGTATGTGCCTCACACTGGGGGAAGAGTGCCCCAAGGCCTGTTTCTACTGCTCCAGCGCCGGTACGGGGAACCTGGTCCATGCCGATGAGTTCACCGTGCGCAGCGACGATCAACTGCTGGAGTTGATCCGCCTGGGGCGCCCGGACGCCGTCTGTCTCACCGGAGGCGAACCGAGCCTCTACATGGAGCGGGCCCTGCACTACGCTCGCCTCTTCCGTGTTGCCTGCGGCCCCGATTTCCACATCCAGTTCTTCACGGCCAATGCCTCGCTGAGCCTCGATGAGATGAAGCGGGTCCGCGAGGCCGGTGCCGACGAGATCCGCTGCCACCTGCTCTCGGACAGGGAGATGCCGTTGGTGGAGCGGGCGCTGGAACTCGATTGGACCGTGGCCGTGGAGATCCCCTGCATCCCCGGTCTGGGAACCACGGAGAAGATCGTCGAGGGGGCCATTGCCGCCGGGGTGGCCTTCATCAACCTCCACGAACTGCTGTTCATGCAGACCGAGACCTTCGAAAAGGTGGCTCGCAAGCAGGGCTTCCAGCCCGGCCCCGCGGTACAGCGGAAGATTCCCTGCCTGCCCGGTGATCTGCCCGCGGCCCCCGGGGATTTCATTGCCCGTCCCGGCACGATGCTGCGACCCACCATCGGCAGCCGTGAGCTGGCGGAACAGCTGATGGACCGCGCGCGCCGGGACCCCGGCTGCGACACCGCCATCCACCACTGCACGGTGGCCAGCAAGTTCCTCACCCAGGTCCCGAACCAGATGGCCCGGCGTGCACGTGGCCTGGCCCGCCCCTTTGAGGATGTCTCGCCCGACGGCACCCTGGTTTCGGCGGTGATCAGTTGTCCCGATACGGCGACACGTGACCGGGTACGTGACGTCCTCTCCCGTGAAAACAGGCTGTCCGAGGAGAAGATCTTGCCCCACGAAAGCCTGCTCTTCGTTCCCTGGACGGTGATCCTGGACCGCCAGGCGCTCGACCGGATTGGGGACGGTGTCCGGATCAGCCTCTACGAGCGCTATCCGGTTCCCGGCGAGGTGAAGATCGGCGAGGACGGCATCCATCTCGAATTCACGGCGAGTAGTTAAGAATAATTTGGTTCGAATCTATTCATAACACACAATTTACCTTTCCTGCCCCGGTTCGATTGACAAGCACACTCCCGGGCGACTATGTTGTCCCCATAACGTTTCCCTGGGTGTGATCCAGTACCAACTGCACCTAACTTACTGATTCGAGAAGAGCGGTAAACCGACCGTGCCGTCCCGCTGTGGGGCATGGTGTCGGGCGGGTTATCGCGATCACGTGCGCGTATCGATGAGCGGAGAAGTGCAGCGCCGCATGGTAATGACCCGCAGGGTGACCTCTGTACGGGCCCGCGGGGTGATTCAAAAAGGGGGATGATGATGCGAAAAGTGGCCCTGGTCGGAGTCGTTCTGCTCTTCCTCGCGGTATGCAGTTTCACCGCCATTGCCGACAATCCCGGAGACACGTTCGTGGTGAACACGAACTGGACCATTACCGACCCACAGACCGGGGCCGGTTACTTCAACCCCGGCTACGGTGTTGATCCCGACCCGGGACGCCCCGATCACCTCCCGGCATACAACGATTACGACTTCATGTACACCGACAGTCTTGGCGTCACCAGCAGCACGCTGCAGCACCTGCTCGTTTCGTGGGATGCCTTCTGCCAGCCCGAGATCGACGGTGTCGACGTGCTCAACCGTATCCAGGACCTGCAGCCCGGCGTCAACCGGATCCAGATAGTGATCAATCATGTGATTCTCGAAGGGCTGGAGCAGGAGCCGCTCAAGGCGATGTTCACCATCACGTTCCCGCCCTATTTCTCGGTGGACAACGCCAACCGTTACCCGGTGGTGATCAATGGTACGGGGTATGGGGCCAAAGGCCTCAACAACTCGATATTCACCGACCTGCCGTTTGACCTGACCCGGGTCAAGGATGCCTACCTCTTCGACGAGCAGAGCCGCGGCCTGGTCTACGTGCGTTGGAATGTCGGCGGCTACCACAGTCTTGGTGTCAATGACGAGGCGCGGTACGCGATCAGCGAGCTCATCGGCCAGTTGCACGACAACTACGGCTGCGACAAGGACAAAATCATCGCCTTCGGTGCCTCCCGAGCCGGTTTTGCCGCCCTGACCCTGGCTCAGAACAACGCGCATCAGGTGCACGACTACAACGTGATCGGCGTGTTCGCCCGCAGCGCCCCGATTTCCCTGGGCAAGCTGAGCCAGGCGCCGGTGTCCACCTACCCCGCGTTTGCGGCGACGTACAATGTCAATCTCGGGCCCGGGGCATACCGCTACGATGAGGATCCGCCCGGCGGGATGAATCCCGACCTGCTCCTGCCGGCATTCGGACCCGCGGATGACAATACGCCGATGGAGCAGCGGGCCGATCAGTTGTGCCCCGACCATCCGGACAACCTGGCGACGCTCCAGGGGAAATACGTCTTCCTCTCCTACAGCGCCCATGATTCCTTCTTTCCGCTGAACTTCTTCATCGACATGGACAACTGGCTGAGCAACAATGGGGTGAGGCACACCAGCTGCATCAGCCTGCAGGGCGGCCATGGGTCCGCTGCGGAGACCGTGGCCAACACGGTGTTCAAGGATTTCGTCGACTACGTGCTCAACGAGGAGGATTTTGATCCCGCCGGGTACAATCCGCCGAATTGCGGCCACGGGCTGTTCGAAAACGCTCGCAACTACTACCTCGAAACGGATCTCACCTACCACCAGGAAGAGATCGTGCCGCTGGCGCTGAGCGAACTGCCCTTCTCGCTCACCCTGCCCCACCGCCTGGGGTGCAATGTTTTCGGTGACGGCCAGCCGGGCGTGGCGGACGAGCCGGGCATCCTCTTCCTCAGCGGTGCGGCCGGGAAGGCCTGGGAAGTTTCGGTGCGCACCCGGGAACCGGACGGTGAGCAGAGCGAGCCGCACACCTGGAGCGGCGTTTTCGACGAGAACGAGACGGGTATCATCAAGTGGTGGCCCGAACGCATCGGCTGGGACGGCTTCCCGGTGGCCGCATCGGCCTCCGGCGGCCCCTTCGACCCGGACAACGACAGGCTGGAGTGGTCGGTCATCTACGACGGCATCGACTACACGGCGTTCACCAACTGGAAACTTGACGGGGTGCGGCTGCCGCCGGAAACCGAGATCATGCAGAACCAGCCCTGGATCAACCAGCTCTACGCCAGTTACGGGGCTGACGGCGACACGCTCACCTCTTTCGGTTTTGACGCGATCCCGCCGCTGCCCTGGGTCGACTTCACCTGCACGCCGTCGTCGGGTACGGCGCCGGTGGCCATCACCTGTTCGCTCACCGCCGGGTCATACGTGCCGGGGAACCGGACCCTGGCCTACAGCGTGGACATCACGCTTGCCGATGGCACGGTGCTGCCCGATCACTGGACTGGAACCATGAACGTGGGGGCCGACGAAGCACTGACCCACAACCAGGTTTACGATTACTTCGAAGAGAGCTGTGTCGGCGTCAACCGCTATGACGTCAGCGTTACCGACGTGACCCCCGCCCCGTTCAACCAGCCGCCCTTCCCGCCCTCGGGAATGACCGGCAGCTCCAAGGCCGTGGTCACCATCACCGCACCGCTCAGCGACCCGGTGCGCCAGCAGCAGTGGCTGCTCAACAGCAGCCCGGGGTGGACGGCCGACGGTGACTGGGACCTGGGCCAGCCCCTGGGGGCCGGCGGCGAGAACGGCGGGCCCGATCCGTCCAGCGGGTGGACCGGCACAAACGCGTTCGGTTACAACCTGGCCGGGGACTACGCCAACAACATGCCGGCCACGAATCTGACCACCGCCCCGTTCAATTGCAGCGACAGCACCGAAACCCGGCTCAAGTTCCGTCGCTGGCTGGGGGTGGAAGGCCCGGCGCACGACCGTGCCGCCGTTCGGGTCAGCGCTGATGGCGGTGCCTGGGTCACCGTGTGGGAGAACGAGACTGAGATCACGGACACCAGCTGGGTGTCGATGGACATCGATATCGCTTCGGTGGCCGACGGCCATGAGAACGTGCGCGTGCGCTGGACCATGGGGCCCACGGACGGCGCCAACACGTATTGCGGCTGGAACATCGACGACGTGGAGATCTGGGGCAAAAAATCGATCGTTCCCACGATCATGGACGACTTGAGCTGCATCCCGGCCGCAGGCACGGTGCCGCTCACCACCCACATCAAATACACGGTGAACAACACCTGCGCGAACTTCCGGCGGGTG